>JACLAA010001327.1_pt1 | contig 14000 bp, 9 predicted proteins | sample 8027891 | NCBI WGS metagenome assembly JACLAA01 (sample SAMN15724900, study PRJNA655200) | protist metagenome | isolation source: fluorescence activated cell sorting (FACS) single amplified genomes of... | place: Spain: Blaines Bay Microbial Observatory, Mediterranean Sea | collected 2016-01-19 | reverse complement strand
GATTCCGGAGAATTTAATCAAATTTGCCACTGAGTGTCCTATGCCGAAAGACATGCGCATAGCCGTCATCGTCGCGTGGCTGACAAAGAATTGTGAAGAATGGAAGACGTATAAGCGAGAGACGTTGCCTAAGACATATGATTCGTTGTATTTAGCGAACGAAAAAGAGCTGGAGGAGTTACAAGACGTGAGCGTGATGAACATGGCGAAAGGATCGGCAAAGATGTACGAAGCACAGATGGAGCAGTTGTTGAAAGAGCCACTGTTCAATTCGGAAGGGGTGAAGGATATGATTGAGGTGGAGGATTTACAATGGGCGAGATCGGTCGCACACACGAGGGCAATGAGTGGGAAGTTGATGGTAGACGGGGAAGGATCTTTCCCATGCGCGTTTGTCGTGCCTGGAGCGGATTTGACTAATCATAGGACTGTGCCAAATTCGAACTACGGCGTGAGCGAGGACGGGTTGAGGTACGAGTTGAAATGGAGGTCGAGCGAATTAGCTGAAGAGGAAGAGGAAGGATTACCACCAGTACCAGAGGAGGAGAGGAAGCCGAAGGAAGGACTCGAAATGTTTATTTCCTATGGAGTGAGACATCCGAACGCTTTGTTGGCGTTGCATTATGGTTTTGTGGACGATACAAATCCAAATGATAGAATTCCCATGGAATGTGTGGTTCCTGGTATGAGGAAGGTGCCGTTTAAAGTGGTGATGAAAGCGGTGGTCGCACTGAAGGAAAATGGGGATGATCGAGCGGCCTGGGCGGGGTCGCAGTTGTTGGCGGTTTCAATGAGAAGTCCTGAAGGCGTACCTAATGAAATTGCAGATCAAGAAAAAGTTGATCCGGAGATAGTGGAGCAAATGAAAAAAGCGACTGTGGCGGCGCTTTCACAGTTTCCGACGACATTAGAAGACGACGAGAAGATTGAAACTGGTGCGATCAAAAGTTCGCGCGTGCAAGTCGCGATTAGCTATAGAATAGCGCAGAAGAGGCATTTGCACGCCTACCAAAGGTTTTTAGATACGCTTTGATTTTGATAAATGAGAGCAGATTGATTAACTCGTAGATATTGTTATCATAAAGTCCTACTCTAACATTTTGCCAAGATGGTCATATTACATTGACTTCGCGTTTTTTACGCCATGGCTAATAAGTGCTTTTGCCATGCCTCGAATAAAAACCGGAAGAGCGACGCTCATGATCTCACCAAAGACTTCCAACTGCGCGAGGGAAGGATACATCTTATTCGCCCTCACACCTAACGATTCGCACCGTTTTGTCCCTATCAACTTTTTCATCACTTTCTCTATCGATACTGCACCAATCCACGCTACTTTTTTATGATCTACCACGTCCGGATGTTCCCGAAACCGAACTATTAACGCAAAGACAATATTCAATACACCTAGCAGAATGAGCACAGAAGACAAACTCAAAACTCTTTTTTCCTTCGATGGTACTTGCCTCGAAGCGTGCGCGCAGAATAAAACGATTAAAAACTGCATCCCATTCGTCGCTAAGATTGGCAGGTTGTGTATGTCATATACAACTTCGTTTCCAACAATCTTTTTAGGAAGGAAAACCGAAAGTAAAACTAAAGGATGATACATCAACGCCATCGCGACGACGCCATTTAAATAACTTCTCGCTTTCGCCGCTGCTTTGTATCTGTCCACGATTTTTTGCCTGTACGCGTGATCGGTACCGTCTGTGCCTACAGGTCTTGCCACATTTTTGTTGCGCATGTCCATTTTGTGTTGGTCGTTTTTGTTCGTGTGTGTTTGCGTTTCTGGTTATCACGTACGTATTTATTATAGAGAGACGAAGAGTAACTGTTTGTTTTCCTTTCCGAGTTTTTTGTCCACCGAGTTTTTTTTGCCTTTCTCTTCTAATTCTTCTCTAAGATTTTTATAGAAATCCGCGAGACTCAATCCTCGCTCTATCTATCTAGAGCGATAGAGCCATATACGTATACATACATATATATCTGTTGTGCGCCCGCTCGCTGTTTTCTCGTGAAAAAGAAGAATAAAACATGACGACGACGACGACGACGAGTTCTTTCTTCCATAATCGTCCACCAGTTTTCGTAAAAAACAGTTCAAACGAGGTTTTCTGTGCTCATCATCTTCGTCGACGACGATTACAACGACAGGAAGATAACAAAGAAAGAAGATGTGGACGTGTCGTCACAAAGTCTATGAAACCGAGTGGACGACGTACCGCGGCGGGAGGCGCGGAAGAGATTATCGCGCATAGGAAAGTCTCTCTCAGTGGAATAAATCAGCAAAGAGTCTATTCAAATAACAAAGACAATAATAACAATAATAACAATGCCAACAATTCCAGTGCTCCATCGCCGCAAGCGAAACAGATGGAAAATACCCAAAACATGAACAAAAGCTACAACAAGGTGAAGATTGTTAACGGCGACAAGTCTAAAGGTGAACTAGAACTGCCCAGACAATCGGACTACGATAGCAAAAACAACGCAAAAAATCGAATGAAAACAAACGGGGCGCCAATGACGAAGCTCTTGCGAACACCCATGGCTGGAGGCGTCGTTACCGCTGGGTCGAGAGATAAAGAACTTCCGCCGCTTTCTATTGCTGCTAGGAATTTGATGGAACAAGCCGATTATGCGGATTTGAGCACGACAATGAATGCGTTGCACCATAGGAGAGCCGGGTATCCTTTCTGTTCGACAGTTGATTTCGCCACGGATTCTACTGGTCATCCCATTTTTTGTCTATCTCCTTTGGCAATTCACACGAGAAACATTGCTGGAGATCCAAAATGTTCGTTGACGGTGAAAATGAGCGGTTGGGGTGGTTTAGCGAATGCCCGAGTCACCTTATTCGGGGACGTCTACAAACTACCAAAAGGAGAGTACTCGGCGGCGGCGAACGAAATATTTAAAAGCAAATACAGCACGCGAAAAGAGAGCACGGAATTGGAGGATTTGTGGGGTGATTATTCATTTTTTAGGATGAACAGACTGATTGACGCGTATTTTGTCGGTGGATTTGGTTCTTTGAAATGGATCAATATGGAGGAGTATAAGAGCGCGGCCCCCGATGCAATCGTCACACCCTCGCACGATCGTAACATCCTAGATACATTGGCACAATTGAACGCGCGCTACTCTGGCGAGCTCATGCAGTTGGTTGAAAACGGGTGCGATGATTTATGGATCATTTCAATAGATAAGTTTGGCATGGAAGTTCGCGTCCGCGTCGGCGGAAGTTCGTACATCACTCGAGTGAAGTTTCCAGACGCTGTTACAACATATCAAGAGGCTTGCGAAGCCTGCGAAGATATTATTAAACTCAAGATGTATTTAGACTCTTGATTGTTGCACTTCCGCCCATTGGGAATTATATTGAATTTTTAACTAATATATTAGAATATATCATACCAACTATGTACGTTACATACGTATATCACGTTTCTTCTTTGTGTTTTTGTCTTTGTCTTTGAAAATGTGGGATTTTTACGAAGTGGATCAAAAGCAGGGTCATCACAAGAAAAGAAAGAGTTCTAAAACAGTTTTATCGGGATAGAACGAAGAATCTTATTATTTTTATCATTATTATTACTATTACTACGATGATGATGACGACGACGATGGCTTCTACATTCATATCGGCGCGTTCTTTACCGGTCATTGGATTCAGCAGCAATCAGCGACGAGTCTCTTGTTCTTCGTCTTTTTCTCGACAACAACAAATTTGTGTTTTCGGTGGTGACGTGAGCAGAAAAGGGAGATACATCAACGAAAGGATCAGGAGTAGTAGTAGTAGTAGTAGCAGCAACGACAAAAACAACGTTAGAAGAAGAGGAACGAAGATCAATAGGGAGAGACAAAGAGGCCGCGCGGCGATTGTGAACGCGGCTGGTCACGGCCACGCACACGGCTCAGCATCTTCCACGGAAAGACGCTCGGGAGAAAACAAAGGTTTCGTCGAGGAGATGCGTTTTGTGGCAATGAAGCTCCACACGAGAGAGCAAGCGCCGAAGGAAGGCAAAAAGAAAGCGGAAAAAGTTCCCGAACAAAATCCCATGGCGCAATGGCAGCCGACGAAAGAGGGTTATTTGAAATTCCTCGTAGAATCCAAAGCTGTGTACGATGCCATGGAAGCTATTGTTGCCTCAAATGCGGATCCTATGTACAATGCATTCATCGACTGCGGTCTCGAACGTTCTGAAGCTTTGGATAAAGACATTCAGTGGTTTCGGGAAACTTTGAAAATGGAGGTTCCCGAGGCGAAGGGAGCAGGTAAAGACTATGCTGATTTTCTCAATAACTTGGCGAAAGAGTCACCGCCTCGTTTTTTGTGTCATTTTTACAACGTCTACTTTGCACACTCTGCCGGTGGCAAGATGATTGGAAGAAAGGTTTCGGAGATGATTTTAGACGGTAAAGAGTTGGAATTTTACATTTGGAACAAAAATGGAGGTTTAGAAAAGTCGCTCGCAGAGGTTAAGGAAAACCTTAACGAAGCTGCCGAAAAATGGACCCGAGAAGAAAAAGACATTTGCTTGGAAGAAACGTCAAAATCCTTTCAACTTTCCGGGGCACTCTTGAGGCTCATAGCATGAAAGAAGAATTGTATTCCCTTTAGAATCAGTGGTACACAATAACTTACAAAATAATCGTAAACGTAACCGCGTGATGCGAACGCTTTGAAACAAACTCTCCTTGTACGCTCTGTGGATTTACATTCACCCGATTCAACGCTCCTTTTACTATTTGACTGGCGAAGTATAGCGCCTGTTCCTCAATGCGGTCGTCATGACTATTGTTCTCTTGTTGTTGTTGTCCCCCATCTGATGATGTCGCTGTCAGTATCGACGCGCTACTATTGTTTCTAACGCTACTACTACCAGAACTACATTTATCCGCGAAAGTTTTCGTCAAGGCGAAATTGTTATCTAAGAGGACAAACGTTCCACGATTATTTGTCTTTAAAGAGTCTATTCGTTTCCCAAATGTCTTTGTCCAAAAAATTTTGCACATCCAAACGATAATCTCGTCCACTTTATCTTCCATGAACGGTTTCACATCGAGCAGATGGTTTTCGCAGAGCGAATGTCCTACAGATTGTCCCATGGTATCAAACTTATTTTTGCCCGATTTTCTCTCACCTCGTTCTTGTTCTTGTTCCTGCACTGGCAAAGTGGTCGAGGAACAAAAGTCATGAACGAACTCGAGAAGCAAATGGTGAAAAGCAAGAAGAGAAACTAGTTTTTTTTGCGAGCCATCACCAACAGCAGCACCGCCGGCATCAGCGGCGGCGGCGGATGAAGAATGTGGATGTGCAAAAGAAGGAGGAGGAGGAGAGGCGTTTGCCCTTTGCGCCAGAGTTCCAGAAGAATCCATAGTTGATAGTTCTACCTCACTTTTTTTGGCGATCCAAAAAGACGAAAGAGAAGAAAAAGTAAACGAGAATATTAAAGACATCTCTCTTAAAGTGATATTAAAACTCTCTACCTCGGTACTGATAAATACGACTACTATTAGTTTACTACTACTAATACGACTATGACTACTATGTTGCATGCCTAATTATACATCTAGCAAAATTTCAATTTAGTTCTTACTCTACACGTTCGTATGTTTGTGTTGGTGATCGCAGGCGAGTCACTGGTCTTCGAAAGTTTGCTTGCGCTCGATACCTCATCTCCGGGTTCAGAGTCAGCTCTCTCGCTTTTAGCCAAGTGCCCACGACGATTATAAACGCTAACGTCAAATGAAAACAAAACCACCATAGTTTACCGGCTCCGTCGTTTCCTCCAACGCCAGTCGAACGCTTCTCGCTTTCCTTTTGTTCTTCTACGAATTTCCTCTCGTCTGGTGGTGTGAAAGGCGCAAATGGCGGGTAAGGAGGATACGGTGGAAGAGGCGGAGGCGGCATTTCTGGCAGCGAAGGAGGGAAGGGCATCTCAGGAGACGGTGGTGGTGACAGAGATCGTGTCGGTGGCAGCGGTTCACCATCTTGTTGAATTTGCTCTTTTGTTGACGACGACGACGAAGACGGGGACGAAGAAGAATCGTCGTTCCGTTGTAAAGAAAATGGGTTGACACGTCCTCCTTCAACAATACGTGGAAACACAAAACCGACCATGCAAAACAGAAAAAGACAAATGGATGGTTTGTGGCACATTTGTAAGCGTTGATGTTGTCGTCGTCGTCGTCGTCGTCGTCGTTTCAGCTTGATATATTCATCGTGTTGGAGCGTCATTCTCTTTTTTTTTGTCTCTTGAGTCGGTACACACAAAAATTCTTTTATCTCTTCTTTTCTTTCTTGCTTAAATCGGAAGTGTTGGTTCCAGAGCCGACTCTCGAACAGAAAAATGAAGATGTACCAAACGAATATCAATCAAAACATAGCGCCGAAGCAATATATCAAGCGTTTAAATACCCATCATCAACAATCGCGTCCACTGCGTTGCCGATATTCGTCGACACCACCACGCGCAAACGACGAATCAGAATGGCTCGAATATAAAGTGGGCGATTTGCTCGAACTCGTCGCGGTAAACGATGGAGAAGGAAAGGGTAATGGAGAAAAAATGTACTTTGAAGTAGTGGAAAAGTTCATAAACGATAAAAACGATGACTCTGACGTTTCATTCAACGGTTACATAGATGGACTGGAGTATCAACTGGACGTTTCAAAACCGCTTAAAGAAGCAAGACTTCACACTCGTGAAGGAAAAGACGAATTTGTGTCATCTGTACCCGAAGAGCTCCTCACTTTCTGTCCTGAATTCGGAATCCTACACAAAGAGCTGGTGAGAACAAACAAATACCCGGTGGTGGACAATAATCGACACAAACAAACGATACAGGTAGATTGGGTCAAACACGAGAAGATAACAGACTTGACCGAACTGAAAACTAAAGCGTCTGAGAATCCAGATTTTTGGTCTTTGGGTACGACCCCATCTCAGCCACCTCTGTCGACGATTGAACGGTTGACATTAAACGCTGGAGAAATATACGCGCTACTCGCGGGTAATCGTCCACTAGCCTTAATTCAGTTATACGCACCATTTGTTGAAGACGGGCGCGTCCAACCAATCGACTGTCCTTTCGTCAAGCGGGCTTTAAAAGAGTTGGTGACAACATCACCGCAGATTTTCTCGTGTGTAGCATGTCACATTGAAGGGTCAACGACGTTAAGCGCAGTTTTTTACCCAAATATATCGCCGAATAAAGAAAGAGCCGCACTTTTAGCTTCATTTGGTGCCCAAGGTGCTTTGGTTGCTCAATCGCCCTATTATGGCGTCTTGATCGGCGAGTGTCTCGGTTACACCCGGGAGAACATATATCACCACGTCAAAAGTACGTGTAATTTGCGCGGCGACATTTCTAAAGCCGTGTTAGACCAAGTTGCACTTGATTTACTCGGATGTTCGCCGGTTGAGCCTCTTCAACGCTGGAGAAACGGTTACGATGATGACGCGCTGAATTTAACTGCGAATGGAAATCGAAGAAAGCGAAGGAGGAAGAAGAAATCTTCTGCCGTGTCATCTCCCTCAGTTGAAGCTTTAGAAGCATTCCTCGGGAAGAAAAGATGATGTGAGCGTGTAAGCATGAGTGAACTTAAAATTCCCATATTATATACCGATGCGTTGATTTGTATTCTATTACTCTTATTTTCCTAAAACTTCCTAAAACTTCCTTCTTGGAGAACCACCTGAAGACTCTTGTCGCGTAAAACGAGCACGCGATCTGTTCTTTCTTCTTTCACGTTCGTCTACTATCCGGAGCATCAGCGCAATTGCGTCTACAATTTCCTCTGAGGACTCTGGCGGTGGCTTGCGCGGATACATCACTCTCCAATTGAGCGCCATGTTCAACTCTTCCCGGGCATCTCGAAGTAGATCCATGGTATCTTCACAATTAGAACCTAAAAACACCCATTCATCCAAGAGAAACTTAGCTCTGCCTGCAGCACTTCGGTCAAAACGAGACGACGGAACCACATCGTCTCCATCAAACGGCATATCGATATCCATTGTTACGTTGACGGATCCATCTGCATTCAGTAAACCACCGTCTCTTCCAGCATCATCGTTTTGATCTTCCTCTATTTTAGGTGCAAACGAAATTTGATGACCAGCAAACATAGCAACCTGCTCAGGTGAAAGTGCAGTCGAATCCCGAAGAAAAACAGAGGAAGAGAGCACCATTTCGCGGTATACAAACCACTTCGGCAAAGGAGCGACACCTCGTGGAGGTTTCCTGTGGAAAGCAACTCCTGAAGGATGTAATCCAGCGTGACTTTCTGTGCGGGTACGCAAAGTCCCAAAGGCGCCTAACGATCTTCGTGCGGCAAGATTGGAAGGAAGACCAGTCGCCATGACACCTTTAAAAAGTGCCTCATTATCAGAGTTAGCGTTTATTTCAGCGTCATAACGTAATACTCTCCTTTGACCATATCCTTCGCAGTCTCGCTCAGAAACAAAGCCTAATTTCACTAGATCATTCAGCAATTGCGACCGAACAGACGTCAGATTACTCATGGCTGCGATTGAAATGAAATTGTCAGACCCCCAACGGCGAACGGTGTCGTAATCACGATTACTGAACAAATCGTTACACTGTTCCCAAGCCCGGCACACTGAGAGCAAATCTGAAGAGTCGTGGAACGATTTGCGAATTGCTCTCGCTTCATCTCGCATTCCTGGAGGCGTGTAAAATGGATCACGAGACGAATACGAAGCCGCCGCCGTCAAAACAGGATCTAAGCATTTTGTGACACACCCTAAGAGGAGCATGCGTGCGATGGCTGGATCAATTGGGAGATTGGAAATTGTTCTGCCTAAGGCTGTCAACTTCTCGCCATTTTCAACAGGTTGAATTGCCCCCAGTTTGGCCAATCGATCTACGGCATACATTACCGTGTCTTCGCTCGGAGGATCTAAAGCCTTTGACAAGAATCTCTGAATGCCATTTTCCGTCATCGCTGCGGTCTGCAAGCACGTCGCTTCCAACGCTGTTCTCTGTATTTCAGGTGTGGGACGTTCAGCCATAGAAGCATGTACACCTCTAGAGTAAAGACGAAAACATGAGCCAGGAGCAACTCTACCGGCTCTTCCGGATCTCTGAGTTGCCGAAGCACTTGATATCAATACCGTTTCCATCGAAGACATGGCGCTTTCCGCGTTGTAGGACATTTCGCGCACCAAACCAGCATCAATCACAGAAAGGACATCATCGATGGTCACCGACGATTCAGCGATGTTCGTGGACAAAATTATCTTCATTGTGCCTTCTTTCGCGGGCGTAAATACTGATTGCTGCTCTTCTTGGGGAACGGATGAATGAAGTGGCATTATTTTCATAGTGTCTTCGTTATATGTAGCAGATTTCCGTATGAGCTCCGTTGCCGCTTTGATCTCGTCCCAACCTGGCAAAAAGCACAACACTGTTCCTCTTCTATTCTTCTCAATTTCTTTGCTCGCGATGTGGGTTGCTATTTCGGCGACTAAGTTTACAGCAACTTCTGACTGATCGCGATCACCAAGTTTGGTATTCTTATTTACTCGCATTTTCCCGCCACCGAATCCATAACTTCCTTGTTTCCCGATTTCCGATCGATCGTTCTTCAGCGCGACAGCTTTTCGCAAAGCTTGCAGTCTTGGCCGGCCGTGCGAATGTTTCCGACTCTCATTTTTCATCTTGTCTTCCCATGCGTTCAAACTGTCATCCTCGTCGTTGACATCGTCTTCGTCATCATCATATTCATCTTCCGAAAATTCTGGCTGTTCACCAGCATCTTCGGCATCAGCAATGCGTTCGATCTGCATAGAAGCCCTCGATTCCGCTTCGACTTCTTCGAGCTCGCGAGCGAGCGAGATATCTTGCACGTGTAATAGTTCAGCTGCGAGACGTCGAACGATTGGCGGCCAATCGTCATCTTGGCCAATCTTCGATATTTCATTTTCATTGTTTTGAACGATAATGTCGTCAACGTCTTCACTTCCACTCGAAATTACGTTTGGATTTTCTATACCGTTGTCATCTTTGACGTTGTCTGTTTGCGTTGTCTCTAGTATGTCTTCGAGGTAATGTAGTTCGACTGGATGACGTGGCTTTGGCGGAACAGACAGCAACGGCGTTTGTCGCGCCATGTTTGTATCCATTGTGAAATATCTTGAAAATGATTCAGCATCTAGCGTTGCTGACATCAAAACAACTTTTAAGTCTTTTCTCGTTTGAATCAATTCTTTTAACAGTACGAGTAGGAAATCGGTGTTTATATCTCTTTCATGCACTTCATCAATAATCACATGGGAAACATCCGATATTTCTGGATCGCGTACTAATCGTCGCAATAGAACGCCCGTGGTAACGAACTGAACAGTACCACCGATACTTCTAGGTTCAGAACCATGTAAACGGACGCGATATCCGACGGAATTCCCAATTGGTTCACTGCGTTCCGCCGCAACGCGCTCAGCGACTGAGATTGCCGCAATTCGGCGCGGCTGAGTGACGATAATCTTGGTTTCTGCACCTCTACCTTTCTTTAGCGCATCTTCTAAGATATATTGCGGGCATTGCGTGGATTTGCCTGTACCAGTGCCGCCAGAAACAACTACGACTGATTGTGTTTCTAATGCTTTCAACATATCCTCTTTCAATTCGAGGATCGGCAACTTTTCTCGGAAACGCGCCATTTTCGCCTCTTCTGAGTCTTTATCTTCTTCCGCTCGTCTTTCGCGCTCAATTTCTTCCTGTAAAATATCTTGCGACGCTTTTGTTTGCTCTTCTCGGTATTTATTTACTAAAATCTCCTCTGCTTTGGATAAGTCTTCTGCATTTTTGGATTTAAAGAGGTACTCATTCAAGTTTTCACCTTTTTTTCTCCAATTCGTATTTCCTCCACTTTCGGCATTGCGCGCCTCCCTCGCTTCCCTGCGTCTTTCGAGTTCTTCGCATTCGGTTTTCAAAGCCATCACCCTCGCGTCGTGCTCATCAGGAGAACCCATAGCGTTAACGAGGACTTCCACCGCGTCATATGGTAAAGCTTGAATTCTTAGCGTCGCTACGTGGCCCCCGGGAGAATCTGCGATGACTTTTTCCAATCTTTTCATCACGTTTTCGCCTAGTAATTCCCTTAAAGGTTCCTCCGACGCGTTCAGAAGTGCGTTTCCTTCAGCTTCAGACTTCGATTTACCGTATCCGAGACCTTCGAGCTTCTTTCCACCGTCGACAAAGCAAGATAACATCGCCTCGAAACCAGCTTTTCCATCTCGTCTCTTTGATATGTTGATGGAAGGCCTCGAGCTGTCAACCAACTCCAGTAAAGTTTGTGCATTTTGAATTCTTTCTTTCATTTCTTTTTCTTTCATCTTTGCTATGCTTGGGGGTGCTTTTGGATCAATGCCAGACTCTAAAAGTTGCTTCAAAATATCCAAAGCGGCGAGTGATGAGGACTCTCGTTTGGTGAATGCAATCCCGCCTCCCATAAAAGTTACCACATCGCCGTTAACTGTTGCCGAAGATGGCAACACATCTAACGATTGAAATGCAGCACTTTGTATCGGAACTTCCAGCGTTGAGACAAATCGTCGACTGTGTGGTGGTCCACTAGTTTGATATGAAATCTTTTGTTTGAACAACATCTTTTGTTGCACAAAATGTAACACGTTTTTTGAGTCGTCTACAGATTTGCACAATGCCGTGCCTCCGTTTTGCTCTTTGAAGAGGTCTAAAAAATCCTTTGCCTCTTTGCGTTTCAGTCGTTCTCGCCCGTTTGGACACGTCAGAACGTTAACGTTCAAACTTCCAGTCTGTTTTGCGCCTCTAGTGGTGGATTTCTTCTTGAAGTTTTTCTGTTGTTGATTTCCCCTTCCACTGTTTCTGGTGCGACTCTTGCTATTATTGTTGCTCTTATTATTCCTACCATTCGACGATGTATTTCTGTTGGTGCTGCCATTTGTTGTATTTGTTGGCTTCTTCTTCTTCTTCTTATTTGACGATCGTGCAGTTTTTGTCAAACTTGCAGTTTTCACAGAGGACGTAGAGGAGGCGGAAGAGGAAGTGGTACTCGAAGGAGCCGTTTTCGGATTGCCTGATGATGAGCTCGCTTTTCCTCGGACACCATTCGTCGCGTTACTTCTCGTATTTCTCAAGTCACCCGATGTCGATTGTTTAGAATCTGCGACAAACTGAAAGTTTCTTCTTCCTCCACTGGTCCCCAATTTTCTCTTTTGTTGTTGCGTAAAGAAGAAGCGTAACTGACAACCAAAGTTCGTCGGCATTCTTAGTTTACCTCGATAATAGAATGCACGACGAAGACAGACGCCATCTTTCATAAACATCGAGGATCCTAGTCGCGCACCTGACAAATGACTTTGCGTGGACATTGACGAGAAAGAGGGCGTCTTATGTGTTACTACTCGACACAACATTCTTCTTCTGCTTGAATGAATAGCACTAAGAATAGTAGTCGGGGATGCGTTTGTTACGAAAGACAGCTTCGCCGTCACTTTTAGTTGTTGAATTGGAGGGGCAAAAAAAGGGCGGGAGCTTTTTTGCGCCGTGTGCGGGAGTATTTTTCGCGCAGCAGTAGAGGACGTGATAGAATAGATTCGTCTCACCGACATTCAGTTTGTCCCGAGCGAGACAAAGTGTTGTTCTTACTTTAGTCCACGAGCGCACTGCAATGAACCTTTTTTGATTCTCGGGGAAACCTCTTCTTGGTATTTAGGGTTTAGGGTTGTTATATATTTTTTTGCTCACGTGTCTGTCTGTCGCAAAGGAGTCTTTGTGTGGATAGAGATAATCAATCGATGTTTTTCCCACCTTGCTCCTCCTCTCCGTCACTTTTTGTTACGCGCGAGTGGTGAACACGCGTACATACTATATATATATACACACACACATTAACATGTTTGGTTTAAGTTCATCTTTGAGCGCAACGACTGCGCTTTCATCCACCTCTTTCTCTTCGTCTTCTTCTTTGAAAAGATCGAACAATAACGGGAGAGGAAAAATGACCATCGTCAACGTGGGTGCTTCGGAAAAGGACGACGTTCCAGTTGGAGCTAAAGTGAGAGTAAACAAATCGGTCGTGGTGTATCACGTGCCGAAAACCAAAGGAACGGCGACCGATTTGAACGGTTTCGAGGGAGAAGTCGCGCAGAGAGCGGATGAACTCGACGGCAAGTACATTTCAGCCAATCTTCCGTTGAAAGTTGCTTTACCTCTTCCCGATGGGAGTGGAAAGACGTTTTTGGTGCATTTAACGGCGGAAGAACTCGAAATATTGTAAAACATCTCTAACTCATACTAAGCAAGAAACTGCAAGTATTGGTACTATGTGCTACGGCTACTACGTTCTGTTTTTCTCTCTCGTACTCCTTTCTTCATCTTCTATGTGTATGTGTATGTTACAGAAAGCAAGGCAAAAGATGTTTTGTTATCGGCCTGGAGTCGGCGTGCAAAACTGATGCACACTTTGAAACAATCCTAGGCGTCACGTAGTATTCTTTTATCATCATCACTCATCTTAATAAATAAAGGAACGAGTGATAGATAAAGAACTCATCTTTACTTTATACTTTTCCTATTTTGTTTGCATTGCTGTATGGCGTTGAGATCGCGATACTATATGTTACTCTTTCCCGGATGATTTTGCCGTTTCAATAAAAAACAACGACAAAAACAACGACAAGGAAGGATTACGAGGATCATGACATGAAAGCAACACCTCCTTTCGACAGCGCCTCCTCGGGTGCGAGAGTGTAGTATTTACTGCTCTCACCCTCGTCGTATGGGTTTTCGCAACACGCTTTGAAAACGTCGCGTAGTACGGAGTAATCGCCGACCTCAGCCGCTTCATACGCCTCGACAAGCATGTACTCTCTCGGTACGTACTTTGGATTTACTCGACGCATCCTTTCGACTATTTCTCCAGTGCTAGATTCGTTCTCACCCGACGTTCGCAACGCAGCTATCCATGCTTCCAACGCCTT
>JACLAA010001466.1_pt1 | contig 14020 bp, 7 predicted proteins | sample 8027891 | NCBI WGS metagenome assembly JACLAA01 (sample SAMN15724900, study PRJNA655200) | protist metagenome | isolation source: fluorescence activated cell sorting (FACS) single amplified genomes of... | place: Spain: Blaines Bay Microbial Observatory, Mediterranean Sea | collected 2016-01-19 | reverse complement strand
AAATTTAGCCGCGGTAGAGATTGACTTACTAGAGCGTTTTTTCAACGAGCACTGTTTACACGAAGCGAACGAAGGCGCGGCGAAAGCGTGCGAGGACGCGATGAAGACGAAAACTGCGTTGGAGCACGGCGCGGATGCGTTCGTCATTCATTTCCCCGGGGACTTTCGAAAGAACGAAGAACGTTTCACCCATTATTCTGGAGAGAAAATGAGCGAGAAAGAGAGAGTGTGTGTGCTACTATTGCTGCTTCTGCTATTGGTCCTCCTTTTGCGCGCGGATGAGTGATACGCGCACTCATCTTTGCGAATACAGATAACAACGGTGAAATGTCACGCGACGGGGAAATGCGAGAGAAAGTGAACAAATTCGAATCCGAACCGGTTTCATACCGCGCGTTACCCGCGATCGCCTTTACCTCTTCTTCTCCAGAGAACAGGAACAACAACCCTCTGTCGAAAGCCTCGCAAATTTTGTTCTACCAATACGTGGAACCGGAATGGTCGAAAGCGAAAATGAAATCGGTTTTAGGATTCATGAGACAAGTAGGAGACGAGTTAGGGGTCACCGGACGAGGGCGGATATCGCAAGAAGGCGCGAATTGCACGTTGACGGCAAAAGATCCTCACTCCGCGCGAGAGTTTTGCAACAGATTGCGAAAATTTGACAAAATATTCGAGGAAACGGATTTTAAGATTACCGATATGGTGGAACATTCGCAACGGTTTAAGCGGTTGACGCTCGTACCGAAGGACGAGCTCGTCGCCTACGGGTTGGAGAAGGAGAAAGCGCCGTCGTTGAAACAGAATAAGAGCAAACACGTGAACGCGATTGAATATCACGAGATGTTGAAGGATAAAGATTCAGTGGTGATTGACGTGAGGAATCATTACGAGGTGGACATTGGGAGGATTGAACCGCCGGAAGGTGGGGCGACATTTTTGAACCCGGAGATGCGAAACAGTCGCGAATTTCCCAAGTGGTTAAATTTGCCCGAGACGAAGAAACAGTTGGAAGGGAAGCGGGTGATGATGTACTGCACCGGGGGCATACGATGCGAACGAGCGTCGGCGTTGATTTCGCAAATGGAACGGGTTGGCGACTTGAAGGAAACGAAAGGGATTGCCATGGTCAGAGGTGGGGTCGATAGGTATTTGAAGACGTTCCCGGAGAGCGGTGGGTTCTGGAAAGGGAAAAACTACTTATTCGATTTGAGAGAGGCGCAGATGGCGGAGAAAGAAGGCGAGTTAGAGACGACGAGTAAGTGTTGCGCGTGCGAACGCGCGTGGTCAAAATACGAGGGGAAGTTTGTCTGCGGAGATCAAAAGTGTAAAGTGCCCCGTTTTGGTGTGCGACGGGTGCAGGAACGCAATCGAAGCGAATACGAAGAAGAACAGTTTTGTTAAGAGACAAAAAAAAGGGAGCAACGGCAACACTTGGAACGCGAATAAGACGAAAAGCGACGATAAAAACGACCCGCACGACGTAAAAAACCTAAGATGTCCTCTGTGTAAAGTCGGTAAGGAGTTACGCTCGATCGAACCGGTCGATTCGGCGGCACAAAAGCGCTTGCTCACCTTAGAAGGCGGCAACGCGAAAATCAACGCCAGCAACAAACGCCCGAGGAAAGAATCGAAAACGTTGTTCATCGGCAAACTCCCACTTTCTGTCACCGCCACGGAAATCAAAAGCGCGTTGAAATTAAACGACGACAATAATGCCGAAATCGAATGGATGATGGATTCAAAATCCGGTTTCTTTTACGGCAGCGCCGTCGTAAAACTCGCGAGTAAAGACCGCTGTCGAAACTTGTTGGAGCAGTACAAAAAAGACCCGCCTCGAATCCAAAACAAGTTCATCGCCGTCGGGTATTTCGACGAAGATTGGAAGAACAAGAACAGGAAGAAGATGAAGGAAAAGGAGGAAAAGAAGGATAACGACGCGAAAGAAGACGGCGGCAAAAAACGACGACTCGCAGAAGAAGAGTACAAGAGACTGTTCCGGAAAGGCGAAAGGCCTCCGGTGACGTGACGACAACAACGATAAACATCTTTCCCGCGTTTACGACGATAGAGAGAACTTCACAACGTCACGCGTTTAATGCGCAATAGATATATATAGAGAGAGAGAAAGAGGGAGAGTTCGAAATGCTCTGCAACAGTAGAAGACAAATGTAAGAATACGAGTCGGCGGCGAAGCGACCGGATGCGGAAAATGGCAGACCTTTCAAAATTCAAAATTCCCCCACACACTCCACTTAAAAAAGCGCTTAGTAAACACGAATCAACGCGAATCACCATGCTCGAAGAAACCACCAATAACGCGAACATCATCACCACCACCACCCTGACCACCACCAATGAGCCAACACTCACGCAATACGAAGCCGAGCGCAACGCGCGGATACAAAAAAACATCGAACGCATGAAATCGTTCGGCATCGACGACGCGAGGAAAAAAGTGATGACGATGGAATCGAAGAACAAAAACAACGCGACTACGTCCTTATTATCCAAGAAGCGAGTCAAAAAACGCTCTGAAAACGCAACAACGATGGAGAGGTCGAAACAACCGAGGCGGACGTCCTCGCGCGTGCGCGGAGAGAAAGCGCCGGACGTTTTCGTGCCCGATGAAAGAAATCTTTGGGAACCGACGTATAACGAGGAAATCTACACGCAAAGGCAAGTATCGAACTTGGGCGATCGAAAATCGGAGTGGCAACTCTTCGTCTCCGGGTACGACCAACAAGGTCGACGGTTGTACGACAACAACAGAGGCGTGTGTTGTCACCAGTGCAGGCAGAAAACGCTGGGAACGCACACGACGTGCAGGAAGTGCAACATGATGCGCGGGAAGTTTTGCGGAGACTGCATTTTTATGAGATACGGTGAAAACGTTCTGGAAATCAACGAAAATCCGGAGTGGGAGTGCCCGGTGTGCCGAGATATATGTAATTGTTCGTTCTGTCGCACGAAGAAAGGGTGGATGCCGACTGGGAACATGTACCGAGCCGCGATCGCGAGCGGGTACAAATCCGTGGCGCATTATTTAGTCTTGTCGAGACAGGACGACGAGGAAAAGGCGAAACTGTGCGAAGAGGAAGCCGAACGCGTCGCCGAGCGATTGCAGAGAGAAGAAAAGAGACGGTTAGAAGAAAACCCAGAGTTATACGCGAAAGAACAAGAGGAGAGGAGGAATAGGCCGCACTGGTTGAAGAATAAAAAGTAGTAAACGAGACGGACAGAAGAGCGGAGGATGTCCGGCGGCCGCTTTGTTCCATCACTAGAAGATATACCAAATTGGAGAGAAAAAACCACACTTTTTATCATCATCGATCATCATCATGTCTCCTCCTCCTCTTTCAGAGTCTCACACCGCCGAGTCCCTCCGAAACCTTTTCGCCTCTACTTTCTCCTGGTTCCTCCCCGAGAACGTCATCGACGAGGACACGCTCGAGTATCTGTTCTCGAGTTTATCCGATGGAAGTTTCGAGGACAAGGAGGAGTTTTTGGATTTCGTGACGCCACTTTTGATGGAATTGTTCGAAGGTGACGACGAAGACGAGGCGAGAGCGCAGTGCACGAAAGCGCACGATTTGTTATACGGCAAATGTGTAGAAGAAGGGAGTACTACGAAAGAGGAGGAGACGACCACAAGAGTGATAAACGTGAAATTAGGTGGCACTCCAGGGGAAGAGGAGGAAAGCGAATTCGAGAAAGAGGTTTCGAGGCGGTTGCGAGAGAAGGAAAGAGACCGTTTGCCAGATTTTAGCACGAATACGAACCATCGAAATCAAAACGAAGATAAAGCGCAAGAGAAAGAGCAACGGAAAATGAGGAAAAAACTGGAAGAGAGCGAGGAGGAGGTGAGGAAGTTGTTGAGAGAACTGGACGTCGCCCGGGAGACGGCGGCGAAGAGACGCATCGAAGGAAGTAGCGGCGGAGGGAACGGTTCGATTGGGACGATTGAAGTTGGGCCCTTAAACGTGCCGAATCCAGGTGGAGGGCAGGATCTCATCAACGATTGCGTTTTGACGTTCGTACCTGGGAGAAGGTACGCGTTGATTGGAAGAAATGGAACCGGCAAGTCTACTTTGCTGAAGTATTTGGCGTCCAGACGGGTGGGCGACAAGGTTGGTTTCTCCGAGGATGTTTTCGTGCATTACGTGAATCAAGAGGTCACATTGAACGAGGAGCAAGAAGAATGGTTACCAGTGGACGTTGTGTTACACGCGGACGTGCAAAGACGACTTTTGTTGGAGGAGTTGAAAGAGTTGGAATCCAACGCGAGCGGAGAAGGTGACGTGCAAAGGATTTCTGTCGTTCACGAACATTTAGATTCTATAGAGTCCTCGTCCGCGCACGCCAGAGCGTCGCAATTGCTTCGTAGTCTCGGTTTCAGCGAGGAATTAGCCAGTCGTAAAATGAAACAGTTATCTGGTGGGTGGAGAGTTCGGACGAGTTTAGCCGCCGCGTTGTTCGCGACTCCCGATGTATTATTCTTGGACGAGCCGACGAATCATTTGTCGATTCAAGCGGTAATGTTTTTAGCAAAAGAGCTGGTGGAGAATCCAGTTTGGAAATCTCGCATTATCGTCTGCGTTTCGCACGACAGACACTTCTTGGACGAAACCACGACGGATTCGTTGCATATTTCCGGCGTCGCCAAACGAGTCACGTCGCATCGAATGAACTATTCCAGTTGGGCCAAAAAGAGGAGAGAACAGCAAATCGCGTTGAAAAAACGCACGGAATTGAGACAGATAAAGATTGACACGCTGAAGGAATTCGCTGGGCACGGGTTCCGCTACGGCGGCTCCTCGTCGCAAATCAATATGATGCAGAAAAAAGCCTCCGAGGCGAAGAAATTAGAGTTGGAAGCCGAGGAAGAACAAAACGAACTCGCGGATTTAGAAGAAGATAGAGAGAATAGTTTAAGTTTATGCGCGGGAGGTGAATTGCAATCACAATCGATCGCCATGCTTGAAAGTTGTTCGTTTCGGTACCCAAACACAGAGAAAGATATATTCACGGATGTCGATTTAAGCGTCGATTCGAAATCGCGCGTCGTTTTGCTCGGCGAGAATGGACAAGGGAAAACGACTTTAGTTAAAGTCATCACAAACACTTTGAAAAGTACCGGCGGTTCGGTGAAGCGCGACCACGGCGCTCGAATCTCGTTGGTGAATCAACACCACGCCGAGCAGTTGAAATACGACATGACTCCGTTGCAATTCATGCTCGAGAAATACAAAGGCGACGGAAGTTACAAACACGAGCAAGAAATTAGAGGACATTTATCGAGTTGCGGCGTGCCGACTGCGTTACAAAGCATACCATCCGGAAGTCTTTCCGGGGGTCAACGTTCGCGAGTCGCCATGGCTGCGGTGTCCTATTTTAAACCGCATTTGATCGTTTTAGACGAGCCGACGAATAACTTAGATTTAGAATCGTGCGAAGCGCTCGCGAAAGCCATCTCGGATTTCAAAGGAGGCGTGATTTTGGTTTCGCACGACCAGTTTTTCGTCGAACAAGTTGGCAAAGAGTTCATCGCGATTGAAAATGGTCGCGCCGTGCGCTTCGAGAACTTTAAGAAATACAGAGCGAGCATAGCGGCGAAAATGCCAAAATAGAGAAGAAAATAATAGATGTGTACCTACGGTAAGTTGCGCAAAGTGTTCAGAAAGCAAAGGAATATTTACTACGATTAGAAAAGAGAAAATTATTATAAATACCAATGAGCTCTCATACCGAACGCCGTATCGAAATTCCCGCGTTCGTCTCGATTGATGACGATTCCAGGAAACAGGCTCATGGACGGTTTTTGAAACCCATCGCCGTATACGCGCGCGAAAAGTTCCACGTGTTCCCCGCCGACGGCGTTGGAGTGGCCGAAAACGCACCCCCACCCGAGATTTTTCGGCGACAAAATGTCTTTCAAAGTAGCCGTGGCTGGTTTCAGTCTCGCGCTCGGTGGTTTCGTGGCGACGACGCCCCACTCGAAGACATCTTCGCCCCCGCCCCCTCCGCCGCCTCGTTTACTTTTAGATTTTGAAAACGATGATTTACCACCGCCGCCGCCTAAAACGTCTTTTTGCACCCACGCGCTGACAACCACGTCTTCTATGGCCGCCGCCACGCTGACGCTGGCAATCTTTTGCCCGTTCGCGTCCACTGATCCTCCTAAAGCGCCGGCGTAATTCACATTCTTCTTATTCGTATCCTTGTTTTTATTGTCTTTCCTTTTACTCCTCCAACTCCCTTGACCAATCACTCTCGCTGTCGGTTCGTCCACTCGCGTGTTATTCCCGGCGCACATGGCCAAATTCACCGTCGCGTCTGAGCTCACTTCGCACCCGACGCTCACCGCTGAATCCCCATCCCCCAACGCTGCATAACTCGCCCCCGTGGACCCAAATCCAGTTAAAGATGCGTTTTCTTGAATCGGAGACAAAGATGCAAACTGATCGCGGCCTTCAAAACCGAGCGGCGTGACTCGTATCGTCACGCCGTCGGGAACGAGCGAAGGTATGGCGTTGGATATTTTGTACGAAAGTTTGCGCAAGGTGACCGCGTGTAACTCTTGCCCGTCTTCCGTGAACTGCAAAGAGAGAAAGAGAGAGAGAAAAGGTGAGTTTATGACCGCTAAAATCGAGAATATAAGGAAAAACGTACCAATTTCCCTCCTTCGCAGGCAAACGCAGAGGTTAAAACGTGTCCAATTTTCGGAAAGTGCGTCTCGCAGTTTACTTTCATTTCCGCGCCTTTCCGCACGCGCTGACTCGCGGTGACGTTAAACTGGTTCTCGTCCGCTTGCGGGTGGAGAAACCCGCTCTCCACTTTCGCTTTCACGCGGTGGAATATCGAGGAACCGGAAGAGGATGAATGTCGCAAATTCGTTTCCAATCGGTGCACTTTTTCTCGCAACGATTTGATGTCCGAAAACGCGTCTCGAGTGAGACGTTTCAGGTTGGAAATGTCGTCGTCGATTTCCTCTCGATCCTCCTCGTCTTCCTCCTTTCGTTTGTTGAATACCATTCTTCTCGTTCTTCTTCTTCTTTAACTTCTTCTTTATATAAACAGTTGTTATGGGGAAAAATGGCGACACTTTTCCAACTGTTTCGATGCATTGTTTCTCTGCTCCTGCGGCGCATTCTTCGAGCACTATCGCGCTTTTTAGCCACCAGACAAAGACGACGAGAAAGAGCAGAGTACGAGAGAGCTTTTGCAGTCGCAGTATCCGCGACGAAGACGCAGGAGTCAAACCTAGACGCGATGATGAGGAGGAGGAGGAGGGGGAGGAGGTTTTTGGCGGCGAGAGAGAGATGAGAACAACGAATACGAATACGAATAACACTACTACGCATCGTTCGAAGCGAGGACGACGCAAAAAGAGAGATATTTTACTCGCGTGTGGTAGCCTTTTACTTTTTTCCAACTCTTCTTCTCAGAAGGAAGAAGCATTCGCCGCTGGGATGATGGATTTTACCAAACAAAGCCAATCGACGTTCCAACTCGGACCTTTGCAAGTCACTTTGCAACGCCTGCGAACGCTCCGGAACGACATTTTTACATCTCTCGAAGAAGAAGGAAAAGAGGGAAAGAAGAACGAGGACGATGGGGGTGTTGTGGTCGTGAAACCTGGATCGGAAGAAGCGATCGCGAGATTACGAAACGCGACGTTGGATTGCACCTCCGCCAGACCGGCGTTGGAAGCGTACGCCAACGTCAGAGACGTGTGCACGCTGTCCATCGTCTTGAAGAGCGCCTCGAAGAAATTCGCGACCGAGGAGGCGAGAGAGAGAGCGAGAGAGAGAAAAGAGCAGACAGTTCAGGCGTTCGCGGAGTTAGAGCGAAAGTTACGAGATGTAAACGCGAGTAAGGAAGACATCGACGCGGAATTTGAAAACAGTAGGGCGAAGGTGAAACGGTTCGCCGAGAGCGTCCTCGAAGCGTTCGATTTTAGCGACGAAGAAGAGAAAGTCAAACGAGAGGCGTTTCCCGAGCTCTTCTCCTGAATTTAATCTCACTACGAATGTAGTGTGATTTTGTGAAAGCAAATTGGTAGTATTGAATACTAAGACTGCTTCTTCGCAGCGAAAGCGATACGACTCGTACTTTAGCGCAGATATCCAGTCAACTGTCACGTCATCACATTCGTATCTCGAAATCAAATCTCCTCACAAACAGAGCGCACACCTTTCAACGCCGACCGGGTGCGCTTCACTCGTTTCGGCGCATCGATCGCAGATATAAAAAATGTCCACGAATCAACTCATCGACCCGAGAAACCCTCGATTTACGATCGTTCGTGAGTACGAAGCGTGGTGTCGATTGGATAATCAATACTTGGAACAGAACCCAAACGTCCCCAAAACTCCGTACCTTCTCATGGCGGGAATGGCACCATCTGCCCGTGCCAAGTGCGGGAAATGTTCGGATAAGATAGAAAAGGGTACGGTTCGAGTTGGGATGCCGTATCAATGGAGAGGGGCGTTTTTTAGCTACGTGACCGGGTGGTATCACGCGGATTGCGTTCGCTTTGAAGGGGTGACCCAAGAGGAGGTGCGAGCGAGGACGTATTGGAAAGGGGAGAAGGAACATTTGGCGCAGGTGATGAAAGGAAAGAATACGCACGTGGAGAAGCTCGGGAAAACGCAAAGAGTGAAAACGAATACCGAATTTATCAAAGACGAAACGGTGCGAGACGAATTGATGAGGACTTTGACGTCGGCGAGTAAGCCGAAGTGCGAGGAGGACGAGGTGGATCCGAGCGAAGGGACGTTTTTGAAACGGGGAGAGATTCAACCGGCGGAGCCGCCGAGAGGATTGGTGAGGAGTTTGTTGCCGTTTCAGAAAGAAGGGTTGGCGTGGATGATGGAAAACGAGAAAACGCAGGTGAAAGGCGGGATATTAGCGGACGAGATGGGGATGGGGAAGACCATTCAGGCGGTGTCGTTGGTGTTGAAGAGTAAGGAGGCGAGATTGGATCGAATGCGAGAGGCTGGAGTGATGGAGATGGATGGCGACGAGAAAGGGACAGAAGTAGACTTAAATTTAGAAGAAGAACCCAAAGCGAAGAATAGCAAACGCAGTAAGAAGGGTAGCCCGAAGAGCGGCGGAGAAGAACACGTATCGAGCGCGACAAAAATGTCGGCAACCAACGCGTATGATGCTTCTTCTTCTTCTTCAAAGAACAAGAACACCACGTTGATCGTCGTTCCCACGTCTGCGTTGGTTCAATGGGAAGACGAAATAAAGTTGTGCACGAAAGAGAACGCGTTGAAAGTGTTCGTGTATTATAACGACCGCAAACGGAAGACGATCGTCGAGGAGATGCGCGCGGCGGATGTCGTGCTCACGACGTTTCCGGTTTTAGAAGCCGAGTACCGCAAATGCGAGATGCAGAGTAAAGTGCCGTGTGCGCACTGTTTCAAGCTGTTTCTTCCTCGCTCGTTAGCGGTGCACAACAAGTACTTTTGCGGCCCAGACGCGAAGAGAACTCAGAAACTCGAAAAAACTGAGAAGACGAGAGAAGTCGCGAATACGAAAGCGTTGGCGACTTTGAACGTCATCTCGAAAGACAAGTTGAAGGAAACGTTGGAAAATCTGAATAGCGGTAGTGGTAGAGAAGAAAAGAAGAATAGTAGTGGTAAATCGTTAATGGCTATCGCGCGTGGCTACATGCAGCAAGGCGGTCGTGACATGTCCATGTACGACGGAGCGCATAAAGCGCGAGCGGCTGCGGCCGAAGGTCTCGTCCTCGGCTCTAACGAGGACGAGGAAGCAATCACGGAGGAAGAACTGAAAGCGATTCAACCGAAAGTCACGAAAATCGTCGAGATGGGCTTTGGTTTTCCCCGAAACATGATTGAAAAGGCAATCGTGGATAGCGGCGGAGATGTCGACGTCGCCGTGAACGCGTTGATGGATTCGCCGAAACCAAAGACGACGATGAAATCGAAAGGATATAAAATGGAGGTCATGGACGATAAAGAGACGGAAGTGATTTGTTTGGACTGCGAAAGCGACGAGGAAGAAGAGGACGCGACTGTGGTTTCTCCGACGACGAGAAGTACGAGAAGTACGTCGAAGAATCCGCCCGCGGCGAAAGAGAAGAAGAAGAAGGCCACCTCCGCCGCCGCCAAGAAAACGAAGAAGAAGAGCAAAAGCGCGAAGAAAAAGAAAAAGAAAGGCAGCGACGACGACGACGATTCGGATTTTAAAATGGAATCTGAAGAAGAAGAAGAAGAAGAAGATGATGATGATGATGGAACAGAAACAGAAGAAGAGATCGTAATTACCAAAGTCACTCCTCCGAAAATCAAACGAGATCGTGAAAACGACACGAACAGCGAGGACAACAGCTTACTTTTCGGCAACACGGACGATCGTGACATCAAGGAGTTATTGCTTCAAACCTCATCTTTGCATCAAATTCACTGGGAAAGAATCATTCTCGACGAGGCGCATAAAATCAAAGCGAGGACCACGTCAACCGCGAAAGCCGTGTACGCTTTGGATAGCGACTACAAATGGTGTCTCACCGGAACGCCGTTACAAAACAGAGTCGGCGATTTATACTCGCTCGTCCGTTTCTTACAAATGGAACCGTACTCGTTTTACTTTTGCACCGCAAAAGTCGGCACTAAAGACGGCTCGAAAGAAGGCCTTTGTGGTTGCAAAAGCGCCTGTTGGGACATGGGACCGAACAACGCTTTTTGCGTCCAGTGCGGGCACGCTCCTTTGAAACATTTTTCAAAGTTTAACAAGGACGTCATCAACCCGATTCAACGCTACGGTGGTGTTGGCGCAGGTAAGAGAGCGTACATGACGCTTCGTAACGACATTTTACTGCCGGCAATGTTGAGACGAACGAAGAAAGAACGGGCCGCCGACGTCGTGTTGCCGCCGTTAACCGAAAACGTCCTGGAACCCGAGTTTGACCAAACCGAGCGAGATTTTTACGAAGCGTTGTACGCGAACGTTACCGCGAAATTCGACGGGTTTGTCAAGAAAGGCACGGTGTTAAACAACTACGCGCACGTGTTCGAGTTGCTTTCCAGGTTGCGACAAGCGTGCGATCACCCGTATTTGGTTTTGCATTCTCGCAATCCAAAGTTACGCAACCAACAGGCGGAGATGAAATTTGAGAAGAAAGAGGAGGACGACGACGAGGAGGAGAACGAGGAAGAAGAATACACTAAGTCGAAGAAGAAAACGAAGAAGAAGCAAGAGTACGAAGTCCGAGAGAACGTTCCGTCTGACGCGAAAGAAACCATGCATTACTGCGGCATGCCTGATTGCGGCGAGAAAGTCGAACCGGAAGACGCGGCGACGTCCAAGTGTAAACACATCTTCCACCGCGAGTGCATTCAACCGTACTTGGAGATTGATTTTGGCGCAGATGGCATTAAATGTCCAAAATGTCGAACGAATTTGACCATCGACTTGTTTCCAGACGCCGAAGCGATCGATAAGATCAAAGCGCCAAAAGACGAAAGAGGCGGCGGGGTCAAGAAGAAAGGCAAAGGCGAACTCGACGCCGATGACGTCGTGCCGAACAAATCAATCTTGAATCAAATCGATTTGAGCGAATACCGAACATCTTCGAAGATTGAGAAAATGATGGAAAAGCTCCGTGAGATCCGAAGCGGTCGCGATGGTAAAAAGAACAAAGCCATCATCTTCTCGCAGTACACGAGCATGATTGACATCGTCGAGTGGCGCATGAGGAAGGAAAATTTCGTCATTCGAAAACTGGTCGGATCGATGCCTGTCACGGCGAGAGCGCAAAATTTGCACGAGTTCTGCACGGACCCAGACGTGGACGCGATTATCATGTCTTTGAAATCAGGAGGGGAAGGTTTGAACTTGCAGGCGGCGAATTACGTTTTCGTCTTGGAGCCGTGGTGGAATCCCGCGGTGGAGATGCAAGCGGTGATGCGCGCGCACAGAATCGGGCAGACGAGAGAGGTGACCGCGTTTCGATTCGCGTGTAAAGACACGATCGAATCGAAAATGCACGAATTGCAAAAGCTAAAGCGGTTAGTTTTTGAAGGGACGATGGATGGAAACGAGGCGAGCATGGCGAAGTTGTCGCCGGAGGATTTACAATTTTTGTTCAAACGCTAATAATCATCAAGCGTTGTCTCGTCTTCACAAAGAAGAGGGGGTAAATGCTGAGAGAGAGAGAGAGATACCATAGTACCGGGTGGTACTTGTAAAGATACATCACTATTGCGCAATTAATATACAACATTCTATTTTACATTCTACCAGTCTTTAAAAATCTCTCTCGCTGCGAGTAACTTTGGATCGTTCTCGCCTTTTTCGTCGTCGCGCATTTCTTGCTCCAACACCATCTTTTCAATTTCCGCCAATCGCGCCGTGTGCGACGACAGTATAGCTTTCGACGGCTCTGGCAACTGCGGCGGTGGATAAACTCCACTCTCCAACGCCTTCCAGTCGAAGTTTTCAAACCACGGGTGATTTTTAATCGCTTGCGCGCCACCTTTCAAGTTACCTAATCGTTTCGCCACGCGTCGTTGTAACAAACCCGCGATTAAATCACAACCTTCCTCGGAGGTGTAAATCGGGTAAGTCACTTGGAAACTCGCGTCGGCGATGCGTTGCATGACTTGTAACGGATTATTTTGTGGCGGTTGATTATCGCCTCCTTTTTCTCCTTGGCCTCTTTGACCGAACGGTTGTAACCCGGAAATGATGACGTAAATCAACACGCCGAGGGCCCACCAATCGACGCCGTAGGAATACCCTCGCGCTAAGACCATCTCTGGCGCGACATATCCAGGCGTCCCGCAAAACGTAAACGTTTGATGACCACTTTCGCCAATATTCTTCGCAAAGCCGAAATCGCCAAGTTTAGCTCGTCCTGATTTATCCAAAAATACGTTTTCTGGTTTCAAATCTCTGTAGATGATGCCCAATTCGTGTAAATACTCAAACGCACACACGATGAGAGCGGCGTAATACCGAGCGGCGTCTTCGTCAAATCCAACCAAAACTTTCCTAAAAGGCGCGTCTGCTTTGGTAGTGTGAGCCATTTTCCGAACCGTCGCGACCGAGACGAGCGCGTCCATCAAATCAAACCCGTTCATCAAATCAATGAGGAAATATAAGTGTCGATCGGATTGAAAGGCGCCGTGTAAGGAAATAATCGAAGGATGGTTCAATTCCGCGACTATTTTACGCTCGGACAAGACGTGCTCTGGAGAGGATTTCACCGCAACTTTCCGAACGCGTTTGATCGCGTATTTTTGTTGCGTGTCGTAGTGGTTGCACTCATTGACGCATCCGACCGCACCGCCACCGATTAAAGTACCCTCGGAGACTGTGAAAATGAACGGCTGCAAAGACGCGTTGAACGAACCAGAGGTGATGCTTTGGACGAAGGATTCGTTGAAGGCACCGATGGCGTCGACGTCCCGGTAAATAGACGATTCATCGGCTGGATTGTGTGCGTCGTAATACAAATTTCGCGATCCCATGCCAACGCGGCGTATGCGTAGGATACCTTGGAATGTCTTCACTGGTGACTTTTTCTGGGAATCTTGCGCGCTGGCGTCGCCTTCATCGATTTCACCCACGGCTGCGGTGGTGCTACTACGTTCAGCATCATCGTCGCCACTTTCTAGCGTTTCCAGTTTCCCACTATCAGGAGAGGTATCGTACGAGTGAAAGCTCTTTCTCTTCTTCTCTTCGCTCTGGGGACTCGATATCTTTACCTTCTTCGAGTTTCGCTTTTGCGTCACGCTATTTCGTCTCGATAACAAATCTTGCAACGTACCCATCATCGCGACGAAATCGACGCGCTTCAACTTTAAGCACCGAAGCGGTGCGTTTGGCCCTACTTTTACCGTCGCGTCTCTTGGTTTTTCGAACAAGAGCGCCTTCTCGCCGAAAAAATTCGATCGAAACAAATGATTGACTAAAATGCCAAGCCTAGCATCGTCGTCTTCGTCGCTGTCGCCAACGACAGGCGTGTCGTCGTCGTTGACGT
>JACLAA010005465.1_pt1 | contig 14031 bp, 10 predicted proteins | sample 8027891 | NCBI WGS metagenome assembly JACLAA01 (sample SAMN15724900, study PRJNA655200) | protist metagenome | isolation source: fluorescence activated cell sorting (FACS) single amplified genomes of... | place: Spain: Blaines Bay Microbial Observatory, Mediterranean Sea | collected 2016-01-19 | reverse complement strand
TTTGCTGAATAAAGATGGATAGGGGAGAAAAGACAGGGAGAGAAGGAAGGAAAGAGAACAAAAATAACGAGAAGAAAAAAAGAGGCGTAAGGATGATATCACCACAAAACGCCAGTTCTGCTTCAGAGCTTTGCGATGAAGAACTTGGTGGATTACGCGTTGTTTTCATTAATGACGTCTGAACGCTCCTGGTTTCTCTCTTTTCATTGGGAAAAATGTGTTATTCTTTCTCTTCTCTTCTCTTCTCTTCTCTTTCTTTCTTTCTAACGTCGTCGTCGTCGTTGTCGTACTTTTCGTCCCATATCCTCTCACAGTGTCAGAGTACCTTGAACTCGTTCTTTTACGGGTAGTGAATGGTACCTTGGGTGAGTAGGAAGAGCAAACAGCCGATCGGACAGCTGGAAACGCGTTAGACATTCGTGATGCGCGCGGCATCCTTACCATCCGAACGATATTTTTTCGTTCGAAACCTACAACAAAAGACAACAACGCACATATAAATATGGATGATGACAGAAATATAATTAGATGACGAATCTGATCCTTCGTGAGTGTGGTTTTCACGCTCTGAAGGTTGCATTCGTGCAACACCTGATTGACAATCGAGGCATTTGTCTGACATATTTCATGATATTGTTGTCGTTGTTGTTTCCTTGTGACTTCTTTCTCTAAACTTACGCACATTTGAAAACTTAAATCTAAAATACAGGGACGTTAGTTAAAATCGAGAGCGATGATCGCAAGAAGCTGTAACGCATGCTCGACATCGCGCGTAAAAGATACGAGGATCAATACTAAACCAAATATTGTCTCTCGAAACAGTCAAAACCATCGGTCTTTGATAAAGACGCATTCTATCATCGACCCATCTTCTATGGGTACCGAGGAGACCAACCAAGCGATATCAGTCGTCGCAACCTCTATCCTATTCGGAGGTCTCGCTATCGTGCAAGGCTTAAAATCTGAACCAAAACCTTGTCCATCGTGTGCAACTTCGGGAGGCGAGGCGTGTATATTTTGCAATGCCACGGGAAGGAGAGAAACGCCGATTGAAATTACGAAGAAAGATCGACGCGACGACTCGGTGCTCGGTTTAACGCGACGGTCTCCGATGGAGTGCACCGGTTGCAAAGGAGCAGGTATGATTCTTTGCAAGACGTGTAAAGGTTCAGGATACGTGTAAGTAGAAAATTATAGAAAAATATATTAGAGTCATCTTTGTAAAATAACAACACAATAGTAAGTTAGCGGCGCCAAATGTGAATCAATGTGACTTGCTGACTTCGTTGTTTTCCTGTCTTCATTTGTTCTCCTCACTTTTCACATTTGGTTCGTTAGGAACCACGCTTCTCTTTATTTTTACTCTTTTACAAGGGAAAACAATGCCACCGCGTCGTAAGAAAGCGCCAACCGCGGCATCTGCTGCTGCTGATGATGTGGAAGAAGTAGCACCATTATCTGCAGAAGTTGATGACGATAGAATGGATGCAGACAACAACAACACCACCACCAACAACAACAAAAACGACGACGACGACGATTCGGAGGCTGGTGAAGATTTATCAGATTCGGAAGACGATTCGGACGATGATATGGATGAAGATGATGATTCCGACGACGACGACGACGATAACGACATTGACGACACTTTGTTGGACGAAGTCATGGCTTTAGAAAATAAAGTAGAGGCGAGTAAAGGAAAGGATTACGGCGCGCACGCAAAGCTTTTACTCAAACTTCGTCAAGCAAAATTGAAGGAACGTTTAGAAGAGTCGAGAGTTGCGTTTGACCGAAAGTTCAATTTGAGCGAAGAGCAGTGGTTGAGTTGGTTGGACGATAAAACAAAAGAGTTGTATGAGTGCGCGTCTGGGAAAAAGAGAAAAGAAATGGAAGTGCGCGTTCAAGAGCTGTTTGAAAGAGCCACGGCCACGCTCCCAGCGAGCGTGCCGATTTGGCTGAAATACTTGTCTTTTTCGGTGGCGAAAACGAGCGAAGATACGGAAGAGGACAGACGCCAATTTTACGAGAGAAGCTGTAAGATTGCAGCGAAGGACTATAAACGAGGCGACGCGTTTTGGCTCGCGTATAGAGCGTTCGAATGCTCGCAAAATGATGATTTCTCGCAAAAGAAGAATCGCATTCAAATGGTGTCGACGCGAGCGCTGGAGACGCCTTTGGAAAAGTTGGACGAGTTGAAAGAAAAAATAATAGCTGGAGTAGAAAATAGAGACGAGCTCAGCTCATACACGAAAGCGTACGAGGTTGGGCGTAAACGGAGAGATTTGAGGAAAGCGTTCGAGGACAAAATAGAAGAAACCGCAAGCAAAAATATCACCACACAAAAATCGGATCCAAAAGCGAATTTGCGCGCGTATCGCTCATACATTGCGATGGAGAAAACCTTGCACAAGAGAGAAAAGAACAAAGGCTTGAACGAGTCCGTCCAATCACTATACGAGCGAGCACTACTGAAAAACCCGTACGTGGTGTGCTTATGGATAGAGTATGCGATGGAATTTTCTTCTTCTAAAATTGATATTTTGCATCGAGCACTCAGAGCGTGTCCGTCATCGTTCGAGCTCTTAATTGAACAGATTGACTCTTCCGCAGATGATGGCGATATACAAACGGTAAATGTTAGCGTGACAACTGAAGCCTTTGCGAATCTCCTAGAAAACTCGAGCTTAAAAAGTTTCAAAGTGGCCAACGATGTCGCTCTCGCGTTTTTGCGAGCGAAATGGAAAGACAAAAAATCAGACGATACCAACAACTTGCTGAGCAACATGCACGCAATTTTAGTAGCACAATTTCCGAACAGAATACGCATCGACCCAGAGATGAAGTTAGCGAGATATTGGGCGCAACGCCACGCAAATCCAGAGACGGTTTGGAAATTTTTCCTCGTGGAAAATGAAAAGATCTATGGCGATTATCTCGAGGCGCACTTGCAGCGCGCCAGATATTTTGAATCGAGCGACCCACAACTGGCAAATCGAGCGTACGAATTCGCGTTCAGCAAGCGCAACAAACTCTCTCGAGCTGTGAAGGGTAGAGTGAAAGATGATACGAAATTGTTGATTACCCGGGACTTGTGCACTTCCTGGCGTAGTTTTCTGGAAACCTCTGAGGACTCCTTTCCGAGCTCGTACGAGAAGGTAAAATCTGAGCTACATTTTATTGATTTCGAAAAAGCGTGCGAACCTCCTGCCTCGGCTGAAGACATCAAGCGCATGCGCAGAGAAGGTCAGATTGCGCGAAAACGCAACAACGAACAGGAAGACGGTGAATTCGCCGCCGCCGACGATGACGCCGAGGACAACGCTACGGATGGTGAAAAGAATAAACGGACCAAGACACGCGACGACTCGAAAAGCCACATTCCAACGTCATCTTTTGTTCCGCGATCAGAGAAACCACGGGAAGAAGTTATAAAAGAGCTATATCCCGACCGAGATCAGCAAACGGCTTTCGTTAAGAATCTTGATTTTAGCATAACGGAGGAGGAACTCGTCAAGTTTTTTGACATCAAGGAAGAAGGGACGGTGAAAGCGAGAGTGATAAAAGATCGGCACACCGGTCGATCCAAAGGTATCGCTTACGTGGATTTTGAGAGTGAACACAATTTACTCGCTGCAATCATGCGCGATGGTGAAGCGTTGAAAGGACGGGCGTTGAGTATTGCCAAATCTCGCCCGCCTCCCTCTTTTCCCGGTAGCGGTGGTAGAGGTGGTGGTAGAGGAAGAGGAAATGCGCCTCCTTCTTCGGCTGGTCGCGGTGGATTAGGCTTCGTACCGCGCGCGGTGAAGCAAAAGCCAAAGAAGGCGCTCGCTGATTTGTAATTCTGTGCTTGCATCCTATTTCTACTAAAAATCTAATTTTAAATACTAAGAGTCCCTACGGTGCCTCTAAATAGTTGTAGTTGTTAATTACTTCCAGTCCACATGGTTTCTTCGTTATCTTGGCCGTACCCTACATATCGAGGTCTTCGCGTTCCTTTTGGCGTGAAGTGCTTGAAATAGTTTGGCAACCCGCCTTCGATTATTTTCACTAAATCTCCACCGTATTCCTTCGACAGCGCTTCGAGAAATAAAGTTTCGTACTCATTTCCATTATCGTCTAACAGCACGATGATGTGCGTCTCCTCGGGTACTTTGTCTTTTACTTTCTTTACGCACTCTTCCACGTCTGGTTCGTCTACAAAGTCGCTCAAGCCTCCTTTGCGTATCGCCGCCGGAAAGCTTAATGCTCCCTTGCAAGTCTCGCGATTGAAATCCTTCACCGGCCTGGCGTCAATCGTAACCACTCTCTCTCCTTCCATCGCTTTTTCATACATAATTTGATAAGCTCTGTTAATGTTGATTGTTTCCCATGGTAATCCATCGTCAGTGTCGGTTTCTTCCGTGTCGATAAATTTAACAACTTGCTTGATGCTTAGCGTCGATTTTCCTTCCAACATTTTCTTTTTCGCCGCTTCGAATAACGCCTTTGATTTCTCATCGTCAACAACTTTATCAGGTAATCGTTCCGGCGGCGGCGACGGTGGTGATGCGTTAGTTATATCCTCTTCATTTACCCAGTTCGCCAAATATTCGCGAGATAATTGCAAATTGTTCACGTTTTGTTGTTCGTTCTGAACGTATCGCGCCGCCGATAAAAACGTCTCGTACGAAACCGTTCGTTCGCTCACTTTACTTTGAGAAGACGACTTATTTGCATCTAGTAACGCGCTCGTGAACGCCATCTCGTTCTCTACGCAAAAATCCAACACGAACGCGTCGATTGCACGATTTCTCACCGCTGAAAAAAAATCCAAAGGTTGGTTTGGAAAGTGAGAGACTAATTTTTCGGTATCTCGTTTGTCTAATCCATGTTGCGCGAAAATAGGCGTCATGATACCGACGATTTCCTCTCGCGACGGTTCCCAAAAGAATTTGTCCATCCGCCCATCTCTCGCTAAAGGTGCATAAAGTCGACTAAAATCGTTCCCAGTGACAATAACGGGTACTCTCGGAACGCTCGCGCGATTGCCTACGATGCTCGTATCTTCGTAAACGTTCGTGGGATTATCCGCGATGTTCATCAAAGTTCCTTGCACGATTTGATTGTTTACAGTTGAGGACGTCGTGTGCTTAAACCGACCGACGCCGGCATCGATATCATTAATAATCAAACACGTCGGCACGCCCGTTTCTCTCGTCATCTTTCCCGCCGCGAGGTACCGTCTTCTGAGAAGTTTTCCGGGTTCTCCCGCGGTGGCGTCCTCGAGCTCTCCCGCCGACGTGACTATCGGTAACACGCCTAACTTTGCGCACGCTAACTCTACGTTAAAGCTTTTGCCGCACCCTTTACCACCCCATATGCCTAACACGAGAGGAGACACTATCGTCCTTTTTTTCATAAATGTTTTCGCTTGATAATGCATCAAATAGTTTTTGGTTAAAAACGTCCCTATCCTTTCTAAAAGTCGTTCAGGAACCGTAAAATCGTCCGCGTTTATCGATTTCATCTCTTTAAACTCGTTCACTCGCATCTCTCCGGTGGCGATATCCGCGTCCACGGAATTCATGAACAGTTCCTCCGTCACTCCAGACTTTTGAGAGTAGATGAAATCTTGCCCTCCCAGAGCGTCTCCTCTCGACGAGCGCTCGTCGTTATTCGACGACGTTGCTTTTGGTATTCGCACAGAAGAAGAAGAAGAAGAAGAAGAAGAAGACATCAATAATAAGTCATCGTGCGTTGTTTTAGATACGCCTTTTTTGTTGGGAGGAGTGCTTCTTCTTCTTCTTCTTCTTCTTCTTCGAGACGCCGCCGCAGAGGAGGAGAAGGAGGAAGGAGGAGAAGGAAAACAAGAGCAACACCAATTCATTTTTCGCGCGCGACTTGGCTTCCGTCCGTCCGTCCGTCTGTGTCCGTCTGTGTCTGTGTGTGTGTGTGTTCTCCTTTTCTTTGAAGCAAAAAGTGCTGTCTTTCTCTTTTTTTTTCTTTTGAGGGTGACACACACAAAAAACAAGATAACCCACCCACACATCATCGACTGCGCGTCATTATTGCTTAATAATATATTCACACTTTTGGCAATCAATCAATCAATCAGTTCGATTCATTCATTCTACACACACACACACACACTCTCTCTCTCTCAACCTAAGCTACTGATAATCATGTTTGCCTCTGCGACAACGACGACGATGCGGGGTGCATCGACCTCCTCCTCCTCCTCGTCTTCCAGAATTCGTCGAAGTCATCGTCATCGGCAAAATACTAGACGAACTTCCAGGGTGGTGATTCATAGCGCTTTGTATACGGGAACACCGGCGGATTTCAAGGAAAAGGGGGATCAAATTTCATTCGACTCTTGGGACCCGCTCGGGTTATTATCGGCATCATCTCATTCTGCTTTTGACGAGCGCGCGCAAGATTCCCTCTTTGGGTTTGGTGGTATGATGAGAACGAAGAGCAATAAAAAGAGCAGCAGCAAAAACAACAAAAACAGCAAGAAGAAGGAAAACACGAGTAGCAACAAACGCACGACCAGTAGCAGACAATCGACGAAAACGTCCGCGTTTGGGACGTCCAGCGGTGGTGACGACGATGGGAACTTCGGGGACTTCTTCTCTGGAGATCTTCCGCAAAAAGTCGCGACTATCCTTGCGTTGCTCGTCGTCTCTAGAATTGGCGCGTACATTCCAATCAGTGGTGTCGATAGAACGGCGTTTGCAGAGTCACTTTCGAACACTGGGGGTGTGATGAGTTACGTGGATACGTTAACCGGCGGGTCTATTTCTAAGCTTGGTATTTTCTCGCTCGGTATCGTGCCGTTCATCAACTCGAGTATTATCTTTCAGTTGCTTTCGTCTGTATTTCCAGAATTGCAAAAGCTCCAAAAGGAAGAGGGTGAATCTGGGCGACGTCAGTTTATGCAGTATCAACGGTACGTATTATTATTGGAATACTCTTTCGCACGAATTCTTTTCGATCTCCGTTAAAGTGTGTAGTAATCTGTAGTTTTTCGCGATGATGTGACCTTTTAGGTCTCGTTCGATTGAGCGTCACCGGCGCATGAAAAGAATAACGGAATTGAGCGAACACTACTGCTATACGAAGAGGCTAAAGAGAAACGAGAATGCAATTCGATGCTCTTCTTTCGTTTTTTCGTACCAATCTATGTAAACGCACGCTCACCCGTATATTTCTCTTCTTATAAAAAATAGATATGGGGCGCTCGCATTCGCGTTGATCCAAGCCGTAGGCCAGTGCTTGTACGTCCGACCGTACGTGGACGATTTCTCCGTCATGTGGTTAGCTGAATCAACCGCAGTTCTAACAGCTGGTGCAATGATTCTAATGTATATCGGTGAAGTTTTGAACGAGTTGAAGTTGGGTAACGGGACCTCACTTTTGATTTTCGCCAACATCGTCTCGTCGTTGCCTTCCTCGATTGGTCAAACGGTTGAACAAAGTAAAACGGATGGGAACGGAGCATTTACCTTAGCCGTGTTCTTCGGTGCATTCTTACTTTCGACGCTCGGCGTGGTGTACGTTCAAGAAGCCGAGCGTAAAATTCCCATGCAATACTCGACAAAGTTCAACTCGCAAGGAGCTGGATTATCGAAATCGTCGTACTTGCCGTTCAAAGTGAATTCCGCTGGTGTCATGCCGATTATTTTTAGTTCTTCGTTGATGGCGTTACCGGCAACATTGGCGAGATTTACTGATAACGGTGCCGTTACATCTGTAGCGAAGTTTATTTATCCTGGAGGTGCTGGGTACATACCCGTGAACGTAGCTTTGATCTGTTTCTTCAACTATTTCTATACGTTTTTACAGCTCGATCCGAAAGATGTCGCGGAACAGTTGAAGAGACAAGGTGCGTCCATCCCGGGTGTTCGACCGGGTAAAAACACGAGAGAGTACATTACAAGAGTGTTAGAGAGGCTATCTTTGCTTGGTTCCCTCTTTTTAGGTTTCCTTGCGTTGACACCGGGCGGAGTCGAGAAACTCACCGGGTTGCAAACCTTCAGAGGTTTCGCCGGGACGAGTTTGTTGATTCTCGTCGGCGTGGCCACTGATTGCGCCAGGAAGGTAAAGTCAGAGCTCGTGATGCAAAAATACTCAACCTCGATTGAAGACTTTTATAAGAAATAATAATAGTTTTGTTTAACACTCGATGATGAATACGTGGATCTAAAATAATAAATAATCTGTGCTACACTGTACCTAAGTTTTATTTACGTCCTCCAAAACGTCCTCCGAAGCGTCCACCACCTCTTCCACCTCCACCTCTTCCACCTCCACCTCGGCCTCCACCAAATCTCCCACCGCCGCCCGGTGAGCGACTGCCTCCACCTCTGCCGCCGTATCCTCGGCCACCCCCTCCTCTACCTCCGCCTCCACCGCCGCTTCCAAATCCTTGAGGACGTTGACTCAGTTCAGGAAGCTCTTCGCACACTTCGATGGTAATCGCGCTTCTCCCGCTAGAATTCTCACTCAACCCGCAATACTTATCCGCCAACTTTGCTGGGACGTCAAAAACGGCTTTTAAATTGTCCTGAGATAACGTCAAACGATTGATTTGAACTTCATCCTCCGGTAATCTCTGTTTCAAAAAATTCCACACATACGTTGGCGTTCGGATTTCGGTGCCGCCGGCGGATAAAATCAACGTCGTGCTCCCCGCCGTCGAGGTTAAAAGCGAGCGTTGTCGCAACTCACCGTGTCCACACGCATGTGCTAATGCCATCGCAAGAACTTCAACCGCGTCTCTGCCTTCGTCGTGGTCATCGCCTTCCTCTAACAAATCTCTCGCCGCTTGCATGAAGAGCTTCGCCGCGCCTTTGTGCACAGCTCGAACTTTTTCGCAGACAATTTTTGCCGCTGCTTTCGCCATCTCCGCCGGTTGCGGCGGTCCGATTCGCACGAATCGGAAGCCACCTTTTCGCTCGATGTTCGGAATAGCCCATTCGTTTCTCGGCGTGAGCAGTGTCACGCAGATTCCAGTCGCTCCAGCGCGTCCGGTTCGTCCCGAGCGATGAATGTACGTTTCTGGATCTTTCGGAGGTTCGCACTGAATGACAAGCTCGACTCCGGAAATATCCAAACCTCTCGCCGCAACGTCCGTGGCAACTAAAACCTGGAATTTGTTATCACGAAAGCCTTGCAAAACAACTTCTCTGTTGTTTTGCGCGATGTCGCCGTGTAAAGCCTTGGCGCCTTTTTCCAAACTCGATTGCAGAGCGTCGCACAGTTCCGTGCAATCTCTCTTCGTGTCGCAGAATAAAATACATCTCCCTCCAGTCGGCGCTTTTGCGCGAATTAAATCTGGAATCAATGACACACGCTCTTGCCACTGACATGGCAACAACAAGTGTTGCACTTGACCGCTCGCTTTTTGTTTTTCGTTGCCGACTAAATCGATCGTCGCGTAATCTTTCTTCAAGAACCGTTTGGCAATATCCTTCACCCACGGAGGCAAAGTCGCCGAAAACAATAAGGTTTGAATATCTCCAGAAACTTTCAAAATTGTTTCCACGTCGTCGACAAAACCCATATTCAACATCTCGTCCGCTTCGTCCAACACTCGAAACTTCAAATTGTCAAACTTCAAATTTTTCCTATCCAAATGGTCCTTCACTCTTCCCGGCGTGCCGACGATAATGTCGCACCCGCTTCGTAAACCTTGCTCTTGATCTCTGTACGGCGCACCACCGTACACGCACACGGTTTTCAAATTAAACGCTTGTCCGACCCAATCAAAATCTGCGCCGACTTGTTTCGCAAGCTCTCTCGTCGGGCACAAAACGCACACCACCGGCCGTCGTCCTTGTAACCTCCTTCCGCTCGCCGGCGTCGGGTCGGATTTGTTAATCTGTTCCACGATAGGCAACACGAACGCCAAGGTTTTCCCGCATCCAGTTCTAGCTCTTCCAACGATATCTTTCCCACTCAGCGCCGTGTCTAAAGTTTGCGCCTGTATCGCGAACAACGCGTCGATACCTTTTTTCTGAAGAGCGCTGACAACCTCCGGGGAGAGGCTGAAATTCTCCAACGCCAAAGGATTTGGCGTTCGCGCGTCCGTTCGATTCGGAACCTCGTCCGAGTTGTACCCACCTCCGTCGTCGTCGCCGTCGGAGTTTTGCCCATCCATCATGGTCAACGCTTTTATCTTTGTCGGTCTCTTTTCGTCGTCATCGTCTTCCTTCTCTCGCTCTTTCCGTTTCTCTTTTTTACCAGAGGAGGCGCTTTCTTTCTTCTTGTCCTTTTTGGAGGATTTGTCTTTTTTCGAACTCTTACCCATTGTTACTCTGTTCAATGACGACGACGGACGAGAAGAACAGCTTTTCAACGATTATTATGGTGGTGTTGGAGTTTAGAGTTTCTTTTTTCTCGTTTTCGCGCGCGCGTGTGTGGTGTGCGTATATAATAAGAAAGAGAGGAAGGTAGAAATTTATGATGTGGCGGCTGTGTGCTTTTTTGCTTTTTTTGTGTGGCTTTGCTTGACTTTCATTCGACTTTTTCATCTATCTCGCGGCTGAAAAAAACTAAAACTACAGGTTTACATATCTACTAGTAGGTACTATTACTCTCTTTGACTTTAACTTCGAATCGTGAGACGGTTCCTGCGATATCGTTCGTTTCAAAGAAGATGCCGTGACAAACGTCGCTCATGAAATCGTTTCCCGAGGAAGCGACGAGTGTATTTTTTATCCTCGAAGTGAACGCTTCGTTGCCGTGCTCCTTAACGGATTCGTGGATGTGCCCGTGTAAAGTAATATCGGGCATTCTCTCTGCTATGAAATTTCTCAATGCTTTTGAACCAACTCTCTCGTTTCTGTGAGTTAAATCACCAATTGTATCAAACGGAGGACCGTGATTGACCCACACTTTCGTCAAACAAGAAGAATTTTCTAACGGAGCCATTTTTGGTTGCAAAGCCGCTAATGTTTTTGCAATCGTCGGTCTCGTACACGCATCGTTCACCCCCGCATATTTCTCCACTTCGTATTCTTCTCGTTCTTCGTTATATCGTGATATAAACCCGGCTCTTTGATTCTTCTCGGGAACGTTTTCTGCGTCTACATCTTTTCTCTCCCAATCCTTTTTTCGGTGATTCGAGGCGACGACGAGAGCGGTGAACACGAACTCCACGCACTCGTCTTCCACGAACACGTCGCCCAATCCAGAACACACTTTTACCGAATCGTTTTCTAACGGAAAAGAAAACTTTTGTTTCAGAACGGCTTCGTTTACTTGCCAATCGCTGTTACCGAGAACAATGAACAATTTTCTCTTCCTCTTTTGCTTCTCCTCCTCCCCTCGATGAGGAAAATATTTCTCAACCAACTCGCAAAACTGTTCTTGAAACCATCTCTTTTGCTTCATCATCTCTCCGTGATGATATTCTACCGTCTCTTTGTCTCCTGCACTTTCGCCTCGAGGACCTATATCGCCTCCTAAAATGATATAATCGCCGTCCAGGTCGTTCACAGAGTAGGAAAGAAACGTCTCGAGCATATTTAAGTTTCCGTGGAAATCTGACGAGAAAACGACTCTTCTGTTTTTATTCTTCTTCATCATCATCTTCACGGCATACTTTTGTATTCGATGCGTTTGGCGGTAATACGTCTCGTCCAGAACACACGCACGAATACGACGACGACGACGAGTGGTGGTATTTTAAAAAACGCGTTAAATCGGATCTCTCTCTCGTTCTGTTACTGATGATACTTCATCATCGTCATCAACATTCGTAATACATATAACGAACTTTTTTTAAAAGAGACTTTTTAGTTTTTTATTTCTTCTCACTTCTCACTCACTCGATTGTTGACTACATACACGCTCGCTATACTCGTACTCAAAAAGAATAATGTTTCATCGAACGGAGTCGATCGACGACATCGGTCTCTCCCGCATATTACAAACCGACAAATCGAACACGATTTCGTCGTTAACGAAAGTCATATGCACGATCGGTGTGAAATCGCGAACGGTGGAGGAGTTATCGAAACTCTTAGAAGCTGGGATGTCCGTCGCGCGATTTGATTTCAGTTGGGGATCGCACAAATATCACACGGAAACGCTGATGAATCTGCGACAAGCGATGAAGAATACGAAAATTTTATGCGCGACGATGTTGGACACGTTCGGGAGTGAAGTGGCTGTTCGGTTAGCCGCGGAGGACGTGTCTTCCTTCGATAAAGACGCCCCGAAAACTCCATTGGAAATGAAGAAAGGCAATAAAGTCGTGTTGTCGGTGTGCAACGATCGAGAAGATCAGAAGAAGATGGTAGCCACGTCGGAGTTTTTTCCGGTGGTGAACTGCGATTCGTTGTGCGAAATAGTTGCGGTCGGCGACTCAATTTTCATCGGGCAGTATTTGTTTACCGGGTCAGAAACGTCGTCGGTTTATTTAACCGTCGAAAGTATTGATTTGGAAAACAAAGAGATCGTGTGCACGTGCAATAACGACGCGTTAATGCGAGGGGTTTTGTTAACCGTACAAATATCAAACGTCGGCGAGAAGTTGCCGACGATAAGCCGACACGACGAAAACGACATCGTCAATTGGGGGGTGAAGAATAACGTCGATTTCATTTCCTTATCGTTCACGGACAGCGCCGAGGATGTTAGAAAATGTAGACAAATATTAGACGAACACAAATCGTTTCACACGAAGATTTGCGCCAAAATTGAACGCGCTTCGGCGTTGAAAAACATCGACGAGATCATTCAAGAAGCGGACGGAGTGATTATTTCGAGAGGGAACTTAGGAACCGAATTGCCCGCTGAAAAGGTGTTTATCTTACAGAAGATGATATTAGCGCGGTGTAACTACGCTGGAAAACACGCCATCGTCGCTCGATTGGTGGACACGATGGCAGAAGCGCCGAGACCGACGCGAGCGGAAGCGACGGATGTCGCCAACGCCGTTTTAGACGGCGCGGACGCGTTGCTTTTAGGCGCCGAAACGCTCCGAGGTAACTTTGCCTCGGAAACAGTTGCCATGGTTCGTAAGATATGTCGCGAAGCCGAGCGCTTTTACGACCACGAATCGTTTTACAACGCGCAGATTTCGCAACGAAAAATTGAAGCTGGAGAAGTGTCGCAAGCCGAAGCGTTGGCGTCCTCGGCGGTTCGTGCGGGAACCAAAGTCGGTGCAAAACTGATTGTCGTGTTTACGCGAACCGGGGAAACCGCGCGAATGGTGTCCAAATATCGCGCGCCAATGCCGGTAGTCTCCTTAGTCATTCCTCATTTGCGTCAAGACTCTATTCGATGGGTGTTAGAAGGCGAATCCGACGCGCGAGGCGCTTTACTCGCCCGAGGTATCGTCCCGATGTTAGCCAACCCGCAAAACTCCGAAGCGAATTCGCTTTTACAAATGGTGTTTGATTTTGCAAAGAAGAAAGCGGGATTAGTCATAGGCGATCGCGTGGTTATCATTCAAAAGTTGAGCGGAACGGCTATTGTAAAAGTTCAAGAGTTGACGTGATGAAAAGGCAGACCTCGTTGGTTCTTTACTGGGTTCTTTACTGTGTTGTTGTAACATAAATATAATTCAAATACACGCTTACGTACATTACTATTTCACTGCTGGTGCTACTCCTACGACTACTCTTGTTGGTTCTGACTCTACATTGTTGTTGTTTGTTTTATTGTTGTTGCTTTTCCTCTTCTTGTTGTTACTGTTGCGTTTCCTCTTACTATTATTATTGTTGTTGTTGTTGTTGCTCTGTCCGTTCTTGTTCTTGCTACTAATCAGCGTTCGTTTCCTCTTCGCTCGGTCTAAAACCTCCGTCGCTTCCTCCAAAAAACGAAAGTCCGAAGTCACGTGTTTATCTTCCATCTCTTTCAAGTTCACAAACTGAAAGCGGTCTCGTTTTCCATCGCAGTTGAACTTTTCTTTGTGTTTGTTGATGCACTTTAACGAACACGAGATGAGGAGACATTTCGGACAGCGATATTTTCCTTCACCAACTGTTGTTGTTGTTTCCTCTTCTTCACACATTCGACAGTTTCCCATTTTAGTAT
>JACLAA010002580.1_pt1 | contig 14032 bp, 6 predicted proteins | sample 8027891 | NCBI WGS metagenome assembly JACLAA01 (sample SAMN15724900, study PRJNA655200) | protist metagenome | isolation source: fluorescence activated cell sorting (FACS) single amplified genomes of... | place: Spain: Blaines Bay Microbial Observatory, Mediterranean Sea | collected 2016-01-19 | reverse complement strand
CAGCATGTAAAGATAAAGATGTCGGATGAAGAAAATGGAAAGGGTGCATATTTACAAGTATGGTTCGAAAATTTCTATTTAGAAAAGCCTGAGAAAGTCAGGAGGGATGCTAGTTTTCAAGGAAGCCTATTTGAGCCTAGAACATTTCCAGGTGAATGCAGAGAGACTGGGGAAACCTATTGTGGCAATCTCATGTCCACAGTTTGTCATAAGATAGTTGGATCTTGCCGTGATCATCCGGTACATAAGAACATAATTAAAATATGCAGCTTCCCTATTATGGTAGCTAGTCACGCCTGCCACTTGGAATCACTAGATAAAATTGGACTTATCAAACATGGAGAAGAAGATACTGAATCTGGTGGATACTTTATTGTAAACGGAATTGAGCGAATCATCCGACTTCTAATTCAGCAACGTAGGCATTATGTGTTAGGTCTAGTACGAAGTTCTTTTTTGCGAAGGGGGGCATTGTTCAGCAAATTTGCTACCTCTATTCGTTGTGTTGATAAGACAGAAATATCTAGTACTATAAGATTGCATTATATGAAAACTGGGAGTGCTAGATTAGGTCTCACTATAGAACGTCAGGAATTTTATATTCCTGTAGGAATAATTATTCGAGCCATCACGGACTCTTCTGAAAAAGAAATTTTCATGAATTCAGATTATAGATGTAACTCTGAGAATTGCCTCATAAATGATTGTATCATCAATTGCCTTCATGAGGCTACTGATGCAGACATTCTATCTAAAATGGATGCACTTCGTTACATTGGCAAATATTTTAGAAACCTCTTACGCGGACAAAAATTTGTAAGTGATGTTGAATTAGGAGAATTTTTTATTGCAAGATATATTTTCACTCACTTGAAGAGGCAGAGTGAAAAAGCAAATCTATTACTTTTTATGCTGCAGAAGTTAACGGCTTTAGTTCAAGGCCTATGTAAGCCCGATAATCCGGATACATTAGCCCATCAAGAAATCATGTTACCTGGTTCATTACTTCAGGGCTTACTCTATGAAAAGATGGAACATGTGCTTGAGCAAATCCGTCTGAAATTTCAAGCCCTCTTTGATGTGTCATACACTGATAAAGTGGAAGCTTTGGAACCAAATTCAATACAAAATTCAATACTGCAAGTTATCCAAAAATATGATATAGGACGACACTTTGAGTACTTTTTAGCCACAGGAAATTTGGTGAGCAAAAGTGGTCTTGGCTTGAGTCAATCAAGCGGCTTCACAATTGTCGCAGACAAGTTAAATTACTTGAGATTTTTGTCTCATTTTCGATCTGTTCATCGAGGAGCATACTTTACTGAACTTCGAACAACTACGATTCGCAAACTTTTGCCAGAGTCTTGGGGTTTTTTATGTCCAATACATACTCCAGATGGATCGCCATGCGGGCTTCTAAATCATTTGGCAGGTGAATGCAAAATTGTAGTAGCCAAAACAAGAGATACGGATTTTGATCTAGTTCGCAAGACTGTAAAGAAAAGTTTAGGGCTCAATTTCGAATTCACGAATGACTCGAATCGTGAGAATCTTGAAAGTCTTCTTCCTGTACTTCTCGATGGTTTACTTATCGGATCGTTACATGAGAGAGATGCAGCAAATGCTGTAAGGGTTCTTCGGCGGGCAAAAGTTGACAGTTCTTCTTACATTCCAAGAGATTTAGAAATAGCTCATGTTACTTTTCGAAAGGGAGGGGTTTATCCTGGAATCTATATATTCTCATCTTCTTCTCGACTTGTTCGCCCCGTATTGCAGACATCTGGAGGAAACGTGGAATTGATTGGTACCTTAGAGCAATCTTTCATGTCAATTAAAACACAGGATGGTGAAAATAGAGACTTTTGTAAGTCTTTTAAATACTCTCACGAAGAAATATACCCCGATTCTTTTCTCAGTGCTGTTGCAAGTTTAACTCCGTGGTCGGATTATAATCAGAGCCCAAGAAATATGTACCAATGTCAGATGGGGAAGCAAACAATGGGGGTTCCGATGCATTCTTTTCCATTCCGCTCGGATTCAAAGTTATATAGACTCCATACACCACAGCGACCAATTGCACTCACAAAAACTTATGATAAATACGGTATAGATAATTATCCTCTCGGAACAAATGCAGTAGTTGCAGTTCTATCTTATACGGGATATGATATGGAGGATGCTATGATAATGAACAAGTTTTCAATGGAACGTGGCTTAGCTCATGCTACGTTGTATAAGACAGAAGGCCTAACCTTGAAGGACAAAAATGATACTTTCACTGTTTCCGGTCCCTTAAATCAGACGAAGTTCGACGCTTCCCCATTGCCAGGAAGTATATTGCAGAAGGGAGATTCCTTCATATCAGTATCTAACAGAATTTCTGGGAAGTTAAAAAAGACCATGTTGAAGGGCGAGGATAAAGGCATAGTTGATCGAGTGAAGATTTCTGCTTCTCAAGAGCAAAGTTCATATGAGAAACTGGATGTTACTCTGCGCTTCAACCGGAATCCAATAATTGGTGATAAATTTAGCAGTAGACATGGGCAAAAAGGAGTTTTGAGTTATTTGTGGCCAGAAGAAGATCTCCCATTCATCGAAAGAAATGGTATAAAGCCAGACATCATAATAAATCCTCATGCATTTCCATCTCGTATGACAATTGGAATGCTCATGGAAAGCCTTGCGTCAAAAGAAGGTGCACTGTCGGGAAATTTTGTTGATGCTTCACCATTCAAGGCCCTTAAGGAAGAGCATTTAACAATTCCACTGAATAATCACTACGAAAGGCTGAAAGATATGGGTTATAAGTTCACTGGAACTGAAACTATGATAAATGGATTTACTGGATGCACTTTTGAAGTCGATATTTTCATAGGTCTTGTATATTACCAACGCCTTCGACACATGGTATCTGACAAATTTCAAGTGCGTTCGGAAGGTCCAAACAATCCATTGACAAAACAGCCTATCAAAGGTAGAAAAATGGGAGGTGGGATTCGATTTGGAGAAATGGAGAGGGACTCATTGTTGTCACATGGTGTTGCAAATTTGATTCAAGATCGATTACTCGCTAGTTCAGATAAGCACTCGTTTAAAATATGCTCTTCCTGTGGAAGTATGATATCACACTTACAAAAAGTAGCACTGCGTAACGAAGAATGCTCTAATGATATTTGCATAACATGTAGATCGACTTCAAATATTGTGAATGTGCATGTTCCGTATGTTTATAAATATCTGATATCAGAACTTGCAGCCATGAATATCAGATTATGTGCGGACTTAAATGATTAGAGAGGTAACTTCGGTATTGAATTATTGAATTACATAGGTATTGAATTATATATGCATTGGATAAAGATTGGAGTTAGTGCCCCCATCTTTTTCCTTAACTACTTCAGACTCATGTTACACATCGTTTGGGGACTTGGACGCACGATTTATTTTTTTACGAGGAGTGACCCAATTCGTATACTGTAGCACACACAGGAGAGACGGTCTTTTACTCGTACCAGTACCAGTACTTGTAAAAACCTTAAACGTCAAACATTTTAGCAGACTTCTAAAATAATAAATCAATACATATTTGACATAGCTTGTAGTAATGAGTGTATCAACGCGGAAAGAATACTCGAGCATATTCTACAACAACTTAGGAATTACTCGGGAGAATCTATACGATTTCTCGGGGGAACTTCAAATTTCTAAGACATCTTTTTACCCGATTGCTTGCGCAAATTTCAGCGGAATCATAGCAGAAGTTCTGATTTGGAATTTACACGAAACAAAGTGCGGGTATATAGTCAAAGTATACTCGGGATCAGGTAAAATTATATCAGGATACTACTGGAGAACTTCTTTCAATTTACTTTCTTTCGATTGGGTACAAAATGATACCTTGTTATTCGTTTTTGAAAACGGGCAAGTGTTCAGTTATGGAAGTGGAAGACACCACATTCCCAGAAAAGTATTACATCTTTCGAATTTATCGATTTATGGTGTTGCGTTCTATAACAAAGGTTTCGTGGCAACAACAAGGCGAGGTTCTCTCGTGAAAGTATCTTGTGGGGACAAAATTGTGAAGTTTGTGAAAATGACTTTAAACACACAAGAAAATGTACAATGCCTAGCTATTAAAGAATGCGTTACGGGTACAGGGAAAGATGATTTGTATATTGCAACAGATTCTGGAGTATCATATTTTAGACATATAACTTGTATGACTCAGATTCACAGAAAACTAATTCATAGCATTCGTTTAAGTCATGTACAAAATTTTTTAGCAGTGTATCAAAGAAATGGTATTTTATCAGTATTTGACGAAAATCTAGGAAAGATTTTATACCAAGTGAATTTAAAAATTCTTGATCCCCCAATACAAATTGCATGGGTCGCATCAGCCGCCGTAGCTCTTACGTGGAGTGAAAAAACTATTTTGGTTGGAAATGAGTGTAAGATATTGGAAATACATGGACGTACATCTATTTTTCAGGATTGTGATGGTATGCGCATGATTTCTAATTATTATCATGATTTTCTCCGTCCGTTACAAGGATCATGTGACCTCCATTTCTATGCTGAGGAGACCAGTACTACGGAGGTTTTCGTATATGATCTTTTAAGAACATTATCAGCTGATGATAGTAAGCCCTTTCAGACGAAGAAAAGTGAGGATTTAATCTCGATAAATGACCATTTTGCTATGGCACAGTTTGTGTTTGACCGAGATGAACAGAAAAGATACATTGAGAAAGCTGTTCTAGGTTCAACTATGCTGTGTCAGACAAATTTATTTCATGTAAAAAAAGCTGTGGTAAAATGCTGCTCCTTGTTACGTAAACTCAACCATTTACGACATCCTTCTATTGGTATGCCATTTACTGCAGTACAGTATAAATTGATATGTAAGCAGCTTTTGTTGAGGCGATTATTAATTTTTGGAAGCCATGCACTAGCCATGAGAATGTTTGAGAGTGATTCCCTTAAAAGAAGCCAAATACTGTTGGATTTGATTCGTTCGCCTTCAAATGGAAAAGGGCACTCGGAAAAGTTGTTCCTCCTGTGGAAGAAGTTTCCAGATATATTATTGTGTGACTTAATCGAACGTCCCAAAATTACAAATCGTCAAAAATATCAGATTGTTCAACTAGATCACAGAGCTCATCTACAAGTAGATTTATCTTCTGATGAATTTATGATTGAAGCCATGAGTAAGGCTATTTGTTCCAAGGACATTGATGCACAATACTTCACTATTTTCAAGTTTCTTTTGAATAAGTCTGGATCTAGCCTGGAATATTTTCTGCAGCAAAATTTTTTTTTCAATATTCTCTACTATAGATATAATGTAAGAAGCTTGCTTATACCATCATTAAAGCAGAAGTTCAGAGATGAAGTAAACAAGGCTGAATTTCATGAATATTTTGGAACAGTGTTCAAGGCTAATATGTCCCAGAGTACTTTGAATGTGAAGGGAAGTGACAACAAATTTTTAAACTCATTGAAGGATCAAAATTTTGGTATTCTTCAGAGTTACATGGAACTGTTTGAGGACGGTATAATTTCTGTCCGGACAGTGAGCCTTAGAAAGTTAATTATTTTACTTGTGTTGCTAGGACGAGTGAATTTAGTTACAAAATTTTGCGATAAATATATGTTTTCTGAACGACATTACACCTTCCTTAAGGTGAAAAGTGCATGCAAAACAAAATCATGGGACTCTCTATATGATATGGACGCAAAAAGCATTAATATCCTTTCTTTCATCGCACTCCTGAAAAAGTATAGGGCTCCTGAAAATAGAATATCTTTTTACGAAGCACAGACGAAAACAGAAAATACTCCCAAACTCTTAGAGGGTACATTGTTAGAAGCTCAAAAAGCTGCATCTGTTCTGTCTGAATCTCGGCACAACCTGACCTCCAAGGCAACAGAATACATGCGGGCATTCAACTATTACACATGACATAAGATTACTGTTTTGAACGAGAACAATGCTAGTTTGTTCGAGATAAAATATAGGAAAACGTCATTCATACAGTATGATGTAAAGTTTATTAATGTACATAAACATCTGCTGGCCTCAAAAAGGATCTAACAGACTTTCAGAAATGCATAACAATCACACATGGTTGAAACTTTCCTATTTTGGACCATCTCCTTCCCCTAGATGAGTCGGAAAACTTGAACTTCTACTAAAATATTCGTCGAACATTTCAAGCGCATTTAAAAATGCCTGATCCATATTGAAGTACTTGTAGCTTGCTAATCTTCCTACAAAGCAAACTTTACTTTCTCTCGCGGCCATCTCTTTATACTTTCCGTATAGACTCCGGTTTTCTGGATTGGGAACTGGATAGTATGGTTCTCCTTCATCACAGCTGTACTCCTTAAATATAACAGTACCTTTTCTTCTGTGAACATCTTTAGGTTGATTTGGTTTGTGCTTATATTCCACTACTCGAGTATAATCTACCTCTTCACCCGGATAGTTCAACTGTAAACAATTTTGATAGTAGCCGTCCTCAGGTTCATGATATTCTTCCTCAAATTTAAGTGACCTATATTCGAGCTTTGGTAAACCGAGAGAAGAATAATAAGAATCTATTGGACCAGTAAAAACTAAAAGATTCGACTCAGGTAGATCACCACGGACATCAAAGTAGTCTATACAAAGACGAATTGTGATATTTGGATCTTCTAAAACCATATTCTCAAAAATTTTTGTGTATCCTTCTTTTGGTAAAGCTTGAAATGGGTCTGTGAAATAACGATCATCAGTATTAGTACGAACAGGGATTCTAGCAAGCACACTTGCGTCGAGTTCTTTTGGCCACTTATTCCACTGTTTTTTTGTATAGTGTTTAAAGATAGCATTATAAAGTTCTTCACCACTTCGAGCTAGAGCACTTTCTTCGCCGTTTTTAGGCTGCTCTGCCGGAACTCTTCTCGAATTCAACCATTCTTCCATTTCTATTTCGTTGCTAACATCAGCGCCGAATAGTACATTGATTGTATCTTGACTTGGTGGTATTGGAACCATTCTATATCCAGCACCTATTTTAATGTTACCCTTCACTCTGTGTTCATATGGAGTCCAGTCGCTAAAGTTGTTTACATATTTCCAAACACGAGAAAACTTAGTGTGGAATAGGTGCACTCCATATTGTGAAATCCTGATACCATGTCTGTTGATGAAATCGTAGCAGTTACCGCCGATATGTTTTCGTTTATCAATTATCAAACTTTTCAGATTGTATCTTCGAGAGGCTTGTTCAGCAAAAACGCAACCAGAGATCCCTGCTCCAACGATGATCAGGTCAAAGTTTTGAGGTAACCCCTTCAAGCCTGTAAACCAATTTGGACATGATTGATTCCCCAATTGTACACTCAAATCCATGATATGCCAGCTATTACTCGTATTAATCTTTGGTTTTCCCTGCGGACTCTTCGCAACGCTTTTTCTTCTGACGTAAATTCCGTGCACACGAGGGTAGGAGGTTGCACACGGGGAGCCTGGAAAAATCTGAATTTTTGTAAAGCAGACGCAAAAAAAATGAAAAAAAAATGAAAAAATCAAGAATGAGAGAGCCGAAAAGAAGGCAGGGGGTCATGCCCATTCGGGCTCTCGGCCTTTCTGCCAGTCTTGAATTGAGGGCGATACTTGAAAAGAATTTTCGTCCGATTTGGGCTCTCCAATATTCACAAACTTCTCTTACGATTATTACTGTATTCGTGACATTTAGAAGACAGACATATCATCATCTTTATCATTGATTGAAACGAGACGATCTCGAAATCAGATAGCAAATATGGCTTCTTCAAAGAAGAAAATTTCTTACTTCTATGATCCGGAAGTCGGAAACTTTTACTATGGACAGGTACTTACTTCTCACGATTTTATTTTAACCGAATCACAACTTCCACAATCGTATACGATTACATGGAATGTTTTTTTATTAATATCATAAAGCAGTATCTACTCGTACCATATTTCAATAAACTTACTTTCTTTCTTCGAAAATGTAGGGACATCCGATGAAACCTCACAGAATGCGCATGACACATAACTTACTATTGCACTATGGCTTATATAAAGAAATGGAGGTATTGTTTTTTCCCTTAATCATCAGAATATGACATCTTTTGCACAGGTTTTCAGACCAGAGCTCGCTAATGCTGAAGACATGACACAATTCCATAGCGATGAATATATTGAATTTTTACGCATGATTACACCAGATAACCAACATGAACATATGCGCCAACTGAAAAGGTTTAATGTCGCTGAGGATTGCCCGGTCTTTGACGGCCTTTTCAACTTCACTCAGATATATACGGGGGGTTCTATCGGTGGTGCCGTAAGGTTAAATCACAAGCTGGCAGATACAGTAATAAACTGGGCAGGAGGTTTACATCACGCAAAGAAGGCAGAAGCAAGTGGATTTTGTTACGTAAATGACATCGTGTTAGCGATTCTTGAGCTACTCAAGGTTCACAGTCGAGTTCTTTACATCGATATTGATATCCATCATGGTGATGGTGTTGAGGAAGCATTCTATACAACTGACCGTGTAATGACTGCATCTTTCCATAAATTCGGTGAGTATTTTCCTGGAACTGGTCACTTACAAGATGTTGGTCAACATCAAGGTAAATATTATAGTGTAAACGTACCATTGAAAGACGGTATTGATGATGAAACTTATGATCATCTCTTTAAACCGATCATGGAAAAGATAATGGAAGTTTTTGCTCCAGATGCTATTGTATTCCAATCTGGTGCTGACAGTCTATCGGGAGACAGGCTAGGATGTTTTAACTTGTCTATTCGAGGGCATGCGGAGTGCTTGAAATACATGAGTACGTTCAATGTACCTCTACTAGTCCTTGGTGGAGGTGGATACACCATTCGTAATGTGGCACGCTGCTGGACGTACGAGACTGGCTGTTTACTAGGCCGTGAACTAGAAGATGTGCTGCCTGCTAATGATTATAGTGAGTATTTTGGACCAACAAACACACTTCATATAACCCCTAGCAATATGGAAAATCAGAATACACGTGAATATATCGATGGCATACGTGATCGTATTCTAGAGAATCTATCAAAACTTCCTGCCAGACCAGGTGCACCATTTTATCAAGTTCCACCAGACTTGGTGAGTGCACAAACGCAAGACATGAATATAGAGCCAGATTTGTCAGAAGGGGAAGATAGAGGAGGAATCTATCTAGATTATGGTAAGAATGAAGATGATTTTCGTGTTACAAAGAATGTCTCCGAGCCAGTCGGCACAAATCCGCAAGGAAAGGAAGACGCAGAGAAAGATATGAACGAAAATAAAGAGAAGTCACAGGAACTCCCGGACAAAGATGATATATAAGTAAGATATTCGTAAAAGGGTTCCATTCAGTAATTCACTACTTTGTTTCGTCAAGCAGATTCATGTAATAATCAGCTTCCGATTCGTCTAAAACAGCAAATTCTTTATTTTCATATGCAACTGCAATCGAACAGTTTGAGGTAGATATATTTTCGTTCGCTTGTTGTGCTTCTCCAAGTGCTTTGATTGCATGCTTAATTAACTATTCTGAATGTCATATTTAGTAATAAATAACTTGAAATTTCGCACCTCTACACGACTGCATTCTTTCAAGGTGTCTATATACTTTTCTAAATAAGTTTTCGAGGCTTGTGAGCGAGAGCCTTATCATAAAATAACTCAGATTTAATTCAGTTTTCAATCGAAGTAGCTATTTTATACCTAATGCAAAGCAATCATATTCGTACAAGTTACCAGAGGGACACACGTGAAATATAGATGTCCCAGAATTATCTAAGCCGGCCAATATCAAACCAACACCATATGGTCGTCGAGATGATCTTTGTGTTTGACCCTATTAAATTTTGTAAAGTTCTTTCTTGTTATATACATATGATATATAAGTTCTCACCTGCAGTTTTCTTGAAATAGTATCTGCAAGCTGGGAAAGTGGAGGAGAAGATCCATATATAAACTTCGATTTTGTGCATTCAGCACGTAACTGTTCAGTCAAGAGAACTGCGTCGGATGCGAGCCCTGAAACTGCAATACCAATATTATTATCTATTTTGAATATCTTTTTCTGTTGTTTCGATTGGTTCGGAAGTTCTCGATTTAAGGTCACCAGCACTACGGTTGTCGCGTTCTTCAACGAAAATTAGATTTCTTCGTTCACACATGCCTTTAACTGACTTACCTTACATCCAACCACGGCACCGCCCTGTTTCACAGCTTCCAGAGCATCTGATAAGGAGAAAGTAAAACAAAAAGGATGCTTTTTAATTTAGACGCACACTCGATCTGGTGCAGACGCCCCTGCGGACTCCACGTCAGCACATCCTTCAAAACGAAGATTAATGTTCCCTATAGCTGCTAAAAAATGTATATTACCTGGTCATACTGGTTACGGAACATGAATACTTTTGTGCTTATTGAATCGTGCGAGAAAGAGCGTTCGAATTGATCAAAAGTAAGATGCGTGAAAGTCAAAGAAAATCATGAAAGGGTGAAAACAAGAATGCAAGAAATAGCCATCATGGAAAACATGCTGGAAAAAAATGTTGGATATACGCCAAAACGCAAAAAAAATTTGGTGATCCCCGGAGTCGACGACGACCAATTGAAATGCATCCAAAAAACCTTATTCGCTTGACGAACGAATACGAAATAGTAAGAAACAAAAAAAACAGATCGACCCTCAATAATATTCACGCACCACGCGCTAACATAGAAGAAGTAAATTAAAGCATGCCTAAGGATTTTACCGAGGATTCTGAGCATGGTCCGCTCTCCGTTTTGGTTAGCGCAATAAAAACAAATTCGCAAGTCCTTATTAATTGCAGAAATAATAGAAAATTATTAGGTAGAGTTAAAGCTTTCGATCGCCATTTGAACTTATTGCTCGAAAATGTGAAAGAAGTTTGGACAGATCGAAATAGCCAGAAAGAATCTAAAACGCCTCCAAGCAATAAAGATCGTTTCATTAGCAAACTCTTTCTTCGGGGAGATTCGATCATTTTAGTTTTGAAGAACCCAAAATGAGTGCCTTATGACTACGAGTCGCGTACATATATTTTTTTGAAAAGATTTTCCTTATTCTTCTCGTACTCTTGTGTCTGCTGAAGCTTGGTCAACAGAGTTGCAGAAACAGATAATAAAAAAATGAACCCATGGTATTTGCATGGTTACAAAATGCACTTGTGTGAGTACTCGTATTTGTATTGCATAAAGTAGGAATGAAAATGTACTCGCGTGGCGGCCTAGTTTTATTATTTTATGACTTAACCAATCCATCGATGAAAGCACCACACATGAGAGATATTCGTGGCAATTGAAAGGATGCTATGTGCGTAAAGCAACTTGAAGAACCACGAATCAATAAAGTACTGTTTAGAACGATCTCAGCTTTGTCATTTTGAAGTGAATCCATATGATTATGAACAGAACTCATTATCCCTTTAACGCGCACTAGTGGAGCCTCTCGCTCGAGAATTCTGGAGTCTGCTGTTGCAATTATCGTGTTAGGAACATTTCTTTTGTCGATTTTTGATGACGTCGGAAGCATAATTAATTCTGAACTCGGCTCCATCACTGTTAAGTGATCAGGAGAAATTCGATTGTAATCACATATCATAACTATCCCTGCACTTCGCTTCTCCTTATTTAGCACTCTTTCAATACTTTCAATATGTATTTGTGCTAAAAAAAGTTTACTATGTCTATCAATCTTTAGCTCTTCACACTTGACGCTAAAAACAAAACTCTGTTTGAAAGTTAGAATGTCCCAACCTGTAATACTAGTAAGTGATGCACATAAAAAAAAGCTTCCAACAGTGGCAAGGGAATTAATCTTCCCAGAAAAAGTCGAGTCCGAAAATACGGTAATCTTGTCAAGTTTTTCGGCACACCATATGCAGATATTTGATGAGGAAGTCAAAAGCATTGAGCTATCTTGACTAAATGCTCCAACTTCTACTACTTGCTCATTGAAATATTTACTTGTTGTTTCACAGCTCCATGAACTGGAAGTTCCACTTTTTTTTGACCACAATTTGATACTGTCCTTACCAGCAGTAAATGCTCGGTAGGAACCACGATATTTACTAATGCCTATAGTACGTATCGCAGGCTGGTGTGGAGATTCACAGCAGCCAACTAACTGATAACATACATGTCTTTTCATTGTAATTTGCTCCCATACTTTGAGTGTCTCGATGCTATTGATACTAGTACCAATCTTGTTTTTACTATCCACTGTGAATAATATCATGCCATCTTCAGAAAAACTCGCGATGGTAACTCTGTATTTAAAAGTTGTTGCAGGGCTATCATCTGCACCTTTGAATACTTCGCCAGTTATTTCTAAACAAGTTATGTGCTTATCAGCTTTATAGTCAAAAACTTGAATTACAGAGCCTGTATTTACCATCAATAAATTTTCCTGCTGAAAAGGGATAGCATACATAGCATTTATAGAGCGAACACTGCGACAGCTCCTATTATAAGTATCGTTTGTTATACCTCTTAGTATTTCTTCTAGACTCAAATTTGGCAAACTCAGAAGATATGCTGAGTTATCTACACCACAAAGAACAAACTGGGATACATCCGTGTTCAGACGAATTATAGTAGATATTGATGTACCTATTCGAGGTAAAAAGGATTTTCGACCTTCTGAGATGGACCAAACGACAAAAACTTCTTCACTTGCGCATGACAATAAGCTCACCCCATCCAGTGTAAATTTTAAAGCAACGATAGCCGTAGAATGCCAGTGAAGTGTATTGTGAGGAAAGTCTTCTCTAATTTCTCCACTTCCAGTTTTTCTTAAATTTTTATGGGGAACAAAACCCCCATCTTTTCTTATCGTCAATCCATAGTAGCAAGTAATTCGTCCTGTAGTATCCCCAACTGCAACAATTTTCTCATTTGGACATATTGCAACAGAGGTTACAGTTTTGGAATGACTTATACGAATAAAATCCGAAACTCTGCTGTTTTGCTTCCCTTTAAAAACATACCATAGAATTAAAGAGCTACGCTCAAATGCACATTGTAATGCACCATTAGGGCTACATACTAACTTTGGCGCTCGTGCAGCCTTCAATACCTTTTCTATTATCTTCCTCTTTGTGATTGAGAGTGCCCAAACTCTGCCTCCTCCACCTTGCTTTTGCGTTGAAAAGAATATCAAATCGTTTCTTGTAGAGCCTTCGGGACAAGACATAGACTCAATAGGGCCCGGCACTTCAATAAATGTGTAGACTCCGTGTTGAAAATCCCAGAACCCAATTCTACTGTCAAGAGAAGAAGTTATTAAAAAATTACTATCTTGTGGGTGGAAAATACAGGATGTAATTTCTTTCGTATGTCCGGTAATACTCTCGATATATTTCCCACTTTCTCTGTTATAAACTTTCACTACTTTATCACATAGAAGTAGTAGTAGCTTATCATCAGGAGAAAGGATTCCTTCCCTCTTTGAAAAATATCCTGCCGTTGAGTGTTTAAAGTCCATTCTGTCAAGCCGCCAGACTAAGAATTCTTCGTCTCTGGGATTTGGTCAGATCTATTTGCAAGTATGTCAAACAAAGTGTAGTTGACGGAACATTCGCACTCACACACAGCCGCGCTTTTAAGAGTGTATCGAGCAACTCCTCAGTTGTAATGCCCTGAACCTAGTATAAGGTTCTAACTATGCTCGCCCAATCGAAAAGAAGAAAAAGTTTCTTGTCCATCAAATCCACAACCATGGGGCATTTAGGGGCAAAGGGGACTGGGCTACTCGGCCTTTCTGCCTTTTGCATCGGAGAAAAAAATAAAAAAGGACTGTGGGTCCATCTGTCTGTCCTGTCCATTTTTATTTTTTTTGTATTTTATCCTCCACTCAAAGAACGCCAACTCACAACAAGCAGAGCATTTGTGACAACATAGGACAGCTATGCCATAGGCGAGAGAACGATCGCACTCACACGCACGCACATTTC
>JACLAA010000631.1_pt1 | contig 14035 bp, 12 predicted proteins | sample 8027891 | NCBI WGS metagenome assembly JACLAA01 (sample SAMN15724900, study PRJNA655200) | protist metagenome | isolation source: fluorescence activated cell sorting (FACS) single amplified genomes of... | place: Spain: Blaines Bay Microbial Observatory, Mediterranean Sea | collected 2016-01-19 | reverse complement strand
AACAAAGGTTGATTCAAAAGGGACATCAATAATTTTTTCCTGAATTATTGATTCTTCTGCTAATAATGGTCGTTGATTACATTTAACAATCATAGTTAGATTTAAGAGTTTTTCGTTCTGCTGTTTAAGATAATCGATCTCCGCTTTGGTGCTTCTCTTTAAGTGTTCAATTTCTTCTTCTAATTTTGCACACATCCTTTGATAAAAACCCAAATCTAATTTGAGTTTCTCATTCTCCGCTCTGTAAAACTCATTATCCGCGCGTGCGAACTGAACCTCCAACTTCAAATTATCGTTTTCGTGTTTCATATCTGTCATCGTTGCCATTTGCCACTCAAAACGATGCATTAATTCTGTTTCAATTTATTTTTCATATAGAGAGAGATTAAATTTTCAAAAGTCTAAGTATCGCTCACATAATCAAATTGAAGCGTAATTCTAGCCCCGAAGTTGTTGAATTCCGTTGTAGGGTTCATCAGGAACACCGTGCGTATCGCAATGCGGTCACCTGCGTTGAAATCAACCTCTTGAACTCCGTCATCGTTATATTGTATGTCAAAGGCTGTTTGTGTTCCGGAGTTGTGAGTGTTTGTCAAAGCCTTACGAAAAGCACCCGCTCCCGAAAAAGCAGCACTTCCCAAGTATCCATAGCAATTGGCACCGTCTTCAATCCCTAACGTGCTTGAATCTGGTAGACTGGAAGTGTTTGTAAATTTATACACTTGAAACATAAACTGAATGCTTTTTTGGGTGGAAATTGCATATCGTCGCAATTTACACTTACACGGGAGTGCTAAACCATAGTTGTTGGTATCTCCGTTTCCCCAAGACCACTGGAACCCATTTGTATCATTAGGATTTACTCCGTGAGCCTCTTCGCAATGTATGACAAAAGTCGGCGTCTTGATCCCGAGAGCGGTTTTAGTTGCGGACACGTTTGATCCGTAAAAATGTCCTGCTGAACCCCGCCGCACGAAACTGTCTTGTGCGATTGAATTATTACCGACCTTCATAGCGTTTCCAGCCGCGTACCCAAATGTCAAAACATCCTGTTTGTTGCCTAAATCAGTAGATAGATTTGTTATGGCTGATTGCGGAATATTGCCAAGATTTGAAAATACAGCGTCGCCGTCACCATCTACTTTTAAATACTTCCCCGAATCACTTGACGAAATTGATAATAACGAATTTGGGACGCCCGTAAAAGCCCACTCCGCACCGTCTCCTGCGGAGTTTATTCTTAAATATTTGCTTGAAGTTGTGCCACCCGTGCCGGATATGGTTGGCAATGTAATTCCCGAACCAGCTGGAACGTCGGTGAGATCAGTATAACTTCCTGAGGTTGCAACAGTCGCCAGCGCAGAACTATTGACTTTGTTTCCTAACGAGGTGGATAAAGATTCTGTGAGTCCATTCAAGTAATTGAACTCAGTGTTGCTGATGGAACCGTCGCCTATGAGATTCGCATTCAAGTAATTGCTACTACTAATGGTGTTTTGTTTGTTGCCTAACGAAGTGGATAAAGATTCGGTAAGACCATTCAAGTAATTGAACTCATCGTTGCTGATAGAGCCGTCGCCTATGAGATTCGCATTGAGATAATTATCACTATCGATGGTGTCCTGTTTGTTTCCTAACGAAGTGGAGATAGATTCGGTAAGACCATTCAAGTAATTAAATTCATCGTTGCTGACTACGCCAGTGCCTATGAGATTCGCATTCAAGTAATTGCTACTATCAATGGTGTCCTGTTTGTTGCCCAACAAATTTGATATAGTGTCTGTCAGTCCATTCAAGTAATTGAACTCAGTGTTGCTGACTACGCCGGTGCCTATAAGATTTGCATTGAGACGACTGCTACTATCAATGGTGTCCTGTTTGTTGCCCAACAAATTCGATATAGTGTCTGTCAGTCCATTCAAGTAATTAAACTCAGTGTTGCTGACTACGCCAGTGCCTATAAGATTTGCATTGAGACGACTGCTACTATCGATAGTGTCCTGTTTGGCAGCTAATGCGTGATAAATTGTATCGGAATCAACGGGATTGAGACCGCCATCATCAATAGAAGTTGATATTGCAGATGTGTTCAGTTTGGCGCCCAACAAATTCGATATGGTGTCTGTTAGTCCATTTAAATAACCAAATTCAGTATTGCTCACAGTTCCGTCGCCGACGAGAGAAGCGTCAAGCCTCGCGGAACTTGAAATAACGGCGTGCTTACCATTCAACGAAACCGATGTGTTTGTGCTTAAATCGTCAATTCTGTCTGAAATATTCACACCGTTGTGTAAGATGTTGCCTACAATATTCACACTACCATCAACTTCAAGTTCGGTAGAAGGACTTGTTGTACCTATTCCCACTCTACCGTTTCCTAAAATTCGCATTCTCGTTAGATTCATAGTTCGCAGATCTATATACTGGGAATGTCCACCGCCATTTATTCTCGTTATACCGGAACCAGCCTGAGCAACAGCACACTTATTAATGCCGTAGGTGTCGGGGTCGGTTTCGTTTATGCTCGGATCACTGTACCCAAAACATGCCCAATTATCTGTTGCTCCATGTCGACCGATACGAGCACTGTTGATGAAAGAATCACTCAAAAAGTTTGCGGCCCCAGCGCAGTATAGCTTATAGGGGTGTTCGATCAATAAGTTGCCTGAATCACGATCACATTGCTTTGAAGTCGCTGAACCTAACCCACCGGCAGTGTTCTCACCCCCTAAAATGAAGCGACCATTTCTCGATAGGTAAGCCCACGTGTAGGTATTATCTGAGGATCCACTTGTGTAATTGTTCTTGAAAACAACACCTTCGTGATTGCCATTTGATTTACTCGTCAGTGATAAACTTCCAGTGTTTCTACCAATCAATCCTTCTGAGTTGATGACCAGTTGTGTAGTTCCTGCCGCCGTCGGCACTTTAAGGTTCCCGCCATTGCCCGTTGTGATGTGCCCACTCGATCCCGTTCCTGTTAATGAACCGATTGTTAAACTACTCGAACTCGTAAGCAATGGATTCTTATTCGCTACTACCCCGCTTAAATCATAATGGCTTGAACTTAAATCGTTTAACGTTGACTCCAACAAGGCTCTATCTGATTTGGCCACTAAATCTGCCGCGTAAAAATTGCCTGACAGATCAATCAAATCCTGACTAACATCAGCCACACGCGTGTCGATTGCTGTTTTTGTCGAATAAAAAGTAGATGATAGATCAGCCGCCTCAACTTGTATTGCAGTAAGCGATGAATTGGTTGCCGATTTGAAGGTGTAGTAGTTGTTCGATAGATCGTAATGACTCGCACTCAAATCGTCAATTTCAGCGTGAGCGTTGGTGCTCAATTCACTAAATTGTTTAGCAATGTCTTCTTTGTTAGAATAATAGTTGCTCGATAGGTCATAATGGCTTGCGCTCAAATCGTAATGGCTGCTACTTAAATCAGTCAATTTCGTCGAGATGGCTTCTACATCTGAATTCTCGCTGTTCGACAAGTTTAGGATGCGATTACTCAAATCGGTAATCAATGCGCTAAACGATGCATCTTGGGATGTCAGTCCATCGATTTCTGTTTCGAGGTCTTCTCCATCTAAAATAATCCGATCAAATCTTCCGTCAATCATTCCAGTCAAACTCGCCATATAGCATATATGTAGATTATCACATGGCAAGACTTTCCTGAAATAGGGGCAGAATTTGGATAAATGGATCAATCCACAAATCCAAATTCTGCCCCATTTTGACTAAACTATTTACAATCAGAGATAAAAGATTCTTCCTCTTTGAGTTTCGTTAAACAATACGTGACTGTTTCTGAAAAGCAAAACCCCATCATAGTTTCTCCGGGCGCGTGGTCGCCTGCCTGTGGCGGCAGGTTGTCTGCCCATCACTTGTTTTGATGGTTTCTTTGTGGTTTTAGGGAGTTTAAGGGGTTTCGGTTTCCGTTTTACCATCTATACATAAGGCTGACATTTTCTCCTGTTTCACGAGCTCTTCAAATTTGTGTTGCGATGCAATTGCTAAATGATCGTAGAAGTTGTCGGGAAATTTAGGGAACTTCTTTTCCATCTCATCTTTATTGAACACCTTATAGTAGTCAGTGATAAATTTGTGTATTCTAACTTTGTGATCTTCTTCGCTCTCAACTTTTGTGCCACTCACAATCCCTTTTAACACCTCGAATGGTAATTCACGCCACGGCTTAACATTGTTCGCATTGTTTGGTAGGTCTTGGTCGACCAAATTCAACGAAAGATCTTCAATGTTTGGTTCGGTTTGGTTTAGGGATAGATCACCAAATCTTTTTTCTTCCATCTATATATAACATGCTCGAAAAAGAAATTCAAGATCAAAACGATTCAGCGACAGAAATCGATGACACACCGGCACCTGAGCCTGTCAAGAAGGATGGGCGAAAAAAACCACAGCGGTCGCCAGCGCAAATCGCCGCAACACAACGCTTAGTAGAGCGCCGACGTGAAATGATTGAACAGAAAAAGGCGGCTTCGACTGGTAAATCAGAACCAAAGAAACCAAAGAAGAAGCAAGCGCAAATTGTGCAATCGGATAGTAGCGAAACCGAAAGCGAAGAGGAAGTGGTTGTCAAACGCAAAAAGCCCACAAAACGAGGCAATACAGTACACAATTACTATTACGGGGGCGCGCCACAGGCACCAATTCCACAAGAAGCCCCTAAACGTAGACCGCGCGCGCGAATGGTTGAATCGGAAAGCGATGAAGAAAGCGAGATGCCAATGCCTCAACAATCAGCTGCGCCGCCCACTAACAGTATTATTTTCTGCTAATATAATAAATCACAATGAGATATGATGTTATTGAGAATACAGATTTAAATATTGAGAAGGTGGAAATGAAGTGCGATGGGGAAATTGCAAAAGGCCTGTGTAAGCCGTTGCCGAACAAATCGTTCGCATTTGTGCTGTGCGGCAAATCAGGCAGCGGCAAAACCAATTTGGCGATCTCATTACTAAAAGGGAAGAAGAGCAAAGATGGTAAGCGAAAGGGTTATTTCAAAACCTTCAATCACATTATCGTGTGTTCGCCTACATTACAATCGCTTCAAAACAACATCTTTAAGGATCACCCCGAAGAGAAGATGTTTGAGGATTTTGATAACGAGTTTATTGATTTTGTGACCAGTTTCACAGATGCAGCATCGGAGAACAATGAAACTACACTTCTTTACCTTGACGACATCGGCAGCCAACTGCGAAGGTATGCCTATCTCGAAAAAGCATTAGTCAGCCTATTGCAGAATCGCCGGCATCGAAAGTTGTCGTGTTTGCTTGTCGTGCAGAAATTTAGGGATTTGCCAACTGGCATCAGAAACAATTTGACTCATTTGGCATTGTTCAGACCAGTCAATCAAAAGGAGCTGGAAGCCGTCCACGAGGAGCTATTACCAATTGAAAAAAAGAACTTGCCATCCTTTGTGGACTTTGTGTTTTCCAAGAAATACAACTTCCTCTTTGTGGATATGTCCCTTCAAGAAGCCCCCGGCTTTGTATTCTACAAGAACTTTGACCTAATTAATTTTGTGGAGTAATAGTATATGGGTAGAAGTCATGCAAAAGTACATAAGCAAAGAAGGAACTTAAACACACACGTGTTTCCATCGGCCAGGGAATCATTTACTCTGCGTCCTCGTGCTGGTATTGATAGAATACAGCGACGCATTCCAACATCAGGAACGAATTCGGTTTATACTGACCCTTCAAAAATGAGATTGTCATTGAGTAAAAAACTTGATTACCAAACAATGTATTACATGAACCAAGCTAATATGCAACCGCCGCCAGCCCACGCGGGAGCTTTTGATCCAATGCGAATGCCTAAAAAAGAGAAGTTTCGCACTCCGAAAGAAGAAGAAGAGGATTTTTTTGATGCTCAGGAACTATTAAATGTTGAACAAATGCAAACTATTAATCGTGATGTGTATCGAGATCTAATAGCCGCACGAGAATCACCCCCCGCACAACCATCAACAGACAGAGATGTTTTTTATGATGATGATACAGTAAGCACAAGTTTCCTCAACGAAGGTGGTTTTTTTGATAAAGTAGTAGAAGCAAGAGCAAGCGCAGTCCAAGCACAAGCCGAACGAGCCGAAAGACTAATCGAACAAGGAAACAGTTTCACATCATTATGGGCTCCACCAGACGAACGAGCTGCAAGAATAAATCAGGCAATTACAGAAAATAGAGCTGCAAGAACAATTACGCAGAATTTGCGGCTTCCTGTTATTGGCTCACCAATTCAACAAATGAGAAGAACACATCCACCTCCATTACAGGCCACTGCACCTGCACCTCCACCAGCATTAAGACGAAGCGCTCGAAATCAACAAGCCGCTGCACCTGCACCAGCGCCAGCACCTGCACCTCCACGAAGAAACCCAAGAAGAGGCACTCGAAATCAAGGTTTAGTAAATCAAATGAATTTAACAGGCTAATATGAAAATTTCCTTAACTTTTCATATTAGATTAACGACCGTGAGAACTGCGCATTTTATCAACAGCAACTTTGGCTCCTTTTAAGTTCTTGGCACGCGAGGCAGCAACACCGACGCGTCCGGCTTTGGTAATCTTTCTACCAGCACCACGAGCACCTAATGCCGAGGCGACTTTTCCGGCGCCTACCGCAGCTTTTGATGCTTTGCGAACAGCGGGTCTCGCTTTCGCGCCAGCACGTTTGACTTTGTGAATGACCTTTTTGATTCCAGGCATTATGATATACACAAAGAAAAAAAGGGGGCTATGTGAAAGGTTCGGTGTAATCGAAATCGTCCTCAAAATTGTTCTTCCTTTTGTAATACTGATAAGAATCCAAATACTTCTTTTGCAGATCAGGAAAGTAAAGCAATGTTTCATTAATGGTTAATACACCCGATGCATTTTCGATGTCGTCTTCCTTTGCTCGCTCCTTTGTTCGATCCGAAATGTCGGGGTCGTATGATACAAGGATCTGCTGCCGAACTTCCTTAAACACGCTGTCAATGATTTTCTTCCCTCGATACAATCCTTTATCATCCGGATGCATTTTTTTATCAGTGAATTTCAATCCAACCAATACTTTCTCCCAAAAGGCCACTGTTTTTTCCAGCTTTCGTCGGGTCGCCGCTGTCATCGTCTTTTCCTCAATCTTGTTTGCCACGAGTTCAGCAGTCGTTCGGCGATTGCGTAGATCCCTCGCATATCGATTGTTTGTCTTGCGGTATTTCTTCTTTCGTTCGGGCACGCCTTCTTCATCAACAGTAATACCAGTCACGAGCAATCGTTCAGGAAACTCAATTCGCTTTGTCGAGTTGCGGCTAAAAGCAGTGCCATAAACCGGCGGCTCCGGTGTATCCAACTGAACCTTTGTGTCTAAAAACTTCAAGAACTCAGGCATGTATTTCTCTTTGATGTTCCACCATTCGCTCTCGTTTCCATTCGAAAACCTGATGTGTACCTGCGGAGGTTTGAATTTCAAATCAATCAGTTTGTGTAGCGTTTGCTCAGCCTGATATGCTGCTAAACCAAAGGCCTCTGCTTTGCCGGGATCGAAATCCGATCGCTTGAACAAATAGATTCGATGCACATTGAAATGCAAAAGCGAGGTGCGAAACCCTAATAGGCGCTGATACCCTTTGTCAAATCGCTCACGCGTGGTGACATTCGAAAAGCCTACCTTGACGCAATTGACATTCGGCTCCCCCTCCGCAGCTGGCATCAACTTGGATATGACGTAAATGTATCCTTCAATCAAATTCCAATTTTTTGTCGCTTCCCTAATTTCATTTGGTTTTAATGCCCTAGCAAATGTTTGTTCCCTTTGTGGGTTAAAGTCCATTTGTATTATAAAAACACTTTAAATTCAAGGGGATACCTCTTAAACCCTCCATTGAGGAAGCCAAGGGAAGGTTGTCTCCCAAAGTTTGCGGGAAAGGGGGCAGAATATGGATTTGTGGATCGGCTCCATTATTCTAAATAATGCCCGGAAATCTACGAACTAATTTGCCATGTTCTGCTCGACGGCTCTAATGACAGCACAGCCGAATAGGTTGCGTAGTAGTGAATGTCCATAGCATGAGCGTGTGTGTCGTAATCGATGCAAGCCTGAACGGTCGATCCAATTGTCGATAAGCCCGAATATAACCCGCCTTCGGAAATGGGGTTTTTGAATGTTTCGAGCGAGAGCGAGAGCATGAATTGACCGTATTCGCCGAGCCCAGTAGCACTAATATCAGCAACGGTATTTGCCGTAATTTGACCGAGGGCAAGCTGGTAGTTGTTGTAGTTTGTGTTGTAGCGCTCGTCAGCGTCGCCAGCTGGGTCTTCAATCACTAAATTGGTGTGATGGAACATATCACCTAATAAGTTGTTCGAGAGTAATGTTTCATTAAGCGCTTCACCAAAACTGTCCGCTTTCATGGTAATAGGAATTTGAGGATAGCGAAGGCCTCCAACTTTGATAGAGAATTGGCGCATTTCAGCTGTCGAACGGTTGCTTTGTGTGAAATCACCTTGATTCTTAATTTGATCGCTGAAATGAAGGCAAGTGATTTTCTCTAATGACGAGTATTTGAATGGAAGTTGAGATACAATCGAAGTGACATTGGCGGGTTTAACATCAGTCGAATGGGCAATGCCTGTAAAGTTAATGTTGTAGCCGAGCGCGCCGACCGATTGATCGAGCATTGCTTGGGCATCAGGCGAAATTTCAACAACAGGGATAATGAGTGTGGGGTTCTCAATCGAAAAAGTAGCGAGGGTGCCTGCGGCGTCGATTACCAATGCATCATCAGCCGAATTTAGGTAGAAGTTGAACTCTAATGGCGAATTGGTGTCGAGGGGAATCATTTTCTCCGCACTGAATATGCCGTGAAATAAAGGCAAGTTGATTGTCATCTTATTTCCGACGCCATTACCAATCGATTCGCCTAAAAACTTGTAATTGGTAAGACCACGCGAGCCGTGGCATACTTTGCTGACATTGCGAATGTTGTTTTCCGAAACACTTTCGGCGAGACTGGATTGGTACCATTTTCCTAAACCTGTTATGTCCTCAATAATGGCACCGCCGGCTGCCGATGTGGTGCAGCGATCGAATATCGAATAGGCATTGCAATCGAACGAGCCAGTGGCAGCACCATTCATATAGATCGAGAATTGTAAAACACAATTCCCTAAATCTGCGTACTGGCGGGCGGCCGAAGGAAGTTGGATTTGAAAGTTTGATCCGCTGTCGAATTTGGTACCTGAGCGGCTTGTTTGATTGACTCTAAAACTGCGCGCCGATACAGCCTTTCTTTTGAGATCAGCGTAATTTAACGAATTGCTCATTGCCTGTCCTGACATTTTTATATATTACCTTGACAGAAAAATTATTTCAAAGGGGACACCCCTTAATCCCCGGGTTAGGGGGGGTTTCCCCCCTATCTGCGGAAATCGCCAGTAAATCCTTGCGCGGCGCCGGCGCGTTGCACGTATTCAAGTTCTCTGTTCAGGCTTTGGCTTATCAGATCGGTTTGATCTAAATAGCGAGCGATCAGAGCATTCCTAAATGCACCATTGGGGAAAACATCCTCTTGATTGACAAAATTGTCGGTCTTCATTTGCTCGACCTGTAATGCATTGATTCCTCTTAAATATTCTAATCGTGCCTGTAAGTATTCGGGGGGTTCGACAATTCTACCATTGCGTTTCCTTAAAGTAATTACTCGCTCCATCGGTGTTAAAAACATGGTTGTATCATCCATCTCGTGTTCAAACAAGGAATTTGGGGTCACGCGAGAATCAGTATCAAGCGTGCTGCGTGCAAAGAAGGGTTCAGTGTTTGGCACCATATTGGGGTTTTCAGGGTGGGCTACTTTGAGTGTTTGATCTAAATGTCTTTGAATGCCGTGGTGTCTATTCATCATATATAATCTAAACCTAAAAAAATCCGCCCTTTAAGTGAATTGAGTAGCCGAGCGGTAGGCATTCTTTTCGAGGCTTCTAGCGTGTTTCGATTTGAGTTTGCCGCGCGCGCCTTGACGTGCTGCGCGACCAGACGATTTCGCCATGCGTCCACCAACAACCAATCCTTGACCGGTTGCAGCCATAGATGCACCACCCGCTGCCATTCCAGCACCGAGAGCGGGATTGGCTAAACCAACAACGGGTGCGGCTGCGCTAACTATTGGAGCCGCTTGGCTCGCTATTTTACCCATTGTTGTTGCGACCTTTCCGACTCCGACTAGACCTTTGCCTGTTCCGAGAGTGACCTTTTTTCCAGCACGTCCAACTTTTCTGACAGCCTTTCTAATTCTAAATGTCATTCTTTTAATATTGTGATATTATTTCCTAAATTTCGACAGTTCAGTCACCCGCTCAGTCATCGACGGCGGCGGCACATAGTTCTCCTGAACGATGAACATAAACAGCAGCGTTAGATGGTAGGTCAGTTTGTTGAGGTTAATTGCTTTGCCATCGTCGTCTTCGAGCTCGACAACAACTCCGTTTAAGTTTGTGCCGTCTAAAACGAATTTCGAATCGGAATTGTTGTTTTGATAGTGAACCATCTGTCCAGCGGCGCCCTCGACTTGCACCTTGCAAATGGTGTTGTCTTCTAAACCGCGCCCATTCATGTTCTTCAATTTGAGATTGGGTGTTTTGATGTAAATGTTCTGAGTGCGATTCAAATTAGCAACCCCATCACTCGTGAATGTGGTGCCACCCGACACGTTCGTATCAGGGGTCACATTGTGAAAGCCGAGGATTTTAGCAATGGTCGATGTTTTTAGCATCCTTACCTCGGTGATTGATGAGTTGCTTCCGGATGCCGAAGTCGTGAATGTAAATTTTAATGTGGATGAATCGTAAGCGACCGACATTATGAAATCACTGTTGATGCCGTTTAATAAGGCATTGATCTTCGTCGTCATTGTCGACGTGTCGTAATTTCCATCCGGAAGAACAATGCTACATGCCGAAGCCACAGCGTCGCCATAAACTGAAAAATCGAGAGCATTGTTGTTGCTGTCAATCAGGTAATAGGAGATGGGGCATTCAAACTCCAATACTTCGACCATCATTCTATGATTTTTAAGGGCGGAAACTGGATTCCTAAAATTAAAGGTGCGCGTGTTTCCGTTGACGTGGGTCGCCTGATCGCTTCGAAGAAACACTATTTGACTGGGTTGAGAACTCACTGTGTCATTCATATATATATCCTAAACATATTTACAGAAAGTCTTGTGTTCCGAATCCATAGAAAAAGGTCAATTCTTCTCCTTGGTTTATATTCCGAAGCGCTCTCCAAACAACTCTGTACTCCTCGTAATGCATTTTCACATTTGGGTTGTGTTCCGAATGGTTCAAGCGATACCATCTCGGTTTCCCGTTTCTGCTCAGGTAATCTGTTATCATTGCGCCCGACCGGATTTCAATTGCAGCGTCGTGTGGCAGATTCTTGTTGATGAAATACATCTCCCATTCTCTTTTGCTAAACCTTTTCACTTTCTTTGGGTTCATGGCGGCGACCTTTTCGTCCTTTTTGATTGGTTTAGCGGCAAACAAGCCTTGTCCTATATGGACGTTTCCTCGGTATGCTTCTTGAATAACTACACTCATAATATATAGGCACACATATATATAATGCAATTAAGCGAAATCGCCCAAATAAGCATTGAGTCTTCTGTTTCGATCCTCATTCTTTGCTTCGCGTACAAGGTGTATCGGGCTCGCGTGTCGACCGAGAGCGAAGGCCACCTATGTAAGATGTTTAATTTCCACGTCAAAACAGAGAACCCGGGCGGCCCAACCGATGTCTAATTGTTTATTTTTTGAACTTAAAGAGATTCCTTATTATTATTATTACTTATTATGAGTATTATTTATTATTATCATTATTATTATTAAAAAGAAACCTATTTAGATGTTTAAATTAAAAAGAAAAGTAAAAAGAGCCATAAAGCCGAAAGATCCATAAAATCCAAAAAGCTAAAAATTGCCCAGTTTTTCACAAAGTTCAAAAATTGAAAAACAAACACATCGAGAATACTTTGTCAAAAAGGGGGCAAAATTTAGCATTCCGGCGTTGACTTTCAAAATACCATCTCATCATCAAATGAAATTATCAACTGTTCATTGTTGGATCTTCTTCGACGCAATCGTCATCGCTTTCCTCACTCTGAAACTTACCATTACTAGCGTCGTCGTCGTCGAATTCAGCTTCAAGCGCAATGGTTGGTTTGCTTGGAATGTAGCGGTACCCGAGCAGAATGTTATTCAGGTCTTTTGCTTTTCCTCTCTTCGAACACTTTTTCTCGTAGTGCTCGGCAAACTTTTGATTGGTGCGCAAATCCTCGTAGAAGGCCGATTGATTGTATGTTCTCTTTTCTTGCTTTGTTTTGTTCTTGTAAGCCTCACTCTCCTTGTACTTCTCGAACAACTCTTTCGCGCGCAGGAAGTGCTGTTTTTTACTATCAGTCGGATCGTAGCCCACATATTCAATCAGCTCATCGAGGAACCCAATGATGTCGTCGCATGATTGCAGGTATTCTTTTGTTGTTTTTTTAACAGTTTCCGCAACATAGAGGTCTTTTGACCCATTCTTAATGATCCATTCAAAGAACGCGTGGCGATGATTTTCCAGGTGGTTTTGGGAATCAAGCGTTTCGTCCATTGGATACTTGTTGCCTATGTTGTCGTCTTGCAATACGGGATTTTTCAATCCTTTCACAAAAAGCGAGTTAAACATTGCGACTATAAACCGCTCAATTTCAGCATTACCGATCTTGCCCCTAATCTTGGGAATTACATTACACTCCAAAAGGTGCATTGCAATCATGATGGTTTTTGTTCGATTGCAATACAGCTTTCGAGCAGGGATTTCTCGATTGCCAGTCATGTCCTTTATTGCTTCGACATTCAATGCTTCGCTTGCCGACGGCTCCGAAAACAGCACCGCGCGAGCTAAATGCATCAACGCAACATCCGGTGTAGCTCCGGTAGGAACAGGCCTTGTTATTACGGTAGGAAAGCATCGGTTGAAATACTTACCGAGCGTTGCCTCTAAATGATTGTGCAAGAGTGATTTACCATTACGACCTTTTCCATTCGCAATGACAAACTTCTGATCTCGTTCGCCTAACAAACACTTAAACAAGATGCTTGCGTAGGTTTTTTTGATTTCGTTGTCCGGAAATATCTCGTTCATAATTTTCGTCATTTTTTGTTTTTCTGTTTGTGTGGCTTTTCGGTACTTGTACCCGCAATGCCGTGTGATGTAATCGTACTTGCTCCTTGTGCAGAACTTTTCCTGATTCAGGTTGTATGTGGCATCGGCAAAACAGAAGAGTTCTGGCCGGTTGTCCAATGTGATTTCGATTTGGTTTTTATTACACATTTGTATCACAACCGATTCTGCGACCGCTTTTAACTTGCCATTACCCTTCATTCTACTCAGGATTGTTTTGTACAATTTGATTTGATCACTTTCAGGATCAGTACTGCGCAAATGCTCCAACTTGTTTGTGTACACTGTTTCTGCCAGATTTAGAATGTAGTTTAGGAAAGATTTCCCAATCTTTTCGGTTTCTAATTCTTCCCAAATTTCTTCATCTTCATTGTAAAGGTAATAACCTAAATCCCTTTTAACGAGAATATCGTCGCCCATAAATTCAAGCAGATTTTTCGCAATGGTGTGATCCTCACATCCAAGAACTTCCATTTGAGTGTATTGAGTTTTGATTCTCATGTATTCCTTCTCGTCAGACAATTTAGAATAATACTCAATTGTTCCCAAGCCATTACCCTCTTTACCATTCCGCCACTTTTTTTTAAACTCAGTGCCGTCCTTGTACGCAATGCTCTTTTGCGACAACTCCTTCGCCATTTCGTAGCCTCCCCCGCCGAAGGTATTTTTCATCGCCCAAACAAGTCGAATCCAATCGTCGTAATCATCCCAGTACAACACATCAATGTTTTCGAGGATGGCTCGGTGAAACGGAGTCAATGGGTGAGATTCACCGATCGAGTTTTTG
>JACLAA010005605.1_pt1 | contig 14044 bp, 10 predicted proteins | sample 8027891 | NCBI WGS metagenome assembly JACLAA01 (sample SAMN15724900, study PRJNA655200) | protist metagenome | isolation source: fluorescence activated cell sorting (FACS) single amplified genomes of... | place: Spain: Blaines Bay Microbial Observatory, Mediterranean Sea | collected 2016-01-19 | reverse complement strand
TAGATGAAGTCGTGGAGCACGTGCAGCGAGCAGGGCCCTAGCGCCCTGTTGAACCGCACGTACTCGCGCGCGCACTGGACGCCGCCGGTCTCCGGCAAATTCTTCCGGCCGCCGTCGACGGGCACGCGCCTTTGTTTACAGAAGGCCCGGACCTTGTCGAAGCACGCCGCCGGCGACGCTTCTTTCCTGTGTTCGGTCTGCGGCCTGAGGCTCTCGTCGAAGAAGCCCCGCGCTCCAATATCGTCGACGAACGCCTCCAACCTCAAAAGCTTGTGCTCGAGGCCGAAATCATGAAGGTCTGTCGCGCCATGGCGAACATGATCATCAATTTGGTGCCACACGAAGCAGTGCCGCTCGGGGAACCGGAGGTCCATTGTGTCTACATCATGATCGCGCCAGCCGAGGAGGTACTGGGCGTCGTACGACTGGTGAGCTCGTAGTAAGCGCTTAATGGGGTCCTCGACGCCCGCAACGCAAGTTTGAACCCGGGGCGCTGCGACGGCGAGCGCCGGCCTCATTGTGGAGATAGGTGGAGGGTACGGCTCCGACACCACCGCTCCGCGGAGCGCGACGCGGCACAGGTCCGGGGGCTCGAAGGAGAAGCAGGCGTAGTCGACGGCGACCAGGCGGCAGATGCGCCGGACGGCCGCGCGCGCGAGCGCCCAGTCCGGATCGTTGGAATCCGTCGCCGCCTGTACGAGCGTCCGTGCCCAGCCCCGGCCGGCCGTCGCCATCGCCGTGCCCACGCGCATCGGTTTTCCTAATATGAAAGGCAGCTTCGCGTCCAGCTCGTCCGTCTTCACCAGCGTAATATCAGATACGGACACGCCCGCTCTAGAAAGAGCCGCGAAGTACGGCGCCATGGGGTACAGGTGATCGTCAAAGAAGCCGCACCGCTCCACATCCGAAACAAAGCGCAGGAGCCGCCGTATTTGTCTTGTGCGCCTTCTCGCGGCCGCCGCGGCGGGCACTTTGCGCTTCGCGAGGACGTAGCCCGACTTCATCTGCGGGTTCCCCGCGCAGTCGTCGCGCGTCCATTTTAGTATACATTCGCCCTTGAAGAAACTTCTAGGGATCCAGCCCAGCTCGTAAAACGTCTCGACCTGGCGATACCCGCTCGCGAAGCGCTCGATCGGGTCGCGCACGGACGCCACTATACTAGATCCCAAGTAGTCCGCAGGGCGCCGGACGCGCTTCGCAGTTCGCCCGGCGAAGCGCTGCATCGTCGTCGAGCCCGTCTTGCGCATCAGCGGCCCGAGCGTCGTGTTGCCGACCCTTCGTCCGTCGAAGAGTAACTTTAAATTCTGGAGGTTTTGATGTTTTTTTACTTCTTTTTGGATGTCGCAGGTGAATTTGATCTGCGCGTCTACGCATGCTGCGAGCAGCAGGGCCCTCATTTTGCTTGTGCTAACCGGATGCCATCCGCGAGGTAGAAGCCGGTGCCGATCACGAAGCATATGCTGCCGAGCATGTAGAAGATGCAGCCCCAAATATACGTTGTCAGTTCCATCGCTGCGCACGTTCAAAGGCTGCCCTGCGGCTTGCTTTTTTGCTAGTGTCTTTGTGCCGCTAGCTGCTGCTGACGTGCTAGTTGGATTTTCTTTGTGCGAAGCCCTGTTTTGGGGACGAGCACCTAGGATAATAAGTGTTCGCAGCTCTATTGTTTGCTACCAACGCGTGGAATTGGTCTCCGCAACTAATTCGGCAACACACAAGGAGCAATCAGCTTTGCACACGCGCTGCACGCTGCCGACGCGACGCACCAAAGACGACGATGCTTCGTACTGTCTTGGCGGCAGCACTGCTGCACACAACCCATGCATTAGCCCCGCCGGCCCAAGCCTTGAGAACGCTCGCGAAGACGAGCGGCGACGACGTCCGCGGCATCACTTCCCCAGAAGCGGAGAACGCGTTGCTCCCGGAGAGCGCGTATTTTGTGGGATTGGGGTTCCGCGCGTGGCTGGGCGACGAGCAGACGCCCATTTTCGTGGGCCGGGACCCGCGTTCAAGTTCTGATGAAATCGGTGAGGCGTTCTGCCGCGGCGCGTCTGCTTTAGATGCGGGCCCGGCCACGACGCCGGCCATGCTCGAGAGTCTCCTCAGAGACGGCTCCAAGGCCTGCGGCGCGTGCATGGTCACCGCCTCGCACCTCCCGAAAGAGTGGAACGGTTTGAAACTTTTCTCGGCCAAGGAGCAGCGTGGTTTAAATAAAAAGGAGGTCAAGGAGGTCCTGGGCCTGGCCGCGGACCTCGCGGACATGATGGAGCCTGTTTCGAGTGACGTCGCATCTGCGGAAGCTGGATTCATGGATGAGTATGTAGAGAAGCTGAGAAAGACAATTATCGACACGTCCGGGATCTCGGCAACACCGCTGAAAGGACTGCAGGTCTGCGTGAACGCGGGGAACGGCGCGGGCGGCTTCTTCGCGACTTCCGTATTGGCACCTTTAGGTGCTGACGTTTCATCCTCAGTAAACTTAGAGCCGGACGGCGCGTTTCCGAACCACCCGGCGAACCCCGAGGACAAAAAACATGTTCAGGCGACCATCGACGCCGTCGCGGCATCGGGCGCGGATGTTGGGGTGATGCTCGACTGCGACGTGGACCGGTGCGGGTTGATCGACGGGACCACTTCAAAGCCGGAGCCGGTCAATAGGAACCGATTGGTCGCGTTGGCGGCGCAGGTGGCGCTCGAGGATGGGAATGGTGTCATCGTGACCGATCCCGTGACCTCCGGAGGCATGACGCAATTTATTGAACAGAGAGGCGGTACGCACGATCGGTTCAAGATGGGCTATCGCAACGTCATTGATCGGGCGGCAGATACTAAACCGGAGCCCGCGTTGTTGGCTATTGAAACGAGTGGACATAGCGCGTGGCGGTCGAACAATTTCGTGGACGACGGCTGCTACACGGCGGCGAAGCTGCTTGGGAGGTTGGCGAAGGCTAGGGTTGATAAACCGGACTGCGGGTTGCTGGACTTGCTCGGCGGCTCGCTCAAGGAGCCCAAGGAGTCGATCAAGGTGAAAATGCCCGTGAAGGCCGGTCTCGAGAGGGTTCCGGACGCCGAGGTGAAGCTTTGTGATGCATTAAAAGCTTGTGAGACCGCGACGGTGTCGTGGGCCATGGAGCCCGTGAACCACGACGGCCTCCGCTGTTCAGTGGGCGACGGCGACTGGTTGATAGCAAGAGCGTCGCTCCACGAGCCCGTCGTGTCGTTGCAGATGGAGGCCGACGACGCGGGGGGCACGGCGGCGATCTGCGCGGCCGTGCTGCCCTACCTCGAGCCTTTTGCGGAGGACATCGACCTGGCGGAGCTCGAGGCCGTCGCTAAGTCTAACTAGGTAGTAGTATTATTCGCACTGGCCGCAGTCCGCGATGACGACTTTTCCCGCGGTCTTGCCCGACGAACTTCCAACAGATTCGATCGCCTTGACGACGCCGTAGCCCTCGACGACCTGGCCAAACACCACGTGCTTCCCGTCCAGCCACGACGTCAGCGCCGTGCATAGGAAGAACTGCGAGCCGTTCGTGCCCGGGCCCGCGTTGGCCATCGAGAGGATGCCGGGGCCGTCGTGGCGGAGCTTGAAGTTCTCGTCGGCGAACTTCGCGCCGTAGATCGACTTGCCGCCCGTGCCGTTGTGGTTCGTGAAGTCGCCACCCTGGCACATGAACTTCGGAATGACGCGGTGGAAGGAGGAGCCTTTGTAGCCGAAGCCCTTCTCGCCGGTGCACAGCGCGCGGAAGTTCTCCGCCGTCTTCGGCGCTATATCAGCCTTGAGTTCCATGATGATGCGACCGATTTGAGCGCTGCCGATCATCATGTCGAAGAAGACCTTGGGGTTGGATGGATTAACTTTGAGTGGCGGCGTGTAGCTGCACTCTACAGGCCCTGTGGGCAGCTCGGCGCTGGCGAAGGTGTTCCCCATGTTGCTCTGCGACGGATTTCGAGGCACGAGGTCTGTAATGTGTCTGCCTTGACGACAGATAATCAATGGGCTCGCCAGCGCAGCGATTTTAGCCAGCAAAAAGCTCGAGCTCTCCCGTGATTGCTAGTGTGTTACAGGACGCTAGAAAACTAAACTACTATTTACCCCTCCACCGTCGCCTCGTCGTCGTCGTCCGAGGACGCGTCGAGCGTCTGGATGAGGCTCAGGTCCGCGGCGAAGGTCGACGACTGCCGCGCGGGCGGCGCGGGCGGCGGCCGCGCCGCCGCTGCCGATCGCAGGGACGCCAGGAAGGGCGCCAGGGTCACACAACAGCCCTCGAGGTCCAGGCCCGCGAGCCAGGGGCCTCCCAATAATAAGTCGGGCAGCGCCCGGTCCTCGGCGCGCCGCCTCAAACACGCCTCGGCGAAGTCGACACAATCAGACGAGACGTTTATACCGTCGAGCTTCTCCGCCACAAAGTCCCGCGCGAGCCGCTCGCAGGCGCCGTTCAGGTCCAGCGGCGTGCACGACGGCGGGAAGACGGCGTCGCCTCTCAACAATTCCAAGAGCACCATGCCCGCCGCCCAGACGTCGCTCTCGAAGCTGTAGGCGTCTCCCCTCAACCGCTCGGGCGCCATGTATCGGAACGTGCCGACCATGGTCTTGGCCGACTCCTCCTCGTCCGTCAGGGCCTTGCTGATGCCGAAATCCGACAAACGCGCCTCGCCCCGACTACTTAACAGAATGTTGCCGGGCTTGACGTCTCTATGTAGCCGCCGCTCGAAGTGTAGATAACCAAGACCCCAGCAGCACTGATACAATATAGAGGCGGCCACCTTCTCGGGCAGAGGCGCTCGCCGCTGGTTGATCAGACCTTCGACGCTGCCCGCGTCCATGTAGTCCAGCACGACTCCCACTTTCCCCGTGGCCCCGTCCAGATAGGCGCCGTGGAACTGCACGAGCGCCGCGCAGTCCAGACTAAATAATGTACGGATCTCCTCGACTAATTGTCTCCGCTTCGCATCATCAAAAATAGAAAAAAGCTTGACGGCGTACCTTTCATTCGTAGCCGTGTGGCGCGCGAGCCTTACCACCGAACACGCGCCCGCGCCCAGCGCGCCCGCCTCGAATCTGAGGTCGTCTCGCCTGATGGCGCCGTGCTGCTCGCCGTCCACCGTCAAGCCGCGCGTCTTCGAGATCTGCACGCCTCCACTTATCATTGTGGCGCCGAGCTCTTGCGTGTTCTCGGGCTCGGCGGGCGCCATGTCGATGCCGCTCAGGCGCCGCGGGCGCGGGAGGACCATTTTTGATTGCTCCCTCTGCTCACTCCCCCCAGGGTGGGAGCCGCGGGCGGGCGGGGCTGCTCCACTATGCTCCCAGGAGATTCCCCTGCGGCGTAATTTTGGGTGGGCTGCTCACTCGGGCTGCCACCACTTACGGCACGGCGACGGCGTTTGCGTCGCGGTGTACGAATCTGTTCGTTCCGCCGGGCAGCTGCGCCACCATACTGCGGTGTCCTCTCCCAAAGCTTCGGCCGGGGGTGGTTCCTAGTGTCTTTACAGGCCGCTAGCCCGCGCGACGTGGAATGTGCCAAGGTCGGGCTTAGGCCCGCGCGAAAGATCAGTCAGGAATCGTATATAGACATCATCTTAATTCACACACCGTTTGAGACAGATGTTAGGCACAAATTACATACGCGGCTATTCGATATGCGCGCGGAGGTAGTGCTCAGGCTAGTCTTACCCTAACCCGTACGGCGAATGCGGGTAGGACACGGTCAGCGCGTGGTACGCGGCGAGCCCCGTGTCGAGGTCCTCGGCGACGGTCCTATCGGAATTCGGGTACACGTCCGGAATTTTGCGGTGGATGTCGGGCACGAAGACCTCGAAGTAGTCCGTCACCTCGTGGCGATGGTCGTAGCCCCCGAAGCGGAAGAGGCGGTCGTCGCGGCCCGTCTCCGCCAACCGCGCGGCATGGTTCGATACGAAGCGGTCGGTGGGACCCGTCGCCGCCGACGACGCGCCGTACCGCGCGTGCCGCGCCGGCCGCGTCTGGTAGGTGACGTCCTCCCAAACGCCGTCCCCCACTTTTAAAGCAGCGTGCTGGTCGACAGCTTTTCCGTCGGCGTCGAGGCCCGCTATTATATACACCACGCCTTCCCGGGGCGAGTGCAGCTCGTGCGCGCAGCGCGCGGCGCCCTCTCTATCTTCACCCATGGCCAGCGGCGCGCCCCTCTCGGAAATACGCGTCCAGTTTAACGACGGCACCGCCGACGCGAGCTGCGCGACGTTGACCATCCAGGCATCTTCCGAAAGCGCCATCGCCGCGTGTCTACGAGACACGCCGGCGTCGACGGCTCTTGATGATCCGCCAAACACATAAAGCACGTCGTCCACGAAACCGCCGTACGCCGGGCGCGTACGTTGCGCGTAGGACGACGCGAAGGGCGCGTGGCCGCGCGGCGCGGGCAACAAACCGTGCAATGGAGGCGGCGCGGCGCGCCACGCGCGCGACGTCGTGTTGAAGAGGTGGAGGTCGTTGCGCGCCGCGCCGTCGCCGTCGAAGCCGCCAAAGAGAATTAGTAAATCGCCGTACGCGGCCATGGCGGCCCCAAATCTAGGTGCTGGCTTCGCGCCTGAAGCGGCGACGTGGCCCGACCACGTCGCACTCTCGTCGTCATAAAAGTGGAGATCACCTAAAGTTCGATTGGATGCGGCGAGGGCGTTCCGCGCCGTGCCTAGGACGTCGTTCTCGACGCCCGACGCGTCACTTATTCCACCGTAGATCCACAGTTTCGTGCCGACGACCGCGCTCCCGACGTGCGCCCGAGGCGACGGTCTCACTCCCATAGCGTCGAAGGGCGCGCCATCGCGACAGCAGCTCATTCTCTTCAATTCGCCGCTCCAGCCGCCCCTTTGTGGATCGTAAAAGTGCAGGTCGTTCAGCAGGAGAGGCCCGCCGTCCGTCGCGTCTTTTCCGACACCACCAAACACGAAGAACTTGTCCTCAATTACTCCAGTCGCGTGAAACGCCCGTGCCCGGGGCCTCGGTCTATCAGGAGAGGCGTCGAAGCCGTGGCCCAGCCGCCGCGACGTTAGTCTTACCGCCTCAATATCGTGCTCGCCCCAGTTCAGGGCGTTCGTGGCCTCCTGGCGCACGTCGCCGGGCGCGCCGAAGCCGCCCAGCCGCGGGTCCTCGGTCGGCGTGGCTTCGACGTCCTTGTCCCGGAGCTTGTAGAAATACTCTCCCGGAGTCTGTCCGTCGACCGCTGCCCAGGCCGCGCAGAGGAGGGCTGCCCGCATCTTCCTGGTTGGCCGCTGTGCTGCCCCAGAGACGTTGCCAGGGCCCGCCGTCAATTCTGCAGCGCCGTCCGGGCGATTTGCACAGCGGGTGTTTAGTCCCAAGTCCCTAGCATAAGCACAGCAGCTGCAGCGCCGCCCGCCGGTCCGCTGGACCGGAGATTGTTTTCTAGTGTCTTACGCGCCGCTAGCGCGGATTCCTAAACGCGGAAGCCTTGGAAGCCGCAAATCCATCGGTCGCCGCCGCGGGAAACGTAAAAATCGACCGCACGCTCTATGAACATTTACTAATTATCGCGCCGGTCCAAATACAGCCCCAGCGCCCAGTTCACCGCCGGCTCGCGCCCCACAGCCTTCGGCGGCAGCGCGCGGAACGTCGCGTCGTCCTTAAAGACCAAATCCAGCACGCAGCCGAGCTGGACCGCGTAGATCAGCTCCCGCACCGCCGCGGCGTTCGCCTCGTCATTGACGAGCGGCCGGTCCGCGGAGTTTTCGGTGGGGTTCAGCCGCGCCTCGAGGTCGGACCGCCGCTTCTTCAGGAGGGCGGCGAAGTCCGCCGCGGAGACGTCCGCGTCACGGGGCCCGCCCGCGAGGTGCAGCGCGCCGGCCGCGAGCTCCACGAGCGCGAAGCGCCCTTGATACGTTCGCACGCTTCCTTGAAGCGCGTTCGCGACGTCCTTCCGGCTCGCCCACTCGTGCATCATGGCGCCGGCCTTCGCGCCCTGTGTGGCGACCGTCGTTGACCACCTGGGACGGCTAGTGACCGATACGCGATTCGAACGCGTAACCTTCAGGACTGGAATCTGACGCGCTACCGTTGCGCCAATCGGTCGAAGGCACCAACCCAGGACGCCGACGCGGTACATGCTTCTTGACGCGCTCGTGACCGGCGAACGAGTCTAGATCCAGCGACGCCGCGTCTTCGAGACTCGACGCGACCTGCAGGCTCTTGCCGCCTCCAGCTAACACACCCACGCCCGGTGAAACACTCTGCACAGCTCTAAACTCGAGCCGCGCCTCCTCGGCGCCGCTCAGCACGGCGAAGGCCGTCGGGCGGCCTCGCGTGCTCGCCGCGAGCGCCGCCTCGACGGCGCGACCGGCCTTGCCGAGGTCTTTCTCGCCGCTCTTACGCAGCGCCTCGCGCGCGCCTGCCGTGGCGGCCCCACGGACGGGCGTCGTGCTTCGGGGCGCGATCGCGTCGACAGCTTTTGCTACGTCCCGGGCCCAGGCGTCGACCTCGTCCGTGAGCAGCGCGTCGCCGAGGCGCCGCGGCACGCGCTCTGGTCCTCCCACAACCCTGACGGCGCCATCGCAGCGCCGCGTGCCGAGGCAGACACAGCGCGTGCTGCCCGAGCCGGCGTCGACGACTACCATCCTCCTATCCGTGCCCAGGCGACGGCGCTGCAGCGCCCAGGCCGTCACGGCCGCGGCGCCGAGGCCGAGCGTCGACGGCGTGAATACAACCATGGTTGGAGCAGCCAGGAGCAGCACAGGCGCCAGCGTGCCGCACGCGTGGGTTACGGCTCTCTGCGAGTCCTTATAGCTGAGCGCCTGCGCTGCAGACACTCAAACGCAGGTCTAGCGCCGCTCGCGCGCAAGCCAAAGGCAGGAGGCCCAGCTGCTCATAAGCTCTGCGGCAAGTTGGGCGCCGCACGCTTGCTTAAGGTCGTGTAACGACGTTGGCAGCGTGAGCGCGGGGACTGTAGGGCTCAGCAAAGGCCGCGCTACCATGCGTTTCCCTCGGATCCGCGCGCTCTTGCTGCTGCCAGCTGCCTTGGCTTTTGTGCAGCCAAGCACACGGCATCGCCGCGCCCAGCCTTTATACGTCGGCACGAGTCTGGACGACTTCCCGGCGGCGCGCTGCGCACCTGCCGTTCCACTGAAATTGACGGGAAAATTGCCCCAATGGCTCACCGGCGCCGTCGTGCGCAACGGCCCAGGCCGCTTCACGACGGCGAAGCAGAACTGCAGCCACCTTTTTGACGGGATGGCGCTGCTGTCGCGCTTCGAAGTGGACGGTGCTTCCAACAGTGTGAAGTGGACGAGCCGCTATCTACAGAGCAAAGCCTACGAGTACGCACGCAAGGAAGGAGGACTGCTCTACAACGAGTTCGGGACGGCCGCCGGCGTGGGGCTCGTGGGGAGGGCCGTCTCGCTGATGCGGGGCGTTTTGGCCGGAGGCACTACGGACAACGCGTGCGTGTCCGTCGTGCCCACTGCCGATGGCGGCGCCGTCTGCCTCTCGGAGCCGACGCGGGCTTCGTACGTCATTGATCCTAGAACGCTGGAAACCTTAGGCGCGCACTCGTATAAAGGGAGCGACCTGCCCGGGCTGCTACACACCGCGCACCCTATTCCTTACGGCGACGGTTTTGTGAACGTGGCCACGGCCCTGTTCCCCGTGCCGAAATACACGGTCTACAAATCGGACGGCAACTTCCAGCACCCTCGACGAATCTGCGATTTAGAACCATCCCAGGCCTTCCCGGACGTCAGTTGGCACCACTCCTTCGCCGTAGGGGGGCGGTACGCGATTGTTATCGAGACGCCGTGCGTCTATAATGTTGCGGCGTTGGTGGGAGTGGCGGACGCGGCCCACATCGCCTTCGACTGGCGTGATGATGCGCCGACGACTCTGAGAGTCGTGGATATTGAAAAGGGTGAGGAGGTGGCCTCTCGTAAATTACACGAACCGTGCTTTTTCTTCCACGCGGCGAACGCGTTCGTCGACGGCACGACGCTGCACGTCGACGTCGGCTATTACGACGACGCGTCGATGCTCAACGGCCTCGCGCTGGACCGCATGCGCGCGGCGCCGGCGACGGACGGGGCGACGCCGTCGCGGCTGACGCGGCTGTCGATTGAGCTAGAAAGCGACGCGGACGTCCGCACTACTAGGCTCGACGGCCCGGCGGCGGGCGATTTCTGTGAGTTTCCCGTGGTCGACCCGCGGCTGGAGGGGCGGCGCCATCGCTTCGTCTACGCGGTTGGTTTGAAACGGCCGGGCAACGTCGGGAACCTCTTGACGCGTACAGATTGCGACACTGGCGAGACCATCGCGAACGGCTTCGGCGCCGTCGTCGTCGGCGAGGCGCTCGTCGTGCCGCGACCGGGCGTGCCCGACGACTACGTGGTCATGGTCGTGGTCCACGACGCCGCGGGCGACGCGCACTTAATCGTCGCGTCGCCGGCGCTGGAGGAGCTCGCGCGCGCGACGCTGCCCGAGGGCGGCGTTCCGTACGGGTTCCACTCGTGTTGGATTCCTGAGGCTTGATGGTTTGTTTTCGAGTAAGTAGAATGTTGTGTGACGCGGCGAACACAAAGGCCGACCACTGCGCTTGGAGTTGTCCCAGCCTTACGGACGGCGTCGGAAGGACGTGTAGTTGCTCGCCGGGCGCTTGCAGGGTTCGGTTTTTTGCCCAGCAAAATCGGCGCATGCTCGAGAACGTGAAGGGCGTATTCAATAAAATCACGGGTCTCGACCGCGGCGTCGTCGTGCTAGCGCCCGGCACGACTGACGATGAAATGTTCCCGCCCGGCTACGTCGCCCACGCGGACGCGCAGTTTGGAGCGTACCTGCTCGCGTCGCCGGACTGCGACCGCGCTGATAGCCTGGGGGACGAGTTTGCCGCCCGCTTCGGCGACGGAGGCGTCCTCTGTAAGCGGCAGCTCCGTGTGCTGCGGTTCTGGCAAATAGGCGACGGGCCGTCGGCGCTCGAGGCGCGGCTCTTCCTGAACGGCGCCGACGCGGGTTCGACGGTTCTGAACCGCGTCGACCACTGGTTCTGGGGTTTCGCGATGCCTGTGTTCGTTGGAGAAGGCGTGCACTACGAGGTGTCGGCCCAGGGCGGCGGCGCGAGAGATGGTCGACGAAGGGTGGAGCTTCTACAAAGCGGAAATCCAGGTCGAGCCGGGCTCGTCGCATCACTTCGTCTTCTCTATTCCGACGAGCCCGGGCGCGCCCGAACTGGTCTCGCGGCCGCCGCTCGGCTCTAGCTGCGATGTCGGCGAGGCCAGCTACGGCTTCGTCGCGCCGTCGACGTGCGGCGGTGTTCTCTCGATGCCGGCGTACGAGTGGCAAAATGGCTGCGCGTGCGCCGGCTGTTAAACCGTGACGCGTCACGGGGTGCGACACTACCCACGCACCGAATACGCGATTTCTCCCCCGCCCCGCCCTGCGCGTTCGCTTATTACGCGACGCCTCTTCCTCTTCCACGCCCTTTTCCTCTTTGTTTCTTCTTCTGTAATTTTACACTCTTCTCTCTACGGCGACGAGCACCTCGTTCCGTCGCCGCCACGGCGGCGTGAACGGGTCGTTGTACGCAGCTGAGTACGTCTCGCCGGCCACGGCATAGTCGCTCGCCTCGATCGCCGCGACGAGCTCGGCCGACCGCCGCGCGACTTCGTCCTTGGTCGCGTAGCCTCCGTAGTACGAGGCGGCCACGAGCCCACCCTCACCGTACGTGAGCTCCACGTTCGACACCGGCGCCGGTGCCTTTCCAAGATCTTTCCAGTACGTCTCCGGTAGAACGAACTCCATCTGACCTGTGGGGAATCGAGACGTCGCGTCGATGGCGTGGAAGGGTGATTTCTACACAGGAGCTGGCCGGCGCGCGTGAAGACCGGCGTCGTCATTGCCATCTTTTCCTCTCGCTTGTTCTTACCGAAGATATAGCCCGCCAATGCTTGGAAGGCTCCGGCGCCTGACATCTTGGGTTCTCCCAGCTTGACGCCATCATCGGAGACATCCCGCTGGCGCGCAGTCCGAACGACCGCGAAGTCGTCATACCTTCGCACCTGGAACGAGTCCTGAATTTCTTCAACTATCTCGAAGGCGGGCGTGCCAATCTTGGGCGTCCGCTCGAGCATCTCGTCGAAGGAAGCAGCGAGCCGCGCCCGCCGCCGCGCCTCCCGTTCGAGCCGCAAGACGCCGCGAGTGTTGGCCAGCTGCCGCAGCGTACTGAGGACGGCGCGCCGCTTCGAGGCGTCGTCCTCGGGCACGCCGCCAATTGCTAAGACGCGGTCCAGCGCGGCGACGTCTCGTGCCGGCCAAGAAACGGGCGCATAGCGCATCAGCGGCCGACGCGCGAGTTTGCCCGGCGTTTTTCGAACGGTGTTTACGTAGTCGAGAAATTTATCACGCTCGTCACGTTCCATCTCGGTTATGAGAGCGATGGCCTCCTCTCGCGCCTTCGGTTTCGCAGAGCGTGAGAGCAGGGTGCGGAGGGGCGGCGCCAGGGCCGCGACATTCGTAAGCAGCAGTGCTGTGATTAGCATCATGGTATATAGAGCTGCTCGACCAGTCGCACTGGTGCGTGAAATGCTTGCCAGCTAATTTGGCAGCCCTCGTAACACGTAATGCGAGACTCACAAACTCGAGCTAGCGACACTAGGACACTAGGAAGCAAGGCGAGGCGTTTTGTCGAACTAGCGAGTTACGTGCTTTCCAGCGCCGGCAAAGGGAGCTTGTGATAGTTTTTTGCCAGCCTACCAACTCTGAGTGCATTGCGCGACGCGTAAGGGCACTCAATTACAGGCCAGCTCCAACCACTGCAACAACGTCAGCCAGCCGCGCGCGCGTCGAGAGAGGTCAAGAGCTCGGATTTGCAGACCTTTTGAAGTGGTCTAAAGATGCTCCATCGATGCGCTGTGGACCTGCTCTTCTTGATCGGTTTCGCGGCCGCCGCCGCGCCGCCGACTCAACAGCGGACGCGATGCCAAGCCGCAGCGCCACCAAATCAGCGCACGCGGCGCCAAGCGCTCCGCTACGGCGTCGGCGGGACGGCCGCCGCGTGGCCTCTCGCGACCGCCGCGCTGCCCTCGGACAACGCCGGCGCGCTGACGACGCTGCGACGGCGCGTGGGCCAGAAGACGCTGGCGCAGGGGAGCTACGGACTGGACGCGCCGGATGTGTACTATCCCGACTTCTTTGAAGGGACCTGGCGCGTGACCTCGAAGGCGGTCGAGGTGTCGGCACCGTGCGGCGCCCCTCTTTTCGGCGGCAACGCGTCGCTCGCCGCGGCGCGCGCCGAGCTTGAGGCGGCGCCTGTAGTGTATGAAGCAAGGTGGATTCGCGACGGCCGGGGTCGCCTGATCGCCGATCGCCCCTACAACATTGGGAGCATCGCAGCCGCAACGATGGGCGGACGCGATGTGTTACAGCAGCTGCCGAGCTCCGATGCCTTCGACCCGAACGGGCTCATCTTCAAGCTCAAACCCGAGGGCTCGGACGTGACGTACCGCGCGGAACTTAGAGCTCTGGCGCGCCGCTTCGAGCCGTCGGCGGGGGAATTACGAGACGGCGCCGGCCTCCTGGTCTTCGACGCCGGCGAGCTCTCGCGCCAGTCTATCTCGCTCCCCGGCAAGGAGCTCGTGCAGCCGCCATCGGTCAAAGACATTGAGACCATCAACCTCTTCACCCTGACCAAGAACGGCCGCATCACCTCGACGCAGAGGACTTCCACATGGCTGGTCGGTACCGAGGGCCTCGCGGCTTTAAAAGCGCAGGCCGCCGACGGCCGCGCCGTCGACGTGCGCACATATAAAGTGGACTACGAGCGGCTCAAGTAAGTATTGTTGTGATTACTCTTCCCCAGCTTTCGACCGCTTCGCCGCAGGTTCCGAATCCCCGAAATCGAGCGGCGTCCCGTAGCCCCGCGACGCCCCCAAACCACCTTCAATTGAACCGACGACCTTCTCCGGGTTCATCTTGCGCTTGCCCCTCCCGCGCTTCTTCTTCGGCGCCTTGAACTTGCCTCTTTTGGTAGGGTCGGGATTCGCAAATTTCGGCTTCTCCGCCAGCACGTCGCCAGAGCCG
>JACLAA010003762.1_pt1 | contig 14046 bp, 9 predicted proteins | sample 8027891 | NCBI WGS metagenome assembly JACLAA01 (sample SAMN15724900, study PRJNA655200) | protist metagenome | isolation source: fluorescence activated cell sorting (FACS) single amplified genomes of... | place: Spain: Blaines Bay Microbial Observatory, Mediterranean Sea | collected 2016-01-19 | reverse complement strand
AGTTACGTACACCTGAACCCTGACTCATCAATCCCTGAAACGAGTAATTAAAAAGCATCCTCTCATCGAACATCGAAAATCACACTGAGCGGCGAAGCGCGGACGGGCCCAACTTGTTCAGATAAAACACCGCGGCTGAATGCCGCCGCGAGTGGGCACGTGTGCGTGTTCGTTCTCCTATGCGCAAATTCCCTGATTTTCAAAAGGGCGATTTCTTAAATAATTACTACACCCGTGTCCTTAAATAAAGGTACCATCGATTTAATCATAATCGCTAACCCTAATCCCTAACCCTAATCGAAGACATAAAGTAATCGCTTAGGGTGGGCTCACACCTGCTGGTTGAAATCCAGAATAGTCTTCGTAGCTTATTACAGCCTTATTACCTTCGTATTATTATATAAAAAGATATAAAAAGTATACTAAAAGTCTTATATCTTCGTATGATATTATAATATTTTTAGGTATTTTTTAATAATGTCATATCCATACTTCTTTATTATTTGTTTCTAAATAATCCTGCTTTCAACATAATAGTATATATTCGTAATATTCATATGATATTATTATGATATTATTATATATTATTATGATACATCATTCTTATTTATTTGTTACGAAGGTACGAAGCAAGGTAGCTTCGAAGGTACGAAGGTACTCTGGATTTCAACCAGATTGAACATAATTAAGGTATCGCTTTAGGTTAATTATGATAAGTCTGAGTTTAACTTTGGAACGTGAATTTGATGACTATGTTACCATACGACGATTAAATCAATGGTACCTTTAGCTCCAAAGTTAAAGGTAGGTGATAACTATCATTTTATGTTATCGGCGTAAGGGAATGTTCAACCTGGTTGAAATCCAGAATACGAAGGTATCCTGGATTTCAACCAGGTTGTGAACCACTTTTAATAAGCCGTTAATAACTTAAGGGTGGAGATTAGCAAGCCGGCTAAATAGTGGGCTAAACTGTAAACCGTAATTTTGGGTCTGTTTCGCCCCGCTTCCCCAAATTTTTTTAGAGCAAAATTTAGAAATCCAGATTTTCGGTCTAGACTGGCGCCAGTCTAGACCGAAAATCCATTTTTCTAAACTTGTCGTCTAAATTTTCTTGAGTCACAGACCGTCGATCGTCTCTTATAAAAATAGAGTCAGATTTAGGATTTTTGCTAGCCTCCGATCCCCGGTCTAAAATTGAAGCTAGATTTTAACCGTCGTTCAGGGTTTAAACTTGATTGGTATATCTTATTATTATTAGGTACGAAGGTATTTATATTTTATTATCATAGACTACGAATGAAGGTATGGATATCCGTAGTATTTTATTGATAATATGGAATCCAATGGAATCCATACCTCCTAATAATATTAAATACGTGTGGACTACACTGCATGCTTGCTTCCTTCATTCGTTCTAAAGAGAGACTTCATTCGTTCGAAGGTTAATTAATTAATGTTTTTTCTGGACGATAAATTGAACACTGCGCGAGTCGTTTTTTGGACAGCAGAAGCGACCACCGATAGACGCTTCGCTCGCCAAGCAATGCCGGCATCAAGTATCCAGCCAATTTTATCATCGACGTCCGCGACTTGCCTTCGGATCAAAGGTACCCCGATAATCCCTCGAAACTTAGTAAGCCCGTTACGAGCCTTGCCCCAACCGCACTTTGGCGGCGAAAGGTGTGCACTTACTACGAGTGTGATTGCAACAACCGTGGTTGAAGCTCTCGAGGACATCGACCGAGCGGTATTGGACGGAGCAGATATTGTGGAACTACGGATTGATTTCCTCAAGAATCTTCATGCCGCTCGAGACCTGCAAGTGTTGCTCAAAGCTTGTCCCGTGCCCTGCATCGTTACTTACCGCCCCAGTTGGGAGGGCGGGCAATATGAAGGCGACGAGGAGCCTAGGATAGCTGCTCTCTGGACCGCAGTTGAGCTCGGGGCCGCTTATGTTGATTGTGAGCTTCTCGCAGCAGACAGATTTTTCGCCGCAGCTCAAGACAATGTCCGCCGCAACACTTCAGCGACGAAAATTATTATTTCCAGTCATGACTATGAAACGGTGCCCTCTGAAAAGAAACTCGCTGAAATACACTCACGCTGCGTCGCCGCAGGCGCGGATATTGTTAAAATTGCGGCGATGGTGAAAGACATTACTGAAGTAGCGCGCCTCGAGAAGCTTTTAATTGACTCAAAATCATCGCCAGTAGAAGCAACGATAGTGCTTGGGATGGGCGAGGCAGGGCAAGTGTCCCGCCTATTAGCTGCAAAGTTTGGCTCTTTTCTGACATTCGGCGCCCTTCGGTCGGGAACAGAGTCTGCGCCAGGGCAGCCTACCCTCGGGCAGCTTCGAGACATGTATCGTATATTCAAGCAGTGCCCGGGAACGAAGGTATTCGGGGTTATTGGGAAGCCTGTCGCCCACAGCAAATCTCCAGCATTACACAACCAGTCATTTGAAGCAATCGGCTTTGATGCATGTTATGTCCCTTTACTCGTAAACGATCTTTCAGCATTTTTGGCTTCGCCACTTTTCGGCGGTGACTCATTTGCCGGCTTTAGTGTGACGATACCCCACAAGGAAGATGCACTTGCCTGTTGCGCAGTGGTTGATCCTATTGCTAAGAAGATCGGTGCTGTGAACACACTCGTGCGACAGCCGGACGGAACTTTGAAAGGGTATAACACAGATTACAGTGCTGCAATTGAAGTCATCGAGCGTGCCTATGAGCTACATCTAGGGTGCGAAAGAACAGGGACAGAGTCGATTCTTTGCGGCAAGACGGTCGTTGTTGTAGGAGCTGGCGGTGCTGGGCGTGGCCTGGCATTTGGAGCTGTTTTCAGAGGGGCTGGAAAAGTGATTGTAGCCAACCGCAACCTTGAGCGGGCACGGACGCTCGCACAGGCTTGTGGAGGCGAGGCTGTTGCTCTCAGCGAATTACAGAGTGGTTCAGTAAAAGGCGATATTCTTGCGAACACAACATCTTTAGGGATGTATCCAGACAGTGTAGATGATACTCCCATGCCCAAGGAAGCCATCCGAGCGGGTGGCTTCAAGGTTGTCTTTGATGCCGTGTACAACCCTCTGGAGACTCGCCTTCTCAGGGAGGCGAAGGAGTGTGGCTGTGCGCAAGCGAGTGGATTGGATATGTTTGTGGGGCAGGCCGCACAGCAATTTGAGTTGTTTACAGGAAAGAAGGCAAGAATAGATGTGATGCGCAGGACAGTACTGAACAACATGTGAAGGGGCTCTATTAAATTGCATGAGGAAAAATCTGTTAGTTATCTGATATGTATACATCAGGTCATCAACACAGAGTTCGGCACCCTCTTAGTAATACGTCTTCTAAATTAAGTAGTGACTTTGACATAAAGTCGTGGCTCGTGACCCTGGTAGCAACTAGAGACTGACACAGGCGCATAATACAGGCTGGGAACGCCGATGCACAAATGGTCATGTACGAATATGAGGCGGCAAAGTGCAGTCTCTGTACCGAACAAGTTCAGCAAGTATTGCACCACAGCAGCAGCACCTGTTTTAATGTCCTAAGAGTTCGAGCATGATGGCATTCTGCGCGTGCATTCTGTTTTCGGCCTCTTCAAACACGAGAGAGTATGACGCTTCCATGACTTCGTCTGTGCACTCTAAACCTCGTTCTGCGGGAAGGCAATGCATAAACCTGCACTGAGGTCCAGCAGCAGCCATCAGTTTGCTGTTTATCTGGAATCCTTCAAACGCTTTGTAACGCGACTCGCCTTCTTCTTTCTGCCCTGCATTCATGCTTGCCCAGACATCGCCATAAATGACATCTGCCCCTCTCACGGCATTTAATGGATCATTTCTCACCTCTACAGAAGAAAATCCCGCAGACTGTGCCCGTAGAAGAAGATCCTTGTCAGGTTCATACCCAGCTGGGCAGCAACAGATGAAATGTATGGGATAAACGGCAGCTAGTTCAAGCCAGCTATGAACAATATTGTTCCCATCACCTACATATACAATTTTTTTTCCTTTCACGGAACCAAAAGCCTCCTTAACAGTCAAAGCGTCTGCCATGATTTGACATGGATGGTTGAAGTCTGTCAAACCATTCACAACAGGCACGGTTCCATATTGCGCGAGATCCAGCACTTCTTGGTGCGCAAATGTCCTAGCCATAATGATATCATTGTACCTCGAAAGGACACGGGCGATGTCTCTGGTTTCCTCGCGCCCGCCTAACCCTATGTCATCAGGGCCAAGATAAATCGCATGCCCTCCAAGAAGATGGAAACCAGTCTCAAACGAGACCCTGGTCCGGAGCGATGGTTTCGTGAATATCATACAAAGTGTTCTCCCTTCGAACGGTCGGAACGAACGGTCACCGGCACGCAAAAACCCTTTCACCTCAGTAGCTCGTTCCAGGATCAAGTCTATTTGGCTCTCCTCGTAATCGGATATGTGAAGGAAGCTTGGAAGGCGAGATTTGTTGTTTTCGACTTTCGCCTTTGGAAAGAAAGGGGATGACGCCAGTAAGCTTGATAGCACGCGGAGAAAGGGAGCCTTCCGGGAAAGATGGGTGCACGAGGCGTCTTTGCAGCGATAACTATTCGTGGGCTTTATTCGCACGTGAGGCATTTCACGGACCTGACAGCTAAGTCGTGTACCGCGGGCTAAGAGTTGGTCAGAGCGGACAGAATGGCCGCGGCGAGCACGGGGACAATTGAAGCGTGCGAGAATCGAAAAGCTCATTGTGGATATCGTGTTTGGCATAAGTGCCGGGCAGCTTCGGCAAACGTAGTCGGAAGCTTTCCAGAAAGTCGACAAGCCCCTCTACTTTACGAACGACCTGAACTGAAATCCCAAGCAAATAAGGGTTCAAACACTTCATTTATTTCATACCTTCGTAGTTTATGTTCCTTCGATTCGTAAAACTCTTTATACGAAGGTAATAAGTTTTATTAGTAGACTATGTAGTGGTTGTGTGAGTGTGTGTGCGGGCCGGTCGGTCGCAAATTTCTGGGGTAATTTTACGGCCGGATCCCGGATTTTCCAATCGCCCAATCGCCCAATCGCCCAATCGCCCCAATATGTCAGGGTCCTTTAATAAGTGGGGCATGTGGATTTTTCTCTGGACAACGTGGACGTCGTGGACGACGTTTTTCCCTTTTTCCCTTTTACTCCACCATACTCGTCAGTATACGCCGGGTGGTGTGTCAATCCCGCCGACGTCACCTCACAGATATGGAACATCATCGTATCGCGCGAGGTCGTCCGCGCGTCGTGAGTTGTGATTCAACGATCATTTATTTAAGGACAGGGGTGTAGTAATTATTTAATGAACCGGCCTTTTCGAAAATCAGTGGATTTGCTCATAGGAGAACGAACACGCACACGTGCACACTCTTGGCGGCATTATTCGAGCGAGGCGCAACCTTCGACAGCTTTTTTTACATCCTCGGGCAGCTAACGGGGAGGCCGACAAAGTTGTCGAGCCGATTTTTGATTTATGCCCTGGCCATCGAGCAGTCGCGCCTCCCGCGGGGCCAAACGATGAGGCGGATCTCTGCGTCACGACGCATTTTCTCAGAAATCTGCTCGACAACTTTGAAGGGACGTTCGCGGACAACGGGAAAAAGAGGGTTTTATTTTGTGCAGATAAAACACCGCGGCCGAATGCCGCCGAGAGTGTGCACGTGTGCGTGTTCGTTCTCCTATGCGCAAATTCCCTGATTTTCAAAAGGCCGGTTTTTGGAAAATTTAGGTCACCCCTGTTCTTTATTATTGTTCTTATTATTAAGTCCTTATTATTAAGTCCTTATTATTAAGTCCTTAAAATAAATCTCATCCTAGCATGCACGAGGTTTTTCACGTCCACGAGGTTTTTCACGTCCAGTCCAACTGTGTTTTATGAGGATAAGGCAGTCTCACGCGGGTCCACAAACATGAGCCCTCGACAGGTTCGAGCGTAATATCCTCATTTTGCTCGCTGTTCGCGTTGCTTGCGTTCTCGGATTTACGTACTATTGTATCGCGCGCACGACTAAGTGTACCAATTTATCCCTCGCTGATGCGGTCAATCACGCTATGTTTTTCTGGGCGCGTTTTTCCTGTGCCCGCGGCGATTCGGTCTACATCTTTCACCCGAGCTCGCCTGTCGGGCTCGTCGGCAGCCCGAGTGTCGCACTTTTCGAGCGATCGCCGCCGATTAGGAGCTATCATATCGGCCGCGACGCAACACTGCCGTATCCGTGCGGATGTGTGGGGACGTAATGCAACATCTGTCTCTTCTTCGTCCGCGTCCAAAGCCAGAGGGGTCCGGACTCTTGCTGTCGCCGATCCAGCCAAGACATCCGATGGGCCCAAACGAAACAGCGGATATCCGCACAAAGACATCGAGAGCAAGTGGCAGGCATATTGGTCGGAAAATCAGACGTTTCGGACCCCTGACCAAGTTGATACGAGCAAACCCAAATTTTATGCTTTGGACATGTTCCCCTATCCGAGGTACATGCCCCTGTTTTGCCGTAACCCCTGGAAGCGCCTTCGCAACAGTGCTCGCCGTAACCGAACTCGTTTACTCGTCAACGGTTGTAAGAAAGCCTTTCTCACTGACCTACTCTGAACTTCCTTGCCACCTTCTGGAACAGTGGCGCAGGTCTTCATGTAGGTCATCCCGAAGGTTATACTGCGACAGATATTATAGCGCGATACAAGCGCATGACTGGACACAATGTCCTTCATCCTATGGGCTGGGACGCTTTTGGCCTACCTGCTGAGCAGTATGCGATCGAAACCGGTACCCACCCAAGACATACAACCAATACAAATGTTGGGAGGTTTAGGGAACAGCTAAAGTCTCTAGGGTTCTCGTACGATTGGGAACGCGAAGTCGCGACAAGTGACTCCAAGTACTACAAGTGGACCCAATGGATTTTCCTACAGTTGCTTGAACGAGGTCTGGCGTATCAGGCTGAAGTACCGGTGAACTGGTGCCCTGCTCTTGGCACTGTTCTTGCTAACGAAGAAGTCATTGACGGCCGTTCAGAGCGTGGTGGGCATCCAGTGGTTCGTAGGCCGATGAAACAGTGGATGTTGCGAATCACTGACTACGCTGAACGACTTTTGGATGACCTCGATAATTTAGACTGGCCAGATAGTATCAAAGAGATGCAGAGAAACTGGATTGGCCGATCAGAGGGTGTTCGGTTATCATTCTGGCTTCCAGGCGCAGAAGAAAAAGTTGAAGTGTTCACAACGCGTCCAGATACGTTACTTGGCGTAACCTACCTTGTCCTGGCACCCGAACACCCACTTATACATACGTTAACTTCTAAAGAGCAGGCGGCGGCGGTGAGAGAATACGTAGAAACAGCAAGCAGAAAGTCTGACCTTGAACGCACAGACCTGGCAAAAGAGAAGAAAACTGGGATTTTCACCGGTGCTTATGCGACGCATCCACTTACAGAAGAGGAAATCCCAATATGGGTTGCGGACTATGTACTTGGAACTTATGGGACAGGTGCTATCATGGCAGTGCCGGCGCATGATGAACGCGACAACGAATTTGCAGCTGCATTTGAATTACCAGTTATACAGGTGGTTACGCCGCCCGATGGTGACTGTGCATGCTACACTGGTGATGGCTTCATGCAAAACAGTGCGTGCGAAAAACTGGACGTAAATGGTATGACGAATAACGATGCAGGACAAAAGATATCGAAATGGCTCGAAGAAAACTCGGTTGGGACCAAAACGATCAATTACAAGTTGCGGGATTGGCTATTCGCACGTCAGCGCTATTGGGGAGAGCCATTTCCTGTTGTTTACGCAGATAATGACCCAGACACACCTGTTCCTATCCCATATTCTGATCTTCCGCTTACTCTTCCAGAAACAGACAGCTTCAAACCGAGTGGGACTGGTGAAGGCCCGCTAGCAAACATAGCTGAATGGGTTAATACAGTTGACCCAAGAGACGATGTCAGTGCTGCGCGCCGGGACACAAACACAATGCCCCAATGGGCAGGTTCGTGTTGGTACTATTTGCGCTTCATCGATCCCATGAACAATGATGCTTTCGTGGACGGAAATCTGGAAAGATATTGGATGCCTGTCGACCTCTATGTTGGCGGTGCAGAGCACGCAGTACTACACCTGCTTTATGCTCGATTCTGGCATAAAGTACTGTATGACATTGGTGCCGTTAGTACAAAGGAACCCTTCCAACGTCTGGTCTCTCAGGGAATGATTTTAGGAGAGGTGGAATACACAGCACACATTGATGACGCTGGGAGATTTGTGAGTGCGAATAAACAACCTAGCGGACATCGGACGATGAAACTGCATGCAGACGATGTGAAGAAGAAAGGTGACGGATTCGTGCTAGTTGAAGATGAAACCATCAAAGTAAACGCGCGCGCCCACAAGATGAGTAAGAGTCGTGGAAACGTCGTGAACCCTGATGAGATTGTCAGGGATTTTGGCGCAGATTCCTTGCGTATATACGAAATGTTCATGGGACCTTTGCGTGAGACAAAGGTGTGGCAGACAAAAGGCGTTGAGGGATGTAGTCGCTTTCTCGCACGTGCATACCGTCTATTCGACTCGTACACGGACGAAACACCCAGTGATGATCAGCTGAGAGTTATTCACAGGTGTATTGCAAAAGTCACCGAAGAGACAGAGAACATGCGGTTCAATACAGCTATTGCTGCAATGATGGAATTCACAAATGCTGCCACAAAATGGGATCGGCGGCCTAAAGTTATCCTAGAATCGTTCGCTTTGTTGCTTAGTCCGTATGCGCCTCACCTCTCTGAGGAGCTGTGGGAGTGCCTCGGCCACCAGGGCAGTAATGCCTACGAGACATGGCCAATCGCGGACAAAAGCTACCTGATCGATGATACTATGACGCTTGCAGTCCAAATTAACGGGAAAATGCGTGGGAAGATCGAACTAGGGCTTGATGCACCAAAGGAAGATGCCATGGCCGTCGCCATGCGTCAAGAGATGATCTCAAAGTTTGTACCTGACGAAACAGCCATTAAAAAGGTCATCTATGTCCCGGGAAAAGTTCTAAATATTGTGGCGCCACCGCTATGATTGGCAGTGCGATGATTCAAACTCAAACAACATAATCGATCCAAAGAATCATCATCAACAACAAATAGCTGCATATGTGATGGAAACCCGATGCGTAATAAGTCGACTTTTGTTCCGCTGTTGCCCGAGGGCTTCCGGCTTCCAAAAAATGGAACAACGATCACTTGCGTCTCAGGGTTCGAACGAAGTACCTCTCCAGCATGTGAATCTCCTTCATTCCTGCAAATTATGCTCGCCCTAACATGTGAAATCACATCTGTGTTGCCGGTTACGATTTTTTTTTTGTTGGCGTGGCGCGCCTCAGGATGTGTATAGGGAGTAGCCGCCGAGCCGCTTCGCGGCTGTTTAAACTCTAAACCCTGAAAACCCAACCCCAAACCCCTAAGGATACGGCGCGGACCCTAAAGATACAGCGCACCGTTTGTTACTCGCACGTCAGCGGCTACATGAGCGCGCATCTTGCTCAGGTGAAAAACCGCTCCTGGCAGCGCGTGGTACGCTTCAGGATTTATAAGGGTACATTACTCAAGGATGGCAATTCCCGCCCCAGGGCCAAAAAAAAAATCTTGACACAGATTAAATCTTAAAAATAAAGTTATTAATATATGGATACGTAAGTGTTCATGATTTTAACTTATTATGAAGATAAAATACGAAGGTAACTTTTACCTTCGTGCCTGCGTACGAATTCGTACCTTCGAAGTAAGGTACAGTATCTTCGGAAGTACCTTCGTTCGTACGAAGTAAGGTAACTTCGTTCGTACGAAGTAATAAGGTAACTTTTAACCCTTGCTTTATACGAATTCGAAGGTAATAAATCTTAGACTACCTTATTATTACTTGCTTGTTGGTACCTTCGTACCTTCGTTCGTACCTCACTTCGAAGCTTATTACGAACTAATAACGAAGGGACGAAGGTACATACTACTGTCGGTACCTTCGTTCGTACGAAGGTACATATGTACAGTACGAATGAAGGTACGAAGCAAGGTAACAAGTAAATATTTTATTAAACCCTTCGTTCGTATTTCTGGAACGTGTCTGCCGCGAACCCACTCCTTCACCTGCATCGGTCGTCCCTCCTTCCAAGTGACGTGCGCGTCGAATACGATGGCTGACAAAGCTAACCGTCTGCTGGAGGACCGTGCAAGACAAGCCGAAGCGCTCCAACAGTCAGGCGCGTTTTCACAAGCCGAGATAAAACAAACTTTGCGAGCGCGTGCCCGCTATGAGTACGCGCTTAAGCGCCGCCGCTCCACCGCTGCCATATTCGGGCGCTACATCAAATTTGAGGTTGACTTGTATGATATCTGGAGGATGCGCCAGGTATGATTCGCATTCAAATCTGTCTTTTGTGATGCGTTTAGACATGACACGAATACTGAAACAGGCTGCGGCGGAGCCACTAGCTTCAAACAACGTCACTACTCGTGGCTTCATGACTCGAAATATACTTTATCTGTTCCAGCGAGCCCTGCAGCAATTCAGAGGAAACGTCGGTTTGTGGTTGGAGTTCGCCACATTTTCCTACTCGCACGCCAGCTATCGCCTGCTTTCTGAAATACTTTCGCAAGCTTTGCAGTTTAATCCTGACTGTGCCGGACTGTGGGCTTTCGTTGCAACTTTAGAGTATAGACAGCGGGTACTATTCTCCCATGAAGCTCCATGATGTTCTGTAAAAGGTTTTCTATGTTGGTATTGGCAGGGTGACATCTCAGCAGCGCGCCGCCTACTTCTTCGCGGATTACGTAGCTGCGATTACTGTCCAGGTATTGCACTCGTGCAGTCTCTTGCTTTCAGCGGAAATTGACATGCGCAATCGTATCTAGCTCTCTCACAAGAATACCTCCGCCTGGAGTTGGCGTATTTGATAAATTTTGAGCAGCGACGCCTTTTTCTTGGAATTCGTGATAATAAAGATTTCGTCAACAAAGCGGTGTGGACTTGCAGTGTTATACTTTCCCTTTTATCTTTTATGTTCTGACGAAGATCCTGACAGAAAGCAGTCGCACGAGCTATAATGAGCTCTGCAATGCTCAGGCGCCAAGGTCTGCACAACATAAACGCACCACATTTTCACATGTTCCGAGAAAGTCAAGACATCGCCATCGCAGGTGATCGTATACTCTATCAGCAGCTCATTGGCATCATTCAGAAACCTATGGTTTGTCTCTTTTCAAAATTTTGAGCTGCTCTTCAGCTGCGCACTTCACGTTGGTGTCAACCTTTGCTTCAGGACGAATATATTTCAAACATTTTGCATGAGTTGAGTTCGATCGATGACGTTGATGGACAGAATACTCAAAATGATGACTCTCAAAATGCGGGAGGTGAAAACCTACAATTCTGGACGACCGTGGTATGTTCAGGTGATAACATCAGTGGGACTCGTTGCTGACTCAAAAGCCAACAGCCATCAAAGAATGAGGCATTTTTACTGTGCAGTAAAGGTCCCGTTGTCCGTACTGCAAAGTGCGTGAATATGATCGACACTCTGAGGTTAGTGCAAATGACTAAAGTCTTCTTGTATCTAAGAAATCCAAATCAGGCTTTTGGTGAAGAGTTTTGGGTCTCGCTTCACCGGCTCGCGCTCAGTGGAGGACTCAGCTCTGCTTATTTGCGGGAAACGGCCGTTAGAAAGAGTCGAAAACGCCCTCCTCGGTCAAGTGATATTTTCATACTCGCCATTGCTACTGCACCCGCGGCTGCTAAACTAAAATTATATAAATACATAATAATTTTATGTTTCTCCGTTATTTGCTGCGTTATCTTGCAATGAGAGCTCCCAATCACTAAAGGGCGCGAAAACGATCACTAAACGGCGTGAAAATGAATCATATAGCGTGAGCAGTTTTACACTGCCTGTTTCGACCATGAAAGCTCATCAACGAAGTTCTTGCGCCCTTTCCCGTTCCCTCATGCGACGACGCAGCTCCTTCGAATATCACTTAGAACTTTAGAACATGTTTGCAGCTATAAATTCATGTTCAGACCAGATATACCTTTTTCCGTTTGACTATTTCAGAATAAAGTTTTTCGCGATATTCTTGAATGGTGTATTTCGAGTTGTCATCTATAGGAATTGTTACGATGTGGTCGCAGGATGGTTCATCAGCTGGGTTGTGAAATTGTGCCAAATATGGATGGCGCAGAGCCTCCACAGCTGTAAGTCTTTTTTCAGGATTAAACTCAAGAAGATTGTACATCAGGTCTGTGGCTTGATCACTTCCGGTAGGAAACAGCTGATCGCATGATTTAAATGAAGGTTAGTGCGTCGTTGAGTACAGTCGGAGAAAAACACAAATTTGCAAGGTTAACCTCTCGAGCGCGCCGTAATTTCGTAGGCGGAAGGGACTCAAGCATGGTCTCAGCGAAAGGAGATCGAGTTGCTTGCAAATCATCGAATGACGGCCTTCCCGTTACCTATAGATGTAAAGATCTGTTGGCTCGAGTTATTGAAAGGAAAAGTGAGATTTGCACACCTCCATGATGCGATCCAGTTGATTCATAGTCGATGTTCCTGGAAATATTGGTTTCCTGTTGACAACTTCTCAGGCAGGAACAATTCTTTTAGCCATATACCGCAACACACCCTCCAAGGAGCTCCCCTAATATGCAGCCACTAGACCACATATCCACACCAAAAGTATACCTTGTGGATCCCAACAGTATCTCTGGAGCCCGGTACCTGCATGCCCAATGAATTAAACGAGGACCAAAGTAGACTTCAAAACAAAACCTTCCAGCGCGTTGCCACATAGTCAGTCAAAATTGGGTTTGCACTTTGAGTGTCTGGCATCTGCGCCAAGGATCGAGCAAGACCGAAGTCGGCGATCTTGACTTGACATTCACTGTTGAGCAGAATATTGCTCGGCTATTGAGAAAATAACGCCTTAGAGTAACTCAGCAGGTTGAGAAAACAAACTGTTACTTTTATATCACGGTGCAAAAGTTCTGCGGAGTGCATATACTTCAGAGCCTTGAAAAGTTGGTACATGACATACTGCTTGTGAATTTCTTCTAAAATGTTGGCGCGAATGACTGTCCTTCGTGCAAAATACATAAACGCTCTCTTGAATTGGTCTTGCTGGAAAAGAAGTCAACGAGCAATCCTTGCCTGCGTGCAAATCAGTTTCCATATACTCAAAGATCAGGTAGATGTCCTTGTCGTTCTCGGCCTTCAGAACATTTAATAATCTGTCGAACGTGCCACGAAATGTTGACTTGGTGCCGTGCCGGTGTGGATTGTGGAATCGAGAAACGGTACCTTATGATGTTTTCGTGGTTGTTGACCTCTTGCAAAAACATGATTTCTCGAAATGTTCGCTGGTGGTTCAAAAGTTTGACAGCTGGATAGTTATCACGAAGGATGCGGCAATATCAAGGGGTACCTGAGCGTCCGTGGCATTCTGAAATGCATCAAAGATCTTTTTCAATGCAACCGTATCGCGTGTCTTCTTGTCGACTGATTTCCACACCACGCCATACGCCTGTAAAATGTTGTGCTGGTGTGGGTAACAAGAATGGGTTCCTCCGAAGGCACGTTTTACCCCTTTTCCGAGCTTCTGTTGAACCTCGTATTTCCGTAATACGTGCTTATCGATGTCTTCCCCCATCGACGAGGTACACAAAATTGTGCTCGATCCAGTCGCTGAATTCTGGTCGCTCGGTCCTCGTTTCGAGACAGCTGTCAGTGGCAACCGTGATCTCAACACAAGAGCTGGTTAGAAACAAATAAATAGAAACAAATTAATAGACCAGTTTCCATATCTATCGTTGACTTTCGGTCGGCAAGGTGGTTACCACACGTTTTCAAATACCGACATGCGCTTCGCGCCAAAAGTTTTGGGTCGCGCGTGTGTATTTTCGTATGGCGCCCTGTGTGGACGGCGAGCGCGCTAGATAACTGGCAAATACGCTACTCGGCGCCAAAGATGGAGGACGCCATCATCAGG
>JACLAA010005604.1_pt1 | contig 14051 bp, 12 predicted proteins | sample 8027891 | NCBI WGS metagenome assembly JACLAA01 (sample SAMN15724900, study PRJNA655200) | protist metagenome | isolation source: fluorescence activated cell sorting (FACS) single amplified genomes of... | place: Spain: Blaines Bay Microbial Observatory, Mediterranean Sea | collected 2016-01-19 | reverse complement strand
AGGGCCGGGGCGCTGTACCAACCAACATCGATGCCGTCGAAGGGGTTCGCGGTTCCGGTCCTTTGCACGAACACCGGCGCCGTAGTCGTGCCGGTGTTCTCAATGTAGGTGAGCGGGCCAGTCTCATTTCCCACCACGAGGTCCAGGTCGCCTGCGAGAGACACAAAACGTGAGATCGCAGTTTATCGATCGACGGACGCGGTCTGAGCGTGCCGTCGCCGTCGAGGTCTGCGAGCGCGGACTTGGGGTCGCTGAGGCGGACGTCGATGCCGTCGAAGGGCCCGTTCGCCGTGACCTCCAGGAACCTGTGCGTGTTGCCCCAGCAGACAGATGGATTCTGGAGCCGGCAGTAGGGGGTCGCGTCGGCGGTCGGCGCGTACTCGTAGATGAGGCGCCGCCGGCCCGCCGGGTGCGTGCTCGTCACGGCCATCGTGCTGCCCGCCGTTGCTGCGCCGCGCACCGAGATCAGCAGCCCTACGAGGCTCCGGGTACCGGCCATCGTGCTGCCCGCCGCCGCCGCGCCGCCGCGCACCGCGATCAGCAGCCCTGCGAGGCTCCAGGCGCAGCGTCTCATGTTTGAGGCTGCCCAGCGGCCCGCGCCGCACCGTCGAGCACTCCAACGAGCAACGAGTGAATACGTCTGCCTGAATAAAGTCCGGCGAGTTGAGCTCCCACAACAGCGGGGCCCAGTCGCCCAGTCGGGTTCTCCCACACAGCGGGCGCCGACGGCTCTCCCCGCGCGGCACGATGTCTCCCCGCGCGGGACTCGGCCGACTAGTCCTAGAAACGCGACGCACGACCACAACTCAGGCTTACCCCAGAGCGGGTCCGAAATGGTCCTAGTGTCGGCGGCAGTTTCGCGGCAATCTCAACTCATCGCTAAATCGCCGAATCACCGAGGAGGGAAACCGATAGGTCGTTGTCGTCGCCTGCTACCGCTGTATGCATCCCACACGTGTGCGAATCGCGTCCTCATGCTGCGCGCTGACATTACGCCGCAATACGTCGACTCGCAGAGGGCATCATCGAACGAGTAGTCCAGGTAGATGTCACCGTAGATGCGTATGACGTCGTCGTCCAGAACGCTGTTCTTCGCCGCTCGTCTTTTCCGCCCCCGTAAAAACGTTTCTCTCGCTCCCCGCGTTCCTGCAAGGAGGCGCCACTCGCGGCGCAGTTCGCAGATTCTCTTCTCCTGCACTGCATATCGTCGTCGGCGCAGGTCGCCAGAGATTCCGGGTGCCCATCGGCGCACCTCGAGGAGTCGCAGGAGTCGCTCAGCAGGAACCTCTGCTGTTGGGCGGCATCGCGGAGGTCGACGAGCTCGCAGTTCTCGCCGTCGCAGACGCGTCCATAGTTGGCATCGGTGATCTCGCTCTTGAACGCCGTGACGTCGCCGCGCGACGAGCGGTTGTCGATGGCCGCGGCGGCGGCGGCGCCGAGAGTGAACGAAATCGCGGCGGCTAGTACCGCGATTTTCTTCACCGTGACAGACGTGGGCTTGGACGGCTGGTCGTTGCTAGCCGCGGCCGATATGGTGTTGTAGTTGGCGGCCATTCTTGTCGTACTGTTCTCGCGCAGTGAAGCGCGTGTGGCACGTGTAGCTTTCCTCAGTTTCTGCCTCTAAGATGAATCGAGGATCCGGAGATTTAGTCGAGGTGCGTATACGCTCGCGACGGTCTCTTCCTCTCGTTGATAACAGAGAAAAAAATCGGGCGTAGCCACTGTTTTAACGCCGGCGCCCTGGCACTCCTCACTGTGAAAACTAGTGTGTCTCACTTAGCTTAACGGATCGCAGGCAAGAACGCCGTCGACGCGCCCCCTCCGGATAGATAACCAGAGATAAAGTTAGTCGCGCATGTTCCCTTGTTGACGCCGGACGAGCGCGATGCACCCGCGCTTGTCGCACTTCAGGACCGCGCCCGCCTGCGAGCCCGGCGCGAAGGGGATCGTCTCGTGCGACAGGAGCTTCCACGCCCCATCGACGAGTGTCCACTTCTGGTACGCCAGCAGCGTCGCCCCGTTGCCCGTCTCCTCGACGCACGTCGTGTACGCGTTGTCGCCGTTCACAAACTCGTCGGCGTCGCCCACCTTCAGGTTCGACGGCCGCGCGTCATCCCTTAATTGACTTTCCCAGGGGTCGAGGCGCGCGCCGGCCTCGAGCGCCGCCGAGACGCGCGGCGCCATGGAGTCGCTTAGCACCGAGCGCATCGCATCTAAATCCCCGGACGTCAACGCATCATAAAAAACCTTCTGCGCGTCGAGCGGCCCCGTGCCGCCCTGCAGCGGCGGCAGGGGCTCGACGAAATCTCTGGGAGGCAAGAGACTCCCAAGCAGCTCCAGGAAGTCGGGCGCCCCGGTGCCCGAGCCGACGGACCGCCCCGCGTAGGACAACGCGAACCAGGCCGCCTTCTTCTCCGCGAACTCGAAGTCGCCCCAGGACGCGTCTTCGTTGAGCAGCTCGCCGAACGTCTTGAGGAGGTCCGACCCGCGCCGCGGGACGAAGGACGCGTCCTTGTCCGTGGCGCCGTCGCCGCGCACGCCGAGGACGATCGTCGAACTCAGCTTGAGGCGCCTCCGTAACGCGCGGCACTCGTCCGTGAAGGCCGTGAAGGATGCTTCGTCGGGGCACAACACCGCGAGGACGCGCGCGGATCTCCGCAGACTCCGCAGCGACGCCGTCTCGGAGAGCCCGGGGAAGACGCGCGCCGCCGCGGGCTTCATCGAGATCTCAAGGTCCCCAACAGCGGCCTCGCGCTCGATCTTCGTTAACCGTCTCGTCCGCTTGTTGCGCTGGTCCTGGAAGCCCGCGGCGGCCGCGAGCCCTCCTAACAAATAGGCGGGGTAGGGCTCCGGCGGCGGCGCGCCGACGGCGTCGGCGAGCTGGCTCGACCCCAATAAAGCCAACGCGAGCAAAAAGAAGAGCACAACTCTCAAAGGTTCGGACTGGTTCGCGTTGTTGTACCGCACCAGCGTCTCGCGGCGCCACTGCCTTAATGAAACGGCGTCGAACTCGGGTTCCGCTAAATACGCCTCTTTTTGCGCGTCGTAGGGCGTCGAGCGCAGCAGCGTTTGTTTGATGCGTGGCCGTGGTGCGGTGAAAGCATGACAGGTGACGAGGAGCAATGGCACGACGGCTCGCATCATTTTGCAGCCTGATGCACAGCAATGCTGGATGCTGTCTACCACAGTGATTGATTAGACCGTCGCAGCGCTTCGGAATCTATCAAATGAGTCCTTCGCAAGTCGTGCAGCAGCAATAGAGATGCGTACGGCGACCGCGCGTGTGCTGGATCCACCACTTTGGCTTGTGACTGTGTCCAGCAGCAAGTCGAGCAGAGCAAAGCCTAGGACAATGGATCCCGCGCGTAGCCATCGCTGCCTGTTCGCACGCCTACGCTGCAGATCGGCCAAACGGTGCGGGTCTGGCCACCAATGGCCGCTTGGGCAGCCCAGCGCCGAGCAACGCTGCCCCACAGGCCGTCGCGGGCGCGTCGACGGCGTACGGTGACCGGAATCCGACCCCGGACGCCACCGACGCGGGCCCCACACGCTGGGGCCACTGAAACACACGATGCGGCGCCTGCTCATACTAGCATGGGCAGCCCAAGCGTCCCTCATCCCGAAGGACCCCGCCGAGGGCGTCACCGTCATTGTAGCTAGAGATCAAAGCGACTGCCCCATCTGCGCAAAACCGCACCGCTGGTGGGCCTTCAGGGAATGCCCGCTGCTGTGGACGCCGAACGAAAATACGGTGGGGAGGTGGAAGGTCGTGCAAGATGCAAACAACACGGTGGGCTGCCACCCAAAACAAATACGGGCGAAGGACGACGCGTGGCCGGTCTGCAACATGTGCTACGAGGAAAGATGCTGCGCGCTCGCCGAGGAAAAGTGCTGCGTCTTCGATCGGCGGTTGGTGCTGAATATCAGCTTCTTGGTCTTCCTGGTGCTGGTGAGCTGCTGCTGGGGCTGCTGGAAGGGCGAGAAGGAGGCCGCGCGGAAGGCGCGGCTGTTGGCGGCCGTCTCTCACTCCGATGCTTAGTCGGGGGCTTGTGTCTGTGTGTAACTCCGTCTTTTTTTCATACTTCCGTCTGATGAGCCCCTGCCTGCCTTAGATGGCGCCTTCTATGCGGGTTTTTCGTTTCTAGTGCCTTACCGCTAGATAATTATTTTTTTGCGCGCAATTTGCGCGCGTCGCGTTTAAACGGCGCCTCGGGCCTAATCGATTGAAGTGCGCGTTCCCAAAAGGCCACACGTCATTGCGTCCACACGTAGTAGGTGCCGTAGGATAGACAATGCTCCGATTAGCTGTACCTGTAGCCGGCTCCCTGGCGCTCTTAACAGCAGCACAGAACGACGACATGAACGACGACGACGAGCCGAGCCGCATGACCAGACTGCTGCTCAAAAAAGAGGAGTGGCTCGGCGACCTGCCGTGGTACTACGTGGTAGGCGCGATCGTAATAGCACTGTGGGTGACGCGGAAGCTGCTGAAGTGCATACGGAGGCGCAGCGAGCAAAATAATATAGGAGCGACGAAGCGCCGCGCCGACGGCTTCGACCGCTGGAATCCGCGGCCGTCGTCCGTGGTCCCGAGCTACGCGTCGACGGCCCTGCCGCCGACGATCAAGCGCTACGCGGCCCAGGGCGAGGAGCGGCCCGTCCTGCAGTGGCTCGCGTCGAACCGCGGCCGGCCCGACGCCGCCGACGCGGACGGCCGGACCGCGCTGCACCACGCGTGCGAGCACGGCCGCTCGAAGCTCGCGCGGCAACTGCTCGAGGGCGGCTGCGGGCCCGACGCTCAGGACTCGCGCGGCGCGACGCCGCTGCACGCGGCCTGTGCCGCCGGCGCGGCCGCCGCCGTGCGCGTCATGCTCGACGCGGGCGCGGACGTCGCGCGGCAGGACGCCGACGGCTACACCCCGTCCGCGCTGGCGGCGGCGCGGGGCCACGCCGGCTGCGCGCGGCTCGTGCGGCGGCGCGAGCGCGACATGCGCGCGGGCGCGACCATCGGCGCGAGCCCGACGCTCCTCCGGAGCCGCAACGCGACGTCGGACGCTGTATGATGTCGTCGCGGCGATGGCGAGTCGCGTCAACGGCAGACGCCATCGACGCGACGCCGCCCCTGGCAAGGGAGCAACTGTCTAGAAGTAACTTGTAACACACACAATCCTAGAGCGACGCGTCGTACGCCGCGCGCCTCGACCGGTCGCCGAGCGTCGCGTAGGCCTCCTGGACGGCCTTGAACCGCTCGTTCGCCGTTGGCGAGGCGCACTTGTCCGGGTGGAGCCGCAACGCGAGGGCCCTGTAGGCCCGCTTGATTTCTGAGCGGGGCGCTTTGATAGAGACGCCGAGGACGTCGTAGAGCGTCTTCCGCTTTGACGATGGTGGCGGCCGTCGTCGTTGCGGTTGGCGGTTACCACCGTCGTACATAGGACCCTCCCAGCGCGCGTCGTCCTGGCGGTCCGCCGCGGCCGGCCGGTTGCGGGCCGCCGGCGCCGGCGCTTCGACGGCGGCGTCGCCGTGAACGCGGCGCCACCAGGCCGCGGCCTCTTCATCATCATCCGAGTCCGAGGCCGACGCGTCGTCTTCCGTCGACGACGACGGCGGCGGCGTGGGATCTAGGTCCTCCAGGACACTGCGGAAGCCCTCCCAGCCGCCTTCATTGCGGGCTTCATTGATCAGATTCCTGATATGTCGGGGGCTGGCGTGGGCCTCCTCTAGTCGTTGGGCTGCCGTTGCGCCGGCCATAATGGCTGCCCCATTTAGCCCCGTTGGCAACCCTGCCTATTCGTGGGCGGGCGCTTGCGTTCCGGCCGATCTGTCCGCAAAGGCTCGAGCAGGGACTCTTCGAGGTGGCGCTTTGGAGTAGTGGCGCGCTAGGCCGCATCTTGGCCCGCGTTCTCCCGCGTTTTGAACAAGCGTTTTTGAACTCACGGCGCGACGTGCCCGCGAGACCCGCGGGGAGCGTACAATTATTACTCACTGGCACGGGGCGCGTCGCGCCGCCGATATGGGGGATGATCGAACGAGAGATGTAACAGAAAGCAGGGGGCTTTGTTTTTTTTTGGTGATCATGTCAGCCGCCGCTGCCCCACAAGATGGAGAGCAGCTTGCCGTGGGGGCAGGGGCTCGACGCGTCGCGCGGCGCCCTTTGTGGTGGCTGCGGTGGCCGCGCGTCCGTCGCGTCGTTGTCGAAGCCGACGTCGAAGTCCAAGCGCGTGCGCGTCGGCGGCGAGTCCGCCATGGCGTCGTCGTCGCGCGGCCGCTTGCGCGACGAGAAGGAGCCATCATCCGAATTCGCGCGCATGCGTCTCAAAAATAAACTCCGGTGGTTGAACGCGTCGTTGCGCGGCGACGCGCGCACGGCCGGCGACTCGTCCCAGGCGAAGTCGTACATGCCCACGACGGACGGCGACGCGACCGGGTTCAGGACGTTTTCTGTGGGTGTGGACGCGCCGAGCCGCGGCGGCGAGTGCGGCTTTAAATCAATAGCGCCGGCGCGCCGCGGCGGCGAGCCCCAGGGCCGCTGGTCGTCGGGCCAGGTGACGCGCGCCGGGCTCTGGGGGGGCTGTTGATCCGCCGGGGTTTGTTTTTCGTCGGCCATGGCTCGCGCCGCGGGGTTAGACTACCGTTGGCAGTCCCGCGGCGGCGGTAGGCCGGCTCGGCAGCTTGTTTCTGGTCTTGGGAGTCCTGCGCCGACGGAAGCTGGCGTCCCGCGCCGGCGGGAGCTAGCACTTGGCAGCCTTACAGCGTGGTTTCTGAATTGGGCGCCAAGGCTCTCACGGAGCGCGTTTTTGACCGCACAAAGCTGGGCTCGCGCGAGCCAATAGCCCACTTGTCGTTCCTGCAACTGCGCGTCTTCGTAACCTTTTTCGTCGGTTCAATGTCAAGCGCGGTGCTCTAGGTACGCCAGAGTGGGCCCTGCACGGGAGGCCGACTTCAAACACGGCACGGCGTGACCGCCGCCGCCCAGGCCTCTGAAAATACTCCATCACGAAACCCCCGTACCCCTGTTTGCCCGTTCTCGGCTCTCTGAGTTCAACGCGGGAGAACGCGGGCCAAGATGCGGCGTGCGCGGGATAGGCTACGGATTCGACGGTGAAGACCCGATGCCGGATCCGGAACTTTAGAGGCCTGGTTCTAGTGCATCCATATCCAAGGGGCTAGGCTAGCGCCCCCAAAACCCGAGTAACTAGCTACTAGTACTATCACCAGCCAATATACGGACAGCGCTTGGGAGCCACCTCTGAGGGCTTGTGGCTTCGCTACGGAACGGCACGCAACCCAGGGGTAACTCGGTGACTCGTCGGGACGCGTCGTCGAGCAGCGCCGCGCCGACAACTCCTACGACGTCGACGCGGGGCGCGAGGCCCGACGCGCTCGCCGCCAACGCCCGGCGCACGAGTCAAGGAGTAGTTGTGATTGGCACGTCCTGCTAGTCAGAGAGGGCCACGTGAGGCAAAATGACCGTGCACTTTTTAGTTTTGTCGAGCGTATGAACGTTGACGCAAACCCGCCCACAGATCCAACAACGCCTCGCGAGGACGCCCTATCCCGGTGAAACCACCGTCGTTATCTTGTAATTGACTAGTTTATACACACTAGATATAACCCGAGCTCCGGAGCTCGTCACGCGACGCAGCGATTGGCTTGAGCGCAGCAGTGCCAAGGCATTCATTCTGAGCAGCTCTCGCAGCGACGATTACGATGGAGCGGCTGCCCATGCGGCGCCGCACGAGATGGGGCTGCTAGTGAGGCCTGTCCTTTTGATACCTCCGGTTCCTACGATCGCCCCGGTTGCATTTTCATTAAAAAAGGCGTCCTTCGATAGATACGGTACGTGCCGGACAAGCTGGGGTTGTTAGATGCTGATTTAATTCGTGTGCGCGGCGTGATGGTCAAGCCGATGGTGTGCGGCGATCTTCGCGAAGTCACTTTGCGCCACTTCGGCTTGCTCACGGTGACTTAGTCTCTCGGCAGCGGCCCGACGGTCGGCGTCGTGAATCAAGGCAGTGTTTGGGGTTGGTTTGCGCACAGGTCGTGGACGAGGCTTCGTGGGAGGCGTCGAGGTGATGTATTACGTCCGGGTGCCGGTCTCAGTGAGTAGTGTTGGTCGGTAGCCTTGTGGGCGAACCACCACCACCTCTACGGTAACCGGTGCGAGCGCGTCGGGCTCTTCGGCAAGGCCGGGCATACGTTTCTTGTCAGATACCCAGGTGATTTGATCTATCTGATCACCACGGAGGGACAACGCGATTTAGATGCGACCATCGATATCCACTATATCCCACCCCCCCCCTACTACACTACACTCTACGTGGAAGCAATATGACCGGGCTCCTCGTAAGCGCGTTTAACGCGTTTCATCGATGGCGCCAAGGGACTGCGCTTCTTTACCTAAGAATTAAGGACGATCTAAGAGCCGGACGACGCGTCGCGGAGCAGGACGGCGAACGGTGCGAATCGGGACATCGAGCGTGCTTACGAATCGGTGCTGCGGATCGGGACTACGTGCGAAACTGTGCGGATCGGGACGACGTGCGATGCTTACGGATTGGGACGACGAGCGATGAATTGGGGATTTACGAGTGGGACGCTGGAGCTGGACGGACTACGAATATTAAGGATCTACGATCGGGACGCGTGGCGAGCGGACGGCCTTCGAATTACTTAAGGATCTACGAGCGAGATGCGTGCGAGACGCCATGTCCCTTCTACTACGGATGCAACCGGCGACGGACTGCTACGCGAAGTGGCCCCGACGATGGCTTTTGCGACGGGCGTTTTACGAGGTCGAAACGATGGCTCATGTGGAGCTGGACTACTTGCTTCGTTTAGGAGCGAGCGACGGGCTTCCACGGAGTCGTTCTATAGAAGCATCGCGAAGGCCACGCCTCGGACCGACGATGGCTTTTGCGACGGGCGTTTTACGAGGTCGAAACGATGGCTCATGTGGAGCTGGACTACTTGCTTCGTTTAGGAGCGAGCGACGGGCTTCCACGGAGTCGTTCTATAGAAGCATCGCGAAGGCCACGCCTCGGCCTGACGATGGCTTTTGCGACGGGCGTTTTACGAGGTCGAAACGATGGCTCATGTGGAGCTGGACTACTCGATCGATCAGGAGCGGGCGATCTGGTTTCAAGGGCGTTTTTTTTTCTTCTAAAGTACGGGTTTTCGCGTTTCCGCTTTTGCTAATCACGCGCGGCCGCCTCCTACGCGACCGGACGCGCGACGGGGACGAGAGCTACTACTGTTCACGTCAGACGAGACCTTGCAAGCGCTCACACTCACAGAGCTACCTGAGTGAGAGATAGAGCTACAAGTTCACTCAAGCGAGTTACGCCGGCGCCGCGCGACGCGCCGTTAGCACTGCTTTATCGGAGCATGCCCGAGGCCGCCTACACCTAGCCGCACCTCGCAAAGCGCGCCCTCGCGGACGGCTTGCGAGTGCGCGAGGCGAAACCGTCGGAAATAAGTCATGAGGTGGGCACGCCTGGCACGCTCAACAATTAGAAAGAATAGCTTCACGACACCTGATCCTCCACGCGGGAGGGAGAAGATTTCACTACTAGACTACGATCCGAAGTTACGACGTCAAGACGTCGATTACGTTAGCAGTGATCCCGGACATGTTCCGCACGCCCCCTTCTCATGGAAATTTGTAATAGCAGTCCTTGTTTTCATCGGAGTCTCTTTGATCTGTGCCATCAGGGGCGGTGGCTTCTCCATCTCGGGCCCCTCGGCCTTCTTCGCCTTGTCGTCGACCAATTACGGTTCCACAGTCTCGACGTCGAACGTCCAGGACAACAATGATCTCGACGGGCCGAACGATCTCGACGGGTCGAACGAACTCGCCGACGGGCCGAACGGCGATCGACTGTTCGGCGGCACAGACACGACCTCGGGCCAGGATCTGCCCAATTTTCTAGCCTCCTTCTTCAGCGAGGTTCGCGGGGACATCGAGCGGCGCGAGCGTGAGCTGAAGGACGACCAAATACCGGAAGCTCACGCAAACAAGATGACTGTCAGAGCATGGAGGTCCTACCGAGAAATGGTGATAGAAGAGGACAAGAGGTTCCTCAACCTCGCGTTGAGCACCGACGGTGTTCTAGATGCAGTGACGCACTTCGCGAAGCGCCAGGTCAACAATGACGCCGTCTCGACGTCGAACATCCAGGTCAACAATGACGCCGTCTCGACGTCGAACGTCCAGGTCAACAATGATGCCGTCTCGACGCCAGACGTCCAGGTCAACAATGGCGACGTCTCGCAGTCGAACGTCCAGGGAAATTCTTCTTTACTGTTCTACGCTCCGACTTACGCTCCGACTTCTGCTCCGACGTCTGCTCCCACATGTTGGTGGAAGCGCGACGCCGATGTCAATGTGGCAATCTTTGACCATGAACGCCAGTGCTATATCATAGATGCCGTGCCCTTTGTCTCATTTCCCATGTGGGTCTTCGACAACCGGGAATCCGACATGTGCCCTCTGTGCCTTCACAAGTGGGGCGTCGGCTACGGTGGTTGTTTTCTCCCTCGATCTGCTGTCGAGGCGGTCGCACCAGTCTACGGGCCGCAGTCGAGTGATGACGACTTGATAGGTTCACACTTTGAAATCTTCGAGCGAAACCGCGGCGAATGCATCGAAGACGCGGTCGCCAAGAGGATGATGCGGGACTGCAAGGCAGGTGTCGAGAGGGCCCTCGGGGACACGTCCAGCGGAACGAAAAATCTAATTGCGCACGTGTTCTTGGTCAATAGCAATATTGCCGGGGGGGACTTCCACCTTGCCAAGTGGGCCGTTACCGAGATCTTTAGCCGGTTGCTTTACGACGGTATGTCCTGTCGGACGTCGCTCCACGAAAAGATCCGTTGGGACGAGTACATAGGACCGCCTGGACAGTGTTCTATGGGGGAAATGTCAATCGTCGATGACGTACGGACAGTGTAGAAATCAACAACGTGCGCGGCGACGCCGTGGCCGGTGGGCGCGGACCTGCGTTCGACGGTGGTCGCGGGGCGGTCGACGGCGTCGCGGCCGCAGCGTCGACTGCGTCGCGACGGCCTTCGATGGTCGACGCGAGGCCTTATATTTGCGCTTTCCGCACAGGTCATGCGGGGCTGGCGAGTTGAGGCAAAATATACTTCGGACACGAGCGGGGAAAGGGCGGATTGGTTGTGCGGAGACGGAAGGGAGGCCTGGAAGTACAACATTATAAGAACTCAAACTGCCGATCACGACGGTACGTACTCCCAAGCTCTCATCGACGCCTCCACCGGCCTCACCGATCCGGATTTTTACGTCTACAACTCCAATTGTGTCAACGGAGCGATCGCCGACAAGACCCTCTTTAACGGTGGCTACGAAATCACAGATGACTATTCACACCTCCCTCCGGAAGCCTTATGGTCAATCCTGCCAAAATTAGCAAAAGATGGGCACCACCCCCCTCATGCTTACTCGTGCGAGTACATCCATGGATTACATGCCCTGAATCCGCATAGTTTCGCTTTCCACTACCGTGGTGACGTGTACTATTTGCGTTGCACAGCATCAAAAATATGCGGCTACTCCGAGGCTACTTTCACGCGATGGGATCAACACGACATATCCCCGTTGATCAGAATGGCCGCCAATCCAGAGTCCCCGTGCGCCTATAAAGTAAGGAAGGCCGACGTCCCTGCTGCCGTGAGGCACGTTGCTTCTCCAAATATGAAGAACACGATGAACGAACTCACTTTAGCTGCCAACGGCGTGCGACGGCAATCTTTTGTCAAGTGCCTGCTCGCAGGCGTCGGCCACCTCCAGAACTCCGGGGGATATATCCCCGGCAGCCCGATCTCCGAAATCAAGCAGCACGCGTTTGCCCACTTCGACGGGATGAAGTGGTCGGCCCCGATCAGTTTCGGGTGCGCTACGAAAATAGAAAAATCGTCGTCTGTAAGGTTTGCCGCGAGAAGTATTAAGGATGCCGAATTCTTCTTCAGGATGGGTATTGACCCTGGCAAAAAATCTGGTGGTCTTCGAAATATGCCGTACCTGGTTACTGCTGCTTTTGTCCCGGTCTTACGCCGCGAGCTTTTGGGCATGAAGATCAGTGGCTATGAAGTAAAAGAGCATATCTGTGCGGTGGTCCCGACGGACCCGAAAGAATGGCCCGGCGGCTCGGTGGCGGTGTACAACGAGAACGGCTTTGTCACATTTCAACCTGGTCATGGCCACCAGCCCCAGGACCGGCGAGACCTCACCTGGAGCGCGCTTCCAAACAAATACTCGGCGATTCCGGCACATAACACTCTTAGAAAGTACGTCTGGGATGCCATCGTGAGAGGCAAACCCATCCCGCATAGAAAGGTTTCCTGTCACTCGAATTGGTCGGATATCAAGTGTGATATGGTGAAGCGAATGGCCCTCCACATTGAAAAAACGGCGGGATATTGCTCCGACGTGATGGCGAAGCACCTACCGCGCGTGGTGCGCGCCTATGACAAAAGGATGCAGGAGTTCGTCGAGAAGAGGAAGCGCAAGCCCTTTGTCCGCTCGTCGTCCCGGCCCTAGGATAGGATAAGACCTCGGGTTTGAAACTAGGCAACGTCGATCGCGGCAGCGGCGACGGAAGACATCACACATGTTACACAACCAGCCCCGCGAGCGACTCCGGCGGCGGCCCGTCGCTCGGGACGGCCTCCGCGGCGACGAGGTCCGCGAGCTCGGCCGCCGGCACGAAGGCGGCGAGCCCTGCCAGAGGATGCCCTACTGGCACGATGCCCTCGACGACGCCGACGCAGGCCGACCCGAACAGGATCACGGGGGCGCCGCACTGGCCCTGCTCGAGCCGCGAGTCGGTCCGTAAGAAATCCTGCGGGCCTCCGGCCAACCGCCCGGCGTACGCGCCGGCGACGACCTCTGGAATGACCAGGTCGTCGTCCTCGCCGGCGTCCTCGATGTTGTGACCATCGACCGTCAGCACGGCGCCGTCCTCCAACGCCCCCAAGGCCAGTTCGAGGGGCGGCGCGCCGAGGACATCTAGAGCCGCCGCGTCGATGGGCGTCAGGACGGCCGCGTCCCGGTCGGAGTGGCAGACCGGAGACGACGCCTCGGTGCACGCCTCGACGACGCCGGCAGCGGATCGCCGCTCCAGGAAGTACCTCGTGTGCTCCGGTCCTACTGATTTCACCCATTCCTCGGGAAAATAGTTCGGGAAGCGCCACGGCGCGAGGACGTGCGCACTCGCGACGACGCCGCCCGTCGCGAGCCGGAACGCGCTGCCGCGTGACAGGATCTCGAGGCGCTCCATGTATTCCGGCAATCTAAACCACGTCGACACCGCGAGGGACGACGACGCGCGCTGCATCGTTCGTGCAGACGAGTGTATGACCTCTGGGTGCAGTGACTGCTTGGCTGGCGCCCGTACACGCACCCGCGTTGCCTCTGAACGTCTGGAACACGTCGCAGTGATCAATCAACGAGCAGTAACCCTTTGTTTCGCCTGGCAATGCCGTGCCGCATTTATGCCAGCTGAGAGCAGCAGGGCGGCAGCAGAGAGCAAAGCTGCAAATCGGCCACAGCGGTGCATCAATTGACTGCTGGAGCCCAGAGTGTGCTAATTAGACATGAAACGACTCGTGCTGCTGATCTCGGCCGCGGCAGCACTGGCACCGTACGCCAAACAAATCAAACTCCCTCAGCCAGAGCTGCAGTCGTGGCTCGCACGCGACGTCGGCCGCCGCCGCCAGGAGTTGCAGGCGCTGGCGTGGCTCGGGCGCGCGCACCGCGTGCTCCCGAATCTGTTCGACCAAGTGTTCACGGTCGACCGCTACGCCAACGCGCCGTGGTACGCGTGCGACGACGGCAGGACTTATGGCACACTCAAGACGGGCACGGCAGTCGTCGCCCGCGGCGTGCCCGTGTCGTTCTCGCTCTCGAGCGACGGCGCGAGGATGACGGTCTCGGGACTGGGCTGCGACATCCTGCCGCGCATACCAGCAAATTCGACGGCGCTGGAAGAGCGCGACGCAGAGCGCCTCTGCCAGCGACTTGTGTCGAATAA
>JACLAA010006536.1_pt1 | contig 14062 bp, 7 predicted proteins | sample 8027891 | NCBI WGS metagenome assembly JACLAA01 (sample SAMN15724900, study PRJNA655200) | protist metagenome | isolation source: fluorescence activated cell sorting (FACS) single amplified genomes of... | place: Spain: Blaines Bay Microbial Observatory, Mediterranean Sea | collected 2016-01-19 | reverse complement strand
TTGCGATTTTGTGTCGAGGCGCGTTTGCGATTGAATCGATGGTTTTAGTTACGAGCGACGATGGAGACGAAGAAAAAGACCACGTGGAAGAGAGAATTGATGTGAACGCGACAACGATGGTAACGAGAGTTGGCGCGTGCGTTGGGTCACTCGTGGATGTGTTGGATTTCTCGCCGCCGGCGCTACTCGTAGGTACCGGCGAAGCGACGGCGTCGTCATCATCGCCATCATCAAAATCCTCCGCAGCCGCCACCGCAGAAGGCGACACTCGCAATAGTAGTAGTACTAGCAGTAGTAGTAGACATAACAAAAGCAGGCTAAGAGCGGTAGCGGCTTCCGACGACGCCACGTTTCTCGTTGTTCCTTTGAATGTGTTCCACGACGTCATGAACCAAACGGTTGGCGCGCACGCTTTAGCCTCGCGGTTAGTCAACGCCGCGCGGTGCGTGTGTCAATACCTCTCCTCGGAAACGGCGACGAAACCGCTGTGGGTGGACGAAGCCGATTCTAAATATAGTGATGAGGATGGTGAGTTTCCTACCGTCGGAGGCGACCGAGTCAAACGCGGTTTAGAGCGTGTTTTAGGTCTCAACAAAGCGCAAAAAGTCGACCGGAGTGCAATCGCAAAGTGTCTGGAAGAGCTCGCGGAGAGGAACGGGTCATCCTCCATCTCGATGGAACGCGTCTTTACGCCTTTACTCCCAAAGAAAGAGAAGAAAACGACGTCCCCTGATGAAAGTATACTTTTGCAGCAGCAAGGTTCTGGATCGACCGCAAACCGCGTCGGTTTTGTCAAGCGACTGTTTACCTCCTCCTCCGAGAGTGATGCAACAACGAAAGACGCGAGCGGTGGCAAGAAATCGCCCGCATCCGTAAACAAGAAAAATGGAGATGCAAAAGATACGCCGCAGCAGCCACTCGCGCCGCCGGTATACTCCGCAAAGCAAACCGAAGAGGATGATGGAGTGGGGAAAACAGAAAACAACGACGCAGGAAAAGATAGAGAAAAAGAATCGTCGGTTTACGAAGCAACCATGGAATGCAGATATTACGCTCCCGGTCAACTCGTTTGTGCTCTCGGTTCCCAAGGCGCGGCGCATTTCATCGAATGTGGCGTTCTCGAAGCGACCTTCGTAAAGAGCAACGACGTAAAGAATAAGAATAATTCGGACGTGTCCTGGCGCGCACATCCAGGCGACGTCGTGCAACCGTTTGCGCTTTTAGCGAACACTCGGTCGTCGATTGAGCTTCGAGCGGGAAGTTCCGGTGCTGTGGTTGCGACGTTAGTGTCGAGTGAATTTCACAAGTTGGCTCGATATCGCGACGAAATCGATGTCGTTTCCATCACCTCCGCCAGCGATGACGACGCTACCACTACTGCTGCTGCTGTTATTGAAGGCGAAAACAATGGCGAAGAAGGCGTTGAAGAAGAACAGAAGACGGCGGCAGTAAAGCCCCCGCGGAAGAAATTTTCGAGCGTTTTTACAAAGATTTCCGCTGATTTAGCCAAACGCGCTCGACGTTCGCTCGCTGGTGATGCTTTGCGGTATTGCGGGTGCGAATGGAATTACGTACACGTCGGGGAACGCATTCGACGATTGGATGATATCGCTTCAAATGGCGTGATGATTGTAGCCACAGGGGTGTGTCGAGTCGAAGCGGCGACGTATACGAAAGGCGCGTTTGCGGGCGTATTTTCTCCGAGGTGGACGTCGCTCCGATCGTCATCGTACGATGGAGGCGGTAATATCTCTGCCTTAAAGCAACGCGATGAGCCAGCAAATGACGTTGGTGGTAGTGACGATAAAAATGCCTCGAGCTCATCCTTAGGAGGCGGGAACGCAAACAGCGCGTCTTATTCTTCCGCCGGGAGCGGCGACTTACTCGGCGCGCTCGAGCACCACAACGCGTCGGGAGTAGTTTCCCGTCAAGGGCACGTGTCGCCAATATTTTCAATTCCAGCGCGATATGTTGGCCCTGGTGAACCGTGTTCGGAAGAGCGCGTTCTGTTCGACGACGATGAAGAAGAAGATGATGAAGATGAAAGGCACACCAATGTGCGATTTGCGCGATCTCGAGAGAGTATCGACCACGATTACGCGCAACAGCAACACCATCGAAGGCTTCACAGAAACAGCACCGGCGGCAGCGGAGGCGATTTCTATACGAATAAGAGCAAAAAGTTATTCCTCCTGGCTCGAGCGGCGAGAGATTCGCAGACACTTTTCGTGCCCGGCGCGAGCTTGGATAATCTCGCCATGCGACACCCGAAGAAGTTTTTGCACTTCATCAAAGCCGTCGGAGCGAGACTTTCGAATTCGCAACTGCTACTCGCACGTTCGTCTCCATTATCGAACGAGGGTGCTGTGAAAAGCTCTTCTGTGATGGAAACGACGCCGCCACGTAAGATGAGTCCGTACGATCGTCACGCAGAGAACAACAGCGCCGTCGAGCAACACCCTTCCTCGTCGTTAGCCGCGCTGCACTCGACTTCTCTTCATCAGCGAAGAGGCTCGCGCGCGGACAAACCAAAACTCGTCGCCGTTGTTCCAGTATCACCTGGCGCCGCGTTGCACTTGGACGCGTTTGTGAGTTCTTTGATGCACTCCTTGCGACGCATATGCACGGCACGCGTCGCAGACTCCGCGGACCATTTAGCCGAAGTTGGTTCAGCCGCCGTCGGCGCTCTGGCGCAAGAAGCCACCGCGTTTTGGTTGCATCAACTCGAAGAAACGCACGACGTGGTTTTACTCAAAGGTAACCCGTTCCCATCCGCGTGGTGCGCCCAGTGCGCGTCGCATGCGGACGTTGTTTTATTAGTCGCCTCCGCGGATGACGAACCGCCGGTCCCTGAAGAAGGCAAACAGTTACAACAAAGGCTTTTGGGCTTACGAAGACACCATCAATTCAATCTTGGATTCCGCGAACTCGTTTTATTACACGAAGACGCGAACGATTCAGTTCCAATCAACACGAGACCGTGGCTTGAAGCGTTCGGAGTCCACCGCCACCACCACGTCGGCGGTAAACTCGGCGGTAACCAAGGATTACACCAAGCGCACGCCGGTCGACTCGCTCGTTCATTACGCAAGCTCTCCGTTGGGGTTGTCTTTAGCGGCGGCGGTGCGCGAGGGTGTGCCCACGTCGGCGCCTTGATCGCTTTAGAAGAAGAAGGCATTCCAATAGATGCCATTGGTGGCACGAGTATGGGTGCCTTTATCGGTGGGAACTACGCAAGAGAACCGTCCGTACTCTCGACTCGGGTAAAATCAAAACGTTTCGCGAAAAATCTCAGCGGATTTTGGAACAGAATCGCCGATTTTACCATACCGATTGTTTCTTATTTCAGCGGTTTTCGCACGAACGGGGCGATTGCGAGCAGTTTTCGAGATTCAAAGATCGAAGATTGCTGGTTGCCGTTCTATTGCGTGACTTTAGATTTAATCTCCTCGAGATCCATCGCGCATAGAAACGGAACGTTGTGGCGGTACGTTCGCGCTTCGATGACTTTAGTTGGTTTCTTACCGCCTTTGTACGATAAATTAGACGCTCCGGCATCGTCGTCCAAGAACGCGAACGAGGACGCGGGACGATTGCACGTCCTCGTCGACGGCGGGTACGCAAACAACGTCCCGGCTGATATGATGAAAGACTTGTTCGGCGCGAACACGGTCATCGCCGTCGACGTCGGCGGTGAAGGCTTAGAATCGAAAAAGTTTGATAACGCGTGGGGCGACGGCGTGTCCGGCCTATCGCACGTCTTGAGAAGTTTATTTACGCCAAAATGGCTAGGTTTACGGTCCAGTTGTCCAACTATGGCGGAAATGCAAGCGCATTTACCGTTTATAACGGATGCAAACAACGCGCGACGACGAAACGACGACGTCGACGTCTACGTTCGGCCGGACGTCCAAAATTTTGGCATCCTCGAATTCTCCAGCGTGGATGCGATTGAACAGAAAGGATACGAGCAAACCAAAGTGGTCATCCGCGAGTGGAAGATGCAACACCCAGAGTTGTGGCAACTCATTCGAAGGTCGTGTCCAGACCCGGCGTTGGGAACGAAACCGCAAAAAGCATCCTTATTCCCAAAAGGAGGGTCCTACGACAACGTTCGCGCCGAGTTTGGCAAAGAATACGAAGAAAAGAACCCGGGCCATGGAAGCAACTTCGACAGCGACTCCAGACGACAAGGAAGCAAAGGCAGCGTCATGGCTATATTCAACTCAGTCAAAAACAACAAGAAGTTCTTGTTCGGTGGAGGAGGGCGCAGAAGTATCGAAGACGTCGACGAAGAGTACTACGACGAATACAGAAGAGCGAACAACATATCGCCAGACCATTCGGTGAAAAACCCGATACTAAACGGTGGCGGTGTAGGGTCCCCGCCTGGGAGATACTCCGGCGATTTCGAACGAATACAAAGGTTCAATTCAGTTCAAATAGGCCAAAAACCAAGCATGGATTTGCGTATGAATGGTATGAATACTTCCGGAGGAGGAGAAAGAAAGTGGAGCTCCGGGAGTTCAAACAACATCCCGCCGTACCCGAAGAAAAACGAAAAGAAGAAACAAACTTGGTCTCCCGAACCGGTTTCGTCCACGCGAAACAAAATAAAGGCGTCGTCGTCGTTAGAATTCGGTAGTCCTTAATGGAATTTGTAAACATACACACGCGCAGAAAAGCGAGCGCTCTCGTATTACATAACGTACGGCTTATTCGAAGGCGCCAATTTCCCATCCACTCTCATCTTGTGCCACTTCCCACCTTCGTGTTCCTCTTTCTGCGCCAGCGACGTGAATATTTTCTTGCACAGTTTACAGTGCGGACCATCCGGCGGTTTCACTTCCCTTCGTACGCGTTGTTGTTGACGTTGCCCTTGACTCCTCGCTACGCCGCCGTTTACGCCGCCGGCTTTCTTCCGGTGTCCTTTCCCTTGCAAATGTTCCTCCAATTGCGCTCGACTGGTAAACGATAACTCACACAGTTCACATTTCGGTCTGTTTTTCTCCCTTTCTGCGAGTCCCGGGATCAACGCGTTGCTCCTCGGCGCTACCGCTTTTCCTTCTCGTTTCCCTTTAAAGGCAAATTCGTTGCCTTTTTTACTCCCGTACCCGTAATGCTCCGGGTACGCTTCCGGCGGTAACGGGGCGATTCGGCCTAAACTGCTGCTAGAACTACTGCTACTGCTACTCTCGCTGTCGCTCGAATCGTTTTCGCTTTCCTTTTCATTCTTTAATCTCGATAACACGCGTTCAATCTCCGCGTCGATATCGTTCAAATTCGTCGTTGATTTGCTTTCCAATCGTGTTGCACTCTTGGTCTTGGTTTTCTTCTTATCTCCATTCTCCTCCTCCTCTCTTCGAGTGGACGACTTTCTCTTTTTCTTTTCCTTCTTCTCCTTCTTCTCTTTCATGGCATATTCGTCGTCGGAATAATCGTCGAGAGTCGCGAAGAGAGGAAGCACAATGAAGCGAATTTTTGGTCTTTTAGTTTAGAGAGGAGTCTAAGGAAGCGTAAAAGACGACCGCCGAGTTGATGGCACGGATGATGATAAAAGTCGCGGTTGTATTATGCGAGAGAGCTAGTATAAGAACCTGCTGCTAAAACGTCTAGTTTAATAAGAAGTATGACGGGACACAACTCATCATCGGCGTAAAATACTCGCGGCGATGTCTCCGTAATACCTGGACGACACCATTGTATTATTCCTATTAGTCGTCGTAGTCTGGCCACTCGTCGTCTGGTCACTCGTGCTGCTGCTGTTATTGGTGTTGTTCTCAGCAGCTGCAGCATCGCCCGTGGTATTTCCATTCTCGACGTTTCCTTCTCCGTTCGCGGTCGCCGAAGAGCTTGTCGCGGTAGCGTTGTTACTATTCATTTCTACTTCTACTTTTTGGTTCTTTCCCGTCCATACGCTCGCGCGGCACACCGGACAGGTAAAACTCTCTTTATCCAACCAACTTCGCAAACAGTGCCTGTGATACACGTGTCCACACAACAAAACTCGCGGCTTCAACGCGTCAATAGTCGCCGGCGACGCGACCATCTTCCCGAGACAAATAGCGCACGTCTCGCTTTTCCCCGCTTCCTGGCTCAAATCCGCCTCCGTCCCGTCTCGAAATCTCGTGTGCAACGTATTCGCCAGTCGCACTTTCTGCACGTACGTCCACACGTCCGAAACAAACCCGCCGGTTAAACCCAACCATCTCGAACGCACTCTTCCGTTCCTAGAAGAGGCGTTCGCTCCGTTCTCCTCCTCGTTCTCTCGCAATCGTCTCACGCGATAAATCCACACGTGCGCGAAAAACAAACCCGTGATTAAGGTTAACGCAGCCGCGACGCCAAACATCGCTCGAATGATTATTTTTGTCTCGTCGTCGCTGCCCGTCGCGGTGTCGTCGATCGCGGTCGTGTTGGTGGTCGTGGTGCTCATTATTTTCAATGTAATGTGTGCACTCACTCAAGCAAAGAACTCCAAATAAAAACCCTAAACAGACAAAGTGACTTTCACCGCGCTTTACTAAACGACGACGACGCACAGAGGAGGAATACTAACACGACGACACACCGCTAGGAAAAAAAAACGCGCTTCATTTCGCGCGAAGGTTACACAGCGCGTGTATTAGGTGCAGGAGATATCCTTTTTATGTGTATTTACTACGTCTGTGTGCGCGTGTCTGTTATGTCTCTTAAAATGAAGAAATATTCCTTTTTTAACGAACCTTTGAAGAAGCCATTTGGCTGTTTTTTTTGTGAACAGATCTGATGTTCTTTTCAACGAAAAATACTCAGAGGAGGAGTCAATCAGAAGCCGCGAGCGCGAACGCGTTGAATCTCGAATCTCGGATCTTCCAATTCTTTTTCTTCACCACTACTCTTTCGATTAAGGATGCTTTCCATCGCCGCCATCGCGAGTTTATCTACTTCTTCTTCACGAAAGACGCGCTTTAAAAACCCAATAGCGACGCCGGCGGAGGAAGTCACCGCGTGTTCGTGCGATCTATCCCGGAGGATGATTAATGCCTTTTGTTTGGATGCGATGCGTTCGTCGTAGACGAGTTCGACCTCGGAAGGTCGAGTGACGACGTCGGAGGCACCGACGATGAGTAGCGATGGTATTTCAACGTCTTTGACGTTTACGAAACCGTTGAAAGGGGCCAAAGCTACGAGGGCGGAGAAGAGGTATTTTTTTTTCGATGCATCTTCTTCTTCTTCTTCTTCTCGTCGGAAAAAGAAACCACCTCGTCGCGCTCTCTGGGGTGCTTCTTCTTCTTCTGAGGCTGCTCGTATAGCGCTCCCACCACCCATGGAGTATCCGACCACGGCGATTTCCGACTTCGCGACTCGCGCTCCAAACTTTTCGCACGGTTGGTGGCGAATCAACGCTCGAGCTGCTTTAATCAAATTCGCCGCCCCTTCGTCGTTTACTACGCCAGGAACGTTTGAAGTGATCGGTTCCTCCGGACAAACGAAAACAAATCCATGCGATGCCGCGAGCTTGGGAAAATGGTCCAAATAATTCTGTCCGCCGGTCGTGCACGAAGCGCCAAAACCGGGCGCGTACACCATCGCCGGAACAACAACAACATCATCAGATGATTCTGCTCCTCCTTCGTCGTCACTTCTCGCTACCACTGGACAGGCGACGAGCGCGTCCGTTCTGTCTCTGCCTCGTCCGTACCGCGCTCGTACTATCTCGACTCCGTTTCTTGACGTATTCTCCATCCCAAACCTCGTTTGTAAAATCTCGTACGAGTCGCTTTTATTCGCTGAAACGAAGACCATCGTCGAGAAAACAACAACAACAACAACAGCAACAAGAAACTGTGTTGTTGTTTCTTTCATCTTGATCATCGTCGTCATCGTCATCAAAGCAGATATGAAAAGAGTAAAAAGAGTAGTATTTTTTTGTATCTCTTTTTCCCTCGTTGTTTTTCTCTCTCTCTTTCTTAGAAAAACCTCGTTCTCCTCAACGCGACGCAGAAGAAGTACACGGTCGCCGCGATTATCGCGAGGAGTAAGTGCGACATTATTGTGATTTGAAAGGTGGTATTGGTGGTTTGCGCTCTTTTTGTGATGATAGTGATAGTCTTATTACTCTGAGACTCTCTTCTTTATACCTCTTCTTTTTATGAAGAAAAACGGCTCTTTTACGTGTATTTTTTAGTCAAACCAAAGATCAGAACAGGCAAACTTTGAAGTTACACAAAAGACTTTCCAGGGCGATTCAATGCTCGAAACTTTTTGACAAAGTCCCGTGATAGTATTATATTCTTTCTGCAGAGTTTTATATGATTTACTTCTGTTCTGAGTGAGTTACGCGTGCACTCCTGTCCGTTTGGGCCTCCCTCTCGTGCTTTTTCCTTGTTTTTTGTTTGTTTATTTTGGGAAAAATGCTTCACTGGCGGCGGCGAATTTCCATATCTAAAGACGTCAAACAACGCGCGCTTATATTACGATCGGGATAGTATACACACATATATTCGAGAGAAGGAGACAGACGATCTGAGAGTGATAACAACTATAATAACAAAAGAATGTTTGGAAATAATACCGACGATACGAACGCGACGATGGTGCGCCGCTCACAACCTGGACTGGTGTTGTGTTGCTTGTGCGCGACCAGCATCTCTCCAAACCCGACCGGCATGTGCGTCGAGTGCATCAAAACGAGAGTGGATATTACCGAGGGGATACAAAAGCAGTGTTCGGTGATTCATTGCAACCAGTGCGCGAGGTATTTGCAACCACCGAAGCATTGGATACGCGCGGATTTAGAGAGCAAAGAGTTGTTGACGTTTTGCATCAAAAGAGTGAAAGGATTGAATAAAGTAAAGTTGGTGGACGCCGGGTTCGTGTGGACCGAGCCGCACTCGAAACGGTTAAAGACAAAGTTGACGGTACAAAAAGAAGTGCTCAATGGCGCTATTTTGCAGCAAAGTTTTGTGGTGGAGTACGTGGTGGAGTGGAACATGTGCGACGCATGCGCGAGAGCGGCGGCGAACGCGGATCAGTGGCAAGCGTGCGTGCAAGTAAGACAGAAAGTGGAACATAAGAGGACGTTTTTGTTCTTGGAACAGTTGATTTTGAAACACTCGATGGAGGTGAACGCGATTGGGGTGAAATCGCAACCAGACGGATTGGATTTTTATTACGGGCACAGGAGTCACGGATTGAAAATGGTAGATTTTATCGGGTCGGTGTTACCTATTCGGAGCAGGAACGATAAGCAGTTAGTTTCGCACGACGCGAACGATAACACGTATAATTATAGGTTCACACTGATGGTAGAAATCGTACCGATGTGTCGCGAGGATTTAGTGTGCTTGCCACCAAAAACGAGCAAGAGTTTTGGAGGGATCGGGCCGGTGGTTTTGTGCACGAGAGTCGGGAGCAGCATGCAGTTCACGGAAACGCACACTTTGAGACGCGTTTGGTTGAATAGCGAACAGTACTGGCGATATCCTTTCGTGGCCGTGGCAAATTCCAAGCAGTTGTGCGAGTACATCGTTTTAGATTTAGAGATTGTAAATGGGAACGAGTGGGAACAAAACGGCGGCGACGACGGACTCGGGGAAAACCGGTCGCAATTATTCAACGGGTCTCAGTTCGGAGGCAACGCGAGCACGATTGGTGGTAAACAACGAAGAGCGAATAGGAAAAACTTGCTCGCCGACGTCACGGTGGCGAGATCGAGGGATTTCGGGACGAACGACATCACTTTTTTCACTCGAACACATTTAGGTTCGGTGTTGAAAGTTGGCGATACCGCGTTGGGGTACGATTTGACCAACGTGCAAATCTCGGACGAGTCTTTCGATTCATACGTGGAAAAAGTAGGCGAGTCGAGGATACCGGATGTCGTTTTGGTCAAGAAGTCGTACGCCGAGAAACGAAAGAAACGACGAGACCGAGGATATCGCAGAGCCTGGGAACTCAAAAGAATGGACATAAACGAAGAAGAGGAAACGAACAAGAAGGACGACGCGGAAAAGAGAATGCAAGACGAGGAGTTGTTTATGCAAGAGTTGGAGGAAGATTTCGAAGGCCGCGCGCAAATCAACGTGTACAAGAAGAAAAACGAGGATTTAGACGCGGTGATTCGAGCGAATCAAAACGCGTTGGCGAACGATACGGACGACGAGGACGACGACGAGAACGACGAGATTCCCGAAATCAAGTTGGAAGAGTTGTTGGACGATATGAAGTTGAGCGACGTGGAAGAAGAAGAAGAAGAAGAAGAAGAAATGGAAATGGAGATTCATTAATTACATGTGTAATGTGTACAATTTTGCTGCTTTTTTTGTTGTTGTTGTTGTTGGTTCTCGCAGTTTCTTCCTCTAAATGAAATCGAATTCCCCCGAGGCAGCGGCAGCCAGTTCTTCTTCTTCTATAATTGTATCGTCGTAATCCTCGTCGTAATCCTCCTCGTCGTAATCCTCGTCGTACTCTTCTTCTTCTTCTTCTCCTTCTTCTTCAGAGGACGAATACTCTTCACCTTCAAACGCGCCGCCGAGTCCCCCTAACGACGGTCCGTGGTTCCCGTACCAAACGTGGCTCCCGTGCACGTTCGATAAATCTCGTTCAAATGTACGCATGATGGACCCTGGCATTCGCTCGTGCGCGACGTACTCGACGTCGACGATAGATCTCGAGGACGGCTTTTCATTCATGTTGCCGTCGCCGTCGTCTTCTTTGTCGTCATCGTACAAGCCGGAAATATTCGATCCGTTTTCAAACTCGATGCGTCGGCCGCCGTTCATTTCAATGAGTTCTTCTAAAGCCGATTTGCAACTCGAGCCGCCGCCGGGCCCGTGATGAGAATGAAAATTATCCAGAATCCCATGGTGAGTTTGATTCATTTGCGCGTGCGTAAGAAATCTATCCACCTCGTCCTTTGAATCGCAAAAGCCTTCTTCGATGAGCAAGTCGAGAGTTTCCAACTCTCTCGCCAAGTTATCGAGCGTGTGGTGTAACACAAATTCTCTGAGCGGCACGTCTAACATGTGTATGCGAGCGTACCGAGACTCGATCGCGTTTTCAATCTTTTCTTCTTTCGTGAGTCTGCGAGGTTTTGGCGCCGCTTTCTTCGCTTTCTTTGCCTTCGTTGACGCTCTCGTTCTTCTTTTACCGTCGTCGACGTCGTCGTCTTCATCCCCTTCTCGTTCTTCAACATTTTCTGACAGCTCGCGAGCTTCGTCTGAACTGACGTAATCGCCGTCTAATTCCGACTCCGATTTTTCTTCTTCTTCTTCTTCGTCGTCGTCGTCGTCGTCTTCGAGATCTTCGTCTTCGTCTGATGAGACGCTAATCGCCAACCGCTTCTCCAACTTGACGACGTACTCTTCGTGCATGAGATGCTTAAAAATCTTGAGCGCTCGGGCGAAATCTTCTCTCTTCTCTCGCGGGACTTGTACCCATCCCGCCGTGCCCTGTTGAAACCTTCTCGAACTCCTCAAGAGAGAATGATCCACGCCTTCTCTCCCGCACGTTTCCGACCACTCAATCTCTGGAATCAACGACTTTCCGTCCGCGCCTTGTTTCTTAATTTTTCTCATCTGCGGACCAAACCAATCCCAACCGCAGGACTTGTTCAACACCGCGAACATGATTTCCGGCGGCAGAATCGAAAGCGCGCACTCCTCGTCCAACTGATTTCCTTTAATCAACTCTTTCACGGCTTGTTTATACCCAATGGGGAACAAACGGTGATTGACTTCCGACCACAACATCCACCTCACGGCGTACCCGAGTTTGCCGACAAACTGTCGACCTCTTCTCAAGGAAATCCCACCCCACGGCGCGGATCGACCAAACGGCTTGAAACTCAAATGCGCCACGCCGGGATGTATAATCACTCTCCCGTCTCTCTTCGCCCTCGGTCTCAACTCGGCCACGTTATCGTACACGATCCCTTGGTCTCCTCTTTCCGCGGAATGGATGTAAATTCCAACCCTTCTCCCTCTTTCCACTCGTATCGGTTCATCGAGCGTCAACTCGACCAATTTTCTCCTGCTCGGCGCTAACTCGTCCTCGAACACTTTTTTCCACAACTGCTGACGATGGTACCCTCCATTCGTGGTGTATCGATCCACCACGCCGTATTCTCTTTCTTCCTCCTCGTCCAAATATTCCGAAGACGGATGCGTTCCATTTTCGTCAATTATAAGTCTCTGGCTTGCGACGTCAAACTCGGTAAACACCGTTTTCTCCTCGCCCGTTTCCTCGTCTGTCACTGTTCTCTCGCTTTTGCGCTTCCAAAACTTCTTCTCCTTTTCGCCCGTGTCTGACGTCCAGACGGTCATTTTCCCTAAATTTCCTCGCACAAAAACCGAGTGAATTTCGACGTATTGTAACGGTAAAGACGTCGACGCTTCCACGTCGAAGAATATGCCTGTTTATTTTAGTAATATCATTAGGAGTATTAGTATTCGAGAGAGAGAGTAAGAAGTGAGTGGTTTTAAAGCGTATTAGTATTCGTCTTTTAAGGGTTCGTTATCTCGTCGTCATCATCCAATTTGTGTCTCCCGACGTGATGTAAAAAACAAACAACAACTTCTCTTACCGTTAAACGTGTGATCCTCTCTGTCTTCCGTGGTGAGCTCCATCTGTTGGTAGTCTAAATTCCCCGCCAGTAAACGACGCGGACCGTTTAAGTTATTATTTTCATCATCTCCGAAGATGTGCTCGTGCACTTGGGAGGAGAGGATTTCGTTCATATCTATCTCTTTTAAGTACTCGTAGTAGAGAAAAGTCGTTAAAACAATGACGTAAGACAAATAAAAGGGATGGTGCCAAAGCGCTTGATGAGCCAAAAAATTTTCGCCAAAGCGAATTTAAAGCGTTCAAAGTACAAAGCGCTTTGAGATTTCACCATCCTTAAGACGTAAGACAAAAAAGGCCGGAGGGACAAGAAAAAAAAAATCTAAAAAACCACAAAAAGTTTCTTTCAAAGACTCCCTTCTTTCTTTCAAATCTGTGTTGTGTATCATAGTATATGTGCGAGACAGAGCGACCAAAAAAGACCAAAACCTCGAGACAGAGCGCGAAAAGAAACAACAACACAACGAAAAGACACGTGGCGTTTTGTGGCCGAAGAAGAGACGCGAGAAGCGAGTTTTGAGATGTTTTAGCACGTAAAGTTTGAATTACTCTTTCTTCGACATCATCATCATCTTCCCGTACTCTAAAATCCAATCGAGAAAGGTCACCTTTCTCATCGCGAAGGAGAAGAAGACAAAGGGTTAAAACGACAAAATGATGAAGCGAAATAATAATACTGGTGTTGTTGGAAGCAAAAGAAGGAACAACAAAAAGCGCTCGAAGAAGTCGAACTTATTGGTGTTTATTTTATCGATTACGATTTTCTATCGCTTAGTCGTCCAAAGAGGAGTTGGGAGGAGTTTTATGACGAAACATTCGAGAAAAGAGCAACTTCAAAGTCAGTTTGAATACGACCCGTTCGCGAAAGATGTGGACAGTTACGGGGTAAATGTTGAGGATGTGGACGCGCCGTTGGCGCCGGAGTCGCAGACGAGCTCGACGTCAGACGCGAGCGTTTTAGCGGCTTTGGCGAACGCGAGTTCTTCTTCGTACGTTCCGAAACAAACGAAAGAGAGAGCGTTTTATGGAGAACGCAGAGATGTTTTCGGTCACGCGAGTTGGCAACCGGTGCAAGCGAGACTGGTCGACTACGCGAGGGCGACGATTAGCGTGGAAGGAAAATTCGCGAGACGGTCGTTCGCGAGAGCGTTTGCCGCGAATAATAATAATAATAACAATAATAATAATAACAACGGAGATAATGATAACAGTAATAATAATAACGAGTTAGCGTCCGATTCAGGCGTTCGAGGGCCGCGACTAAAACGTCCCACGCACAAAGCGTGGATCTCCCCCATCGCGAACAACACTTTAAAATACAAACACATGGCCACCATCGCGCGACTCGGATCGGTGGACTCACCCAACGCTCGATTTGTCGTCGCGTGGCAAGGCGCGGAAGATAACGAAGGTTCTCTCACGCAAAGAATCTACCACGCGTTTTCGAAATCCTCAA
>JACLAA010004840.1_pt1 | contig 14065 bp, 10 predicted proteins | sample 8027891 | NCBI WGS metagenome assembly JACLAA01 (sample SAMN15724900, study PRJNA655200) | protist metagenome | isolation source: fluorescence activated cell sorting (FACS) single amplified genomes of... | place: Spain: Blaines Bay Microbial Observatory, Mediterranean Sea | collected 2016-01-19 | reverse complement strand
CGACGACCTAAATTAGTTGTATTATTATTATGAAATTTTAATCGTACGTACGCGCGCGTAGATAGCTACGTACGCATACACCGCCCGGCGCGCCACCACGCGCTCGGCGTCGAGAGGAAAGAAGGAACGGCCTGAACAACAGGTTATCAGCATGGATACGGTGACAATCAATAACGCACGTGCGATATCATGAGCAATCAATTAATGTTGTTTGCGTCGGCGGGGAATCCTCTCCCTCAAGAGGAAAAGGTTGTCTCGGCCGGCTTCTTGAAATCTGCCTTTCCGAAGGCAGTCAGACTTCTGAACGAGGCGGACATCGTACTAAGACGCAAAGCATTGCTGACAATCTCGGTAATGCTTCCTCCTTTATTTCAATTCGATCCTTCGCTTGCGCTCGACGCCTTCGTTCGCGTCACTTCCGTCCTCGTGCTGAGATGCGTTTTACCCCACCCTTTCACTCGTGTAAGGAACTCTTGACAAACGCTTCATCGTGCATCCAGTTGATTGACAAGGGCGTGATTGTCGTGTTAAGCGAATGCCTCGCTTCTGAGGATGAAGTCGTGCAAGAGCGCGCGGCTCATGACATCAACATCATCATAACTATCGTTGGGTCAAAAGGATGCGAGAATCTGTTGAGAACGGGTGCGGTGGAGAACTTGATTTTGCTTCTGTCCTCCTCTTCTGAAAACGTGCGTCACGCCACATATGACGTCCTCATGAACGCTTGCAAGCGCTCCTCTGAAATTCAAGATCTGCTTTGTGATATGAAGGGACTGCTAGAAAATCTTCTTCTACAAGTTGAACGAATGGGACTGGTGGATTCGCGTAAAGCACTTGGTTTAATCCGAACTTGTCTGGCTGGTCGACGGCGACCAGGTGATGATGTCGCGGTGAGTTTGTTTTTAAATGACCCTCTCAGCAAAGTCGTGCGGTCGCTCAAATTCTAACCTTCTTTATCCTCCTTAACACAGAGACGCTTGGTGTGCGAGGAAACGCTGTCAATCCTTGCGCGCGTTATGAATACCACGGTCGACGATACCACGGTCGACGAGAGTTTGTTAGACGCAGCTACCGTTGTGATGTCTTTGCTGTGTTCGGAACCAGGGACCAAAAAGGACATCATACGTGCTGGAATTGTTCCCATCCTGACCGTCTTACTCAAGAACCACGTGCAAGTGGATACTAAGACAGCCGCAGCAGCTGCTCTCATGCATCTCTCGATCGATATATTGGGAAAGACAGAGTGCATAAAATTTGGGATTACTCGTTACCTTATTGAGGGCCTTGGAGCGCGAGAAGACCACGAAACATTTATCCTGAACTGTCTTCAGTGCATCACGAATGTCGCCGAAAATAAGGAAGGTCGCAAACAGTTTCACGTCTTGGAGCAAAAGTTGGAGATATTGACGTATCATGCCTCTAAACTTATTCAGCACGAAGCAGCCTTAGCTCTCAGATCTATCAGATTTAAGGTTGTTGGTGAATGAAGACTCTTAGCAGAAAGACCTTGTCACAGAAGAACTGGGTGGGGAGCGTCAATCAAATAGATTACGTGAAAACGTGTTCAGTGCAGGGAAAACAGTAAGGAGCGAGATAGTAGTCCGGCTAGCTACTAGAGCCACTAGCTACTACAGCTAGCTAGCTATAGCTAGTAGCTAGTAGCTAGCTCTAGTAGCTCTAGTATGTATGTAGTAGCTATCTACGATTAGCAGTAATTAGCTGGAGTGGATGGTCGAATGAAGAACTTCGTTTTCAGCATTCAAACTTTTAAAGCCGGTTTACAGTTTCTGTCGCTTGAACCTATCCAACGCGCCAGCGCTCTGGTCTCGCGCTCCTACTTCTACGTTGCGCGAAAACAAACTCTCGGGGAGAAGTGTTTGTTCTACGTCTATGCCCTCTTTCACGGTTCCATCTTCTTCAACTTCCTCGTCTCCAATGTCTATTTCGTCAGGATTATCAATACTTGAAACGACACCGACAGCAACACCCCCTCCGCCTTCGGTGTGTGCCTTGACGAAACCTTCAATCGTGTCAGAAAGACCTCCTCGTTCTAGCTCTGCCACGGACTCTTCTAGAGCTTCACTTTCTTGAGGCCTTGAAGTCATTGGCGGGTGTAGATGGCCAGATTCAGAGTTGCTTGCGTGTGAAACGAGCTCAACAGTGGCCATGTTGAAGTGCGTTTGGCTGAAGCTCGCACTAACAGATCGCTTTATTCGCAGCATCTCTCGGAAGGTGTCTTCATTTCCATGCCGGATTTCGAATTGATTCCATTCTTCCCAGAACCCGCTCTCTTGCTGAGGATTAGCAAATTGACTTGCGTGGATATAGAGACCACGCGCACGATCGACTTCTCCGAGCTTTCTCTCAAGACGAGCATATCGAGTACACAAAACTTTCGTAACTCCATCAGGCAGATTCTGCCCGATGGCTGCTTCGTAAATGTTTCGGACCTTGCCCACGCCAAAAGAATCCATAGCTCGTGAGGCATAAAGCTCATACAACTCAAGCTTTTCATCATTTGACACTTTCTTACAGGCACGCTCGTATATATCCATGGCACGCCGCGCGAGCCCGTGCTCTTCCTCTAAACGAGCATACTCTAAGAAAAAAGGCTTAGACTCCTTTGACGGGACGGCTGCAATACAGTGCTCGAACAGATCTCTAGCCCGCTCCAGCTTTTTCGAACCAAACCTGCCAACAAAATCCTTCAGGTATGCTTGCCAAATCTCACGACAGTGAGGAAACTTGAAAAGGCTGATACCTCGTTCATAAACCTTGTAGCTTTCTTCAAAAAGCTTGTTTTCCTGAAGCAGAAGAGCGAAGTTAAGAATGATTTGTGGCGACGCTATGCGGAGATCGAGCATACGATTGTACACCGCCTGAGCAGAATCTAGAGAGCCCAAAGACTCCTCGAGGTCGCAATAGAATGTCCAAAGCTTCAACGACTTGAACACTCGTTCCTGCACAGGTAACAGCTCGGAATTTGTTTGATGCAGACCTGGAGAGCGAGGTGGCTCAGTTGTACACCGGCGCATCAGACTGAGTGCACCTCCAAAATTTTGCTGGCGTAACTCAAGCTCGCCCCACTCACACCACACAGTTGCGAGATCATCAACTGTTGAATATTGAACACGAACAGCCTTCTCAAACACAACACGCGAGTTCTCAACATCGCCGTGGATCTCATAAAATTTTGCAAAATCGACCCATAACGTATGCGGCTTACCAGTAGCTTTTGAGGGATCCACGCTTGTAACAGCCTCCGTAAACGTCATAACTTGGCGTGCAGGATCAGCTTCAAACAGGGCGATGCGTTTACGCCACTCGTGTACATTGTGAGGATTCTGGCGCAACATCACTGAAGAGAGTAACTCGGGTCTTCGGCTCATGAGAAACTCAAGACGTGCAAGACGAAGATCAAGATCATCACCAGAGTCTGTCAGCAAAAAGTCAGATCCACAGTGGCTCCCATCCTTTTCTGTGTCATCAACGAGTGCGCCTTCTGTAGCAGATTCCATTTTTGCACTCAAAACGCTCTCTTCAAATTGAGTGTAAGCGTCAAATATCAACGAGAAATCACGCACAGTAATGACGGTTGCCAGCCCCTCCTCAAACACGTCGCGGGCCTTTTCAAAAAGGCCGCGACGAATGTAGAAATCAGCGAGACAGGTCCACAGTCTTCCAACCTCGTCAGTGAACTTACGAATGCCACCTCTTATCATCGAGTCAATATCCAGGCAGTCGACTTCTTCTGGATGAGTCGCGACAATCTCACATAGTTCTAACCATATTTCGTGCTTACTCTTTCCAGCCAGAGATTGGAATGTCTCATCGTTTACTATTTTTGCGAGTCTCTCTGCAACCTCATCCCAACGGCCACGGGCTTTCAGAAACTCTACGTACTCCTCGGAATGTCCTGGCTCAAATTTTAAATAACGTCGGTAAACGCGGCGTGCTGTATCGACAGGTACACCATTTTGTCGAATGAATCCCTAGATGTTCATAACATATCGAGAGCAGTTTGTTCAGGGGAGAATACGTGCTGGTCAGAAAGAAGAGTGAGGGAAACTTGAAAAGAAGCGGCAAAAGACGAAAAAAAACGGATCGCGGGCTGGAGCTAGTAGAAGTCTCAAGGCATACTTACCAGATAGATTGTCCAAATGCGATCGTGCTGAGTCACTGGAAGAGACGCAAGCGCTCGATCGCTGGTCTGTCTGACAGAGGTCACATCTTGTTGTTCAACAAGAAAGTTAAGGTAGAGCTCCCAGATCTTCGGCATCTTGTGCATCGTGACCAATGCTCGCTCGAACGTGTTGTTGAGAGCCAAATGCGCAGCATCAGTAATGCGCAGATGGCGTGCAGCCTCATAACGTTCTTCAAGGTATGCATGCCATAACTGTTGTTGAGGAAGAAGAAACCAGGGGAAAGGGGGTTAGTTGAGGTTTGTCTGGAAGAGAAAAAATTAACTCAGTTGGATTCGAGACGCGGAGCTTTTTGCAGAAGTAAGCCGCTGCACCTTGCCCCGGGACATAGACATCCCGTATACATCTCACCGAACGTCCGATCCGAGCTTCATACCTTATAACTACCAGGCAAAGCATTTACTGCGCGTTCGAAGATGATGTAACGTCGCTTAGCGGGAGCATCTTTGCGCGCGTCGAGGTAACGTGACCATAGGCTGGGAAGGTTGGGGTTGCGTAACAGTTCAGCCTCAAAGACAAGATCTGCTTCCTGGGGGAGCAGATCATCGTCTGCGTAGCATTTACCCGTTTCAGATGAATATGTCAAGGGGCGGTTATCCCTTTGATGTCTCGCCATCATCCCAGACTCTGCTGAACGGGCTGACAATCAAATCAAATCAATCACTACCCATATTACATACAGAATAGAATCCCTAAAATCGCCTTGCTTGCTTATTACTTGCTTGCTTGCTATTATTATTACTAATAATATATTATTGATATCCCAAATGCTTAAAAGGGCCGTCAACTACGGAAGGCGTCGCACGTAAGTCCTAAGTGATATGTTTTGACCAAAACCTCGCACATGTCGAACGAGGCCAGGCTAAGGCACAACGCCTTGAGCGCGGTATGCGATGATCATTTTAGCTTGATGCGGTGCGTTTCCGATCTCTCTCGGAGCGTTAAGAATGTTTCTTCAATGAATGAAGGAGAGAAAATGTGCTAAACTTTCCACTCCTCTCTCTTCACAGTGCCTCCGAGAACCTCCGTCAACGGGAGGAACAAGCTTCTACTTACATACAAAGTCGCTGGAGATCATACAACACTCGAAACAACTTTGAAAGGTTGAAAAACGCTGTTCTTTCGATACAGGCGGGATATCGCGGTCATCTTGGCCGCAAACGAGCGCTTTGCAGGGCTCACTTGGTAAGTTCCAGTCAACTATTTCTACTCGAAAAATGTTATTGGTCCAACCTCCCCTGACCTCATTTTTCCTTTCTCGCAGGTGGCGTCTGATAGTCGCCTCCAGCACTTTCAACGAGCTGCACTTGTTCTTCAGCGACACTGGCGCGGGCACTTCAGTCGGAAAAAAGTTCACAGCTTTTATGACAGGAGGAGATACTTGCAGCGTGTGCATTCTGTAGGTGAACGGTTAAGGGAAAATCTGTATGCTCGTCAACACGGGTCACTCGGACACGCGACGCGGGAAGGAAAGGTAATCATTCGACGATAGCTAGCTAGTAGCTAGCTATAGCTAGCTCGTGAACATGTAGCCTACCAGTCTCCACTTTCCTCTCATCATTCAGTTAAGTTTACTAAGCGACGTACTCACCTACATCAAATATAGGTAGCTAGTACTAAATAGTACCTCGTTCTGAAAGACTAAACATTTCGTTTCCCGGTTTTCAATCAGGATTCACATTTGCGCGAGGCTTTTGCGACGGCTTCATGCCAATCATACCACCTTGCTTCGACGAAATTACACGCGGGTGTAGAATCTCAATATCCCGATGCCGTGCAAGCCAAAGTGAGAGGAGTTGAAGCAAAGATACACTATTGAACGTCATATTTACAAAACGAGCACACGAGAGCGGGTGAGCTTTAATAGCTAGCTAGCTAGCTAGAGCTATCTAGTAGTAGCTAGTTAGCTAGTAGCTAGTCAACTTCACCCGTCTTGATGAACGAGCCTCCAGAGGTGTGCCTGTGAGAGGATGGTTTCCAACTGAAATAGGTGTGAGGATGAGGCATGGTCAGTACTTTGGGAACAGAGAACAGCAGTGAGCAGTAATTTTCTTACCTCCACAAGTGTCCAGTTGTCTGTCGGTAGACTTTGCAAGAAGACGATGATACCCTGAAAATCCAGAGCTTTTAAGTCAGCAGACCAGTGCATTAAAAGTGCGGCGCAGAAGTATGCTACGAAGTCACCAACTTGATCGTTCTCAGCAATATATGTATCCTGATTGTTGGTCATAAAACGTTTTCGTGATCAGTCTATCAAGAAAGAAAAAAATATTTCAAAAAATCGTGGTTCGCTCTCACTCAAAAGCAACACTTACCCATAGACGTGGAAACATACCAAATGGAATCTCGCGGAGCAAGAGACAATTAATCCAGCGGAATCCAAACTGTAAAAAGTCGACTCCCTGTGGTTAGGGGTGGTAGATCGTGTGAGCAAAGACAGGTAGATCGTGTGAGTGGTAAAAAAAAGTTTTTGTGAATACCTACCTCCTGTTTTAAATGCTGATGCAAGTCGCCATCAAGGAGTTTAACAAGCTGTATCCACGTAGATGTTTAGTTTAAGAAAAGAAGCAGCTCACAAAATCACAAAAGTTTGCTGCCGCAGCCAATTGATTCTACGCACCTCGCTGAAGTGGAAACATGTTTTCTGAACGCCAGGCTGAGCAAACGTGTAATTTTCCTGAATATTGTCAAGAACTTTGCAAATACACCAATAACAATCCGCTTCAGCATCGTAGAGCTCGTTGGATGATGATGCGGTCTTGTCCAGCCGGTCCATCTCCTCCGAGCAAAAATCAGACAGAAAGACTGCGGCGGGAAAGACGTGTTGTCAGTGTTTTGTTCGCCAGACGCCGTAAACGAACTCGTTGATTTCCCTGAACCTCACCTGACATGAATGGGATGACAAGGTCATTCATACCCTGCACGTAAGACGTTCCAGGATTTCGTATGGATCTTACGAAGAGGATTCGTTCGATGGACCTGAAATAAACGATGATTTAAGGTTAATAATCAGCTGGAGGTTCGGTGACAGCACGGATATTCCTCATCGAGCGGAAAAAAAGGGTATCGCACTTACTTTCGGAAACCGCCGTTTTTGCTTGGGAGAAATCCAAGTGCTGCGGTGCGCGGCACGTCAATTCTAATTTGGTGCAATACTCTGAGCTCATCTTCACTCCTATCAATGTCATCAACATCGTAATGTTCTTGTACCCAGATGTGATATTCTTGGCGCTTTCGAGACAGCACCTCGGCGCGGCGACCCGAACTCTGGGGCAGATATCCCTGCGACACAAAGGAGCAAGCAATGATCAATGACCTGTACATGCATGATCGAACGTTCTTTATGTTCATTCCTACTCACCAGTAATAATTTCCAGCAGATGGATCGTCGGCCTGGCGGGCAACCGTTCCACGCCAGCTTTTGGAGTTCCTGTGCTCGGTCGAAGACGTGGACGATGTGAACTCGTGATGAAAAGCGTCGTGAAACTGGGGACCGCCTGTTAACACATACACACACACCTGCAGATTCACAACGGGCTCGAGAAGGAGCCTCTCGAATTTTCCATCGCGCGTGCCGTACAAGCCGACCGTATCGATGTTGTCGACACTGTTGAAGGCCGGAGAATCTTCATTCGTTGTTGTTGAAAGCACTTTGGCTTTCACCTTGTATGCTTTTTGCTGCTGATTCACTTGTTTCGAGCGAACTCCAAGTTGTCCCGGCAGCCTGCGTCCTTGGTTGAAACTGTAAAGATGTGTTGAGATGGATATTTCAGTGTTATTCCTCAGGAGGCGCCGTTTTGCGTTTCGCGACAAATTTCACGCATTCGCGAGGAGAAAAGTAACGGCGCCTTCGAAGGACCTGCCTGGCAAGGAGTCGGAATCTTTCACCGAGATTCCCGGTTGTATCTTGTTCAGTCACCCTTCTTTCTTCCTCACTGGAAGAAGAAGGCAGCTCAAGTCGTGACCTTGCACTCATACACTCGCACGAACATACACTCGCAGTTGGAGGGTGATACCAAACGTGTCCATTCCGCGGCAAGCGGCACCGTTTGTATTCCAGAAACGCGCTTCGTGCATGTATGTGTTGTTTCTTTCGATTTTCGGCCGATCGTTTTAAAACGAGCGAGTGGCCGGTGGCAACAACTAATAATAACTGGCAAGCAAATTGTAATAATATATATTCTTCGCGCACTATATAACTTAGTTTCGAGAGTAGAATCACGTGCAGATTTGGAGAGAAGACGATCTTATGGCTATATATATCCTGCTATATATGAACTACTACCTGTAATAAATACTTCGTTCGTCTTTGAATTACAAAAAAGTAAGGGTGTATGGAATACAGTATTATTACTTGCTTGCCAAAAAGACCGGTTGAGCAAAATCGGGTCGCGGCGCGCCGCTCAGTCTCCAGATGCGCCTTCAAGTGTGACAGACGCTTCATGCAGGACTCAGCGAGGCCTCATGAGAGTATTTTGGGAGATGACATTCTGGCGTTACGCAAGCTCCTAGCCTGGGTCCAGTCCAACGGAGGCTCTGCGGACAAACTCCAGTTCGCTGAGGGTTCGTGCTCACGGAAACTGGTAGCCAAGTCGAAAATTTGCGGAACTGCAGATGAAGGCGATACGATGTTCTCTATCCCTACCTCGTGCTTGCTACACCCTGATTTAGCAAAAACCGACTCTGTATATGGTCCTGCTTTTACGTCGCTCGCACTTGAACCAGGCGTCGACGACAGAATCGTTCTCACTCTCTTTCTTGCCTTGGAAAGAGGGCGGGGTGAGTCTTCAAAGTGGGCAACTTACATCAACGGACTTCCCGCTCGCATTCCTGTTCCTCTGAGCTGGTCAGATTCTGATCTAAAGTACCTTGAAGGTACGCGTTTGGAGCATGCTGTTAAGCAACATCGCAAGGCTCTCCAACAAGAATGTGAGGTTTGGGCCCCGTTGCTCCTTGCTCACATTCAGCAGAATAAGTATAAACCTGTATCCGCTGAAGCACAAGCGCTGGCGAGGAAGGCTTTAATACCAGAAATGATATCTTGGTCGCGAAGCTGTGTGTGGAGTCGAGCTTTCTCACTTTTCTTGAATCAGACCAAGACAATCGCCTTAGTTCCTTTAGGCGATATGTTCGATCACTCTCCTGATGCTCGGGTTGAGTGGCTCACAGACGACACAGCTGCGACTTTCTCTATACGATCCTATGAGGCCATCTCTGAGGGCAGTGAAGTATTCAACAACTATGGGGCAAAGTGTAACGAAGAACTGCTGCTTGGGTACGCGTTTGTCCTTGAGCAGAACAAGTCAGATAACTATCACCTAGAACTCGCAGCGAGTGAAGCATTCGAGCCGAACAATCTTTCTGGTGGCACACACTCTGTTCGTGAGAATGGAATTCGTGACTCACTCTTGCGTCATTATGAAATAAGCTCGACTCACTGTCTTCGGATAGATGATCCTTTGCCAGGATCACTTCTGCTTGCAGCTCAGATTCTCTCGTCCACGCCTGCACTTGCATACAGATTGTGTTCTAAGATTCCGCCCGGCGAGTCGCCTGCCGAAGCACTCGCAACACGCATTCCTTCGGACGATGTATGTACATCTTTCCGCGCGTTACGCTCCTTGCACCTGCTAATTATGGAAGAAATGAAACGGCTCAGCAAACGTGCAACGCCAGACGAAAATGACTGCTCTGAAGTTGGGCAGGGCTTTTCTGCAAAAATGAGTTTCGTGTATCGTAAGTCTCAAACTCATATTGCTAATATGACACTCACCGCAATAAAACAACGGGCCAGATCCCTCTTATCTCAGCTAAGCATTTCGATTGATGAAAGACACCTTACCTTTGACTGTGACGAACTATTCTTGAAAGAGAAAGAACAATACGAATCATGGTTATCCGAGCTTGGTGTTCTGAACAGTGCCGTGGAAGAGATCTCTATCCGAAGTTACTTTGGTTTCACAGACGGTTTGCGGGTTACATCGTCGATCACAGAAGGAAACTTTCTTGGAAGTGTGCCATCTGATGCCATCATTGTCGCATCAGATGACATATCTGAATCTTGCTCAAACCTTGGCATAGATGCCGAACAGGCTGCCCTGGCAGCTACCCTCTTACGATTAACGCTGAACGGCGAAGAACGAGAAAGGTATGCGCCTTTTGTGAACTGGATCATGTGTGCACCTGTCACTGCTGCGGCTTTCAATTCAGACGTTCTAACTGTTCTTCAGGGAACTGCAGTTGGGCAGGGTGCTCTTGGCTTGCGCGCAGAATACGACGAAGAGCTCGAAATGCTCTATGAAGCTGCTTGTTTACGAAACGACAGTTCGCGTTCAAACTTGAGTCCTTTGTACGCCAGGGCACGAACACTTGTCGAGCGATATGCGGTCCGACTCCCTCAAATCGGGCGTGAGGTCAAGGTCCCCGAGGCCGGACGTCTAGCAATCGTACCGTTTATCGGGTTCTTCCCTAGGGCACTTGAAGATCTCGTTGCAAAACTCGTTTGGACGCAAAAGGTGGTAGCTTCCCCAACTTGCGAGGGAAAATGGCATCTGGAACTGAAGAGCTTATGCGACCTGGACGCTGGCACTTATCTTATCGAACCAACGGACGGCATTGACGAAGGAACTCAAGTTTTAGAGATCGGGACAGAGTCGCTGTGTTCGCTCATGGAAGAACACAGCAAATTCAAATTTTCATGTGCAGCGACATCACACACGGCAGGTTCACAAGAGGATTGTTCGAGGCTTGTCGTGCGTAATTCGGTAGAGCTGCTTCTAGAACCTGCCGATGAAGATGAGAACCTTCGCCGAAGCAAAAGTGCGCTGCTCCGGTTCATGGGAATAGGCGACTCTCACTATCTTTCAGTGTCACCTAACTCAGAAATATTTTGCGCTGCACTTTTGGTTTGTAGTGCCGAAAATCAAGCGGGATTGGAAAGGCTTCGAGATGCCTGGCTGACAGCTGTCGAGTGCGGTCATTCACCTAAGACTCAAATTGAAAACACAAATGTTTCACAAGCTAGCCGCAGGGAGTCGAACTCGGTTCGTGTGTCGAGCTCTATTGATCGAAAGTCCCCCTCTGCAGTAGGCGAGAAGAAGAATGAGAGCTCAGTCGAGATAAAGTCAACGCTTGATGTTTCAGATCAGAGCCACGATTCACCTTCAGGGAACTACCTGTGTACTTTTCAGCTGGCTGCTGAAGCCTTGCAGCTGAACATCGGTATCGGTAAGAACGTAAAGAGAGTGGCCCGAACTATGCTGAGGAGCATGATTCAACAGTTGCCAATACCCTCAAATACTGATTTAACCGTCACTCGTCGCGGTACCAGGCAGGAAAAAGAAGCAAGCTTACAGCGTGCCGTTGCTCTAAGATATGCTCAGCGGCAACGAGAAATATTGGAAATAAATGTCGAGGCACTGGCAAGGCCACGCGACGTCAAGAAGGTGAAGAAACGACGAAGGTCGTGCACAACGTAGCTCCTTACTTGGATGCTGCTCTTCGTAGTATCAATACTATTATGCGTTAGCTAGCTAGCCAGCTACTAGCTAGCTAGCTAGAAGATAGCTCTAAGATAGCAAGCAGCCATATCAACTTTAGACATATCCATCACGCGTGCCACTAGCTAGCTCTAGTAGCTCTAGAAGATGGGGATTCAACGCTGATATTAAATACTCCACCCGACTTCCAAGCAAGCAAGCATGAGTAAAACGTAGTAACTAGACTACATATTACAAACAAGTATTATGACTCAATGACTCAAAACTCCAAACTTTGCCACGCGATTCACTTCCCTTTGTTCGTGCCTTTTGACCGTGCCCCTGACTTCATGGCAGTGGTCCTATTTGCGCCGAATCCGGACCCGGAGCCTGTTGTGGCTTGCTTACGAAGAGCAAAAGCAAACGCAACTAGCGTTTCATCCTCATCTACGATTGTTTGGTTCCAGTGGCGTAGAACAGCAGGCATCAGCTCCTCCTTTGTGCCTCCGTTGTGCACCTCTCCGAGCTTGTAGGTTCGACGATATTTGCGCAGCGAAGGAGCCTGTGAGTAAGGATCACGGGTCAGCGGTTTGAACGTGGAAGGTTATGCCATAAACAGCTGGAAGCAAGGGATTCAGCGTACCTCTAATCTGGAAAGATCGACACGAGTATCCTGTCGCTTTGCAGAGGTGCCCTGGGTGACTCTGGCACCAGCAGCCTGCAAAGCGGAGAGGAGGAGGGAATTTTTTAGGTCAGGGGGAGAAAACGGAAACGAGTCACTTCCTTTCCTGCGTAAAGCGTGCGCTTCCGAAGACGCCACGCCAGGACGGATTTCGCGCTAGTCTCGCTCCGCGCCAACAAAATGGTGACCCCGCAAACGGTGACTGCGCTGTCCTGTTCCAGTGAAACTCACCATGTCCTCGGCATCGTCCTCACTTGACAGTCCGCCAGGGCCGACACTGCCTTCCGCCCCGGCAGGTTTATGATCCTGAGGATCGTGTTTGTCAGCAACCGCGCGAGAGCTGCGTCGACGCGACTCCATGTGATGTCAACCGAGGGGTTCGCAAAGTGTAAACCGGTAGGCTTGGATGAGGGTGCGCGCCTTTCTGCGCTTGCGGAGGTAACTAAGCCGTTCCACTTGAAAAAGCTTCTGCCCTTCAACTTCTGCGTAGATCAGGGTTCTTCTCGTCATTTCCGTTTTCCGAAAACCGAAATTTGATAGCTACGTACGAGCCGAGCTGGGTCATTTCATCAAGCATGAAAAAAAATCGATTGCGAGAGTTACCTAAAAATCAAACACAAAATATATGAAAGTACGGTAAAATGGAGAGAGACAGCCAGGACGGTCGGCGCTGGCGGGTCCACCGGGCCCGCGCGCGTAAATTAGTGTTTTTTCGAGATTTTCGCAGAGGTTTGCCGTAGGCGAGGTTGTGCGATTTTTTAGGGCTTCTATACCAACCCCCGGTCAGCCAAAAATCCCGAGAAGTTGTGTCTGCTAAATTAAAACTTGTATACAATCGATTGCGAGAACTACTAAAAATTTTTCCCAGATATTTCCGTAGATACCCCCCCGTGTTCTACACACATCCCAGGGAATGGTAGCATCCTGAACCCCCCTAATGAATTTTAATCATCGGACCGAGTCAATCTTGGAACCATCCTGGACTCTCGGATTAAATTCTTAAACCCAGTGTTCAGGCCCATATCCTTAGAATGTTAAATATTGTCACTTGATTGGCTGGACTCGGCGAAAAGCGCGCCAAGCGATGGCATTTTCGCAAAAACAGTATTTTTTGCGTATGGCGGTTTCACCCACAAATGAAAAATTTAAAAACGCTCGGACTAAATGCTCACTGAATAGGGTGGAAAATTCTTTCGACCAATCAGATTGCGCCCTTCAGCGTTACATGTAACGCGGAAACACTGGGTTTAACCTGCCGTCAATCGTTTTCCAGCGATCGTATGGCGGTTAGTCAGAGCTGATTAATACAAAACACCCGCGTGTGTCGAATTCGTGGAGACCGATTTTTTATGGGCCAAGACTGAAAACCATACACAATTTGCCCGTTTGAGGTTGTGGGATTTAATCGGCGAAAGTAATCAATCCAGTATACGCCCTCCGACCCTCCGAGTGGTATTCACTGGTGACCTGCTGACGAGCACCGCGATTAAAATTTCCCGGGAAAATTTTATCGACTCTGGATATGCGCCCCTACGCAAACATGAACGCCCGGGCGCTGTACGCCTCGTCCTTCCACCGTAGCTGCACCGTCACGTCACCGGCCTCATTTCCGAGCCTCTTACCCACCCCGGTCCGAAGCTCCTCGATCCGCCGCATCGCGTCCGCCAGACTCGTCTGCGTCGCCGGTTCGATCTCCACCCAGC
>JACLAA010000035.1_pt1 | contig 14097 bp, 12 predicted proteins | sample 8027891 | NCBI WGS metagenome assembly JACLAA01 (sample SAMN15724900, study PRJNA655200) | protist metagenome | isolation source: fluorescence activated cell sorting (FACS) single amplified genomes of... | place: Spain: Blaines Bay Microbial Observatory, Mediterranean Sea | collected 2016-01-19 | reverse complement strand
CAAATCCAAGGACAGCACCAAAAAAAGACTGTCGACGGCGGGCCCAACCAAGGAGCGGGTGGTAAAGAAAATTGAACAAGAGATAGATGATATTGGATTCGGTTTGGGTGGCAGCAAAGACTTTAGCAACATAAATTACGACTACACGTCGCTTATCGGTGATAGTTTGATTCAGAGCCCCAAGAATTTAATAGAGCACCTGACCACTTTACAGTATCAGATTAATGAGGCGTCGGATGAATTTGAGAATAAGTTATCCGCTTTAAAGAAAGCTAAAAAAGACTTCGATGCATCGTACGAGAACGAACATGGTGAAACCCCAGACGATAGTGAAGACACTTATAAAGAATATCAACAGCAGAAAAAGGCAGCAGTCAAAGCGCAAACGAAGGCGCACAAGGAATGGAAGAAATCACTCGACAACGCCAATACGTCGTATGCGGAGAAAGAGGCGGATATCAAACAGAAGGTGGCGAAGTTAAAGGATTTAGTAGAGAAGTGGAAGGCGGCACGAGAGGCCGAAAGCGAGTCGCCGCCCGCGAAGAAGCAGAAGAAGGACTCGGACTCGGACTCGGACAAGGACTCGGACAAGGACTCGGACTAGGACTAGGACTAGGCACCCAATCCCCTCCCCCCAACAACCCCCTTCGGTCGTAACAAATTTACTTAACTAGCTTGCGTAGTGCGGCGCCGGGGGCGGCCTGATGACCGCTGCCTTTCACGATTTCGTGTGCAAGACGAATGTTCTCAACCTTTTGCTTGGTTCCCTCGTTGCCGAACTGGGAAGCGAGATTGAGGGCAGAACGGGCTATTTTGCCCTTGTTCTTCTTCAAAAACTTGCCAGTGGACTTCACGGCCTTCTTAACTTTACGTTTAGGGATTCCTGATCCAGAACCGGCCAATTCGTACCCAGACCCATTCATTCCGATAAATGCCCGGCCCACGTATAGTTCGTTACTTACTGCTTGAAGTAAAGGCATGGTGTGTGTTGTTTTCCTTATATTATCCACAGAAAATAATCAACCCATATATATCCGGTTCCCTCGCCCATCGAGTATAAACCTGTTCATATTCCGTGGAATTGGTCTTTGCTTTTGGATAGAGGTTCTCAAAATCGGTCTGCCGTCTGGGCTGAACAGGTTTTTTTTAAGAGCGTCTTTAATTTGATTTAAGCTCAAATGCGGAAGCAACATCGAAAGTGGTGCTAAACGTTTGAGCTCTTCTAACGTTAAATCCTTGATATCAATTCCAGCCTCTTCGAGCTCCTCGGCCAAATCCTCTAAGTCCTCGTCGTCAAAGTCCTCGAAATCTTCGTCCATGTAATCGTAGTCCAGCTCGTCCTCATCAGTATCCGTGTCTACTTCCGATTCCGTCATCGGTTCCGTCATTCGCTCACGCTGACGACGCCTTTCACGATCAGCTCTCTGACGGTCTGTGGCTGTTTGTTGTCTTGAATCTGTCCCGGCGCGTGGCTCTCTCGCTTTGGGTCCAGTTGGTGTGTTCGGCATCTTTCAAATAAATATGTCTTATTACTAAAGAAGATATAATTATGCCTGACAACCTTGTTCGAATCGACAATCCCGACAAGAAAACTCACTGTCTCGATTCGCGGTATGGTGAACTTGGATTTTCATTTCCCTCGCTAATCTTGATAGTGGGGAAACGCGGATCAAGTAAGACGACCTGTGCCTTAAACATAATAGGAAAAAGCCGCTATGCTGGCAAGCCGTTGGATAGAATCGTTATATGGCATGGCGACCCTTCTGGGACGGAGGAATACAGGATTTTGACTGACGACGGCGCTGAAATCGTTGCGGAACTTCCGGCTATGGATTCGTGGGACAACACAAAACGTAACGTTCTCGTGGTTGACGAAGTTAACTTTCTTGGCTTCAACAGAGCGGAGCAGGCCGCGTTCGAACGCTATGTTAACTACGGAGTTTCGCACAAGAGTTTGATGATGATTGTGATAGTCCAAGATATGCGTAATCTATCTCCCTGTGTGAAGCGCTCAGCTGACTACCTGTTGCTTTACCCGTCGTTCAACAACTACGACGTGCTTTACGACTTGAGGCGCAAAACGGGGCATAATTACGTAGAGCTCATGAAGTTGTGCGGCCCTAAGGATAACATCACTACGGCTTTTAACGGAATTGGCCCGCCCCTTCGTCGTAACATTTTTGAAGTGATTGAGATCAACGACGATTACGACGAGTGATTTTTTTCTATCGCTATAACAAGGAAACAAAACAACATGTCGTTCTTCGACCTCCACTCAGATGCAAAGATTCCTCGCGACGGCGTTAAGAAACACACGGTCACCTCGATTCCGAGTGAGGGAGGCGCCACAACTGGCTTAATCCGGTTCCGATGGACGTCCTCGCAAAACCACTGGTTCGTTCCCCACCTTTCCTATGTTCTTTACGAGTTCGCGATCAGCAAAACCGGTGGCCTTGTTCAGGATGCCGATTTGCTTCAATTTGTGGGTTTTCCTGGCGCGGCCGCAAGCGATGGAGGTCCTTCAACTCTGACCCTCCAAGGAACGAATATAACGACCATCACTAATCCCGCGGTCACCCAGGCGTTCTACACGCGTCTTTACGGCGCCAAGGACACGCGCGATTCTATTCTGCAGCCGCTTGAGGTTGGTGTAGTCGCTGCTGACAATTCGACTATGACGTGCGCATACCAGCCTCCTTCAGGCTTCTTCAATAGCGACGTGAGTCTGCCAAACGGATCTTATGTTTTGGGCATCAACCTTTCCAACAATTACATTAACTCCATGGTCGCTAACCGGTCCGTCGCCGACCAGGGCGCGAATATCCCGGGATTGTCGATCACACTGCAAAAAGCAACGTTCATGGCTGTTCACGTCGAGCCAAGCGGTACCCCTTCTATTCCTCGCACAGTCACGGTCCCCCTCGTCGACATTACCACAAACAACACGAGCGTTACCAGTAACGGTACGCATGCGCTGAGTTTTTCGATTCCTGCATCAACGAAACGCGTGCTTGTGGCATCGCAGCATCTTAATCCCGCCGCCGCCGGCGCAAATGGCAGTACTTCTTTAACGGGCGCCGCTTTCCAGACGATTTCGGGCCAGTTTAAGGGTCAGAGCATTCCGCAGACACCGTACGACACCTCTAACGAATCTCTCATTCGCAAGTACTGGGACTTTTACAACGAGCAGCTTTCGTCGGGCAGATCAGTTTTCGACACGATCTTTCAGTACCAAGCTCAACCTATCATTATGCTTCCTTTCGCCTCGGACCCTAACAACTTGGACACCAATCTTGTTCTAAGGACGCAGATGCAGGGTGGTACCACGAACAGTCTCGTGCATGTTGGAACTGTGCACGATTCGGCATTGATCGTAAATTATGATTCATCGGGTTCGATGATGGAGTCATGCACGTATGCGGTTCTCTCTTAGGATCGAAGATCCCGCGATCTTCGCTCGTAAACTTCGCAACGAACGATCAGTCATGTTTATTTTTTTTTGTTTATATATAATAAATACAACATGTCACGGTGGTTGACGAACGATGCAGTCGGAACAACAAAAGCGGATCCCACGCTTAGTTCAAAAATTAAGCAATGCTACAATAACATCACGGTAAATACAAACAATATTACATTGGAAAATACAGATTCAGGCGTGTCGAAAACGGTTGCAGTCTCCGGTGGGGGTTCAAGTAGTACAATAGCATATAATTCCGTCTCTGTTTCGGGAAATGATCTTGTATTTGGCAAGACCGACGGCAACACAGATTCGGAGCCGTTGAATAATTTAACAGCTATTACAGACTTAGAGGCGTTGACAATAAATCATACCAACGATATAACAGCATTAGAAACTCTTACTAATGGATTAGTAGTTAGTGATATTAGTGCTATTAAAAATCTTACTGGAAGTTCTACATTAAAGACTGCAGTGGATGGGCACACTGATGACGTGGACAACCTCAAATCAAGAGAGCAGTTCAAAAGTATTACGCAACATCCTGATTTGACAGATGCACAAATGTTTAACGATTTTCATCCGTTAGTGAATGGAAGAACATATCATTTTAGCAACAGTTCCTCTCAGGCAAGTGTTGCTCAAAGTGTGCTCGGTGCATTTCGACAAACAGATACATGGGAAAGCGAGGATAATCACGCTGGTAGAGCTTACAATACTCTTGTAAGTGGGTCATTTTATGACTATTCGGGACTAAATATAATCGGTGGTCATATGGGTGAATTCATCACAGTACAACTCCCCGAAGCAGTCGTCTTAAGTTCTTTTACAATGAGTGCCGACAGCACCCAGTCACTGCCAAGGTCTTTTAAAGTTTTAGGTTCAATAGATGGTACAACATACGACCTTTTAGGCGAATACACCGATGTGACAGTATCCACAACAGACGCAGGGACAAATTTCAAGTTAGATTCGAGCTTATCAGCATATGGAAGTGCGTACGACTATTACGCAATCGTAGTAACTCGAGTCGAACGCAATGGGACAAAACATAACGTAGCTATTCGTCATTTAAAGTATTTTAGTGTGTCTAAAGATGTGAGCGACACTATTAAAAAAGCAGATGAAAGTTTTAATAATGCAACAATTACCGGAACTAATACTTTAAATTTAATTTCTGACTCGGGAACAACGTCGTTAACACTGCCAACCGGCACGACAACTACTTCAGTCGACGCTCTTACGTTTAATTTCACCGTGCAAACGGTTGGGAGTAACGACAAGTATTTTCTTCATGGTGTTGAAGCTGGTTTATTACCCATCGAGTTATTAGCGAATCATAAGTACATATTTACGTTTCCTGCTGCTCATCCTCTCAAGCTTTCGCGTACAGCAGATGGCGGTACGAGAGACACGAGTACAGGAGTCAGCTTGGGAAATGAAGAAATCACAACAGGTGTGACATATGCACCAACCCAGTTAACATTTATCAATGGTAGTATACAAACTTTTGACAATCTATATTATTATTGTGAGAACCGCGCTAACATGGGTGGTGCAATCATTGAAGAAAATGGATTTAATAACATTACTCAAATTACTTATGATAGTTCAGTTCCAAGGCTCGAAGTTGGAAGAGCATTTCACGAAATATATGGGGCGACTACTCCTCAGTCCCACGATCTTATTCCTCTAAGCGATTCGTACACCTCCGCGGCTATATCAGGTAGTGATTTAACTTTGAATAGAATATCTGGCACAAATGCAACAACAATCACCTTACCTAGCGGTAGCGGTAGCGGTGGCGGTTCTACTACAAATTACCCCGAAGTGGCATTGACGTCTAATTATCCTCCAATAATTACTCCCGCAGCAATAGGAGCGGGTGGTTTAGACGGAAGTGGAGGTGCTCAAGGAACGGCAACTGCAAGTAATTCGTTAAGTACATCGGTTGGTCCATTGGATGCTTTCAATAATAGTGTAACAAACGAAGACAGATGGCAAATGTCAACAAGTTATGGTGTAAATGAATGGCTTAAGTTCGATGTAGGAAGTGGTAATACAAAATTTATTGGCTATTATCATATTTGGGCACGAGGCGGTCCAAATGAAGCTGACGCCCTCTCCCGTGCTGAATCATTACCAACTGATTGGAGAATAGAGGGGTCAAATGATGATGTAAATTGGATCACTTTGGATACAAGAAGTGGTGTAAACAATGCTGATATTGCTCATCAAAGTAGTGCCAGTGGTACTCTCACAAACTACCCCCATAAGGAATATCAAATACAGAACCCAGGTGCTTATCGGTATTATCGGCTGTGGGTTGTATCAACCGCCAGCAGTGGAGGCGTTATTATATCAGAATTAGCATATTACGAAATTGATTCACAAATTCCTAGGGCTGTTGGATCAACTGAATACAACCTCTTTACTGACAAACTCTTTGGGAGCGATAATTTGGGGAATCTTGGGGGAATTGATGGTAATCACATTGGTACTGCTGGACCTGTAGAGTACTGGGCGTTTGATCCATCAGATAATACCGTAATCGTTGCTTTTATTGATGGAACTAATTTAAAAATGATAAAGATTACGCAAGATGGTAACCTTGCTTCAAGTGTAACTTATCCAGAACGATATATATCAACTCCATCAACGTTACCAGCATCTGCAGCAGACCTTATTACTGCTTGGAATAGTTATTCGGGATCAGGCGGTCATTTATACACATTTACTCCGCATGCATTATTTGATTTAGCTGTGAATGATTCCCCAGCCTATCACGCATTCGATGAGATTTCTACAACTGAATGGGCGAGTCACTCAAATAGATATGACGTTACAACCGGTGACGCTGTTCAAACAGGCTTTTCTGCAACGCCACCCTCAACTATTACTTTTGCAACTACTCCTCTCTGGACTGGATTAGAGTACAGAAGCTACGATGTGACAACTACTTACGTTCAATATAAATTACATGATATTCCTGCAAATGGTGGAGCAATACTCAGTCCAGACATTTATGCACTAACTTTTGAAATAAATGGTAGTAATCAACTGATACTCGACGTAGATCCTCCAACAACAGGAGGTTCATCGCCTGCTGAATTTGACATTAACGGAGGTTCAACGATGACAAGTGGTGCTGTCACTCCTGGCGATATCATAACCCTATATAATTCGAGTAGTGCAGTGGTTGCAACAATGACAGTTCCAGAAGAACTCGCTATAGTTCTTGAAAGTAAACTTGCTGCTACAACAGATTCGGGTGAGTATTTAAAACTTGACCTTGGGCTGGCGATTACAGCAACAACTCTTAATCTGAAGTCAATTGCTGAATACAAAGAACCAATTATTAACATGACGGCTATTAGTCAATGCGGGTATGTAGTTTCTGAATCTTCTTATAATCCAAATTATCCTCACGCTCATATGCTCTTTAATAGCTTGACAACTCCGTCTACTGATTCTTGGTCAAGTGCTATTGGTACATATAATGTGAGCAATGGTAACCATAGTGCGTCAGCAAACCTTGGAACTGATTTTCCTAGCGGTGGGACAACAGTTGACGGAGAATACGTTGCGATAACTCTTCCAGACAAAAGGAAGCTTGTTGGTTATAAATTAACAGCAAAAGACGGCATGACATCCTATAATAATTCGCCCAAAGAATTTAAGTTATACGCAAGAGAAAATAGCACCGGTGCATGGGTTCTTTTGAATTCGGAAACGCTGACAACTGGGATGGGCGAATACGTATCCGGTGATGTGAACACTGGCGGCACAAGATTCCCCAGCACAGGAGATTTAACACCTACTACCGCGTATCAAACATATGCATTGGTTGTCGAAAAGATCTTTACCAGCGGCGGAAGCTATAATGTACAATTAGCTGAATTCCAATTATTCTGCCAAACGAGTGAAATTGAGAACTTTAAACTTTATGGCTCAGTAAACAACTCGACCTGGACTGAAATACATGATCAGTCTACGTCAGCGAATATTACATCGTCAGGCGTTGATTTCACCATCACCAACCCTGGAAGCTATCAGTATTATGGACTGGTTGTGACTAAAAATACTGGTTATCATAACGTTTCACTCGGCGAGATGAAACTAAAATCAACAGACACGGTTGATTTAACTAATTATTACAACAAGACAGAAGTAGACCCTTTGATCTGTAAAGCAAGAGCATCTTATGTTCACACAGGTGGATCGTCTGGAACGGCAACTTTGTCAAACGATGTTAATATTGCAGCGAGCCCAAGTATCGGAACTATTATTGCAAACATACCAAGTCCTTGGAATATATCAGGTGCTCATTATTCTATATATCCTGTTACATTTTCGTTTGCTACGGCAAGAACTAATACCAACTATCAAGTTCTTGTATCAGAGAGTACGACACTCGGAAATTTAAACGTCGTGATGAACACTTGTGTAAGGAATAAAACCACTACAGATTTCATTGTAAACGTCATGGTATACGAAACGAGTTCCTCAGGTAATTTAAAATGGGGAATCGACTTTGTAGTATTTTAAATGCAAAAAAAATAACTACCCACTATAAATGCTGGGGCTCGAGACTATTCCAGCTCATCAATTACACGAGTTTAGCCGAGTCAGCATCCATGACGTACAACATGGCGAATGCCAGGCATCGTTGTCCACAGTTTTGTTCATCGTCTTCTTGTTCTATATCCCAATGTTTACCATTTGGCATTAGCGGGTCGTAGAAATGGTTATCGACGAGACAAATCCAGTGGGTCCCACTCGGCAGGCCGTACTGACGTCGGTCCATGTTCACCAAGGCAACTCCACCCTTGTACTTTTTTTGGACCTCGTTCCGGCCAAGAGCTCCGTCCCAGGAACTTCCAAACATCTTTTCACCGACTTGATTGAGTTCTAACGATCCCGTTGTGTGTCCATGACCTATAACTTCGTTAGTTACGAATTTGTTCAACTGGTCGAGTTTTTTTTTGCCGCTTTGATCGTATAACGGGGGACCTTCTTGCGACGTTGTTTATTAATCGCGCCTAAACCACGAAGGGTGTCGCCGAATTCTGATATCTGTCTGATTCGTTTAGATTTCTTGTCTTCTTTTGCGCGAGTATCCGAGACGACGCCACTGCCTAAAATATCTAGTGTTGCCGCTGAGGCCTCAATCGGAATCGCGAGCTCTGGCTGGCCCGCCACGGTGGCTCCTAATGCGGCGACGTGGCCCACTTTAGCAGCATCTCTGAGATGGCCTTTAACAGCCTTCCTGAATTTGTTTTCTTTACGACGCTTTTTGCCCATCCCCGTCTGTGGAACCGGAGCGTTCGGGTCGTAGGCGGGATTCGTGATGCTGCAGGCTATTTCCCCACCGCCTTTCCCGTCCACCATGCGAATATAGAGTCGGACAGGAACTTGAGGAAGATGCGGCTGACCGAGGAAGCATCGTTCAAATACAAGGGGTGTACATAGTAGTTTGGCCTGTTTTGCTTTAGGCATGTTTGTTGTAGTTTAATAGACGAAATATTTTATTCATCCCACGAGATGACGGCTGTGAAAGACCAGTCTTCGCCCTGCGTGCTCACGCGTTCATGGTTTTGATCTGTCAAAACGAAGCTAATCTGGGGGATCTGGTGACCTACTGTCGTTATGGGGCATTTTAAAGGGTGGTACGGCGAATAGATATTCTGTTGACCAGGCGCGACCACGGGTGCAGCAGTGTGAATAATTTCGGCTTGTTCCCCGTTTTCTGCGAACATGTGCTCACCACACCCCAAACCATGACACTCGATGCACCAGAATGACATTGTGTTAAACACGGCTTTCAGATTGGCTACTTGGCTCTCCTCGTCGTCTGCAACGATAACGGTAAAATCAGAGTTAGTGTTAAACCCTAAGAACGTGTCCATGGTTGAAGAACTCCACAGCATTGTTATATCGCCCGTGGCAACCGTCGCCTTCACATGAACAAGTAGTTTACCTGTGTATCCGAGGCCAACAAACTGGATAGCATCTTCTGGCATGTTTATGGAGTGTAAGAAATAAGCAAGCGAGGTGTTAATGTCGCCAAGGCTGTACAAGCCATGATCTGCCGTCCAGGTTTGTGTGGATCCACCCATAACGAATTGGAGAACATTGTTTGTTGAGTTAACGTTTGGCGTATTGAACCAAATACGACTAGTGTTTACTTGAATGGAGGCATTTTTGGCGTCCTTTGGTATATTTAAAGCGGGTTTCATACGATAAACGATCTCTGACTTGTCCGCTGAAACAGAGCTCGCGTTTGCGGAACTCACTAGGAGCGTCACGTGTGGCATTATTATATCTGCTTTATATAACAGACAGATAAAAAATGCCCTGGACGCGCGACAACAACCCCGAGTTTCTACGGCTTTTAAGGGAACTAAATGCTAATCAACTTAAACCGGGAAGGGAGGCGACGCCTCCACAGCCTAGTGCGCAGCATGGGGAGCAATCGGGAGAACAGGCAGGGGAGGGCTTACGTGAGCAGATCTCAGCAAACAAAGAAAACGTCATAGACGAGTATGCTACATCGTTTGCTCAAGGAACAGTCCCTGAGTAATCACCGTGTCTTCGGAAATCGCAATCGGATTGTCTTCTTGTACTTTCTTTAGGACCACGCCCGGAACTTGGGTGGGTCGAACGTTGTACCTCAAATACGGTCGCGTTGCTGACGACCCTTTAACATGACCAAGACACAAATCAGCTGCCAGACAGCCGACGTTGAGTTGATCGTCAAACTGAATGATTTCTTTATGGATGCAACATGCGACGAAACGGCGCCCGAACGTCTCAGAGATTTTGCCGTTTCCATTCTTTTCATCTTGTTTTTCCCAGCCATTCCAATCAAGAATGGCAGCTTTAAATCCAACGTGATCGACCATGTGATCAAAAAGTCGATCGGACCATTGAGAGTTAGTTTGGGCACCACACTCCTGCCTTTTATCATACGAGGTCTTCCCGCCGTAACAATACTTCTTTGCGTTTGTTGGGTCCAGAAGAAAGACGATTGCCTTCTCGACTAGTGGGTAGTGTTCCGGCTTCACAATTGTGACATTACAGAAGTCTTTATATACATTACCGTCCTTTTGTTTGCTCGGCAACATGCTAAACGTTCCCGGATACTGTTCGATCAACGAGTGCGTGACGCCATATTTCGGCATTACACCATTGGTACGGACGGAATTCGGATTCATGTCGTTAGATCTAACACAAATCAAAAACGATAAACATAGCTTTACTTCAGGATAAATCTTATCTTCAAGACCTTTCTTCAAACCCGCGATGGCTATGTCGATCATTTTATCGGCATCAATTTTGATTGGCTTGTCAACGTATTCGGTAACTTTGACTATTCCGGACTTGTTCCTTTCGGTTTGGATGGCCACTGGAACGTTTGGGATGATCTTGGACCCCTTAAATTCCGGGAATTCTTCAAAGCACTTTTTGCGAATTGTATCAGAATAAAGCTTGTTCATATAATTGGCTGTTGTGTCACTGTCATCGGGAAAGACTGTTTCGTGGAATTTTTTTCCGACCTCCGCGAAGGCTTCGGCGTCTCCAGAGGTTCCGCGAAGACGTTTGAACTCGGCGATGGCGTGATCTGCGGCGTCGTTGGCTCGTTTTTTTAAGTTCATGTTGTCAAGTTTTTTTTTACTTTTAATAACATTTTAAATTTGAAAAATCTAGATTTTTTTTGGAACCGAAACGCGGAGGTTCTGGCAGAACTTTTCGACCCCTACCACTTTTATATATATTGTTTTGTGCAGGGGTCTAAAAGTTCTGCCAGAACTCCCGTGTTTTTTGACCCGAAAAAAAAAGAATTTAAATTTGGGTCTTGACCACTGACCACGTCATCAAGTTAGTTCACCTAAAATCGTTCAACTTGAACTCCTTTCAAAATATCTGAAAAGCCACCATTTCGAATATATCGGTAAATTTGCCACTTCGACATGATGATCCCATGTTCTTTCAGCACCGTGCTCACGTTGTCCCCAGTGGGACAATGAACGACATCGCGTCGTCCTGGGAGATTCTTTACAACGTATTTAATCTTTTTCGTGACTTGATAAAGCTGTTCGTCCCGGCAGTCGAGAAAGGTAAGTTGAATTTGTTTCTGCTCCACATCTACGTGGGCTCGAACGAGTGACGCCATTTTAAACCCTTGCAATATTTTTTTTGTCGTCGGTCAACTTGCTTCACGAGGAACCTGAGGCACCTGATGCGCGTATCTTTTATCTTCGGCCCTTAACGAAAACACGCTAGATTTGAAATTCGGAAAGAATGCGCAATGAGGGCCAACGTAAACGATGTCCTCTAATTCCTCTTCCCTAATTGCAGCTATTCGGGCACCCCGCACACGTCTCGAGGACGTGCACCCCCGTATGGGTATGTTACGTTGCTTGCACACCCACGCTAAACGAAAAGTCGAATTGTCCATAAAGTCATCATACCTACGGTCGATTTCCTCGTCGTCGATCCCGTACGTATCATACATTTCAAAGCTTGCAATCCACTTGTTGGCCAGCCTTTGAATCGTCTCGTCGCTGAGAGTGTGCATTCTCGCTTCGTAGGCTCGAAGACTTGCTTTCTTGTCAATCACTCTTCGCTTAAAGCCTTGGCCTTTTCGTGGCGCCATCTTGCTCTTACGCAAGATTTTTAGTTGAACTTCTTCTTGATGAAGTCGTCGTAGATTGGCTTGTACCAATCCGCATCCCGCGACCACTCCAAAACTTGCTGAAAAGATTCGTCATACGCACCCGTTTCATCTCTATAGGAAGCCACCCAACCGCTAATCTCGAATTTAGAGCTCGATCGGTATTCGACTTCCATAATCGTCGCCGTCTTTCCGTCATCCATTTTAAACGTCAATCCCCTAAGCAATCTCGTCCAATCTTTGCCCGACCACTTGAGCAGCTTGTTTAGCTCTTTCTCGTAAGCGCTGCGCGTCGGCTTCTTCTTAACAACGGGCTCATCGTCGTCCTCCTCTTCAGAATCAGTGTCCTCGCCAAGGAACTGTTCGTGCTCGGGCAATTTACGACCATCAATCTCCGTTTCTGGAGAGATTAACAGAATAGCAGTCCTGTCCACAAACCCCTTGACTGTACGTTTAGATCTGGGGTCTATGTTCTCGATCCTGTACATGTTGGCGCCAGTCGACAACGTCTTCATCTCAACGATCCTGTAGATATCCTGGGAGAAGTTATTGCTGGCTCCCTTGGTCGATTGCCGGCTTGTCGAGTCTTTTCGTGGAAAGCTAATGTCCTTTGATCCGATTTTATGGATTCGAGCCCTCACGTAATCTCCAACTTCCAATTCTTTATGTGGGCTAAATCCTGGTAAATTGAGATCAAAGCGCGCCCCCCGCATTCGCTTGGCCGCGGCGGCTTTTATGCGAGCCAAAACGACCTTGTGTGTGTTTCCATTCAGCTCTAATAGACTTTCGATCGGTGTGCATTTTACCGTGGTCTCATATCTTGAATTGATTCTCCGAAGCACCTCTTCAATATCCAACAGCCAGTTATAAAGATCAGATCTCTGATGTTCCTTAGTATGCCACGCAGGTGGAGACCATTTCTTTGGCGGATTCTTTTTATGTTCCTTCTGATAGCCAAAAACGGCATCTTGGTAGCTTCTATTAATACTAAAGAAATATTTTCTTGCATGGCGCACCATTAATTCCGCGTGTGAATTCGCATTACTTCTCCCTGCTTTTCGGCTTATATTGAAGTATGGATAGACACGTTTGCCCTTAACAAGCTTGCTGTTGTCGTCTCGAAGCTTTGCAAGACCCTTCTGGAAAGTTCCTTTAAATTCCGAACCATAGTCACATTGCACAACGTTCGGTCTAACATTGTCTGGAGGGGTCGTTCCCGTGCGTTTAGCATGTTCTTGTCGCACCATGTCGATCCGACGCATAAATTCTTTAAAATGCCTAAAGGTTTGCTCCGAAGAGGGACGTTTCCCAGGCTCGTACTCGCCCTCGGCTTCTTGTTCGGCCGATTGTTTCGTACTTAGCGATAGGGCTGTCTGCAAATGCGTGGGAGCAATATAGCACATCCTTGTAAGGCTGTCTACACAGATAAAAGCCCATGAATATTGGTGTTTACCGACCTTTGTGTTAGGAAGTCTAAAACTATCCATGAAGACCGTCCCACAGACCGTTGTTGTTGGTATATGAGGCGCCAGCGTATTCTTGGGTGGTGAACGTTTGCCGCCACCCGGCGCATGGCGGGCTTGTCGATCTATTTGCAGCTGCGGTTGTTTGCGGTACCAATGCATTATTCCACGTTTCGACGGGAGCAGCGGACGCCGTTCTACACGTTGCACCCCCTTTCGTGTCACTAGTCGCGTGGGATACGTGTAAGTTTTATTATTGTAGTTATACGATTGACCCGTAACGTTCGGAGTCGTTTTTTCCTCGTAGATGTCTCCGGCTGGTGTCAGAGCAATGTTTCCGTCGGAGTCGAGCGCGTAGTGGCGCTTCTCACCGATATCGTCCCTGAGGCGTTGATACGTCCGCTGATAACCTTCTCCCGTTCCTTTTTCGAGGAGATATTCCGTCAATAAATCTTCCTGAAACTTTGTCAGCGGCAAATACGGCTGCTGTTCCGTTG
>JACLAA010000879.1_pt1 | contig 14113 bp, 8 predicted proteins | sample 8027891 | NCBI WGS metagenome assembly JACLAA01 (sample SAMN15724900, study PRJNA655200) | protist metagenome | isolation source: fluorescence activated cell sorting (FACS) single amplified genomes of... | place: Spain: Blaines Bay Microbial Observatory, Mediterranean Sea | collected 2016-01-19 | reverse complement strand
CTGCACTTGTAGCGTCCGAGTCGCATCGCGAGAAGTGGTAATCTATCGCGCAATGATCTAACGCTTGTCTCAAATGAACCCAATACAGGGGGTACCACTTCGTCCACAATCCGGGAATGAGCAACACGGAGACGCCGTCCCAGCCGCCCTGTTGCGGCGGCAGTCCAAACACGTCTATCAATAACTTGCGAGTAACCACTCCCTCCTTCCTCCTCCCAAGCTCTCGTAACTTCGCGTGGAATTGCGCCGTCTGGTCGACGAGCAGCGGCGCCTCCGGCTCGCGCAGCAACCAGCCCACGTGGCCCTCGCTGTGGGTCTTGAAGTCATTTAGAGGCTGGTTGTTGCCCCACTCGTGTAAATCTTGGCCCAGCTCCTCGAACGCGCCCGCGAAAAGACCTTCTAACGTGGACGTCGAGGGCGTCCGCGCTTGTCTACGTCTTCGCAGTAATCGCGCGGCCACGCGTCGCGTCAACGAGAAACTAATAGTGGCACTGACGACGATCGCGGTCGTCCCGGCGATCTGGCAGCTCTTCGCGACCGTCTCTAGCAGATGCCCGAGCGACGTGCGGATGGCGCCTCTTTTGAGGGGCGTGCCCCGATGTAACAATTCGTTGATCAACGATCCTACGACGAGTAGTCTCCCACCAGTCCAGGCGGCGCCGACGACCTTGTGCACGCCCAGCAAACCCAGCTGCGGCGCGCGCGGACTGCGCGGCTCCTGCTGCGCCTTGCGTCGTCGGGACGTTTCGCGGCTCACGGCCTCGGACGCCTCGCGCAGCGCCTCCTCGACGAGCGCCTGGTCGTTCCGCGCCTCGCGGTGGATGCGCACGCCCAGATGGATCGCCGCCGCCGCCGCGGCGGCGGCGGCGGCGGTGCCGATGGCCGTCCACTGGCTTGTGCGGCGGTCCATCGGTGCTGCGGTGCTTTGTGTGCCAGCCACCGGAAGGCCAATTGGTGCTGCGCGGTTTCGTGTGCCGCCGAGCTGCGACACGTTCGTGCCGTTGCAGTAGCGAATAAATGCGGCTCTGGATGAACAAATTACGGCCTTAGGCCGAGATAACAAGCTCAGAGCCTCGCCCCCAAAAAAGAAATTAGCTAGCGGCATGTAAGACACTAGCAAGCATCGACGCATCCCATGTCCGGACGGGCCCGGTCGGGCAAGGGGGAGCGACAAACGAGTCTCCCGGGCCGAGTCTAGATACTCCATACTTCGCCTTACTCCCAACAGCAACCAACCTCAGTCCTCCTTCGTGAGCCCGTCCCACGCGCGCACGGCCTTCTTCAGGAGCGACCGGTAGCCGATCGGCGCCAGGACCACGTTGACCAAAGGCAGCGCGCAGACCGCCTTGACGAGCAGCGAGTCCGCGGCCTGCAGCCGCCCCCAGAGCCCCATCGTCTCCGCCGCGACACCGAGCGGGAAGGTAATAAGAGGCACGAAGCTCCGCATAGCCAACGTATAGGCGTTTGGAACGACGTAGTACGGGTAGCGCGCCAGCTCCGTCGCGGACCACGCTTGCAAAATGGCGCGCGTGTAGGCGAAGGGTAATACTTGGTGGTAGACGATCAGCCGCGTGGCGTGCAGGACCAGGCCCATCTTGACGTTGCCTTTCAGTTCACCTTTGATCATCCGCAAGACTTCCGCGCAGCACATGAGCTCGAGGATGAGCACGAGCTTCTCGTTGTAGGCCGCGCTCGCCAACACTGCAGACCACCCAATCCAGGCCAGGACATTTAATATAGTCCAGATCTGGTACGACTTGGGCGGCGGCAGGCCCTGCTCCTTGGCGTAGGCAGCTCTAATGGCCGCGAGGTCGTCGGCCATGGCGCGCGCGTGGTGGTCGTCGTGGGACGTGTTGATCCGCTGCTTCGGCGCCGGGGACTTGGCGCGCGGCTTGGCCGGGCTCTTCGCGCGCGGCTTCGCCGGCGACTTCGCCGCGGGCTTCGCGGGGCTCTTGGCGGCCGGTTTCGCCGGGCTCTTGGCTGCCGGTTTCTTGGCCGCGCGGGCTGGCGACTTGGCCCGGGGCTTCGCCGGCGACTTCGCGGCGGGCTTCTTGGGAGGCATTTTGGATGCGCTTTTGAGACTGTCGAGCTGGAGTTATCCCCGCCGCGAAGTGACTGGGAGCTTTGGGCGCGCGTTAGCAGTTTCGCTGTGTTTTCCGCTTTGAGCAGCAGAAAAAGAGCAGGGAGTGGCAGCGCGCGAGGCTGGAGTGTCCTTTGCGCAAGCGTAACCGTTGAGGGAGAAAGTGTGCGCGTCGCTTGCGCTGTAAACAGACAAGCGCTCGAGCGAACTAGCGTGCTGTAAGACACTAGCCAGCTTGCCGGGCAGCTTCACCTAGCCAAAACGCGCGCATAGCTCATACCAGTGACTCGCAACACGTTCCAAGGCTCGTCAGTGCCTCTCGGAACACGCATGCTAAAGAGCGGCAACTTATTCGAGCTGCGTTAGAAGCACAAGGCACCGGAACGCCAGCATGTACACAGCCTCTTTCGTCACACTCTTGGCGTCCGCGTCAGCCTTCGTGCTCCCGGAGGGTCCCTGGGAGCATCACTGGGCCGTGATAGTCGCCGGGTGAGCCGCGCAGCGTCGTATCGAAAATTTCCAGTGCGGCCGGGTCGCGGACACGCGGACTCTCGTGCGGCCGCAGCGACGGCGTCGGGGCAACACGCCATCGCAGCGACGGCGTCGACGCGACCATCTCGACCGCGGTGACGACGACGGATCGTGCGCGCAGGTCCAACGGCTACGGCAACTACCGCCACCAGGCCGACGCCTGCCACGCCTACCAGGTCGCCAAGCGCAAGGGCATCCCCGAGAAGCAGATCATCCTGTTCATGTACGACGACATCGCGCACAGCAAGGAGAACCCGATTCCCGGCAAGGTCTTCAACGAGCCCGACGGCAAGGACGTCTATCACGGATGCAAGGCGTCGTACACTGGGAAAGATGTGTCCGCCGCGAAGTTCTTGGCCGTGCTCACTGGAGACAAAAAGACCGCGAAGGGTCCCGTGCTCCGCTCCTCGAAGCGCGACAACGTTTTTATTTATTACGCGGACCATGGGGCGCCCGGTTTGATCGCGATGCCCGAGGACGAGGAGCCCGTCTATGCGAAAGATCTGAACAATGCTCTGGTCGCGATGAAGAAGAAGGACATGTATAACCGCTTGGTGTTCTACTTGGAGGCCTGCGAGTCGGGTTCCATGTTCAAGGGCATCCTCGCCGAGGACACGAAGGTCTACGCCACGACCGCGGCGAACGAGAAGGAGTCGTCGTTTGGCACGTACTGCGACGAGGACGCCGTGGTCAACGGCTGTGTGGAAATTAGGAGTCGCATCGATGGCGTGGAGGTCGACGCGACGAGTGAACGCGCCGTAAATTTTGATTTCCACACAGGTCAACGGTACAAACCTCCACACGTGCCTCGGCGACCTCTACTCGGTCTCCTGGCTCGAGGACGCCGACTCGGCCTGGAACCTGCGCGAGTCGCTGGCGAGACAGATGGCTAAGGTCACGAAAGAGACCAAGGAGTCGCACGTCCAGATCTTCGGCGACACGAGCTTCGCCAGCGACTTCGCCGGCGCCTTCGAAGGGGACGCCAAGGACAAGAAGCTCGAGGTCGCCATGCTGCGCGGGCCAGTCCAGAACCGCAAGGGCGTCGACGCGCGCCGGGCGACGCTGTCGTACTACCTATCCAAGGCCAGGGCCGGCCTACCCGGCGCGCGCAAGGCGTTAGACGCCGAACTGACCTTCCGCATGGAGACGACGGTGCGCTTCGACGCCATCGTGAGGGCGCACGGCATTGATGCCAGTCTCCTCTGGGGCGTCGTCGCCGTGGACGTGGCGTCGTTCACTGACGAGACGTGGGAATGCTACAAGGCTGCGGTGGACGCCGTGCGCCTCTCGTGCCCGCGCGGCATCAACGACGAGCACGTCATGGACCACCTCAAGATCCTCGCGGGCATCTGTTGGGCGGAGCCAGCGTCGGACGTCGCGGCGTCGGTCCGCGCCGCGTGCGCCTGATCTCTCTGTGTACCTTAACGCGCGACCGAAGCAGCGCGACTGTGCCTATACCCCTACGTAACGTGATTCCTTGTTGAATTTTTACTCCTGCTAGGAATTCTCTGGCGAGTCGGACGCTTCGCGGGCGCTGAGCAGCATCCTCGAACTCCGCAGTTCGCGCTCAATCACTCCAGTGAGCGGGTGTGCGCCGCCCATTACGCGCCGCGCCGTTCGTTCCGAATCCTCGAGCGTCGCCACGGCCTCGCGGACATCGTCGAGCGTCGCACCGGGGTCTCTGAAGTGTGCCGACGCGTGTAACCATCCATGGTCATGTTGGCAAGTTTTGTTGCAGTACCTCGTCTGACATCTAACGCAACGCGGCGCGTCGTGGGCCAGTGGGGCGGCGCAGGCGGCGCAAGTTGTGAGGATCATTTTCTCTTGGCTGGGGCGGTATGAAGGTCGCGTTAGTCTATAGGGTTGCTTTGGGCTTGATATTGCTAGTGTCTTACATGCCGCTAGTTAATCCTACACCTCCCTCCTCTGCGAAGCGTCGCGCGCGCAAGTGCACCACAGGTGTCAGTAGTCAAGCAGTCGACGCAGCCACTCATCATCAACGACCTCTGAAGAGCTGGCCTCACGTCGACGCAGAGCAAGCAGACAGGCCTCCTCGCTGCCAACGCGTCAGCCAGCCGCACAGATCAAAAATGGACGTCAAAGAGGGAGCAGGCGCCGCGGTCCAGGACTCCATTGTAAACGCCGCCTGGAAATACGTCGGCGAGCTCCCCGCGGCATCATTACTCGACACGTCGGCCGTCGACGCCATCGACCCCTTCACGCGGAGCGGCTTGACGCCAGAACAACTCAAAGATTTCTTCTCGAAAGCCGCGAAAGCTGGCCGAAAAACAACGCCGACGACGGAGTCGGGGAACGTCTACGCGGTGTCGAAGCATTTCCACGCGTTGAACGGACCCCTCGTCGTCGACGAGTATCTGAGCAGACTGCATTCGCTAGATGCTTCGGATTTGCAACGAGCTAGGGCCTTCGTCGAGACCGTGGCGCTGGATGCCGAGTTGAGGAATCGGAACCCGCTGCACCCGTCGGCCACTGATGCGTTAGTGATTGGGACACTGCTGGACTTCCCCAAATCTTTGTTCGGGTTCCCCTACGCCTGCTACGCTACGGATGGTAGGGAAAGTCTCTCGTTGTGTCTGTATGCTTATAGATTGAGGACTGGTTCAAGACGTATTGTTGGAGATGAAAACGATGCCACTTTAAAAGGCGTCGCATCGAGATTGGGCGTGACGGTTTGTAGTGATTTAGAGGGAGCGGCCTGCGTCGTCGCCACCTTGTCAGATCTGTCGCTCGGCGCCGAGGCATCCAAGAGGGGTGTTCCCGTCCACGTGCGCTGCACCGATTCTGAACTGAGACAACTCCTGACCAAACCTCTCTGCCACGTCCGCCTACCCAACGTTCAATCCTTATCAATAGACGACGGCGTCTTCACGTGCGGCTATTCTTTATACAGAGATCTAAGTCTGAGAGACTCCCACATGGACGTCGCGCTGCGGTGGCAGGCGGCCTACCTGTCGCCGAACGAAGGGGGCTCCGGCGCGAGCGCGCCGTTGTTCCTGGATTTCTGCACGGCGTGTCTAGGGCGAGACGCGTTAGCAGTGTTAGCGTCCCAAGAAAGTAAGGAAGATCCCGAGAGCACGTGGGAGCCTACTACCATCACTGCGAAGCGGAAACTCCCTTCCATCAAAGGGGACCCGTTGACCTGGGCGCGGCAGCAACTCAGTACCACGAAAACAAGAAAAGACTTCGAGGGTGATTTAGTCGCGTTCCAGCGCCACTTCTTGGGTGGTCTGAAGAAAGACGTCGAGGCCGTGTCCACGGGAGGAGGTACGCGCTCGATAAACGTCGCCTTCGAGACTGTATTGAGGAGTTTACCAGAGGGCTTCGGCCGCCCTCGGGTCCTCACGGGAAACCCGCACTTGGCTGTTGAGAGAGCTGAAAGGCGGTTCGGCTTCGCGCTGACGCGATTGGAGGTTGATGGTGCCATTGATTTGTCAAAACTCGAGCGAGAACTCCATGCGAAAGATGTGGTGGCCGTCTACGCGCAGTCGCTGTCTTACACTGACGGCGTCTCCGACGACGTGCCTCGTGTTTTAGATCTGCTCGAGACGGTGAATGCGAAACGCGTTTCTGACGGCCGCGTCGCCGTCGCGCTGATCAACGACTGCTGTTTAGCGTTTTCCGTGTTGGTGCATCAGCCCGCCTACCGCTTACTGGATAGAACTACAAAACATACTCCGGTGTTGATGACGTTAGATGCCCATAAACACCTAGGCGCGGATAAAGGTTTGAGCACGGTCGTCGGGACGAAGGGATCCTTACAAGCGTTACGCGGTGCGTTACGAGTGGGCGCTAGACCTACAAGAGCTGCTCTGGTGCGAGCTCTGGCGAACGTGGCCTCGGTGACCGCGTCTGGATACGACACCATCTATCGTAATTTAGCGTCGAGAGTGAAGGTCGTCGAAGAGACCTGCTCGGCATTACAGCTAGAAGTGGTCCACGCTCGTCATCGGAGAGAGGGCTCGACCGTCTTAGCGGTCCACGACCCCGCGTGTCGGACGCAAAAATTACTTTCAAAGAGGAACCACAAGGCCACGTTCCTGTACAACCTGCACCCGTCTTCACCAGAAAGGTGCCAGTACGGCTGGTGCTTGTCCTTCACGCCGCACTGCCTGCGCGAGCTCGACGGGGCGACGGCGTTAGATGTTTTTATGAGAGACCTGAAGGTCTGCGCGTCAAAGGCGCCGTCCCAGGCGTCGAACTCTATTGTCTCGATCTTATCGAAAGGAGGGGCAGAGGAGCCGTGGCTTTTCTCATACCTGTGGGCGCCGGGGCTCGGACGGGAAGCGGGCTCGCTGATTTTGCGGCGGCTCTTCACGCGGCTGCTCGACGCGGGCGTGGGGAAGCCGCGGCGGCGGAACCCTTTGATCGTGCTCGCGGCGCTGTGCTTGCTTTTCGTCTTCGCGTTGGCGTGCGCGCGACAGCTGTTTTCTTCGTAACTTTAGGAACTGTCTCTTCTAGTGATATTACGGTTCCCGGTTCGCCTGAACTGCTTACTCGAGAGCGAGTTCACCTGGGCTGGCCAGAGCTCTGGAGAGTCTGTTACTGCTTCACATCGTTGTTGACGGCCGAATTTTCGTCACGGGGCCACGGCCGTGGGTCGCGACGATGCAGTCGTATTACGAGAAAAATTCACCGCGGGCTCAGCGAAGCGTGACGCTCATCATCCCTCATGCCAACACTCCTCTCGGCCAAATCGGTCCCGTCCCGGCCTCACCAGTCCCGTCGAGCCCCGCGTCGGTCCAGTCTGTCGAGTACACGGCGTCGGCCTTGCTTTTATTGTGGTTCCTGGGACGGGGCGGCCGCCGGCCCACGTCAACGACGCGAACCGCCGCGGGGGGCCGGTCGCCGCGGCGCCGCGGCGCGCCGACGTCGTCGCGGTGAGCGGCGAGCATCACGGATGAACACGAACATACAAGCGAATCCAACGGTCACCTCAGGACGAGTTCGCCGGTCGCGGCGAACGTCAACATGGCCAAGTCCCCCCATCAAGCAAGCAAGCAACCCCTCCCCCCCTGCCACGGGTGCGGCCTCGATTTATTCGGCCAAGTAACATCATGGTAATCCTTCCGCCCCAGCGTGAAAGACACTAGCAAGCAGCCCCAAAGCCCAGCTTACTCAGGTTGTAGTTGCTCAAGTGCGAGCACGCGTGCGCGGCAGCATTCAGTAGTTCGCTCAGCAACTAGCGCCGGAAGCCTTCTTGCGTGAAACGACGTCTTCGCACCGCTACCGGCGCCAGACCCAGGACAAAGCCTGCAGCACAGCCTCACAACAAGCGCGCAGAAACGAACGACGAAAGAAAAATGCGGCATCTCCTCCGCCACGCGACACGCACGCTCTCGACGAGCACCAAGCCGCGCCTCGCCGCGCTGCGCCAGGCGTTAGAGAGAGACGCCGCCCCGAAGCCACTACCACCAGCATCCCCGGACGCACAATCGTTTTACATCGAGACGCGCGGCTGCCAGATGAACGTGGCCGACTCCGAGGTTGTAAGGACGTTGTTGAGAGGAGACGGGTTGAGAGAAGCGGAGTCGGCATCAACCGCCGACGTCGTCCTGTTGAACACCTGCGCGATCCGAGACAAGGCCGAACAAAAGGTCTGGACGCGGCTGCGGGACCTGCGCGGGAGGAAGGGCGTCGAGGGCCAGACCGTGGCCGTGCTGGGCTGCATGGCGGAGCGCGTCAAGGACGACTTGTTCCGAGATGGGCTGGCGGATGTCGTCGTCGGCCCGGACGCGTATCGACGGCTGCCGGCGATTTTGCGGGATCAAGGACAATCTATCGACGTTACACTAGATAGGAGTGAGAACTACGCGGATCTGATACCTACAAGAGTAGTAGAGCATACGGCACACGGCGCGTTCGTGTCCATACAACGGGGCTGCGACAACGCCTGTTCGTACTGTATCGTACCTTATGTTCGTGGGCGAGAACGGAGTCGAAGCGTCCAGACTATCCTAGATGAGGTCGCCTCGCTCTACGACAGCGGCGTGCGGGAGATCACGTTGCTAGGACAAAATGTGAATTCGTACCACGATGCTGGCACGGAGTCACTCAAACAACAAACACGGGAATATTCAACAGGTTTTGTGCCCTTCGTTAAAAGCGATAAAAAAGACGCGCAGACAGGCGTGCGCTTCGCCGAGTTGCTGGAACAGTGCGCGCAAGCCGCACCTCATGCGAGAATCCGCTTCACGAGTCCTCACCCGAAGGACTTCCCGGACGACGTCCTCGAGACGATCGCGCGCGTTTCAAATATCGCGAAGCAGATCCACATGCCGGCGCAAAGCGGTTCGGATCAGATGTTGCGTCGGATGCGGCGCGGCTACACGGATGAGGCCTACCGCTCGCTCATACAACGCGCTAGGGCCGTCATACCTGATGTCGCTTTGTCGTCGGACTTCATCGCGGGGTTCTGCGGGGAGTCTCATGATGATCATCTGAGGACTTTACAACTTATCGAGGACGTGCGCTACGACATGGCGTTTCTGTTCGCCTATTCGTCGCGCGAGCGGACGCCGGCGGCGCGGCGCTTGGAGGATGACGTGCCTTCTGATATCAAAAAGAAACGACTGCAGGAGCTCATCGACGCGTTTCGGACGGACCGCGAAGCACGAAGTAGGGAGCGCGTCGGGAAGATCCATTTAGTTCTCGTCGAGGGCGCGCCGCGGCGCGATCGAGGTGCAGATTTGGTGTCGGGTCGAGACGACGGGAACCGCGTGCACGTCTTTCCTAGCATGTTACCGGACGGGACTGAGTTGATGCCGGGCGACTTCGCGCACGTGTTAGTCGACCGCGCCGAGGGCGCCACGTTAATTGGCGTGGCGCTGCGGCGCGCGGCGGGCGCGGGGGACCGGCCGCTCGTCGACGCGGACACGGGCGCGGAGTACCTGGTCGACGAACAAACGGGCGCGTCGCGTTGGGCCGCAGAGACGCCTCTCGTGGCGGCGTCCGCCTGCGCGCGGCCGCCGGTCGCGGCGCCCGCGCGGGCGTTCAGCGCAAGTGCCGCCGCGAAAGCGCCGGCGGACGCCATCGACGACATCCTGGCGAAGGCAGCGCGGCGGGCGCCCGCATCGGCGGTCCTCGGCGTAGCTAAGGACGCGACGGGCCGGGACGCGCGGGACGCGTTCCTCGTGGCGTCGAGGCTCGTGCATCCCGACGTCTGCGCCGACGGCCGCGCGGGCGGCCTTTGCGGCGCTGGTCGAGGCCTACGACGCCTTCGCGCCGAGCGACGTCAAGTACGACATCAGCCAGGCGGAGTTCCAGGGCGACGCTCTGACGACGGCGGCGTGGATGTGGGACGACGCGGCGGCGGCGGCCCGAAAGCACAAGGCGCGCCACACGCTCGATGACGACGGGTCGACGGGTCGGTCGGCCATGTAGTAACTAGCTGTGTTGTTTAATCCTACGAAGTCGAGCGGGCGAGGCGCGATGCGGGCCGCGGGCTGCCGCCGCGCCACACAAAGCTCAGCTCTTGCACTCCTCCTTGCTCTCGCCGACGTCGTCGCGCGACCCGCGGCAGGGCTTCGCGGTCCGGTATGACCGCTGGTCGCCGTCGTTCCAAGTGAGAAAGTCGATGTCGGCCTGGCTGACGCCGTTCGCCAGGAGGTCCGCGTGCGAGACGCCGTCGGCCAAGGCTTCCTCGATGGAGTTGTAGCCGTGCGAGGCGCCGGCGCCCATATTTCACAAGTGCGGTCGAGCGCTCGCGGCGGCAGCGCGGCGCGAGGTCCTGCTTGGTGCGGTTGCAAGCTATCTATGGGAGCACGGCGCGGCGCGGGGCGCAGCGCTGCCCGGGGGCGTGCGATCCGTGCAAATGACTGCGAAGAAGCTGCCTGCACCACTTCGGCGGCGCGGGGCTGCTCTCTAATGGATCGCAGATGCAGCGCCACACGAGCCCAGACCGGAGCTGTCGGAGCGCCCGGCGGCCCGCGCGGCGATTGTGGACGGGGACGGCTCGCGGCGCGGGGGAGACGTCTCCCCGTCGCGGGCGGACCGAAACGCGCGGCCGCGGCAGTCGTCTCCGCGCGCCGACGGCCCGGGAGCCGCGGCCTTGTGGAATACTACGTGCGAAGTTACTCGGGACCGGATATGCAACGGTCTAAAAGATCAGGGCTCGACGGCGCCCGTGAGGACCTTGGCCTTGGCGTCTTTTTGACCTGTCACTTTTTTGTCATCCTTCTTCTTCTCATCCTTCTTATCATCTTTCTTGGTATCCTTGGAGTCGCCTTTCTTGGCCTTGTCGTCGCCCTTCTTGGCGTCCTTGGAGGAGTCCTTGGCGTCCTTGGAGTCCTTGGCCTTGTCCTTGGAGTCCTTGTCGCCCTTCTTGGACGCATCCTTGGCGTCCTTCGTCGCGGCCAGAGCATTGTTCAGATCTTTCGCATAGACGGGCTCCTCGTCCTCGGGCATCGCGATCAAACCGGGCGCCCCATGGTCCGCGTAATAAATAAAAACGTTGTCGCGCTTCGAGGAGCGGAGCACGGGACCCTTCGCGGTCTTTTTGTCTCCAGTGAGCACGGCCAAGAACTTCGCGGCGGACACATCTTTCCCAGTGTACGACGCCTTGCATCCGTGATAGACGTCCTTGCCGTCGGGCTCGTTGAAGACCTTGCCGGGAATCGGGTTCTCCTTGCTGTGCGCGATGTCGTCGTACATGAACAGGATGATCTGCTTCTCGGGGATGCCCTTGCGCTTGGCGACCTGGTAGGCGTGGCAGGCGTCGGCCTGGTGGCGGTAGTTGCCGTAGCCGTTGGACCTGCGCGCACGATCCGTCGTCGTCACCGCGGTCGAGATGGTCGCGTCGACGCCGTCGCTGCGATGGCGTGTTGCCCCGACGCCGTCGCTGCGGCCGCACGAGAGTCCGCGTGTCCGCGACCCGGCCGCACTGGAAATTTTCGATACGACGCTGCGCGGCTCACCCGGCGACTATCACGGCCCAGTGATGCTCCCAGGGACCCTCCGGGAGCACGAAGGCTGACGCGGACGCCAAGAGTGTGACGAAAGAGGCTGTGTACATGCTGGCGTTCCGGTGCCTTGTGCTTCTAACGCAGCTCGAATAAGTTGCCGCTCTTTAGCATGCGTGTTCCGAGAGGCACTGACGAGCCTTGGAACGTGTTGCGAGTCACTGGTATGAGCTATGCGCGCGTTTTGGCTAGGTGAAGCTGCCCGGCAAGCTGGCTAGTGTCTTACAGCACGCTAGTTCGCTCGAGCGCTTGTCTGTTTACAGCGCAAGCGACGCGCACACTTTCTCCCTCAACGGTTACGCTTGCGCAAAGGACACTCCAGCCTCGCGCGCTGCCACTCCCTGCTCTTTTTCTGCTGCTCAAAGCGGAAAACACAGCGAAACTGCTAACGCGCGCCCAAAGCTCCCAGTCACTTCGCGGCGGGGATAACTCCAGCTCGACAGTCTCAAAAGCGCATCCAAAATGCCTCCCAAGAAGCCCGCCGCGAAGTCGCCGGCGAAGCCCCGGGCCAAGTCGCCAGCCCGCGCGGCCAAGAAACCGGCAGCCAAGAGCCCGGCGAAACCGGCCGCCAAGAGCCCCGCGAAGCCCGCGGCGAAGTCGCCGGCGAAGCCGCGCGCGAAGAGCCCGGCCAAGCCGCGCGCCAAGTCCCCGGCGCCGAAGCAGCGGATCAACACGTCCCACGACGACCACCACGCGCGCGCCATGGCCGACGACCTCGCGGCCATTAGAGCTGCCTACGCCAAGGAGCAGGGCCTGCCGCCGCCCAAGTCGTACCAGATCTGGACTATATTAAATGTCCTGGCCTGGATTGGGTGGTCTGCAGTGTTGGCGAGCGCGGCCTACAACGAGAAGCTCGTGCTCATCCTCGAGCTCATGTGCTGCGCGGAAGTCTTGCGGATGATCAAAGGTGAACTGAAAGGCAACGTCAAGATGGGCCTGGTCCTGCACGCCACGCGGCTGATCGTCTACCACCAAGTATTACCCTTCGCCTACACGCGCGCCATTTTGCAAGCGTGGTCCGCGACGGAGCTGGCGCGCTACCCGTACTACGTCGTTCCAAACGCCTATACGTTGGCTATGCGGAGCTTCGTGCCTCTTATTACCTTCCCGCTCGGTGTCGCGGCGGAGACGATGGGGCTCTGGGGGCGGCTGCAGGCCGCGGACTCGCTGCTCGTCAAGGCGGTCTGCGCGCTGCCTTTGGTCAACGTGGTCCTGGCGCCGATCGGCTACCGGTCGCTCCTGAAGAAGGCCGTGCGCGCGTGGGACGGGCTCACGAAGGAGGACTGAGGTTGGTTGCTGTTGGGAGTAAGGCGAAGTATGGAGTATCTAGACTCGGCCCGGGAGACTCGTTTGTCGCTCCCCCTTGCCCGACCGGGCCCGTCCGGACATGGGATGCGTCGATGCTTGCTAGTGTCTTACATGCCGCTAGCTAATTTCTTTTTTGGGGGCGAGGCTCTGAGCTTGTTATCTCGGCCTAAGGCCGTAATTTGTTCATCCAGAGCCGCATTTATTCGCTACTGCAACGGCACGAACGTGTCGCAGCTCGGCGGCACACGAAACCGCGCAGCACCAATTGGCCTTCCGGTGGCTGGCACACAAAGCACCGCAGCACCGATGGACCGCCGCACAAGCCAGTGGACGGCCATCGGCACCGCCGCCGCCGCCGCCGCGGCGGCGGCGGCGATCCATCTGGGCGTGCGCATCCACCGCGAGGCGCGGAACGACCAGGCGCTCGTCGAGGAGGCGCTGCGCGAGGCGTCCGAGGCCGTGAGCCGCGAAACGTCCCGACGACGCAAGGCGCAGCAGGAGCCGCGCAGTCCGCGCGCGCCGCAGCTGGGTTTGCTGGGCGTGCACAAGGTCGTCGGCGCCGCCTGGACTGGTGGGAGACTACTCGTCGTAGGATCGTTGATCAACGAATTGTTACATCGGGGCACGCCCCTCAAAAGAGGCGCCATCCGCACGTCGCTCGGGCATCTGCTAGAGACGGTCGCGAAGAGCTGCCAGATCGCCGGGACGACCGCGATCGTCGTCAGTGCCACTATTAGTTTCTCGTTGACGCGACGCGTGGCCGCGCGATTACTGCGAAGACGTAGACAAGCGCGGACGCCCTCGACGTCCACGTTAGAAGGTCTTTTCGCGGGCGCGTTCGAGGAGCTGGGCCAAGATTTACACGAGTGGGGCAACAACCAGCCTCTAAATGACTTCAAGACCCACAGCGAGGGCCACGTGGGCTGGTTGCTGCGCGAGCCGGAGGCGCCGCTGCTCGTCGACCAGACGGCGCAATTCCACGCGAAGTTACGAGAGCTTGGGAGGAGGAAGGAGGGAGTGGTTACTCGCAAGTTATTGATAGACGTGTTTGGACTGCCGCCGCAACAGGGCGGCTGGGACGGCGTCTCCGTGTTGCTCATTCCCGGATTGTGGACGAAGTGGTACCCCCTGTATTGGGTTCATTTGAGACAAGCGTTAGATCATTGCGCGATAGATTACCACTTCTCGCGATGCGACTCGGACGCTACAAGTGCAG
>JACLAA010003242.1_pt1 | contig 14119 bp, 8 predicted proteins | sample 8027891 | NCBI WGS metagenome assembly JACLAA01 (sample SAMN15724900, study PRJNA655200) | protist metagenome | isolation source: fluorescence activated cell sorting (FACS) single amplified genomes of... | place: Spain: Blaines Bay Microbial Observatory, Mediterranean Sea | collected 2016-01-19 | reverse complement strand
TGCCTGGAGATCGGCGAGCCCTGTGCTAACTCCATCGCTACGAACACTGTGGACGAAGCATTAGCTGCTGGTGAAAAAGTGGGCTACCCTTTGATGGCGCGCGCCGCCTTCGCTCTGGGCGGTCTCGGAAGCGGCATCTGCCAGAATGCGGAAGAATTAAGGACGCTCGCGACCAAAGCTTTAGCTGTTTCTCCCCAACTGTTGATCGAGAAGTCGATGCTCGGCTGGAAGGAGGTCGAGTACGAGGTCGTCCGAGATCAATTAGACAACTGCATCACGGTCTGCAACATGGAGAACTTCGACCCGCTAGGCGTGCATACCGGCGATTCCATCGTCATCGCACCCTCGCAAACGTTATCGAATGAAGAGTACCACATGCTAAGATCTGCAGCGTTACGAGTCGTCCGACACTTGGGTATTGTGGGCGAGTGCAACATCCAGTACGCCCTGCACCCCGAATCGTTAGAATACTGCATCATCGAGGTCAATCCGAGACTCTCGCGCTCTTCAGCCCTAGCGAGCAAAGCGACGGGCTACCCCCTCGCCTTCGTCGCGGCGAAACTGTCCATGGGCGTCACCCTGCCCGAGTTACGAAACACGGTGACCGGCGGCGCGACGATCATGGGCTTCGAGCCGGCCTTAGATTACTGTGTCACCAAGGTCCCGCGCTGGGACCTGGGCAAGTTCCAGGGGGCGAATCGCGTGCTCGGTAGCGCCATGGCGTCGGTGGGCGAGGTCATGGCCATCGGGCGGACCTTCGAGGAGTCGTTCCAGAAAGCCTTAAGAATGGTCGACCCGTCGAACCCTGGGTTTGAACCGATTGACGGGATGGAGCTACCTGATGATTCCCTGGAGAAGAAGTTGGTCATTCCCACCGATAGACGGGTCTGGGGCATCGCCGAGGCTTTGTACAAGGGCCAGGGCTGGGACAAGCACCGCGTGCGGGACTTAACTAAAATTGATGATTGGTTTTTATCGCGGTTGGACAAGATCGCCGCGACGGGTAAGGACAAGGACAAGTGGGCCTCGCTCAAGCCGTTGATCCAGTCGCACGATGAAGCAGCTACGTCGATGTTGCGAGAAATAAAACAACTGGGCTTCACGGACGAGCAGATTGCCAACTTTTGTGGTGGGTTATCTGATGATGATGTTCGTGCGTGTAGGAAGGCTCTTGGAGTGATCCCGCGCGTGAAGCAGATCGACACCTTGGCGGCCGAGTACGCCGCGGAGACCAATTACTTGTATACGACGTACCATGGCGATGATGATGATCAGCTCGCGGGCGACGCGAAGGGAGGTACTCTAGTGTTAGGCTCAGGACCGTACAGGATCGGTAGTTCCGTGGAATTTGACTGGTGCGGCGTAAGTGCCATGCGAGCTTTGAGAGGTTCGGGTGCGAGGGGTGTGATGGTCAACTGCAACCCGGAAACCGTCTCGACGGATTATGATGAATGCGACGCGTTATACTTCGAGGAACTCAGCAAGGAAAGAGTCTTAGACGTGTACGAACGCGAAGGCATCGACACGGGCTGCGTCATTTCGATGGGTGGTCAGATCCCGCAAAATCTCGCGGGTCCCATCCACGCCGCCGGCGCGCGCGTGCTAGGCACGCATCCCGACATGATCGACGCCGCGGAAGATAGATCTAAATTTTCTGCCTTGATGGACGCTGCTGGAGTAGATCAACCGAAGTGGGCGGAGCTATCTTCCCATCAACAAGCTGTGGACTTCGCGTCGGAGGTCGGGTATCCCGTGCTCGTGCGGCCTTCCTTCGTGTTGAGCGGTGCGGCCATGAAGGTGTGTCGGGACGAGGAGGGTCTGAGGGCTCACTTAGACATCGCCAAGGAAGTGTCGCAGGACTACCCCGTCGTGGTCTCGCAGTTCGTAAGAGGCGCTCGCGAACTGGAGATGGACGGCGTCGCGAAGGACGGCGAGGTCGTCTGCTGCCAAGCGCATGAGCACGTCGAGGACGCCGGCGTTCACAGTGGCGACGCTTCTTTACTCTTACCTCCTCAGACCTTGTCGGATTATGTGCTTAGACGTGCGAGAGAAGCGGTCCGAGAAATCGTGAAGCAATTGCAGATCTCGGGGCCGTTCAACATCCAGTTTCTCGTGGGCGGTAGGACTTCCGGTTCCAAGGATGAAGACGAGCTCGACGGGTCCTTCGCGTCGATGAACGACGTGCGGGTCATCGAGTGCAACCTGCGAGCTTCTCGTTCCGTACCCTTCGTGTCCAAGGCGACGGGAGTCGACTTCGCAGATGTTGCTACAAGGGTCTTAGCTGGTTTGCCTCTACCGGATGAAGAAAAACTACCGCAGTTGTTCCCGAGGGAAGGGCAAGCTCCCCAGAACTTCGTGGCCGTGAAGGCGCCCATGTTCTCGTTCGCTCGGCTGCGCGGCGCCGATCCCGCGCTCGGCGTGGAAATGTCCTCGACGGGCGAGGTGGCCTGCTTCGGCCGCGACAAGGAGGAGGCCTTCTTGAAGGCGTTGCTGTCTACTACCATGAAGGTGCCCACGGCTGGCTCCGGTGACACGGTGCTTGTGAGCTTCGCGGCACCTTTGGCGCATCGCGCTCTCGGCCCCGCTTTTCAATTACATGATCTCGGCTACGACCTAGTCGGCACGGAGGCCACCGCTAGTTACTTAAGAGGCCGGGGCGTGCCGTGCAAGACCGTGGCCTTCCCTACGGATGATTCGATGGTCGAGGACGCCACCGCCACGGCTCTCTTAAGGGACAAGAAGATTAAATTAGCCGTGAACTTGCACGCGCCGGAATCGAAGCGCCTGGAGGACAACTACATGATTAGAAGAACTGCTGCTGATTTCGGCATTGCTCTAGTCACGAACCCTCAAGTGTTTGAGTTATTGGCCGCGGCGCTCACGCGGCACAAGAAGGGCGACATCCTCGCGGCGAACCCCTCGGACCTCTTCTCCTACTACGAGCGCGAGCCGTCGACGGACGCGTGGACGGGCGCGAACGAGTTCCACTAGTGTTCCACACGCGCGCCCGCTCTCGAGCGGAACCCAACACCTATCCATAAGCTCCTAATCGCGCGCGACCCCTAACAACAAAAATCTAGAGCGTCCTTTCGGGTTGCGGCGGGCAAGTCGGCGGGCGAAGGAGCCTCTAGAGCGTAAGTTACACACGTCGCGCGGTGGGCGGGGCCCCGTGTGGGCCGGGGGGAATTGGGTAGTCGCCTCATCAGCGCGCGCCGAAGGAGATGATCGGCTGGGACCGGTACCGCGAGTCGAGCATGCGGCCCATGGAGCCCTGGATCTGGTACTTCGGGCCCGGTCTTTTTTCGAGCTTGTTGCCGCCCTCGCCGGCGTAGGGGCGCTGCGCGGCGGTGCCGAAGGTCGCCGACGGGTAGCTCTTCTGGGACGAGAGGACGGGCTTCGCCTCACCCTTCTCGTTTCTCCCTTCCTTCAAAGGATCGATGTAGTGGCCGGGCCCCGGCTCCTGGGCCCGCGTCTTCGCGCCGATGTTGTGGCGGCCGCCGCCGATCGTCGAGATTTTTGAGCTACGGTACTTGGACTCGATTTGCCGCCCGCAGCTCCCGTGGGAGTCGTACTGGCCGGGCGCGGGCCGCGACTTGTTCTCGCGTTCCGCGGCGTTGTTGTACGTCCGCGGGCCGGTCATGAACTTGACACCCGGGATGTTCCGGCCCGTCGACAGCATGCGCTGGCCCTTCTCGATGGCCGCCGCGTCGTAGGTTTGCGGCGACGGCTCGGCCATGCGGGTCTTGGTCCCGGGGCCGCTCGTCGCCAATCTAGGTCCCGTGCTGAACTTCATGCGCGGGGCGGACCTGATCTTGCTCTGTACTTGGATACCATAAGTAATGTTGTCTAATTGGTACTTCGGACCGGGATTTGTGGATGCGTTGCCGAGTTGCTTCTCTATGGGCCTCCCACAATCGTTGATGGCTTCCCTACCAATACAGGCCGACGGCTCGGACCGCGTCTTGGACTCGACGGACTTGACCTCGCCGTTCTTGTTGCGTCCCAGCGTGAGCGGGTTGATGTACTGGCCGGGCCCTGGTAAATTGGGGTCCGCGCCCATCTGCTTGTCGACGACGGCCTTGCGCGCGGCGAGGCAGAGGCCGAAGGAGGCGAGGGACTGGCCCGTCTCCGTCATACTGGCGTTGTTGCTTTTGGCGCTCTCTTGGCTGTTTTGCTTTACGCGCGCGCGCCGGGGCTGCGCTCGCGTTCTGTGGCCGCGCGGGGCAGTGTGGGGGCAGCTGCGCGAGCTTCGCTCGGGCTGCGCGTTCCTTTTGGCGTCAGAGGCTCACAACTTATTCGCAGCGATTGGCGCTGTGGCCGCTCCTCAAGGACGTTGGTGGCGCTCTGGGGGAATTTGGGGTACGCCTTAGACGCAATTTCCGAGGCGGTGCTGCGTAGAAGGAAGTCTGCCGTCGCGAAGGACGCGGCCCGCGCCCGCCGCCGACGACTCGGCGACGCGCCCGCGCAGCCCGCGAGTCCTAGCAAGTCCCTTACTTCTTCCCCCCCTTCGCATCGGCACCCTCGAGGCCCGCGATGAGCTCCTCGAGGCGGTCGCAGTCGCCCTTCAGCTCCTTCATGAACGTCGCGAGGTGCGCCGTCTGCGTCCAGAGCGCCTGGAGCTCCGATCCTGTAGGTTCTGGGAAGACCGCAGCAGCCACACCAGGAGATGACACTTTCTCGGCCAACGACGCGGAAGCAGAATCAAGTTCCGAATCGTGCTCCTCCTCGGGCGCGAGGTCGGGCATCTCGTCGTCGGCGTTTTGGAAGTTGAGCACTTTATCGGCGAACATGGTGATGACGAGCGGTGTCGCTACACTCGCCGGCGGTTGGGTGGCGGGCACCAAAGTGTAGGAGCCCGGTTCGAGCCAGCAGGCGGCCCAGACCTGGCGCTTCGTGTCGAACGCTTGCGTCCCGCCGACAATTTCTGAGGCTTTGAACTTGGCCGCGCGTCTTCCTCCTTTCACGTGCTGGATCGAAAACCCAATCCCAAATAGATCTTCTCTTCCTAAAGGATCCGGCTTGTGAAACCGGTTGTCTTCCTGTGATAAGGTAGCGCAAAATCTAGTAGCCTCCGTCACGTCAAAGACGTACTGGGGATTCTGGGACCAATCTCCATCCGTTGGCGGGCCGCCCGTCCCCGAATCTTGGGAACCGGGCAGCCACGTGCCCCTATAACTCATAAACGAGCCATCCTTCTCGTATTCCCTCGAGAGAAGTAGTGTATCGAACGCTCCCACGAAATCATGCCATTCCATCCAAAACTCGTGCGCGTCCTTCTCCCGTATGATCGGTAGACCATCGTCACCCAACTCCAGTTTCTCCTTCATGCCGCACTGCTCGGCGATCGGCTGGTATTCGTTCCATAAGGCATGCCCTTCGCACCACCTCCCCTTCCATTTCCCAAACCTCCACGGCGTCGTGAGCTTGACCATGTGCTTCTCCATGTAATCATACTCGACGGTCGCGTCGGCCTCGCAGTGTTTTATTTCCAAGACCGTATACATGTGCGCGTTGACTAGTCCATCCGGTTCGAGGTAATCAGCCGTCAAGGGGTCGCCGGACCGGCGCGGCCCTACGGACCGACACACTCCTACCAATCCTTCTCTGGAAATGGCATCTACTAGATCATTCCACAACGTTTCTGAGGAAGAGGGCATCGCTATCCTTTCTATGGCTCGTCCCGTGATGTCCTCCATCGCTTCATCTAAGGTACCCCCAGCTAAAGCTTCGTAGCAGCCATGGAGCTTCGCGTAGGCCTTTTCGACGACCATGACCCATGTTTCCGAAGGGTCGATGGACCGTGCGAAATGCGGCGTGCCGTTCCGCCCGCAGGGAATGCGATCGTCCACGTGGACGTAGCGCCACCGTCCCGACTTGAAGAATTTCACCGTATATATGCCCTTGTCCGCGCATTCTGCACTCACAAGTACTCGTTTCACCTTGTCTACGGTGTTTAACAACCCAAGAGCTGATAAGAACCACCTGTCTCGGAGAGCGCCCTGGACTATGCCGCCATTCACCTCATTTATTGAAACGGGCTCGATTAAGCCCTTGATGCTACCCACCTCCGATATTCGAGGCCAATTGACGACGTCGGGCGGTATACCATAGACAGGGGGATGCAGCGGGTCGTAGTAAAGGGCCGTGCCGTCGGCTCTGAAGTGGGGATCCTCGAATTTTTCTTCATCTTTCAAGCTGTTGATGAGCTTCCGTTCTCCTATCCTCGCCTTATCATCGGACTCGTAGCTGCAGTAGTGCTGGGCGAAGGCGCCGGCGTCGAGGGAGCGGGCCATGCGTGGCGAGGGCTGCCTGACGGATGCCAAAGCGCGCGTCAGCGCCGCGCTCGGCCTCGGCGGGCAGCCTTAATCCGCAGCGCTCCCTCTGGTTTTTTGAGTGCCGGGTTTCGCAGACGCGTCCCGGGACCCGTCCCCAGCGGTCCGAGGTCTCCCCGGACGGCTGGGGCGCGGTGCTTGCCTCTTTTTTGGTTCGCTCTGCGACTCGCGCGAGAGCACAGCGCGAGACGCAACACAGCGCTTGTCATTTCAAGTCGCGTGTGAAGGCGCACAGAGCCGCGGCGGGCGCAGTCGCCGCAGCCGCTTGCGCATCTAGCGTTTTTCGGGCTGCCCGGCCGCGCCGACGGCGCCGCCGCTGGCCCAAAAGACGATGACCCTCCCGCCCATCACGCCGCACACGACAACACAACAACAAGGCATGCCCACCTTCGCGACGCACTTCCGCGAACGTCTTCCAGGCGTCCACCGCAAGCGCAACAAGCTCGCGCGGCGGCACCTCGGCGCGGCGCGGCTGGGCGTCGCGAAGGAACATGCAAGGGACGTGAAATTAAGGCTCCGCGCGGACCGCGACGAGGTGTTGCGACGGCGGCGCGCGGAGCTGAAGGATATGGAGCGGAGGCGGAAGAAGATTGAGGTCAAGCGGAGGGAGATGGACGAGAGGACCCGTCATATGCGACTGATACAGAAGCGGGGAGAACCGGCGGACCTGACGACGCGCTGGCACGGTGTCGGAGGCGCCGAGGTGCCGCGGAGGGATTTGCGGACGATGCGTCGCGCGCGTCGCGTACCAGAACATAATGCGTTCTCGACGGTTCTCGAAAGGGACCGCATGGCTGAGGCAGCCTTGGCCGAGAAGAGTGCGGGAGTGTGCATGAATAGAAGACTGTTCTCCATTCAACAAAGCGAAGAACCACCCAGAACGGAGACGGCCTACCGGGACCATAGGCATCTGGTGGACGAAAATGTTTCAAGAGCTCGAGTCCACGTCAAGGCGCCCTGTCCAAGGTTTGAACAGAAGAAGGTCTTGGACACAAATGATGAAATAGCGGTCACGTTGGAAGCGGAGAAGTGGCTCGCGGTGCACAAGAACCGGGACAAAATAATAGCCAAGATTCAGAAGCGGGACCTGAAGAGTAGGCGCAAAGCTCGAGACGACATGGACCGGTTCTGGGATGCGACGAGCGACCGCCTCGCGAAGCTGCCGCCGCCGGTCAAGGTCATCCCGAAAGGCAGCGCGTGGCAGCGCCTGCCCCAGAATAGGCTACCGGAGTGGTCGGTCGACACGACGGTGTTTCTGGGCGCGCAGCCGCCGGTAGTTGCGTGAGCCCCGCGTTCGCCGTCGCCACCACGACCGCGCCGCTGCTCGTCGCCGAGCCGACGGCGACGACCCCCCGACGCCGTGAGGCGACGCATGTATGTGTGTTAAGAAAGACGATAGAAAATTAGACAGTTCCTAGGGCACGACCGCGGCCTTTTTTTTCGGCTTCTCCACTCTACCAGCCCTTTCGAGCGACCAGTCCTCCAACATAAAGGCCGGCTTGTACTCCTCATTTGATAGGAGCGCCGGGTTCCGCTTCGTCGATGAGACTGATCCTAGTGAAGTGTAGCCCTCGTCATATAAAGAACAGTACGGCAGGTCGAACGTCCGCAGGAAGGACCAGACGTCCCCGTAACTCCAATCCAAAATAGGGTTCACCCGCATGAACGCCGGCATCCACTCCGACGAGGGCTCGAAGGGCTTTTGATCCCCACAATTCGGGTCGCCCTGGCGCGTGCCGAGCACGAAAGCTAGTGCTCTCGGCTTCGCGTCGCTCACGAGCTTCTTCAGCCCGTCCACGTAGCCCACGTCCGGCGCCACGGGCTCCACGGCAAGCTCGTCCGATAGAGCCTCGCAGGTATCTCTCACAAAGGTGCGGACCTCGCCGAAGTCGTCGCTCGCGTCGAAGTAAATACATTTCGGTTTTTCTCTATTCGAACTTTTGACGGCGTGGGCGTGGCGCGCCGCCCGCAGCAAGTGGAGGATGACGCATGCGTCCTTGCCCCCGTTGAACGACGCATACACAGCATCGGGCCCGAAGACGCGCAACGCGTCCTCGAGGATTTTTATCGAGTGGTCGATCTTGTGCCTTAATGGCTCGTCGCTGTAGTCGACAAATCTAGCGTGGAGCGCTGCTGCGTCGCCCACATCCGCTGCGCGCAGCCTAGGCGTGGACACCATCGCTCCGGCCAAATTGCTCATGATCAGTATCGCTCGGATCATCGCGCCGGCCGCATGGCGCAGTGCTGTGCTGTCGACTGCTTGTGGTTGACTGCTTTTGAGAGCGTCCACTGCGTGTCTAGGCACAGGACTGGGCAAGAGGTGCGGTGTGGCCGGCTCATTTTGGTGGCCTAGTATCTCTTTGCCTAGCGCGCGGTACCCGTGCCCCGTGAGCTTTCGGGACCGCGAGACACGCGACGGCTCCGTGGCGAAGCATCCGTTTTTTCTGCCCACGCAAGCTTCAACAGTCTGTCCTCAAGGTTGCCATCGCAGCCAAATCAAGAGAGCGCCACGCGAAATGCCGCCCAGACGGAAAAAACGGGCGGTGCGCGGCACAGATGATAGCTCTACCACCGCTGAACCAACAAATCCATCTATGAGGACGCATACAGAGCAAAATCCAACTGCAATTCAAGCTCCCTCAGCAAGCGTGCACGCGACCGCACCGGTGCTGCCCGCAGCTGTAAATGCGACAGCGCCGTCGCCAGTCAGCGCGCCGGCGCCCGCGGCACCGGCCGCGCCCGCAGCCGCGAGTGCGACAGCGCCGGCGCCGCCCGCGGCGCCGGCCGAGCGGCGCATGACCGACCTCGCGGCCGCCGCCGCCGGCGAGGCCGCGCCGCCGCCACCGAAACGCAAGCGGCCGAAGAAGGAGGGCGGCGCGGCGCGCAAGGGCAAGTGGACCGTCGAGGAGTACGAGTACACGACGCGCATCATCGAATTGTTTAACGGTGGGCTGCTGGAACTGCCCGAGGGCGTAACGCTGCGGGCGCATCTGGCGCGGAAGCTGAGCTGCGACCCCATGCGCATCACGAAGAAGTTTAGTGGGGCGTCGTGTCTGGGCAACAAGGTCTTCCACAGCGCGGGCGCGCGGCCGCGCGGCGATAGGCCAAGACCATCGCCTCAGCAGCTCGAGGAGGCGGCGCGCGAGCTGCAAGTGCTGGAAGGCCGCTTCCAGGACGCGTGCGTGCGGTCGTCGGAGTCTAAGGACGTGCGGATGATTGATTTGGAAGCTAGATTTCAGAATTCCGATCGGGTCGTCTCGACGCCGGCCATCGACGCCTTCATCATGCAGTCCTGCCAGCCGACGTGGGACCCCGACCACGTCGCGTCGGCGCCGCCTCCGCTCGCGGAGCCGCGGCCCCTCGCGCCGGCGCCGAGCGCGCCGGCGGCGTCGTTCCCGGTCCCTCAAATCACGCAGCTCCCCGCGGCCGTGGCGGCCGGACCGGCGCCGGCCTCGCCGCAGACGTCGAACGACCAGATCGCCGCCGGTCTACTGCTGGGCTTCGGGCGCGCCTGCTCCCAAAATAGTGGTGACAGCTCGGAGCTCGTCGGCTTCGTCGAGGACGTCACCAGCCGCGCGGCCGGGCCGCCGCCGCCGCCGCCAGAATCCTGATCTCTCTCTTCCGGTTTCCTGAGCTTTCTCTCGCTGCTGAAACCTAGTCGTTGTGTAATGTTCGCTTTATCGTGTTCCTAAAAGTCTCCGAGCGCGCACGGGTCTCCAACGCCTCCACGCGTCCACCACCCGAGCGCCTCGAGCTCGTGCCGGCAGTTCGTCGAGTGCTGATCGCGCACGGCGCCGTGCGCGAGGCCATCGGGATACCTTAACTGCATCGTTTTCGGCGAGCAGCCGCCCTGCGCGCAGGGCTTGAACGCGGGCTCGCCCGTCCGCATCCGCCGCTTCGCCTCGCGAAAGAGCCAACGCCGCCACGGGTGCGCGTAGACGGTCGCACGGTGGTACGCCGCGTAGGCGCTGAAGAAGAGGTCGTCGACGAAGAAGCAGCTCGGCAGGCGGCCGCCCGGGAGCAACTCGCGGCCCCACCTGCGCGGGAGGGGTCGCGTCGATGGCGTAATAGCGACGAATACAAGACGCCGGCCGCCGACCGCTCGAGCTCGCTGAAAAGTGACAAAGGCGCCGCGAGCATGTCGCCAGCCTGAGCTACACAGACAGAGTCCTTGATGGGTCGGCCGCGCGGATAAAAGTAGGAGTAGTAGGTCCAAACGGTCTTCGTGGCGTCGTAGCCTACAGGTTTAGACGACGAGAAGCCGACGTGCAGCAGCGTCGCCAGCGCGAACGGCTCCCACTCGTGGTCGTCGTCGGCCGCCACGATGACCGCCTTTTCGCGGTCGCTGCCCGCCTTCTCCAGTAACGCCGGGTCGCTCCGCAGCGCCTCGACCGCGCCCACGAGCTTCGTCGCCGGGCCGTAGTCGTGCGCGGGGTGCGCGACGACGACGCACGGCGCGCAGGGCCCCTTTGTTGATCGCGCCGCGGCGTCAAGCTGCGCGAGCCACGCCGGCGGCTCGATGCGCTTGCCGTTCCAGTGGCTGCGGCGTCTATTGTAGACCTCTGGTATGCTCACGACGATCAAGGCCGGCTGCGACTGGTTCAGCAGACTCCGGACGGCCGGCTCGCACGCGGCCACGCGCGTCGGCGTCGTCGTCATAGCCACGACCACAGGGTTGCGGACTGGCGGCTTCGCGAGCAGCGCGCCGGCGGCCTTGAGTGACCGGTCCTCCGGGTATTGCGACCGATGCACGTGGGCGCCTTTGACGTCTTTGAGGTGCGGTCGGCTGTCCAGGATGGCTCGCATCCAAGGCGGGACGTCCTTGCTGGCGCATGAGGTGGCTATGAGGGCTGTCAGCGCGAGATTGTGTCGCATTTTTAAGCTGCAGAGCTGTTCGCTGGGGTGCCAGAGGCTTCAGGCGGACCGTGGAACAACGGATTTGGATCGGTGGTGCTTATTTTGCAGTGCCCGACAGGCTCAACGGAGGAGAGCAGTGACCGGAGCTGAGGTTTTTGATCGGGTGTTTTGAAGCAGGTGGAGAAGGTACTGGGGCGAGGTGCGCGCAAACAAAGGGGGAATACTACGTGCCCCGCCGCCCCGCCCCAGAGGAAAGGATGGAAAAGGGAAGCGGCACGCGCGCAAGCAACGTCGCGGGTCGGAATCAGCCAAAAGAGAAAAGGGCAGCCTCGTATGAAAAGGGTGGTTTTTGTAAAAACCGGGTATTGAATTGGGTGTCCGGGCCGGGCGGCACGTGAGTGCTGCCCAGGGCGCTTATCGCTCGCAAATGGAGCCGCGCCGTTGACCGCGGACAGTGCGAGCTGTTTAGCTCGACGAGAACTTGGTGACGGCCTTGGTGCCCTCGGACACGGCGTGCTTGGAGAGCTCGCCCGGGAGCATGAGGCGGACGGACGTCTGGATCTCGCGGGACGAGAGCGTCGCCTTCTTGGAGAAGCGGCACAGCTTGGAGGCCTCGAGGGCGATGCGCTCGAAGATGTCGTTGATGAACGAGTTCATGATCGACATGCCCTTCTTGGAGATGCCCGTGTCCGGGTGCACCTGCTTGAGCACGCGGTAGATGTACGTCGAGTACGACTCCGTGCGCGACTTCTTCTTCTTGGCGCCGCCGGCCTTCTTGGGGGCTTTCGCCGACTTCTTGGAGGGGGTCTTGGCCATGTTGCTGGTTGTGTGTTTTTTGTGTGTGGTGATGTGTTGCTTTGAAAAAAGGGCTGCCCCAAAATGCGGTTCCGGCGCGGTGGCGAGCCGGTAGATTTTGGCGACCAATCCAGTTGCGACCCTAGTCGCAAAATGAATGGTCGCCTAAAAATAGCGGCTCGCCACCGCTGCGGAAGGGCTCCTCCTCCTCCACTCTCTCTTCTCGTCCAACACATCGGAAAAAAAACACACTTCTTACATCATGTCTGGCAAAGGAAAAGGTGGCCGCGGCAAGGGCAAGGCCAAGTCCTCCGGCTCGTCGTCCTCGGCGTCCAAGGCTGGCCTCCAGTTCCCGGTGGCGCGCCTCAACCGCTACCTCCGCAAGGGCAAGTACGCCTCGCGCGTCGGCGTCGGTGCCGGTGTCTACATGGGCGCCGTCCTCGAGTACCTCTGCGCCGAGATCCTCGAGCTCGCGGGCAACGCCGCGCGCGACAACAAGAAGACGCGCATCGTGCCGCGCCACATCCAGCTCGCCGTCCGCAACGACGAGGAGCTCAACAAGCTCCTGGGCTCGGTCACGATCGCGTCCGGCGGTGTTCTCCCGAACATCCACGCCACGCTTCTCCCCAAGAAGTCGGCGTCCAAGAAGTAAGCGTCTCGCTTGCTGACTTCGGCCGCTCCCACGAGCGCGCCAACATCATCTTACCCGGTTTTTACAAAAACCACCCTCGACACCCGAAGCAACCTTTGTGCACTTCCGCCGTCGGCCGCCGCCGGGGCGGCCGTGGTTAATCTTTGTTTCCCCTCCCGCCCCAGCCGTCCCGCGTCGCTCCCAGCTTTAGCCAGCGGCCCCGCGAAGCCCCCGACGTGTCCGCAATGGTTCTACCCCGCACGATCTCCAGACTTCGTCGCGTCGCGTCGTCGCGTGTCTCGCGTCGGTTTTGTGCGGCCGGCCAGCGTCGCATTGCTCGCCAGAGGCCATTACAATTGGAGAACCCATCGACGTCGCCGTGGCACGCTACTCCGCTACCAGGTAGCCTAAGCCCACTCCACTCCTCCCATGGGGCTGCCAGCATGGCTGCTCTACCTCACGGCCGCGGCGACGGCGCAGAACCTGATCCACTACGCGGGACCAGGCCGCAGCGGTACTGTGCAAGAGAGCGGCCGCGCGCGCGTTAATATCGCCGTGTCGCCGCACCGCGTGCGGCCCTCGTTCCGGAAGCCCTTCTACCAGAAACCAAAAACGGACCCGGCCTCTCTGAAAAAAGCCTGCAAGCAGTCCATCAAGGAGGCCTGGCGGCCGAAGCACCAGAAGGTCGGATATACCTACCACAAGAACGCCTGCTCGAAAGACGCTAGAGCGTCGCAGCGCCGCACGTGGCAGCCCGCGAGATGTCCCAAAGTCACGCCATCAACGGCTAAAAAGTGCCTCGCGAAGAAGAATATTACCAGAATCGTGTTGATCGGCGACTCGCTGACGATGCAGCTCTGGGGCTCGTTACTTTGTCAACAAGAAACGAAATGGGGCTTCGGTGCGAAGGTGGATGCTCAGATACAGCATAAAAATGTGAATTATGATGCAAGGAGCCAGCGGGGGTTTTCGGTGGCCGATGCCGTCGTGGGAGACGGTCTGACGTGGACCTATTTACGAGTAAGGGGCATGCAACGAGCCGGGGCGTTGACGCGAGCTTTGGAAGTGGCTTTTGAGAGGGGCATGTTGGACCAGAGGGCGTTGTATGTGGTAAATGCGGGGCTGTGGCACCTGCTCTGCACCACCAATATATATGAGTGCCTGGAGACGTACGAAAATGATGTAGAAAGGTTTTTGAAGGCGCTGACAGCGCGCGCCGACGGTCCCGTCGTCTGGCGCTACACGACGGCCGTGCACCCGTCGTTATTCCCGCGGCGCATGAGCCCCGTGGATCAGCGGAAGTTCCGGAGTTTTACTGATGAAAATGTCCGTCGTTTAAACAAGGTCGCGGACGCCGTCATCAGGCGCGACTTTAAGGATAAGGTCACGGTGCGGCGAGACGCGTACAACTTCACGGCAAATCTCGAGGACGAGGCCTATCTGAGAGGCGACGCGCGGCACCCCGCGTCCGGCGCGCTCAAGTCCCTCGTCTCGCTGTTGTTCG
>JACLAA010007820.1_pt1 | contig 14125 bp, 9 predicted proteins | sample 8027891 | NCBI WGS metagenome assembly JACLAA01 (sample SAMN15724900, study PRJNA655200) | protist metagenome | isolation source: fluorescence activated cell sorting (FACS) single amplified genomes of... | place: Spain: Blaines Bay Microbial Observatory, Mediterranean Sea | collected 2016-01-19 | reverse complement strand
GTCGTTCGTTCTGTACGCGGTGCTCGCGTCGATGATCACCGTGTTTGGATTGGTCACCAAGGCCACCGCTTCCACGGCTGCCGCATCTGGTAAACATAAAATGGCACAATCCGCTTCGTTCAACGCTTCTTCTCTCGCTTTGGCGTCTTTTCTCAAACTATCTGGAAGTTGAATGAGCTCGATATCTCCCGATGCTCGTTTTTCTAAGCGGTCTCTGACTTGTAACCCAGTCGTGCCCGCTTCGCCGTCGATGAAGATGCGTTTCTTTTTTGTCGATGATGCGAAAACGATGAAATTTCCTCCTGAATTACTCCTTTTGCTGCTCCTTTTGCTCAAAGCTTTTCCTCCTCCTCCTCTCAAAACCTTTTTCGTCGCAGTAGTACTACTCGTCGTAGTACTACTCGTCGTCGTAGCACTCGCAGAAATGTTGTTATTCGCGCGACATAATAACAGTATTCTCATGATGATGATGATGATGATGATAGTTCTATATAACAATTTTTTTTGTCGTGTATTGCGACAAAAGGCTCTCGTCTCTCTTCTTTTCTCTCTTTCTCTCTCTCATGGGAGAATCTCTCTTCTTTTTTCACTCTTTTGTCTCTGTCAGGCAAAAATTTATTCCTCGTCCCCCTGTCATTTAAAATCCAGCGCAACAGCGTTTTGATGAGAATTTTTTTGTTTTTTTTGCAAGCACAAAAAAGGAGCAAAAGAAGAGAAAAAGGACACGAACGCGCACGATCTCATTCTCATCATCATCACTCATCGTCACATTTTTTCATCTCTTCTCGCGTCGTCACACCACCAACACCAACAAAAACACACCGCACTACTATTACACTACCACTCCTTTTACGCGACTTTTTGCGATTTCACACAGGGAGAGAGAGAGAAAGTGTGTGTGTGTGTAAGAGAAAGAGAGAGGAGAAGTTTGAGTGAGAGCGAAAGAAGAGTTTGCTCATTTTACGCGTGTGGATTATAAAAAGCATTTACGCGTTACGCGAGAAGAGAGGAAGTGGGTGCGCGCGTGCTGCTTTTACGAGAAAAGAAGAAGAAGAAGAAGAAGAACACGAAACGAGGAATAACGACAGAAGGGGGGAGTGAGAATTAGAGAGAGAGAGAAACAGGGAGTAACAACAGTAGAGAGTAATAATTAAGAATAATAAGCAAAGCAGTAGAGGGCGGCGTGAAAATAGGAAGGAAGTAGAAGAAGAAGACAAAAGTAAATAATATTAACGGGAAAGGAAAAATGGCATCATCGTCGTCGTGGCAACCGGCGCAAGAAGGCGTGCAACAGGTTGGACAACTCTTGCAAGAGTACATCCAACCGAACGCGAACCAACAGTTGATGTACCAAAGACTGCAGGAGTGCTCGAAATTCCCGGATTTCAACTCGTATTTGGCGTTGATTTTGTGTAAAGGAGACGGGACGTACGGGGACGACGTTCGGCAAACCGCCGGTCTTTTGCTGAAGAACAACTTGAAGACAACTTGGCAGTTTTCGGAGGAACCGCACGAGTCGTTCATCAGAGACGCGCTGACTGGGAGCATGACGCACCCGTCGAGAATTGTCAGACGAGTCGTCGGGACGTCGTTGGCGATATGTGTTCGACAGAAAGGGTGGCAATCGGCGCCGCAGTTGTGGCAATTGATTGCGGAAAATTTGGACGCTTCGAAGGACCCGAACGCGTTAGACGGCGCGTTGGACGCGTTGTATAAAATTTGCGAAGAGACGAACGGGTATTTAGAAAGCGACGTGGCCACGGCGAACCAAGTTGGTTTGCCAGAGTGCCCGGCGAGTTTAGTCATTCCGAAAACGTTGCAACTGTTTGGACATCCGGACGGGAAGGTGAGACAATCCGCGATTGCGATTTTGAATATGATTGCGCCTTCCTGGCCGAGGGAAAAACGAGACGTGTTGGACGATTATTTACGAGGTTTGTTCGCGTTAGCGCACGACCCGGACGACGTGGCGAGGAAATACGTCTGTCAAGGTTTAGTGCAATTGCTTCACATCGCGCCGGAAAAAATGACGCCGAATTTAAGAGAGATTATTACTTTCATGTTGGAGAGGCAGACGGATCCGGACCCGGACGTGGCGGTAGAATCGTGCGAGTTTTGGGCGGCGTTCGTTGAGGCAGATTTAGAACCCGAGTCTGTGAACATTTTGAGAGAGTTCACTCCGCACTTAATCCCGGTGTTGTTGACAAACATGGCGTACGAAGAAGACGACGAGGAAGTGTTGCAAGCCGAGGAGGACGAGTTGAACGCAGACAGACCGGATCGAGATCAAGATATCAAACCGACGTTTCGTGCGCAAAAGGATAAATCGTTCGGTGAAGGCGGCAAAGATGGCGACGAGGAATACGACGACGACGACGACGACGATTGGGGGACGTGGAATTTAAGGAAATCTTCGGCGAGCGGTTTAGACACGCTTTCTTTACACTTTGGCGACGAGCTTTTGCAAATCATGTTGCCAGTGGTTGAGCAACGTTTGGCGGATCAGAATTGGAGAATTCGAGAATCTGCGATTTTGGCGTTGGGTGCAGTCGCGGAAGGGTGCACGAACGGTCTCGCGCAGTACCTGCCTCAGCTCGTTGGTTTCCTGTACCCGATGTTGGACGACGCGAGACCTTTGGTGAGATCGACGACGTGTTGGACATTGTCTCGATTTTCTCCGTGGTTATGTCGATCCGCCATGCCTGCTGATCACCCTAACGCCGTTCCAGGAACGACCGCGGAAGCTTCCGCGGCTGGTTTGCAACAGTTACAAACGGTGTTGATGGGAATTTTGAACAAGATTGTCGACAAGAACAAGAAAGTTCAGGCGGGCGCCTGCGGCGCTTTGGCAAACTCTTTACAAGAAGGTCGAGAACTTCTCGCGCCATGGACGGAACAGATTGTCCAAGCGTTGAGTGCGGCGTTAGAGAGGTATCAGAGAAAGAATCAGAGAAACTTATACGACGCTTTACAGACCATGGCGGAGTACATCGGTCCTTCGATTTCCGATCCAAAATACGCCGATCAGTTGCTTCCGAGAATGTTGGAGAAATGGAAAAACGCGCAAGAAGGCGATCCAGAAACTTATCACCTCTTAGAGTGCATCACAGCAGTCGTAGCCGGTACTGGTAGTGGATGCATGAAGTATGCGCCGGATATTTTCGCGGCTGCCTCGCAACTGTGCACGACGGAACTGCAGAAGAAAGAAGCGGTGCGAAGAAATGAGCTTCCTCACGACGCGCACATACACGAGCATCTCCTCGTCGGTTTAGATTTACTTTCCGGGTTAGCTGAAGGTTTAGGTCAACAATGCGAACCGCTGTTGATGAATTCGCATACGCGAGAGATCTTGCTGGCGACGTGTGCGGATGATACGCCCTCGATTAGACGATCGGCGTTTGCGCTTTTAGGGGACGTCTCCAAGGCGTGCCCTCAACACGTCAGTCCATCGTTGAGAGAGTTTCTCGATTTGGCCAAGCAAAACTTGGCTCCGGATATGATTACTGCGGCGACGGTGTCCTGTTGTAACAACGCGTGCTGGGCAGCTGGTGAGTTAGCCATTCGATGCGAGCCGAGCGCGTTGCAACCTCACGCTCGCGCGTTTGCGGAATCTTTGGCGGGAATTCTCGAGATGCGAATGGTCAATCGAAGTTTGGGTGAAAACGCGGCGATTACGCTAGGAAGAATCTCTATGCAGTGCGCGGAAGAGTTGGCGTCGGCTTTGCAGAATATCGCTCCGACGTGGTGCGTTGCGATGCGAAGATTACGAGACGGTGTCGAGAAGGAACACGCGTTCAAAGGTTTGTGCGAGTTGATCAAAGTGAATCCAAACGGAGGCGTGAACTGCTTGAAAGAGATTTGTGAAGCCATCGCGTCTTGGAGACAGTGCAGAAGCCAAGAAGTATCCTCGGCCATGCGCGACGTTTTGCAAGGGTACAAGAATCACATCGGCGCGGAGCAATGGGCGCAACTGGAGAGGAATCATTTAGAGCCGGCGGTGGCGCAAAAACTGAAACAAACGTACGGCGTTTGATAAAAAAAAGAGAGCAAAAGAGAGAGTGGTGTTTGTTGCGAAGAGTAAGGCTTTATTGTTGTTGTTGTATATATTTCGCTACTTGAACAATTAGAGGCGAGCGGGGTGGTTTCTCACACCGCGAGCTTTATTTATTATTAAGTCAAATCTAAACCTTCTGAACATAATTTACACGCGCTCGCGACTACTACATCGCAAAACTGGTCCAAATCGCTACTTTTCCGTTCGCGTTGCTACCGGCTAATCTTAATCCGTCGCTCGAAAAGGAGAACGAATCCGCACAAAACGCGAGCGCGGGCGTTTTTGGTTTATCTTGCTTGGTCTCATCTTCGCCATCGCTGAAGAACGTGTCGTCCTCTCGCGTTTCGAGGACTTGCTTGATCTCGTAATTCCGCTCGTCCTGGCCTTCCTCGTTTTGCGAGAGCGAATTTTTCGTTTGCAAAATTTCGCACACCAGACCGGTGACTTTATCGCGCGGAGAGGCGACCATCGGCGGTGCGGTGGAGACTTTAGCCGGACAAAAAGAAAAACCACCGCGTTGCGACGGCATAGATGCCGTCGCAATTGGCACTAAATGGTCGCCAGACGTTCCTAAATCGACAATTCTGAGTAATCGAATTTTCCCGTTTGCCGTAGCCACGGCGAGGACGGGCGCGTTGATCGAAGCAACGTACGCGCACCAAAATAAAGCGCACACGGGCGATCGCTCTTGGCCTAAACTATTCACGTGCAAAACCGTGAGCGAAAATCCTTGGGAAGGCTTCGTCGCTTTTTCTTTCGCGTAAGTCTTCACTTTGTTCATGGCCACTTTCACGTCGTCCTTCATGCGCTTCGCCATCAAATTCGCCTTCTCTTTCGCTTTTTCTTTAATCTCTTCCGGTTTTAACGCGGACATCAAAGACTTTTTAGCGGCAGGAGCGGCAGGACTTTCAGAGGCTTCACCGTTAATTCCGTTGTTGTTATTATCGTTATTAGCATTATCGTTATTTTCAGCGGCGTGATCACCTCCCCCGCTGTCATCGCCTTCGCCGCCTTTTGAAGCCATATCGCCGCTACTGCTATTACTTCTACGCATATCGTTTTTGTTCTTCTCTTCTTTTATCCGTCGAGAAGTTGGATCAGTTTGTTTCGCTAACGACGAGTTGTTACTGCTTTTCTTACCTTTATTCAGAAGTTTCGAGATGGATAACTTCTTCGTAAAGTCTTTCCGTTCTATGCAGGAAAGCGTAAAGACTCTTCCGGTGTCGTCGCCGAAATACGCGAGTCTCCCAGACGTGTTGAAACAAATTTCTTTCAATCCAGCTTCGGGATCACCTTGCACGCGAACTCTGTCCGGCGGTTGCGAAGAGTTCACATCCGCTAACATTACACTTCGCTGTTTCGTAGTGATTAGCGCCAAGTTCGTTCTCACCGGATGTATCTTTACGCTCCTTGGATTTTCTGATATTTGTACGACAGCTTCGAGAGTGCCCGAGCGAAAATATTTCGTCGCGTTGTTTGTGTTCCCAGAATTGTTATCGTTGAGCTTATACATGCGAATTTCTTTACCTTTCGCGGAACACGCGAGCAAAGCTGAACCATCTAACGACCAATCTAAATCCGAAACGGCTTCGGTGAACACATCTTCGAGCTCAAACACGTGCGAGACACCGTGCGCGTTGTACTCGTCCATTTTCTCTTCGTCTTCGTCGTCCGAGAGAATGATTTCAGTCGTAGGCGGAGGTGGCGTTGATGCACCATCTCGTCCCTCTTCTTGTTTTTGTTCTTTTTCAATGCTCGCTACTCTATCTGCCACGGATCCTCCTTTCTTGTGTTGTTTTTTCTCGTTTCCTTCTTCTTCCTCTTCTTTTTGCTGCTGGCTAATATCATTCGTAGCGGCGCGCTTCTCGCTCGTCGCTTCTTTCGCCTCTTTGTTCTTCTCCTTCTTCTTATTTTTTGCCCTATTATCCATACCATTCTTACTCCCAAACACAATCACTCGTATTGTTCCATCTTCTCTTCCAACTGCTAAACACCTAGGAAACATCACGCTCCATTTCATCACCGTAACTTTCGCCAACGTCGCGTGGTCGCCGTCCGCGTACCCGAGAAACCGCAAGTCGTCATCCACGTCCAAGAATATATCAGCGTTGTTGTTCGTTTCCGTCGTGCTCGCGCGTATCCCTCGTTCCACGCGTTTCTTCGCTTTCGCGTCGTCGTCGTTTTCGTTCTCGTCTGCATTCTTCTTAGTAACGCTCAACTCTTTCATTTTCTGCACGCTTTCTTTCATCTTCACGAACGATTTACTCGACACGTCTTGCAACAAAGTGCCCGCTTTAAACGTCGTCTCTTTCGCGTTCTTTGCAAAAATCTCTCTGTTTTCTTTCGAGAAGAGTTTCTTCATTCGTTCGTTCATCGTCGCGTTTATGGGTGTAAAGCTCTTCTTCTTCGTCGTCGCGTTTTCTTCATCAGCATAATCAGCTTTACTCAAACTTTTCGTCGGAGAATCGTTCACGACGACCGTTCGGTCCAATTCTTCTCCTTCTTTGTCTTCTTCTTCGTTGTCTTCCATCTTAACGCTACTCATCAGTCCTCCTCTGCTCTTCCTCCTCTTCGTTTTGCGCTCTTTTATTCTTCTTCAGAGAGAGAGAGAGTTACAGAGTTAGAGTTAGAGTTAGAGAGTGTGAGAGCGTTGATTTTGGAACACAGACACCACCAACGACAACAACTTTTAGTATGCCGCCACACGCTAAAAACAGAGAACAAAAAGAGAGACTTTTCGTACAGACAGAGAAAAGGCGAGAAAGAGGAGAGGAATATTTTTTGCGAGAGAGAAGAGAGAAGAGTTTGAATTTTTTTTTTCGGACAGAAGAGCAAACGGCAAAAGAGGGAGGAGACTCTTCTGGTGTGTTTTTTGGAGAAGAGACAAAGGATGAGTTTCACAGATTTTTGGAGAGAGATATCTCGTGGAACATCTTCATCATCTTCAAACATCACTTCCCCAGCACGCGCGCTAAGAATAACAACACACGAGTAGAGAGAAAAGAAACGCGCAAAACACGACGCAAGAAATAGAAACCACGCACCCCTTTAATAATAAAAAGCGATGTCGTCGACGATTTATACTCCGAGTAGTACTTCTCCCGCGAGAATGATGATGACGACGTCCAAGACGATGAAAACGAGAGAATCAAACACTTCTTCTTCTTCTTTAACTTCTTCTTTAACTTCTTCTTTCTTTCCGACGAGAGGAGGGAGAGCGTCGTCGTCGTCGTCGATGCGAACAAAAGCGATCGACCCGCAAGTCGCGCTCGCGGTGGCGCAACAAAACCTCTCCTTGGCTTTAGTTTTAGGCGCGGAAGGCGTTCTGAATTCCCAGCGCATGCCTTCTGATTTTATCGGACGACCGGATTTGCCAAAACTCGCGCCAGGTATCGCCGGGTGCGCTACGGCGTTCGCGTTGATTAACAGCGATAACGACGTCGTCACGCCAATTGGGTTAGCGGTTGGCGCGTTGGCGTGTTTATACGTGATTAAAATTGAGTTTGATAGATTGAACGAAACGAAAGACGATCCGTTAGATTGGCCGGGACCGAAGGTCTTTCCCGGCGGTTTGTTGGTGTTTGGATTGTTGCAGTTTCTCACCAACGCGCAAGGATTCGTGAGAGAGATGTAAAATTGATGATTTAATTTGATTGTATACGTTTCGTACTCTTTGATGAATGTGTGATAAAATTACAATATAGTTGTTGTTTGTCGTTTGTTGTTCGTGTTTTGTTGTTGTTTGTTGAGACGCAGAGGAGCAGATAAAAGCGTTTACGAGCTTCTCTCCTCCTCCATCTGCGCTTTCATCGAAGCGGCTTGGATAGCCTTCTTCGCTCTTTCCTTCGCCTCTGCCGCTTTCTTCTCCGAATTCACTTTCGCAGCTTTCTCCAAGTAGGCGTTATACGCCGCGTGCGCTTCCGGAGAATCATTCTCCCCCGGTGCTATCATTGTTTCTTCTGGTTTCGCGCACGACACATTGCACCCCTCGCAACCTCCACAGTTGTTCACCTTACGCGACGGTATCGTCGGCATGTTTGGTGTTCCGGTCACCTTCCCATCCTCAATCACGCAACAGTTCGGATCCCCAAGCGACTTGACGCAGTTCGTCGTCGAATCTTGCAACGTTTTACACTCCATCCCGCAGCACCCGCAGCACATCCAGTTCGCGCACGAGTTGAACGAATCCGCGGCGTAGCAACACGGCTTGCACTCGCCCAACCATCTCGCCGGCGTTTCCTCGTTCGCTTCCGTTTCTTGATTCCAATCTCTCAATCTTTTCGTTCCCCAATAGCAATCCTTGTACATAACCTTACATATATCGTTCCAAAAGAAACACAAATAAAGTTTACGCAACGGCGCGCCGAGCGGCGCCAGCCACTTCTTCGGCAACGCGCACGCGTCAAACTTCTTCCCGCCATCCGCGTACATCGGCAACGCTAATCGTTGGTACCGATCTTTCGGTAATTCCCCTCCCGCGTAGGCAATATCGTATTGCTCTGCAATCATATCTGGTGCACTGATTGTTTTGATCCATTTTCTCACCGACATGCGTCCGTGCGAGACGTAATCTTCCGCGCCCGGGAAGGTCAATTTCCTTCGTCTGTGTTGAGCGGCATCGGCTAAGCAACATCCGACGCCGATCATTATGCCGACGAATAAAATAACGCCGAAGCAGATGAAAATGATTTCTCCGGTTTCCACTTTCACGCCTTTACCGAGATCTGCTAATAAGGCTCTCGCGTGACCGCTCATCTTCTTCTTAACTTCTTAACTTTAACTTCTTCTTCTTCTTCTAATTAGAGTAGTGGAAGAATCGAATCTTCTTTCAAACGATCACTAATCCCCCGGGACGAACAGAGAAATTACCTTCTTTTCTTTTTGCGATCTTTATTCCTCAATACTCCAACAGCAGAGAAAAAGCTCTTTGATATATACGTGTGGTCCACTCTTCTCGTCGCTTTCAACGAGAGAAGGAGCGTGACAGCGAAAACAGCGAAAGCAGCAAAAGCGCTTCTCGTGGTTTGTGTGTCTCTCTTTTGAAGAAGAGATGTTGATCGCTCTGTCCCACAAAAGAAGGTGGCACGTTTACTTATTTTAGGGTTAGGAACCCTAAACATTTTTTTTTTTGCCTCTGCTCTCTTTTTCTCTTTTATGCCTTTTTCCCTTTTTTCCCTTCAAAATTGGTACTTACAAAAAGAATGAGAGCGTTTAAAGAAGAAGAAGACCTCTGAAGGAAATGAGACGATCGGAGAGCGCTCTCAACGTGAAAGCACCCGCAGTTGGTGGAGCAGTCAACGCGTTTTTACACTCCGGGTGTGAATACGGTGCGTTGTTTTGTGTGTTGTTGTTTAATTAATTATATCTCTCGGTTCGTTTTTTTTTACCCGCACTTTTCTTACTTCCGCAAAAATCATCATCTGCGGCTTTTGTCGTATCTTTACAGACGAACAAAAGCAGTGTTTTGCTGCTTTCGTTTTCCTCTCTCTCTCTCTCTCCCTTCTCTCTCTGTGTATGTGTGTTTATAGTCCTCTTTCCTGCGCGTGCGATGATGATTCCACATCAAAAAAGAAGACGAGAGAGAGAGACACTTTTTCCGTAGAAGCAGTTAAAAGTGAACAAACAAACTTTCCGATTGAATACCCAATTCGCTGACATCTTTTCTCTCTTTTGTCTCTCTCTTTTTCTTCTCACATCATCCTATGTCGTCGTACAAATGAAAAGGCATATTCCAAGAAAAATCAACGAAAGATGAGGACGCGTACTGCGTGTTCGTGGACGATGCGGTTCCCGGGAAGTTTGCGGATGCGGTGTTTTGCATATTCGACGGCCACGCCGGGAAGCTGAGCGCGACAAAGTGCGCGGAAGAATTTTTACAGCGAATATGCGACGCTTTGCCAGAAGACGAGAAGCCGAGCACGAGTAGCGGTAAAAGAAAAGAGAGCAATAATAATAATAATAATAATAATAATAGAAGAAGGAGCAGCGCGGATAATCTAAGATATCACGATATTTTATTGGACGATAGAGAAAACGCCAAACGAGTGTGGCCGAAATCGTTAGAGCAGGCGACGAGAGACGCGGCGGCGAAGATTAACCACGACATGCGAGTAACTGGAAGAGATGGAACGACCGCGTTGGTTGTTATGATTAAAAGAGCATTAGACACAAACATCGCGTACGTGAAAACAGCCTGGGTGGGGGATACGCGAGCGGTGATTCGATATAAAAACAGAACGTTCAATTTGAGCGAAGATCACACGGCGATGAATTTAAACGAACGCTCGAGGATGGGGCAGTATTACAGAGCTCGCGCGAGAAAAAGTCGCGTTTTGAAGCAAAAAGCGGACGAGTTGAAATCATTTAAGAGCAGACGAAGCCGAAACGCGAGTGTGGATGATCTTCTCACGGATTCGGATAATCCGTCCATCGAAGGCGGTTTAGCCTTTAAAGAGTGGCAAGAGAAGTCGCAAGCAGAAAAAGAAAAATCAATCAGAGGTGGATCAGAAATGCTCACGCGATTTGCCGGTGGAAGAAGAGCTTCGGAGGTGCTCAAATCTCGCAACGATAGCTTTACGCAAACCTCGGAAGCGGTGAGAGAAAGAGAACACGAGGGCAGGAACACGCCGCCACCGATAACGACGAGTTCTACCGGGAGAGATACAATAAAAATTCCAAAGAGCAATAGTGGCACAAACCTAAACAATATAGTAGTAAAAAGTGTCGTAAAATCGACTTCGGGGAGCGATTTAACCCAAGCCCAAGGTGCCGGAAACGCCGCGGCAAAACTCGCGGATTTATCTTTGAAATTACCAAGAGAAGATGCCAGAAAAGAGTTAAAAAAGATGCATGCTAAATTCGAGGAGAAAGAAATTAAGAAAACGATACGATCGCTCGCGGCGGGAGTCACTCAAGACGATTCTGCTTTTTTGAATAACAATCATAGTGGCGAAGATTCGAGCACCAACGGGAGCAGCTCAGGGAGGAAGAGTTCTTCCTTACCGTACAGCTCCTCGAGCGAAGAGTTGGAAGATTCGCGTCTAGAACCGTCCACAACGCAGAATTTTGGCGGAGAAGAGAACGAGGACGACGACGACGACATCTACGCGACTTTGTTTCCATTCAAAATTGAAGACATACCTCGAGTGCACATCGATCGTTCCGGTCTAGTTTCCTCGATGCACTCGAGAAGAACGTCGTTCTTAGCAAGAATAGAACACGAAGAAACTGGCGGTTTGTCCGCACCAAGAATTGTCGCCCGAACTGGCGTATCCTGCGCATTCTCGCGGTCGATTGGTGATTCCGGCGTCGCTCGCGCCGTCATATGTACGCCAGAGTTCAGAGATTTCACCATCGCCTGCGGAGAACCGGCTCGGATAGTTTTAGCCTCAGACGGGTGTTGGGATGTGTTTACGAGCGACGAAGCGACGTTACACATTGAATCCTTGCGTGACGCCGATCACACGCGAACGAGCGATATTTCTACGAGAGGGGGAGGTTTCCACAACACGGCAACCGTGGACGCCTCGGTCCGAGGCGGAAGCAATCACAGCGGGAATAACATGAGCTCCGGGAAAGATGGGAGCGGAATGTACGCAGATTTAAGCGTTCGATTTGGCCAAAACTCCTCGTTTCAAGAGTCTGCGCCAGGTATACCTGCCGCCCAAGCGGCTAAGAAACTCGCGAAAGCGGCAAAGCAGAGAAGATTGTATCGAAGTTACCCTCCGGACGATATTACGGTTATAGTCGTCGATATCAACTTGGCGCATTTCGAAGTGATTGATCAACCCGGATGTTCGTGCGTGGTTTCATAAGTATGATAATACTTTTGTTTTAATACCTGTACTATTGTTTTTGTTGTAAACTACCTATTCCATGTTCAATACATAACTATAACTGCTACTATAACTGCTATTACTACTTAGTGCTAGATTAATAACTACTCTTCTGAAGGAGAAATTCGAAACACGGCGATTCTCTGGTCAGGAAACAAACTCTCAAACGGCGGGGGACTCGGTGGCGGCGTTTTCGTGCCACTTTTTCGAACTTCTTCACAAACTAACCCTTCTTTTTCTAAATTCTCAAAGAAATCCACGTCCATCCCATCGTATCTGTGTTTCGTGTGCGCGTAGAGCATGAAACCGCTTTTTGTCTTTCGGCATCTGCTTCGCAACAGTTTTGCGATGACTCGCGGTAATATTTTCACTCCAGATTCGTCGTACACGAGGTCCGAGCCGAGGAGAAAATCAACGTCAATCATTTGAGCATCGTAATCGTCTTTTACTTCTTCTTCTTCTTTATCTGATAGTATAACTTCGTTCCAATCCAACGACGTCGCGTAAATCTTCTCTCGTTCCTTCGACGATAATTTTCTCTTCTCTCTGTTCGAATCGAGTATCAAATTTAACCAATCCAGAGCACCTCCCGCTTCCATCTCTGTCGCGTGAAAAGCATCGATAGAGTCGCAAAATTTCCTCACGATCGTCATCGCCAGCCACCCGTTTCCACTTCCGAGCTCTAAAACTCTCACTCTCTTTTTTGTGCCGCTACTAAACAACTCTTCTGATTTTGAACAGAGAAAATCTTTCAGAGCGACGGCGGCGTCCCATCTCTTCTGTCCAGTCGTATTGAACGTGGTCGTTTGCATGTATAAAGCGGCGTCGCCGAGATAGAAGTAATTATCGTCGTCGTCTGAATCGTCGTCATCATCATCATCATTGGGTGGTGGTGGTGGTAATGGTGGTTCAAAAGACATGTGTATTCGCATTAAAAGTTTTGGATAATGAGGAGTTGTTCGTTACAAACACGGATATGACATGCGAGAGACATAATACGAATACTAACAACAACTAAGTATCGTCCAACTTCTCCAACACCCCCTCGCTAATCAACGGCTGCGCTTCTTCTCTCCTCAACAAGTGCACGGAGTCCTTCTTCAAATCGACGACGCCGTCTTTGAAATAAATCACGCCGTGATCTTTCGTACACCGCACTTGCACTTTATGCTCCTTGGGCGGATCCCGGTCTAAAATCAAGTTCATGTTAATACCTTCCTTCTTCCCCATGTATTTGTTCAGAATTTTCGAATACTCCGTGAAATAATCTCGTTCCGAGTGCGATAAATTTTCCGAGATCGAATCCGGTAAGCCGACGCCTAACGTCCATCGTAAACTCTGGATTCGTTTCACGCGTTCGTTGAGATAAATCATCAGTGCTTTCTTGTTGCGTAAAATCGAGTGATGGTGCGTTTGTATCGCCGCTGTTATTCCTTCTTGTTCTTCTTTTCCTGTGACTTGCTTCAACTTTTCCGCTAAAGATCTGTTTTCCTGATAATGCGCTTTCACTTCCTCTAGTATCGACCGCACGAGCTCGTCGTTATACGGTGGAATCGAGGACGGACTCGCGCTCGATTCCACGGACGAGGCGATTTCTTTCACCAACTCCGTGGCTTTTTTCCCGAATGATGTGGATGACATTTGTCTTCTTTATCTCATAAAAATAAACAAAAACGCAAAAAGCCGTCGTAGATGTATATATATTCTCTCTCTCTCTCTCTCTCTCTGTGTGTGTGTGCGTGAAAGAAGTCCGAAAAGCGTGAGCGAAAAGATGTTTACCAAACAGGATTCTGACGATTTTTTGAATAATTTTTCTCTGCAAAGAACAGACAAATCACACAAATTCTTCGTACGTAGTGTGTGTGTCTCGAGTGTCTACTGTGCGTGTGTTCATAATGTAATAGCGTTACCGAGCAACTTTCTTTTAATTAGGCGTGAAATAAATATATATTAAGTGTTACAATCATTGTTTAATAATTACGCGGCAGACTTCTCCGAGGAGGACCCCGATAACAACGGTTCCTTCTCCAACGCCTCCCTCTCTTTCGCTTCTTGCTCTTTTTGCGCGATTTTCGCAAAGTTGTACCAAAAGAAGCCGACTAAGACGATCCCGTACCCGATCGCTTCGACGACCGTGACGACGTCGTGATACACCGCCATGCCGTATAAAATCAACAGCACAGATCGAGACATGGAGAGAACTTTCAAAGTCAACGACCCGGCGGCTTTGATGACC
>JACLAA010004750.1_pt1 | contig 14126 bp, 8 predicted proteins | sample 8027891 | NCBI WGS metagenome assembly JACLAA01 (sample SAMN15724900, study PRJNA655200) | protist metagenome | isolation source: fluorescence activated cell sorting (FACS) single amplified genomes of... | place: Spain: Blaines Bay Microbial Observatory, Mediterranean Sea | collected 2016-01-19 | reverse complement strand
CCGGCTGGGGCCCCGTTTTTGGCGGGCGCCCGGCGGCGGCGGCGGCTGGAGCGGCGCGGGGGGCTGTTCTGGATTTTGCATCTGCTCTTTGTCTTGCGCCACGATGGGCGCGCGGTTTATACCGGAGGGCGGCCCGGGTATCCGGGCGCGCGCGTTGGGAAAAAGCTTCTTTCAGCCTCACTCAGCTGTCGGAGGACTAGTGCGGCGGCAGAGCGCGCAGTTCTGCGTCAGCGGCGATCTGCGCTGTCGCGATGTACTTTTTACGTACCGCAGCGACGGTGAGCGCCTCGGCCGCGCGCAACAGCTAATTATATCAGCTTCACTGGAGGCCCTTTGGGTCTCCTCGGGTCTCGGCGCAGCTCGCAGTAAGCCGATTCATCGTCGTGCACTCCGTTCCCAAAGGACCAATAAGACAAGTGAAACGACAGCTAGGACGCATCCCTACCGTGCGGGTTGCAGCCAGTCGAGGAGGTGCGCAATATTTTGGGGCTCATCCGAGTCCACGGAGCGGCGTAGGTTCACAGAAATCGACAGCGCATACGTGCATATCAGTGCACGCGAGAGCACCTCCCAGAAAAGCGCCAGAAACGCGCCGCCAGCAATACCCCAAAGAGAGCTCCTTCAGGGAGAAGCCAAAAAATGCTGCGCGCGGTGCTAGCCGTCGCGGCCGTCGCGTCGGCGGTCACGCCCTACCCGAAAGGCGCCTACAAAGGCCAAAACAAGTTCTTAGGGCAAAAAATCGGCGCCGAGCTGACGGTCAAGAACTCGACGCATTTGGACATCAATTTGTTCGGCGCCTTGGGCATCAGCTGCTCCGACGAGCCCTACACCTTCACAAACAACGAGATCAAGCTCACCGCAACAGACCCGAACGATTGTCTGATAAAAAAGCTCAAAAAAGACAACGCCGAGGTGACGTCCGCGCCCTTCGACGCGGCCAAGAACGCCGTCACGCTCAACGTCGCCGTGCAGCTGCCCGGCGGTGGGAACGGGCAGAAGATCCCCTTCTCGCTAGAGCTCGATTCTGAATCGAAGAAAGTGGCCATGATGTAAGCAAGTGTATGTTATCTCCTCGCGCGCATGACGAGGCACTTCGCGCCCGGCCGCAGGTTCGTCTCTTTCAATAATAGGGAGGGGTCCCTCGTGAGGTCGCCCTTGTAGACGAGGCGGCACGTCGGCAGGCCGCAGGCCTTCGCGGCCTCTTTTTGTAACTCGCCGACCGTCGCCACGCCGGCGATGCGGTGCTCCTTGCCCTCCTGCGCGCGGAGCGACCGGTGAGGCGTCGCGTCGATAGCGCGGAGGCGGACGGCCACGCCATCGAGCAGACTGCGGCGTCGACCTCGTAGGCTCCGAGGAGCCCAGTGGACGATGCGCGGCAGTAGAGAAGGCGCCGGGACGCCGGAGCCTCACGAAGCTGACGACGTAGGCGTCCGACGGGGGCGCGGGCGGCGCCGGCGTATCGTCGATAGGCGTAACGGCGGCGCCGGGCGACGACGGCGCGGCCGCTGGCGGCGCGGCCGGCGCGGCGGTCGACGCGCTAGTCATGGGAGCGTCGACGAAGCGCACGACCCCAAAATTCTGCAGCCACCCGCGCGCGCGCAGCGCGCCGAGCGTGTCGTTCGCCGACGCCGTCGCGCCGTCGCTCCGCGCGAGGGTCCCATTTGAACCGAGGGCGTCGCGCGCGCGGCCCCACGTGTCCTGCGCCGAGAAGAAGCAGTAGCGCGCCGCCCGCCCCGCGCGCTCGAGCACGAGGTAGACGCGGTCCTCCTCGCGCAGCGTCGACCGCCCAGACGCGTGGCGCTTGGCCATCATCTGCCACACTAATGAAGCCGTCTTCGCGTCGCGCTTCGTGGAAGCCTTGGCGCGCTGCGCGTCGATGCGCGCCGCCGCGGCGTCGCGCTTGGCGTCCTCGGCGGCGTCGGCCTGGCTCGTCCGTATTTTACCACTGATACCGTTGCCGGTTAGCGCGTCGGCGGCGTCGTGTCGCGAGGCTACAGCCGCGAAGAGGGCCGACGGCGGCGCGGACGGGGTCGCCGTCGGCCGTTCAGCGACCGGAGCGTCGCCGAGCTCGAGGACGCCCGACGGGAACCAGCCTAATGATTGGAGCGTCTCATTGATTTGGTCCGGCCGGAGGGGCACCGCCGCGCCGCACGTCGAGCCGTCTCGAGGGACGGGTCCGCGCCATTTATTATCGACGAGTGCCGGCGCGTCGACGTCCGACGGCAGTTGCCGCAGGCACTCGCGCAGCGTCGTCGACGGGTCCAATTCCATGAATGCGACGCGTTTGCCGCCCTGGCGCACCGAGACGGAGCAGCGCGTCGCTGGGGCCGAGGCGGTGTCGTCTTGCATGACTAATACTGACTGCTGGGATAAATTTAAGATAAATGTAACAATATCCTGTAAGCAGTGTCACCTCTACCTGCTAAAATACGCGCGCGGCGCGCAAGCGCAGCTAGCGTCCTGTAAGACACTAGAAATCTCATCGATTGACTCGAGGCCGGCGCCGGCTGCCCATATATAAAGGTCTAGTTAGTACGAAATGATCCTCACAAAATGCGCCGTCTGCGCCACCGAGCTTGGCTTATCATTGGGCAAGAAATGCGGCCGCTGCAGCACGCGCTACTGTGGGGCTGAATGCCAGGTGCAGCACTGGAAAGAGGGCGGCCACGACACGCTCTGCAAACCAATAAAAAGGGCAGGCGGCGCCGAGCAATACAACGCAAATAAGAAGTACGCAGAGGCTGTCGCGGTCGCGGCGGAGGCGTGCGCGGACGACACGAAGGGGCAGACGTGCTACATCTGCACGCAAGCATTGCATTGGAAAACAAAGGAGGGTCTCGTGCGCATGTGCGCGTGCCGCGGAACGGCGGGCTTCGCGCACGTGTCGTGCCTGGCGGAGCAAGCGAAGATTTTGGTCGCGGAAGCATGGGAGAATCATAAAGACTCGCAGTGGCATCGGTGGCACACGTGCAGCCTGTGCGAGCAAGACTACCACGGCGTCGTGGCGTGCGCGATCGGGTGGGCGTGCTGGAAGACGTACCTGGGCCGGCCGGAGACGGACCAGACTCGGGGCATGGCGATGAGCGTGCTTGGACTCGGCTTAGCCGGTGCAGGTCACCATGAGGACGAGTTGTCTGTGAGAGAGGCCGAGTTGTCAATGAAGCGGCGCCTTGGCGCTGACGAAGACGGCATGCTCGTCGCGCAGAGCAATCTTGCAAGTACATATGATGCTCTAGGACGTCATCAAGACTCTCTGCGGATGTCGCGAGACGTGTACTTTGGAATGTTGAAGCTCCATGGCGAAGAACACTTTGATTCCCTCACCGAAGCCCACAACTACACGTCGTCCCTTCTTTGTCTGCGGTACTTCAAAGAAGCCAAGGAATTGATGCGCAAAACGATCCCCGTGGCGCAGCGTGTTCTCGGGGCGAGTCATGATCTCACGCTCACGTTGAGGACAAATTACGCACATACGCTTATCAGAGACGACAGCTCCACGCTCGATGATCTCCGCGAAGCAGTGACGACGCTTGAGGAGGCGGAACAGACCGCGCGGCGCGTGCTCGGTGGCGCGTACCCGACCACAGGAGTGATAGAGCGATCTCTGCGAAAAGCGAGAGCAGCGTTGAGTGCCCGCGACGGGAGCTCCCTCAGTGAGGCGTTCGCCGCGATGACGCCGTCGCCGCGCGTTTAAGAGAGGCTACTCGCGCCACGAAGACTGGGGAAAGTAAAGAACAGTATTAACTCACAGTGGGCAATTCCTCCCCCGGCTTCCGCTTGCCCGGCAGCAGCGAAAACGTCCGCCCGCAGCGCCACAGTTTGGCACCAGGGTCCGCGATGGGCTTGCTATGGTCGATCTTCTCCTTGGAATCGGCCAGTCTGTCGCGCCACGCGACGGACGCGTCGTACCTTAAAGTACTGGCTTTTGTGTCGGGATAGGCCCCGCGAGGCCGTCGAGGATCCGGCGCGCCGGCCGGATAGAAGTAGCCCGACCCGTCGAAGCGCCTAGGACCGGCCGGCGGCAGGTCGTTGGCCTTCAGCGACTTCGAGAGTATGCGAGAGGCCACGGCATAACCTGCCACTCGCATGAAGTGCTGCTCGACCAAGCGACGTTTCGACTTCTCATCCTGAGCGTCCAGCAGCGGTAATTTCGATAATGCTTCACGATAAGCTCGCGCGTTCTTCATCCTCGTGCCTTTGAGACCACCGGTATGGAGGAACGTCTCTGGTAATACTAGAGGCGTCAAATGCTTGTGTTGGAGCGGTGGTAGGTCCCGCAATGCATCTAAGCCAAAAGGCGGCGACTCTTCTATTTCCTGGCGCCAGGGCTCGTCTATAATTAACTCATCGCTATCAGCCGGCCCTTCGACGGTCACGGAAACCTTGAGCTCGCCCCGATCCTGAGTCCACTCGTCCGACGAGAGGGACCCGCCGTTGATCTGGAGCCACTTTGTCAAAGTTCTAGGTCTCGAGCCTTTCAACCACAATCGACAGAAGCCTAAACAGCGAAGGGGCTTCTTCGACACGTAGCGCCGCTCCTGGATCGAGCCTTGCGCTGACAATGAGAATCGTAGTATTGATGATGATGACACAACAATACGTTCCTCGGACACGAAAGCTAGATCAGCAAATTTGGCTCCAACAGCATGCGACGACTCGAAGGCCGCTTGTGTTTTCTCAGTAGCATACGACCCTTCGAAGAGGTCGTCCTGGTTATTCGCGTCGACGCACGACACGTTGACGGAAGCCTCCAACTGAACAAACCGAGGCGCAGGGACCCCGCGCGCAGCTTCTACCTTAACTAACACAGAGACGGCATCCACGTCCTCATCATCCGCATCGTCAGACGACGACACATGACCTTCCGATATGTAACCTGCTAAATGCGACGACTCGGAACTACTCGCCACCGTACTCTCCTCGTCGGACTCGCCGTACTGCTGGGCATTTTCCAGGAACTTCGCGAGGCCAAAGCCGCCCTTCTTCGGCTTCTTCTCCTCCCTTGCAAGTCGTTGCGACCCTTCGTAGGTCCGCGCGTCTCGTAAGTGCCTCCATCTCAGAAACACTTCGACAGAGAATTCCTCCGAGACTTGAACAGTAGTAGCGTCATTCCTCATGTAAGTTTGATGAATGGGCACGTCGTAGGACGCTAATACCGTACACCAGTCCGGCTGTGACGACGCGTCCGCGGCGGCGTACAATTCTACAACAACGGGAGGCCCATCCCAGATACCAGGACCCTCGACGCCATCGACGTAAAAATGGGACCTCTCTTGGATATATACAGAATCGTGGTTCGTGACTCGTCTAGGTGTTGTTTGGAATTTTTGGTTGCGGACTTTCACTCTACAATACACAGCAGTGCCTGGCCTTAAGTTCTGAAGGCCGTTAATGCATCTGACAATAACAACGAGCTGCTCCGGTTTGATACCAGTGGGCTTGCCCGGCCGGTAGACTCTTTCTTCCGTGACGCCTTCCGCAACCTCGATGACATCCGTCGCTGGACTCCACAACTTGAGCGACGTGTGCCATCGCGCGTACAACTCAACTAAACCTCTACTCCCATTAATCTGGCCGAACTCGTCCCGTAGGGGCAGCCAGACCCGATACTCTTCATCCTTGTCTCGCGCGATATCACAGGTCTTCAGCGTGCACAAACCGACCCAGCTATTGGCCCTAAGGCCATCGTAATCCCATACATCGCATCTAACTTCGGTCTCCTCCGGTGCTAAAAACTTATACACTTCTTGATATAAAGGATGGACCGTACCTTCCTCGACTTGCGTGGCCCGTTCTTGCTCGCCACACCGCAACACGCAAAACGGGTCCGCCGCGCGCACAGCATCTTTACTTTTATGTTGCCGCACGGGCAGGTTCCAAGCTCTAACTAAACAAATACAGATCTGGTTGCAGGGGCCTTCCACCGCGGGATCATCTTCCACCTGATTTGGTATGGATACCACGTACTTACCTCTATAGAAGTGCCAACATACAATATCCACTTGGCCTCGTCGCTTGTCCTTCCTCCCGTACTCATCCGTGAGCGTGAGCCACTTCCGTACCGGTTTTCTCTCTCTCAGTTCTTTGAGAGCCAGGCGCGCGCGACCCATGAACAACGGTTCTTCATCCCCAGAAGACGAATCAAAGACCTCCACCAGCAGGTCATGGTCACCTTGTCTCCCTTCGAAGCTGAACCGTTTCTGAAATACTGGTGATACTGTACGTCGAGCTGTTTTTGTCCTCTTAGATTCGAAAGTCGTCGACACTTTCACATATGGGTTGGAGGTATCCTTCGAAGCTAATGTACGAGAAGTCCGAATCAACTGGCGACACCGAACCACATGTATTGTAATTTCGTTGGGCTGTTGGACTTCCGAACCCTCGTCCTCATACACATTATCTAACTCTACGGGTAGGATGAGTGACGGATCGTGGACCCACCTTATGACCAACTCAACTTTTCCGGCAGATTGCGCATCTTGGTCGCCTTCCCTAGATAACCAGTGCCACGCTCGGTGCGGTTTCCGGTCTCGGAATTTGAAACACGGCACTTTGCACGAGGCTATACTTGACACTTCACCATCCGCGTCCGTGTCAAAAATGTCCACTTCCAGGAAATGCTGCGTGTCCCGATCGAGCTTCAGATCTTCAATATCATTAAATTTGAAGCTTTGGTTCCAGTGCGGATTTAACTGATTTTCTACCGTTCTCGACCTCTTCTTTTCACCGTCCAATGATAACATACAGGTAGGATCAGTCGTACCAGGCGTCTCTGCGTATTTCTCGAGTCGCTTGAGCTTCTTCGCCCGCACTAGCACGACAACTAAGCAGTTCGGCTTGCCCGGCTTGTCATAGCTATCTGATTCTTCGGGAAATCTTTTGGGAGTGAAGTGCGGGTTGTGCCGCCAGTGCAACAACAACTCGATTTCTCCCCTTTCATCATCCCTATAATCCTCCTCGTTTTTGAGTGTCAAGAACTTCCGCAGGGCCTGCCTCTTCCGCAAGTGGTCCATCTCGACGCCGACGCGTCCCAGGAAATCGTGGCCCGTGTACGCGCAGGCGTCTCGGATCTCGATATCTAACACGTCCGTGGCGTCGTCGGCGTCCCAGGTGTAGCGCTCGACCCATCGCGGGTTCAGGGTTTTCTTGCGAGTGGTAGATCGCGTTTCTTTGCCCGCACAACTCAAAACGACAAAGGGGTCCGCTTGTTTGGACTGGTCATGTTTCCTGGATTGCGGTTTGAGGTTTCTGGCCCTAATAAGCACGACAAACAACTCGTTGGGTGCTTTCGACATGTGCGGGTCTCTCGCACCTTCTTCAGCCAGCTCCACTTCTAACTCGGGGTTATGACACCACCGCAAGCACAGCTCGATCCTACCTAACGTCGGATCCGCTCGTCCTTTCTTGTCTTCTAATGTCAACCATCTTCTCAGAGCTCGTCGGTGCGAGAGAGCTTTCACGGGCACGGCGCACTTACCCATCATCTCCGGTTTTCTTTGTCCCGTGTGTTCCACATAAATCCGAGCGATCAACCCCCCATCATACACGTCGTCGAATCTAAAAGTTTCCATGTAGTTCGGGTTAAAAGTTGTAGAAACTTGTCTAGCTTCACCCTCCGTATATTTATCGGTTGATAGGTGGGGCAGGTTACCGATCTCCATCCTCACCCTTGGGTTGGCCGGCCGTATTTCCACTTCCTCCTCATCTTCATTCATCCGCGACTTGCGCACGCGACCCCGCCCGACAGGACCGCGTTTCTCGAGGTCTTGCCTCCGCAAGCCGCGGCACCGCAGCACCGTAATCATCAGGGAATTCAGAGGCAACCGCCGGTCCGCCGACGGCTGCGTCTCCAGGGACAACGGCGCGATCTTCACGTCTGGTGAGTGATGCCAATGGAGGCATAGGTCCAGGTCCCCCAACCCGTCGAGCTTGAACCATTTCCTGATCGGTTTTCTTCCTGCTAGTGTCTTGACTTCTAGCGTCGTGTGTCCGAGTACTTCGTCGTTCTCAAGTACTTCGAACTTTATGACCTCTTCGAACTCCTCGCACTCTATTCTGAAGGTTTCTAACCATAACGGTGATATGCCCCGCTTTTCTGTCGATGTCGTAGGAGCCCAGCTCCCCGACGTGATTCGAACACGTGAGAGAGGCCCTTCAGATGGGGGTGTGCCCCTTTTCCCCAAGTGTCTGGCTCTCACCAACACAATCACGAGTTCGTTCGCGTCCTGCTGTTTATAGGTATCTATCGCAGACTCTTCAGGTACATCGATGATAGCCAGGTCGACGTTGTGCCGGTAGGCCACATAGAGCTCCAAGATACCTCTTTTATTATCTGGTTTGTTCTTCTTATCTTGTAAAGAGTACCATAGGCGCTTGCCTCGATTCTGCTCGTCGAGGAAGGGCTGCAGCTCCACGGCTGTCTTACCCATGAACTCCAGCGTCTGGTACGGCCCCGGGTCGTCGACGTCGTTTACAGTACACTCAACGATAGAAGTAGCATCTAGAGCCGGTACATAAAAAGCCTGGCCCCACAACGGCCACAACGTCTTTTGAATCACTCGAGTGTGCTTCTGCTTGTCACTACCCCTCAAAGAAAGTGAAACCATCGCGTCGGCCGCCTCTTTATCTTTCTGTACTGAAAGGAGCTTCTTGGCGCGTATGACACATACGGTCGCCTCGTTCGCGATTCTCTCGGGGTAAAAGTCCTCCTCGAGCGATCGAGGCACTTTGTAGAAGTGCTTGGGCTCATGCCGCCAAGCGAGCCAAACGTCGACACTCCCGAGATGCTGTGAAGGTGGCGTCCAGTCGGCGTACTCGAAGGGCGAGGCCTCGTGGGCGATGGGGGCGTTCGGATCTGGTGGGGGTGGTCTCGCGTCGATGAGCTCTGAGACCCACCTTGTAAATATTTTGGCCGTAAAAACACCCAAGGCTTCGCCACTTTCGGCTATGGTCAGGCGGTGCTCCCTCGAATGGTCTCTCACTTGCTCTTGCTCCTCGGCCGAGCATTGGGCCGTGAGGGTCTCGTCGTCGTCGTACAAAGCTTGGGCCGCGTCTTGTTCGGAGAGGGCTGCGTCATGTAAAGCTTCGGCCTCGTTGATGGCCTCGATCTTCCTTACTTCTTCCTCTGCTGTATGTTCTGGTAACGCTTCCGCCTTGTCCAGTGCTTTCAGACTTTCGCGGACTTTCCGTTTCGCGCGGTCCAATCGTTCAGAAGGATCTTCACTAACATCGTCGTCGGAAGAGTCATCACTTGAATAGTAGCAGTCTCCTCTTTTCGCTAAGGCGAGAGCTTCTCTATCTTCGTTGCCTCGCGTCCGCGTGTCGATCGACAGGCACCTCTGAACTTCTTGTGGAGATAGAGTACCGTTGATAGGCAGCCACCGCCGCACGGGACACTTGTTCCGCAACAATACCAAGGGTACTTCTATCGTACCTATGAGCTTGTCCCGCGTCCCCTTGGGCTTCTTGTCATATAACGATAACACTACACACTCGTCGTCACCCTCCACAGGCCCAAGCACCAAAGTATCCTTCCAGACCGGCTTGTTGGTTTTCGACCGCGATAGAGTCTCCGCAACATGCGCTTCGCACTCCACCCGTAAATAGGGATCGCATTCCTTGGTAAGACCCTTCGCCCGGGCGACGAAGACCTGCAGTTCCGTGGGAGGCACCAAGGTCTCGTCCACCGCAGCTAGCGTGTCGTCCTCCAGATCTCTTGGAATCTCTATCTTGAGGGTCGTGTTGTGGCGCCACACGATATGTAACTCTATGCGACCTCTATCTTTGTCTAAGATACCTTTCTCATCAGTTAAAGTGCGCCACCGCCTTCTGCCTTTCCTATCCTCATACTTCGCTAGATCCACCGTACATTTCCCCAAAAAAACGTCCTTCCCCAGATTATGATCCCAGACCTCGACCGCCAAAGACGCCCGCGCGTAGCCATCAACAGGTATTTTGAGGACCTCTAACCACTCCGGCCGGCACGTCTTCGACTTATGACTGGTCTTCATTTGCAAGCCGTCTACTGAACAAATGACGTAGGGGTCACTCGTCTTCGGGCCGCCTCCTAGATGCGAGTCGACGCCGATTAATCGCGTGGCTCGTATAGGACACACGATGAGTTCGTTCAAAGCTTGAGACTTGTACTTCTCCTGGCCCTGGACTAATTCGTGGACTTCATTCGGGAGCTTGGCCACGTTATGAGGCGAGGTCCGCCAACACAGGAAAACGTCTACGGTACCCGCTTCACTACCCTTCGCGTCCGTTATTTGTAGCGAGCGTCTTACCAGCTTCTTATCTCTCAAGGAAGCGAGGGGCACATCCACAGAACCCATGAAGTCGTCGGAACCTGCGCGCGCGCGCGTGTGACGCCGTCGACGCGTCGATCAAAGGACGCCGAATTCACACCGATGTCGTCGTGGTCGTACATCTGTAGTTCTAATGAAGCCCGCTCGTCAAACGCCGCGAAGGTGAAGACCTCCTCCCAGGTCGGTTCCAGATCCTTGGTTTTTGTCGTCGACTTGTGCATGTCGCCTTCGCAAGACAACCTTACATAAGGATCACTAGAACCTTGGCCAAACAGCTTGCGGTCCATGACCTTTAATGAGGAAGCCTTCATCAGTATCACGGTGAGCTCGTTCGGTGGTAAGAACGGCGCCGGGTCCCTGACCCTAAGCTCCGTGCCCGCGGGCACCCCCAGTTCAGCCAACTCTGCCTCTCTCTCTGCTTTTTGTTCCTCCGTCTCCTTCGCCTCGCCGGGCCCCGCGCCCTCGACCTCCGGCAACGCTTCTACAACAGTAGTCGTAGATTGGGACTTGGTGGGAGACTCTGGGGCTTGCTCTCGATACCACTTCACGCGGATCCGACCTTCCACCCGTTGCATCTCGCCGACCCTTTCCAACTTGTACCACTGCTCCTGGGGGACGCCCGGCTTTAACAAGGCTAGTGACAGCGTGCATTGTCCCAGGTTCGTGACGACTCCCGAAGAAAAAATACCTCCAGCATCCCTGTCTTTGACCTGCACGCGTACTTTATGACCGACCACCAGAGGCGTTCTCGGGGCCTTCGGGTCCTTCGGTAGTTTCAAAGTGATAGTCTGGTCCCACTTCGGGTTGAGGGTCTTGCTCTTCGTCCGCGTCCGTTTCTTGCCAAACACCGGCTGGTCATATTCATCCAACAACTGCAGCTCGCAGAAGGGGTCGGACTTGCCATTACTATCGACGGCGAGCAGGTCCTCGCCGCAGAGTATTGTGACTTGCAAAGCGTGGAGGTTCGGGCGCTTGGGCATGGCTGCGTCTCTCTGCGCTTTGGGCTTGCGCTTATTTGTGGGCTCGCATGGTCCTGGGCCGCGCCTCCTCTGCGATGCTCGTCGTGGGCAGCGCTTCGGTGCTGCCCGGAGTAATGCGCTGCTGCGAGGGCCTGCTTGCGAGGCTTTGGGCTGCTCGGGCGCTGATTGCTAGTGTCTTTCAGCTAGCGCTGAATTTTTGCGCACTAGTCCTAGCGTAACAATATTGGTCGGGTAATAGATCTAACAACCTTACGCCGCCGCCGCCGTCGCCCGCTCCGCCTTCGACGCAAGCTTCACCGCGATCTTCACCGGCTCCGGCGCCGCGTGTTCGCGGAACGGCCACCTCGGGATGACCTCGACCTCCTCGTCGATTTCATCCGAAAACCCCAGCGACGCCTTCTCGATAGCGCTCCACGCCACCATCACTCCGTTGTCCGTGCACAACCTAGGAGGCGGCACGACCAGCCGCCAGCCCGCTTGTGAAGCCACAGCCGAAACACGTCGCCGCAACTCCGCGTTCGCCGCGACGCCGCCGACCAAGGCTAACGTTGGAGCTGAACCGGCCTCATTTATGACCCGTTTAAACGCGACCTTCAATCGGTCCTCGACGTGCTCGATGGCGACGCTCTGGAAGGACGCCGCGAGATCGTAGACGTCCTGATCTGGCAACTGTTCCTCATCGCTCAACCCGCGCTCGTCGCGTCGTTCCGCGACCCTGCCCCGCAAGGCGTTCTTGAGGCCGGCATACGAGAAGTCGCAATCCTTTCGTTTTTTCATCGGCACCGGGAGGTCTATTGCGGTAGTATTCCCTCGCAGAGCGGCCTGCTCCAAAGCAGGCCCGCCGCCCGTCTCCGATGAGAGATGGAGCATCCTTGCGGCCTTGTCGTAGGCCTCTCCCAATGCATCATCGAGCGTGCCTCCTAAGACGGAGCAGTCGCCGACCCCCTGGACCCACAAGAGCTGGCAGTGGCCGCCACTCACCAACAAGGCGAGGTAGGGGAACTCCAATTGTTCCTCGAGGCGCGCCACCAAGCAGTGCGCCTCCAAGTGATGGCAATGTAAAAAAGGTTTCTCGTACTTTGCGGCCAAATGCGCGGCCTTGCGCGCGCCCACGCGCAAACAGATCTCTAGGCCCGGCCCGACGGTCGCCGCCACCGCGCCGATGTCCTCCATCGTCAAGTGTGCTTGCTGAAGCGCCTCATCCACCACAGCGTCAATAGCTTTTTCATGCGCTTCTTTAGCGAGGCCGGGCACGATCCCGCCGTACTTCGCGTGGACCTCGTGCTGCGACGCGACGGCCTCCCCTAAAATCGTGCCGTCGGACCGTACAATAGCTGCAGCCGTGTCGTCGCACGACGTCTCGATGCCCAACACGGCGTAGGGCTTCGACGTGTCGGGCAGGCCGCTCGAAGCTATGGGTGCGCTGTCGTAGGACGGCGCGCCGAGGCCCTCGCCCCGATACACTGCTTTTGCCTTACCGGTGGCATAGCGCGGCTTGGTTACTTTGGATTTGGCCGCTCGTATGATGCTGCGGCGCGTGGGCTGCGGCGCTATCCTAGGGCAGAGCGCCCGTGCCGCCGCCAGGAAGAGCATGGTTGCGCGGCGCATAGGGCTGTAGGTGCAGCTGTGGCTGAGGCAGGCGCTGTCGCCGCCGGGAGAGCGGTGACGCGTTCAGTGCCAATCGGACTGATGAAAGACGACCTATTGGTGCCTACAGTGCTTCCCTCGCGCCGCACAGAGCACTGCAACTTCAGCGCTGCTTTGCTCCTTGCTAGTGTCTTACAGGACGCTAGGTCTCCAGCTTCGCGCTTCAGAGGCCCCGCCCACTAGTCCTAGCGCCGTAACAATAGGGGAAAACTTTTCATTTCACACATCGAAGAGATGCCTATGGTCAGATATGTAACATTGACCTTAAGAAGGATATTTAACCGGCGGCCGACCGCGCGGTCCCACTCGTGCCAACACTCGAAAAGCCCACATCGAAGCCATACGCACGAGGATGACGCGGACAGCAATATCCCGTTTCTAATCGGCCGTGGCACGAATGCCCCGTACCGTCATTCACAAAAGTCTTCTGTTGATGCGCGGGGCAGATCGGCGTCGTCGCTTCGCGCTCGGGACACGTCAACGGGCAGTCCTCGTCGCCGCGGTGGCATCCGCACGCCTCGGGACAGAAAAAACTCAGAGGCTTGTGACCGCGTCCCCGGACACAGAGATTTCGTCCATACCAGTAAGGCGACTTCACCGTCTTGTTCTTCTCCGAGGCCGCCTCGAGCTTCGTGAGCGTCGACGTCGATAGCTCGTGCGGCTCGTGCAAGAGGCCGGCGGGACGCGCGTCGTCGCCGTTCGTCGTCGACTTGCATTCCGCGGGGCCCGGCGCCGGCGCCTCGCCCGGCGGACTCTTCTCCTCTGAGTCCTCTCTTGAGCTCCACATTTATTTGTGGTCCAGACGTATGTTTTCGTCCTTATCGCTCCAGGATTCCGCGTCAACTACTCGCTTCCGTGTCAAAATCGCCACGCTGAGCAAGGTCTGCGCCTAAACTCCGCACTGAAATTGCAAGGCCTAGCTTGCTAGTGTCTTACAGCACGCTAGGTCGAGGTCGCAGCCATCGCAAAAAGCTCGCCCGCAACAGTAATTCTATCGCTTGTGAGTCTGCGAAAGCTTTGCCGAAATCCCGGCAGCGCTGCAACGGCTGGCAGCTGCAAGTGCACACCGTCGCTGCATCAACCCTGCACTGCACTGCAAGCGGCGTCCCGCAACCACTGCTCGCGCGCCCGCATGACGATCAACATATATTAGATGACGATCTGAAGAACATCCATTCACATAACCATGTAG
>JACLAA010008159.1_pt1 | contig 14127 bp, 8 predicted proteins | sample 8027891 | NCBI WGS metagenome assembly JACLAA01 (sample SAMN15724900, study PRJNA655200) | protist metagenome | isolation source: fluorescence activated cell sorting (FACS) single amplified genomes of... | place: Spain: Blaines Bay Microbial Observatory, Mediterranean Sea | collected 2016-01-19 | reverse complement strand
ACGGAATCTGCCAAAAGAACGTCGCCCGTCGCCAAGGCCTTGAGTGGTGGCGACGGCCGCGGTCCTACGTCGGCGGACGCGTGCGCCTTCGTGTCGTCATTGATGATGCGGCAAGTCAAGGGCTCTTCGAGAGCGGGCGTCGCTGGATGTGGTGGTTGTTTAGCATCACTCCTAAAGAGTGTCGAGGACGAGGACCTCCAAGCGACCATACGGGCGGCGCTCGCACCGTTACGAGGCGTGCCGTCGGAGCACCCGTTACATGCTACCGTAAGAGCGGCCGTCGCCGACGCGTTAAGACGAGGTTTAGGAGAGGTCCATGAGCGACGACAACGAGAAGTTCTAAGTGCTCTACTAACGCTGGCCGGCGCCGTCGACCGGCACGCCGACGACCTGAAGGAGAAGGGCCGCAAACTTAGTGATGGCGAGCTGCAGGTGGTCTTAGCCGAGTGCGCGCACCTCGCCGCTGCTCTGGGCGAAGCCGCCGCTCCGGAAGCCGAAGCGTTGGAACGGGCGGCGCTGTCGTCGGCGTCGGACCCGGCCTTCGGCGTGCGCTGCGAGGCCGCCGCATTGGGAGGCGCGCTGGCTGCGGCCGTAGCTGGAAGAGCACAACCGCTGGCGACGATGGCGTTGCGGGGCGCGTCCGCGGAGCACCACGCGCTCGTGGATCTCGCGTCGGCGCCGCCGGCGGGCGCGCAGGCGCGGCCCAGGCGCAGTGACGCGGCGCAGCTCTTGCGGGGCGGCATGTGTGCGTTACATGGAGGCACGGCGCTGGCTTCGGCCGTTTTGCGGTCGTCTTCGGATAGTTCGCCGAGTTTACTAGATGAAGCCTTGGCCGTCGCGGAAGGTCTGGTCATGCGGCAGCACGACGACTTGCTCTCGGCCGGGGCGCTCGTTGCGTGCGCGAGGGCCGGCTGGGGCGTCCTGGGTGCCGTCGTCGCGTCGTCCTCTTCAGTATGGTTGCGGACGAAAGCGAGACGGCTGAGCGAGGTCTGGCAGCGGAGCGTCCAGTGGGCCGGCGACGATGCGAGCCAGGCGGCGGCCGAAGTAAGGCTGACCTGCCTGGAGGCTTGTTTATCCTCGGTCACGGCGCTCTGCGAGTCGGGCTCGCCCCTCCTGGAAGGCAAGCTCGGCCAGGACATTGCGCGACTGTTGACGCAGACGCGGTCGATCCTCGCGTCGAAGCCATTGCAAACATCTAGAAGCTTCGCGCGATTGGCCTTATGTGCTGCTGCTTTGCTCGAGGCCCAGGCATCTCTACCAAACAAGGACGACGCGACGCTTTCATTTAGATGGTGTTGCGGCTTGTTCCTCGGCGCGGCCGGCGGCGGTTCCAGTCATGCGGCCTTCGCGGACTGTCCCATCGCGGCCTTAAGGAGCGAGACGCCGGCGAGCACGACGTTCGAGCCGCGCGACGTGATTGGCTGCGACGATGATGTTTTATTAGCATCTCATGCGTCTCCCGGATTAGGCCCTGGGGATGCGGTGTTCCTCGGGGCCGGGGCTTGTGCTGCCGTTGTTGATGACGCTTACGCCTCCAATCTAGCGGTGAGGTACGGCGACGCGCTAGGTCCTGGGGAGCGAGACGTCCTCGCCGCGTTGGCCGTGGGGCGGACGGGCGACTTGCCCAATCAAAGGGCGGGCGAGACCCGTGCGAGATTAGTGGATGCTTGTATAAGGTGTCTGCGGGCACTAATTCCGCGCGTCGACGCCGACGCGCAGCGCCAGGGTTTAGATGCGTTGGCGGGTGCCTTAGAAGCAGCCCTCAATCCCGCCAAGCTCGCGATGATGGCTTCCGACGACGAGAAGCGCAAGCGCGATTTAAGATGTGCTGCCTGCGCGCGGAACGCCTCGATGGCCTTGTTAGCTTGTGTGTCAAACCTGCCGCGGACCTACGCGACGCGGCCGGACCCGACCGCGGACCCCTTCGGGCCGCCGAAACTATTGTCGGACGCGCCCTTCGGAGACAAGCCGCGCGACGCTTTGGCTCGAGCACTAGCCGCGGCGTCGCCGTGCACAAGAAGGGCAGCCGCGGCGGCGTTGGCCGCATTGGCGGCGCGCCTGCCGGACGCGCGAGCTCGATTAGGTGCCGCGCACGCGTTGGCCGACGCCTGCGGGAGGCAGGACGCGCCGAAGAATCCGGGAGACTCCGCGCGGCGCGCGGCCGCGGCGCCGGCCGTCGCGGACCTAGCCAGGGAGAAGGTGCTGACCGCGCCGTCGGCGTGCGACGTCCTGGCGACGCCGCTCACGAAAGGAAGTTTGTTACTCACGACGACGGCGCGGGCCTGGGCCGTGCGCGGTTTGGGGGATGCCGTGCCCGGTCTGGTCCACGCGGATGATGACAGGAGGCGCCAAGCGGTTGACTTGGTTTTGAGCGCTCTCGAAGCGCAGCTCGCGGCGCCCTTTGCTGATCCAGTCTCGAAATCGCCAACTGTCAATATGGAAACAAAGCGCCCAGAGAACGTCTTTGGGTTCGACGGCGGGAGCGTGCTGGCCTGCTGCATCGCGCGGTGCGTGGCGAATCTGGCGGAGCCTTCCCAAATGTGCGGCGACGTCGATCTGGCGAGACGCTACGCGCGCGTCGCGGACGCCGTGTCCCGGTTGGACTTTGCGTCCGTCGAAGCTTATTTAAAACGGAACGCCGCGAAGGCGCTCCCGGCGTTGACCGGAGTCGTGCGCGGCCCGCACCTCGCCCTCAAGTGCGCGGCGCTGACGGACGCCGCGGCGCGCGGCGACGTGGAAATGTTACGGACGATATGTCTTATCAAACCAGATGATGAAGCGTCGCAAGCGATCAAGCGCAAGTGCGCGGCGCACGCTTCTATAGTATGCGTCGAGCGGGCCCAAGGACGTTTATGTTCGGGGACGGCGCCGCGGTGGCGGGGCCTGTTCCTGCCGCGCGGCTTCGAGCGGAGGGAGGCTACTGTACGTGATGCGGTCAGTGACGCCCATTCATTACTAGCCGAGACGGCTCGAGCCGACGTGGACGACTGCCGCGCGGCGACGAGCTGGCTCTGCGTGCTCGGCGCGGAGCAGCCGCGGCGCGAGGAACTTGGATTAGGAGCTGTATTGGACGCGTGCGCCGAGACGGAAGGCTGCCAGCGGTGGGTGTTGGGCGTCGTCGACGAGGAGCCCGGCGACGTGTCCGAAGTTGTGGAAGAAGAGGAGCCGGTGCAGGAGACGCTCAACTCCCTAAGAAGGCAGGCGATCGACGCGAATCGCACGACGGCGGCGGCGCCGCTCGCGCGCCTCGGCGCCGCGCCGCGCTGGCAGACGCGGTGCGAGCTCGCGAAGGCTGCAAGTGCGGTCCTCGCACTCTTGCGCGACCCGCTCCACACGGATATGAGGGAAGCGCGCAAGGCCATCGACCAGGCCGTGCGCGACGCGCGCAAGGCGCTTCGAAGAAGGGACTTCGCGGCACCCGCGCCGGACTACGCGTCTCTCAGAGCGGCGCGCGTCGCCGCGGCGGCGTGCTCGCTCGCCGGGTCTACCGTGGGCGACGACTTCGCTTTGTCGGAGTTGCGGGCCGCCGGGTTGGATTTGCTCGCGGCGTGCGCCCGTCATCTAGGAGGCGTCGTCGACGTCGACGACCCGCAGGGCGCGAAGGCTTTAGATGTGTACGCGCCGCAGATGTCGTCGTCGCTGCGCGCTGCTTTAAGACCTGGCGCGTCGTCGATCGAGCTGAGGAGCGCCTTCCGGGCAGTCCGCGAGGTCGGTTCATTTTTAGATGCGTCGGCCTGGAAGCGCGTCGCCGACGTCGCCGCCAAGGGGGACTCCGAAGTTTGGCGCCAGGCGACGGTCGCGGCCATTGTGCTGCGGGACCCATCCTTAACCGTGGACGCGTCCGCGTGGCGCGCGACGTGCCGCGACGGCGCTCTACAACTTGACGACGGCGGTCCCGTGCCGGAGTACCTCGCGACGGTCGCGTGCGCCGCGTGCTTGTTTCCGTCGGAAGATGCGTTCCCGGACGACGCGCTGGTCGCGCTCGCCCTGCGGATTTGCGGCGACGACGAAATTAAGCTCGCCGCTATCGCGATGCGGGCCGCTGCTTTGGCGGATGAGGACCAGCGGTCGGCGGCTCTGGGCGAGGTCGCGCGGCGGGGCGCGCCGGGCGCCGCGTTCGACGCCTGCGCGAAGGCGGGCGTCGCGCCGCCGGCGGCAGTCGCCGCGTCCGTCCTCGACCCGCTGGAACGCGCGCTCGCCGATCAAAGGGACGCGGGCGTCCCACTGCGCGCCGCGGCGCGCCTCGCGACGCTCGACGACGTCGGCGCGACGCGGCGCTGCCTGCTCCTCGCTTTACGAGCGTGCAGACCGCCTTGGAGAGCGATCGCGGAGGACCCGGCCGTCGCCGCGCTCGCGCCCGCGGCCGTGTTGCTGGCGAAGCCGCTTCCAGAAGATGTGGCGGGCGTGCTGCCGGAGCTGGCGGTCGTGCGGCGCCAAGCATTTTTAAACGATGGCGCGGAACCGCGCGTTGCTGATGCCGCCGCGGCCGCCTTGCTAAAAGCCTGGGCGGCGTCGAAGCCCGACGCGGCGCAGGCCGCGGCCGCGGGCTCTGCACTAGCTGAGTCGCTCGACGCGGGCCTGTTGAACGTCGTGGCGGCGTATTTGCCGCCGCGCGGCGACGCCGTGCTAGGCGCTTCCGCGGCGGCGTTCGCGGCGGAGGTGCTTCCTAGACTTGCTTCTAAAGCCTCCACGGGCGACGCCGCATTAGATAAGCTGGCGACGCCCCTCCTGATCGCGGCGGCGCTGACGGCGCCGGTCTCCCACGAACGCGCGGCGTTGCTCGCCGATTTGCTCGAGGCGCCGCTGAGCGCCCTCCTGAAGGGCGACGACGGCGCAGGTGACGTCCTTGTGAAAGTAGCGACCGGTCACGTCGAGCTCTTCAAGGACGCCGTCGGGCGTCTGTCTCCGTCCGCTCTGGCTGACGTCAAAGCGGGTATGGGGCGAGCGGCTGCGCGGGCGCGGGCGCCGCAGCCAGTTTCGTCACCCGCTGGCGGCGTGCGGTTGGATATGAGTGCGTATCGGTCTTAAATTACTGTGTTGTTTAGCTTGATGATGATTCTTACTCGTAAATTACAGCCCACTGGCACCATCGTTCGGCGCGTCCACCGGGACGTGCGTCGGGTTCGCCCGTCCGAAGCTTCGGAAGCCCTCGTAGACAACAAAGCCGTCATCGGTGCGCTGGCGCTTCGACGTGGGCCCCTCCGATGACTCGCTCGCCGAGGCCGTGTCCTCGCGCTCCTCCGCGTCCGAGTCGGGCTCGCCGAAGATCCTCTCGCACTCCGTCCGCAGCAACCCAGCAACCCCGTCCTCAACCGTCGGTTGAGGCGCGACGCGCTGCTTGGGGCAGCGCGCCCGCCGCAGCGCCCCAACGTCCTCGTCGTCGCTCGACTCGGCAGGCGGCAGCTGCCTCAAAGCGGCAGGAGCAAGAGCAGGAGCTGCAGCGGCCTCGTCGTCGTCCGACGAGTCGTCAGACGAGTCGTCAGAGGAGGACGTACCCACGCCCGCGCCGTGGCTCTGCGGCGTGCCCTTCGCGTAGCAGCGCGCCGGCGCGCCCCGATGCGTCCGCTGCGGCGTCGCGAGCGGCGGCCGCGCGGCGACGATCTCGTGCCTCTCCCTCGAGAGGTCGAGCGCCTCCTCCTCGCCGTCGTCGTACCGGATCGCGTGCTTCTCGCCGTCGAAGGACTTGACCTCGCCGGCGTACCACGCCGCGTCATCGGACCACCACACTCGCACACGCCGGCCGACGACCTCATGGCCCGGCCCGACGGCTGCTGGTGGTGGCGGCGCGGGCGCGGCGACGGGCGCCTTCTTCGCGCGCTTCGCCGGCTTCCGCTTGCGTGCTGGCGGCGCCGGCGGCGCGGGAGCCGGCGCGCTCGCGGGCGTCCGGCGGCGGCGCGCGAGCGGCCGCATGAGGTGGATCGGCACCCGCTCCTCGAAATCGCCATCCGTGTACTTGAGATCGAAGGTCTTACCGCCGTCTCTGACGACGAGGACGAGCGCCGGGTAGAAGACGTCACCGCCCCGGAACCGCGCCTCGACCAGAGCTTCGACGGCGAAGGCCGGCGCGCCGTCGCCGCCGCTGCCTTCAGCCGCGGGCGCGGCGGCGGTCGGCTGGACCGCCTCTGCTGCCGGCTCGTCGTCCATGGCTGCCGGCTCGTCCACTGCTGCCGGCTCGGCGGCCGCCGCGCCAAGCCCGAAGCCAGCAGCCAGCTCGGCCGCGTCGTTGTCCGCGGCTACCGGCACGGCGGCCGCCTCGGCGGCCGCGTCATCGGAGTCGTCTGAGACTTCCGGTGTCGACCGACGGTAACCCCGCCAACCCGTCAGGGAGTCGGGCGACGACGGTGGGCAGCCGTGGCGCGGCGGGGACAGCATCTGTAGCGAGTCGAGCGGGACATGCAGCACATCCGGGTAATGAGCTCTAGCGACCTCGAGGAGCGACCGGTACTGCCTCGTCTCGCCCGGCTTGCTGTAGTAGGGGTCTCGCCCGGGCTTGTGCGTGGTCCATTTGTCGCGCCTCATATATTGCTCGAGCTCGGCCTGTTCGCCGCGTGAGAGACGCCTTCGCGGCGCCGGCCGCTGGCGGCGCGGCGCCGCGGGCGCGCGCGCCGGCGACACGGCGGGCACCGGCGCTTTCGTGGTCGACCGCCTCGGCCGCGCGTCGCCGATCGGTATCACCTTGTCGACGGCGACGCGCATGACCCGCGCGGCCGTCGTGTAGCGCACGACGGCCTCGGCGTCGCCCTCGACGCAGTCCTGCAGCACGACGGCGTCGTGGTAGTTCACGGGCGTCGTCTGGCACCAGACGGCCGAGCCCTTGGCGAACCTTATTGGCGTTTCAGCCATCTTTGTTTTCGGCTGGATTTGTTTCTGCTGCGTCCCCGAACGATGCGGAACCAAGACGAATAGGTTGCAGTTGTCTTATGGAACGTCTGCTGAATGCAGCGTTTATCACTGTCAGCGATGCGACCGCTTTGCCGCCCAAAAGCGCCTTGCTGCGGCCTCTGTTGTGAGGCTCTGCCTAATCAAACCTCTGAAAAAGCGGAGCTTTCCACCAGCTCGGCTGCCTGGGGAGATGTAGCGAAGTGGCTCCTGGGCTTCGCGGCGATCGAGGATCTCGCACCCGAATTTTAGCAGGCGCCTCGCGCCATTTGGATTGTTGCCTCCGCGCCGACCACTTGCGGCTGCCCCGCATCGTCCTGTCACATCCCAGGACCGCCAGAGCACCACCCGTTCCAGTGGGCTGCAAACGGCCACGCATTAGAATCTCCCTTGGGACAGCATGGCCTTCTTTGTGGCGGCCAGCGCGGACTCCCACGTCGAGACGCTGCTGAACAAACTCGAGGCAAAATTCAAGACCAAGCTCCAGGCCTTCCGCTACTTGGACGAGTCCAACAACGGCTACGTCACGGCCGACGACTTCGCGGTCCGCTACCGGCGCATGGGCTTCGAACTGAGCCAGGCCGACGCGCAGCGCGTAGTGGAGCGCTTCAGCGGTGACGGCGCGCAACGTGTTTCTTTTGACGACTTCGCGCGTTTGTACGACCACGCGGGCATGACGCTGCCGCCGCCGCCCGAACCGTCGCCCGAGCCGGCGCCCGTCGCGCTGTCCGACGTCGAGAAGCTCGACGTGGCCTTCAGCGCGGCGCTGAAAGCTCGCGAGCCCACTTTGAGAGAGGCGTTCCTCTCCATCGACCAGAACCGCACGGGGTTCCTCACGTCGGCCGAGCTCGCCGCGGCCCTCGCGCGCTGCGGCATCGCCGCGTCCACGGAGCAGACGGAGGCGCTCTGCGCGCTCTACGACCTCACGGACAACAACAAAATAAGCTATGCTGAGTTCGCCGCGCGCGTCCGCAAGCGCGCGCGCCAGTACCGCGGCCACCTCGACCGCCAGCAGGACGACCTCCTCGCGGGCCACAGTCTCCTCGCGCCGGTGTCAAAGGCGCAGGCGCCGCCGCCGCCGCGCGAGCCCCGCCCGTTCTAGTCATCATTCGTCCGCTGCTAAGGCGCCGTTTTCCGATCAGTCTGCAGATCTGTTACGGTGCTAGGAAACCCCCCATCCATGATCTTACCCGAGCCCCTCTAGTCCCTTCACAGCATATCACGAATCGCGCGCAGGAGGTCACCCGCACGCTAGAGGTCACCGCACGCTAGCTTTTGGTGCCGCTCTGCTCTTTTTGCGTGAATCGATGCAATGCGCAACGATTACGCGCCGTCCGCGCCGCAGGAATCATAGTTTCGTGCCTGCGACACGTCTGCAGAAGCTGCGTGGCGTGGGGCAGCGTTTTGTGCACGTATGACTTATATGAAGCATTCGTGACATGAGGTCCTGGCCGCACGTCCTCGTCGCCGCAGCCGCTGCGGCGGCGAAGCGAAGGCAAGATACGTCGCAGTGGTCCACTCCGGTAGTGGTGGTGCCAGCTCATTACCGCGAGTGGGGCCGGTCGCCGCCCTGGGCGACGAAGCTGCCGCCGTGGGCCTCCTTGTACGTATACCAGCGCACGAAGAAGGGCGCGCCGCGCTACTCGCCGAACTACGGCTACGAGGCCGGCGTGCACCTCCAATTTATTAAAGAGCACTACGACGACCTCCCGGAATTGGTGGTCTTCACGCAAGCGAAGCCCACGCAGCACAACCCCCTCTTCTTCGATGCGTTAAAGTGCCTCAACTCGAAGACGAACTACACTTCACTAAACTGGAACTACCAGACGCGCGGCACGACCTACTGGCGGAAGTTCGCGCTGCAGGGCGTCGTCGAGCAGTGCTGGCGCGATGTGTTGGATGCGTTCGGCGTGCGGCTGCCGTCGAAGGTCGAACCCGTCGCGTCGTTCTATTGCTGCGCGCAGATGGCCGCCTCCCGGGACATGATCCGGCGGCATCCGAGGGCCGCGTACGAGAAGGCCTACGCCATGCTGGGCGGGGCCGGCGCCTGCCACCCGGGCGAGCTCGACTGGGATTCACTCTCCGTCTACGCGTCGAGCCGCACTCGTAAATGGGACGCGCCGCGCTACAATCGGCATACCGCGGGCGCCTGGGAGCACCTCAACCACGTCATCCTCGGCGGCGAGCCGCTCAACTCGCGGCGGCGGGCGCGCGCACGGATCCCGCGCTGCGCGCCGAGCGACTTCGGCTCGCGCTGGCGGACGCCTAGTTAGCGCGCCGCGTAAAACTAATGTGGTCTCATAGTAAAGATTTCTACCACCGCATCGCACTGAGCCGCCCGGACGTCGGCGAGGCCCCGATACGCCATCGGCGCGTGTTAACAATTCATAACTTACTCGGGAGGGTTCTGCCGCCTCAGCACGCAGCGCGACGAGTACACGGGGCCCGTCGTTGTGGGCGGCGACATGCCGCCGGGTAGGGGCGTCGCCCGCGCCGGCTCTGGCTCCGGCTCCTTTAATTCCCCCAGGGCCGCGCGCGCCTCTTTCTCTTCCGCCGCAAGCGCCGTCCGGTCGCCCGCGTCGCCCCGTTCACGGAAGACGAGGTGCAGCGCGCCGCCCCAGGCCTCGCCGAGCGCGTCGCGCGCCGCGGCCTTCCTATCTAACGCCGCGAGCGCCGCGGCGCGCTTTATCGCGACGCGCACGAGGGGGCCGCGGCCGGTCCGCGGGCGCCCGCCGAAGGACCGGCGGCAGGCGTCGAAGGCCGTTTGCGTCGTTTTTAATAGTCGTTGAGGGTCACTTTGTAGAGTATTTGCGGCTCTCAGCGCGTAGTCCACGGCTACTTGGTCGAAGTCGCTCGCGAGGCGCCCGTATTCGTCCAAAGCCGCCGCCGTAAAGCACGCCCACGTCTCCAGTGCATTTACAGCACCCGTTGTACTGGACGACGCCCGTGCCGCGTCGCGCTCGATGGCCTCCAACGCACCCTTGAGTGCTCCTGAAACGTCCTCCCCGCGTAGGACGTGCATGGCCAGGTTGTTGCGCCCGTCTGATATTTTGAAAAAGGCCGCGAACACCAAAGATGGAGTAGCTCCAAGCCGCCTCAAGGAATTCACAAAATCAGCATCGCTACCTTCAAAATTGTTCGCGAGCACCGCCCGCACAAAACCCTCGTTCTCCGCGTCCAGACAAGCTGATGAATCAGCCTTGATGAACGGCGCCGCGCCAAATTTCTCGGAGAAGGCATTTCGATCGTGGTCGGGCCACGGCTCCTCGAATTTCGGTGACGGCGGCTTCTTCTGCGCTTCTACGGCTTTCCGGATGGCCCGCAACCTTGTTAAAAACGGGACCGCACTCTTATCGTAGATTTGAGTGGAGAAGTCAGTTAAATCAGCGGCCTCGTCGAGGTCCGCGTCCTGTGACAATAAACCTGCCGATTGTGCCGCCTCGAGGAACGGTTTCAGGCCATCAGGGTCGTCGGACCCTACCCTATAAGCGTCCACCAACACCTCCAAATCGTACGGCCCCGTCTCCTCCTCGACGGCTTGGGAAAAGACGGCCCTCCTTTGTTGCTCGAGGGCCTTCCTAAATAACTCCGATGACGCTTTGTCGCCGCTCTTGGCCGCCTGGCCGAGGTCCTCTAAAGCTGCCGCGGCGTCGCCGAGCTCCAGCGCGGCCTTGCCCCTTCGATACCTCGCTTTCACATTGCTCTCGTCGAGCTCCAAAGCCTTCGACGCGCTCTCCGCCGCTCTTTCATAGTCCTTGAGTCGTAGATAGGCCTCGGCCTTGTTCGCGTGGCATTTCGCGGCCTCGGCGCCTTCTAACTGAGATGCGGCCCGATCGTACGCTATCAATGATTCCCTATATTGGCCCTTCCTAAATTGATCATTGGCCGCCTCGCGCATCGTAATGCCGACGGGCTTCTCCGGGACTTTAGGTGGCACGACCTCCTCTTCTGAGTCTGATGACGTTGGTTCCTCCTCGGGCGGAGTGGGTAAGGGACCATACAACTCCATCAGATCCCTAGCGTTCTTCGCGCGCTCCTCCGGCGTTTTCGCATCCTTGCTCCGTTGGATGATCTTGCGGACCGCGTCAATGTCTTTTGTCCTTCCTAGCAGCGCGCCGACGTCCTGCAGCGGCACGACACCGTTGTCGTCGTTGTTCGGCGTCGGGCCGCGCGGGCCCCAGGACTCCGCCTCTTCTTTTTGTCGTTGGCAGTCCGCTAATACGGCTTTTTGCGCGGCCTCGATGATCTTTTTGCGCTCGGCCTCGGTGTGGTGCTTGATGGGAGGCATGGCTGTCTGTGTACTGTATGGCTTTGTCTCGGTGATTGATCGATGATTGATCTTCAGGAGCGACGATCCGTTTGACTGCGGCTGCCGCTGTCGCGCGCACTGGCAGACAAATGCGCACACTGGCAGACAATTGGGCAGCCTCTGTGCAACTGCCTCTGTGGCACCTTTGGACCTCTTTACAAATTTGAGCTAGTGTGTGTGTGGACTAGCGGTTGCGAATGAAGAGACTTGCCGGCCCTTTCCGGCCCCAGGAGAACGCCAACGGGAAGCTTCACTTGGTCGGAGCTAGTGTATCGACGCACTAGAGGTCTGTCTTAGCGTACTCTTACCAAGGCTAAGAACTTTGGCAGATTGCGAGGCACCAAAGCACCCGTTCGCTGCGGGAATCAGCTCGGAGGACTTTCGCGTTGCACCGCAAGCCCTCGCTGCAATCCCGATCCAAAACAGAGCCCCAGACAAGCTCTCCGACCAAATCCTAAGCTCAGAGCTCTGAAAGAGCCCACCATGCCCCTCGGATCCATTTTGGGTGCTCATGTCCCGACGTCCGCCGCCGACGTATTGCAGCTGTTCTTGGCGCTTGCCGTGGGAGGTCTCATCCTCAGCATCGTGGTCCTCGTGATAGCCCCGGCCCGCGGTGAGGATACTTGCACGGTCGACGACCTCGACGCCCTCGACGACGCTCTTGGTCCGGCCTGGCCCGCAGAACCAGGGCCGAAGATGCCAAGCGAGACTACCACTAATGCGGGCGCTGCAAATATCATTGCTGTGCTAGGCGCCGTCGCCACGGCTACGTTCTTGGTTGTGCGTGCTCTGCTCACGGCGTGGGTGGGCCTCGCCGAGGCGTGGGTGCCCAAGTGGCTCTTCGTCGTGCTGTGCTTCTTTCCGGTCGCATTTATCGCTGGATATCACTCGGCGACGGCCGAGCAGGGCGCGGCCTACGCCTCGCTCGCCAGGGACGTCCTCGCGCGCGAGCGGGCCTCCGATTTCGACCAGCGCGAGTCGCCAGGCGTCGTCCCGCAACAGAAGGGCTTCCGGCGCGTGCGGTCGAACGGCGACCTCCGGCGGCGCGCGGGCGGGCTCCCGCGCTCGTCGTCGGGCAGCAATCTCCGGGCGCGGTTCCGCCGGCATCAGCGCTGATCTGTGTATTCTCCCCCCGCGCACTAATTTCACAAACACTATTACATGAATCATGTGGGCGCGTGGAACCACCCGATGAGGCACGTCCGCTCGCGCCGCGTCGGCCGCACCTCGTGCTCGACGGCCATCGAGTCAAAGAGGACGAGCGACCCCGCGTCCGGCAGGATTTCATAGTAGGCGCCGTCAGAATGGACTCGCAGCGCGCCGCCGTCGCGCTCCGTCCAGGCGGGCGCGCCGGGATCGTTCAGATAGCAAATGAAGGATACGCTCCTCCGGCTCGGGGCGCCGTCGTTGTCCTCGTAGTCGTCGACGTGGCGCTGGAAGTAGCCTCCTTCGGGATACCGCACGTAGTGCACCTCCACATTTTCTATCAGGTCCCTCTCGAGCCCTTCCATCAGTTCCGCTCGAACCATGCCGAGCCGCTCCCACAGCGCGGCGAAGGCGTCGAAGCAGCCCACGTCGCGCGGCCGATCGATCGGGTCCGCGAAGAGTGCCGACCGCATGCCGGTGTCGCCGCCGGCGCGCGGTCCGCTGCCAGCCGGGCCGAAGCGACCGAGCTGCGCGAGCGCATCGATGTCGTAGCGCAGGTCGTCGACGAGGCGTGCGGGCGCGAAGCCGACTTCTCGGTGCACGCGGCCGCCCTTGAGTGCTGTCGTGAAACTCGGGTCCAGCACCAGTGCGGTGCACTTATGGGCTGCTGCTAGCCAAGCAAGCAGTGCGTGCCGCATATTGTGCGTTCTCTGCTGCTGCACTTATGTGCAATGTCGTGCAGGCTTCCGACGTGTTCTTCCTGTGCACAGGCAGCGAGTCTGTGGCACATTTTGCGTCGCGTGAAGCCAAGCCAGCTAGCGCCTGTAAGACACTAGCAAGAGGCTCTGTCCATTGATTTTAACTCATTCACAACGCACCAAATATACACCTGACTCACGCGAACTCGCGCGGCGCGGCGTCCTATGCACTGTGAGATTCGCGTGTAAGCTGATCCGGTCTTCCAGATTGCAGCGGCAGAACAAGTGACAGAGACGCCATCGCAGGCAAAAAAATGGCTTCGTACAACACCGTGCCCGCCGAAGACACCCGCCTCCAGGAGGCGCCTAAGTCCTGGAAGCTCAAGAAGATCGTCGTCGTCTCCGCGGCCCTCTCGTTCTCCCTCGGCGCGTGCGCCGCCACGGCCCTCTCGTATCGCGATGTGCGGCGGCACGGTCACCATAACGGGAGGCGTCGGAGCGGGTGGCGTGACCATCGTAGGGCCCCTGAGAGACGGTGCGAAGATTGTCATCAACGGTGACGTCGCCGGCGATCTCGTCACGGGAGCCGGCGGGATGCATTCGGGTGCTACCATCACCATCACGGGAGCCGTGCGGGGCGTCATCAAGGCCACGGGCTCAATCTCCGGCGCGAAGATCGAGGCCGGGAGCTGCCCCGGCGGGATCACACCTGTCCACGACATTTCGGATGGCGGGCAGATCATCTGTGCTGGACAGGTGCGCTTCGGCGCGTGAGTTCCCGCAGCGGCGGGACCACTCTTCGCCACAAGCTCCCCTTGTATGCTTCCCTTCCTCCCCCCCGCCTTTGATAAGGTAAAACTTACTCGTTACACCACAACCGCACCCCGTGCACGCGTTCGACGCGGGACGCGTCGCGCCGGAGGCGGTGGACGGCCGCGGCGTAGACCTTGCGGTCCAGGCGCGTCAGCTCGTCGATGAGCGCGTCGTGCCCGTCGTCCGACCGATTATCCGATTGGCGCGTCGGGCGGTGGAGCTAGCCGGTTTGGTTGTAAAACTCCAAACCCCTGACTAAAGCCATTGTCCGCCGCTCGCGCG
>JACLAA010005464.1_pt1 | contig 14134 bp, 7 predicted proteins | sample 8027891 | NCBI WGS metagenome assembly JACLAA01 (sample SAMN15724900, study PRJNA655200) | protist metagenome | isolation source: fluorescence activated cell sorting (FACS) single amplified genomes of... | place: Spain: Blaines Bay Microbial Observatory, Mediterranean Sea | collected 2016-01-19 | reverse complement strand
TGGAAAGACGCTCCAGCTCGGTACGCTCGCAACGCTCGAATCGGTTCCAAGACGTACTCTGAAATCCGATTGGCATCTTTACTCGACGAGTCTTGGACGTTCGCGAACGATCCGTTAAAAGATATCATCACGAACGAAGCCTTGCCGAACTGCGCGACGTTATCTGGCCGCTTCTTACCGTTACAATTTGTTAAAGTCGTGCACTTACGAGGCGAAACCGCGGCGGCTTTGCGAACGCTGCGAGCGAGAGATCGAAACGATTTCACGTTTGAAAGCGTCGAGAAGGCGACGTTGGAGGTAGAAGTACGAATTGAATTGGGATTAGTCGCGGAGGCATTTTTATGCGCGAAAGAGCAGTTGAGTTTAGCCGTGAGATCAGGAGAAGAAGAGTCGATCGTCGTAGAACAATTGGCGAACATCTTGACCATGAAAATTGCAGAGTACTGCGCGGACGTTCGACAACTCGATCAAATCATCGCCTTGCCGTTGCAAAACACGGCACTGAATGGTTGCATGGAACGCGCGTTTTTATCCTGGCTTTGGGAGAACAAAATACGCGAAGATGTGAGCGCAGAGCACACGATTCTTTACTTTTTACAGCGAGGTCGCGCGACGGAAGCGGTGGAAGCGTACGCGAGGATTCTCGATTTAGAAAAACGAGGCGGCGCGATCGCTTGGGGCAAAGCGAAAAAAGAAACGATTGAAATGTTAGAAGAGCGAGTTAGAGATTTACCGGTAGTTGTGCAACAAATGTCGACGGATAATTTAGGCACCGGGTCGGTGAAAGGCGGAGAAAAGTTAGGCCGCGAGATGGAGAGAATGAAAACGGAGGATAAATTAAATGCGGACGTGACGGTATTAGAAGCTGTTTCTGCGGTGGCAGAATCGTCGACTCCAGATTTTGTATTGAGAGCAGCTGGAAACTCCGAGGTGCAACCGAGTCCGTTCTTGAGACCGTTGACGACTTCGCCGGCATCTGGAGACGAGTTTCCTCGCGACGCTTTGCGCGCGTCGCAAACGCACCGATTAGCGCGATCGCCTTTCGATATTGCCGCCGCGGGTCATCGACAAAGTAGAAGAACTGTCGCACGAGCGGAAGAAGACGCGAATGCGATGCAAGTGTCGGACGTGGGCGCAAACAACGTTTCGTTCGCGCGACGACCGAAATTGTTCGTCCGATCGGAAACTGCGATACTCCCTCCTCCAACGAAGAAAGCAGATTTGCCGCCGTTGCCGAGTCTGTCGCCGCTCACCGCGAATAATAATAATAATAATAACACTAATGGTGCCGCAGGAGTGAGCATCGTGGCGCCGTCGCCAACCAGAGCGTCGCCTCGAACGCGATTGTCTAAAGGTACGCGTAGAACTTAGAAGATTGATCGATTGTATTTTTGACGCGTAATTGCACGTTATAATAAAACTGCCACGTACTCTCTTCACAGCTCATCATCGTCAGAGCGTCGTCGCAATCTGACCGCATCATCCGGCCAGGCAATCAACGTCGTCCCGTCCCCTTTCAGCTGCAATTTCAAATGCCCAAACGCGTATTGCTGCCTCAAAGTTGCCAAGAACTGTTCGGCTTCTTCTCGAGGATTTTCCAACGTCGTCAGCGCGAACATCTTTTGACGCATCAAAACAATTTCTAGTTTGCTAAAATTGTGCGTTTTCGCGTCGACGTCGACGAAATAGAGCAAACGCAAATGCCCTAAGTACGAGGTCTCGGGAAAGCCGGGATGCGGTCGAATACCTTCGTAATCGTTGAAAAATTCACCGCATCCAAACAAGATTAGTTTTTTCTTGTACAGCATAGCCGTTTTCGCGTGATGGGAGCTGTGACCGTGAACTATATCTGCGCCGGCATCGACGAGCGCTTTTGCCGCGGTCACGTGCGCTCTCGGAACCTCAAATCCCCAATTCGAACCGAAGTGTACGGACACGACGACGATCGCGTTGTTTGAGGATTCTTTCTTCATCTTTGCAATCGCGCTCAACAAGCGCTCCGGCACTTTGTCATCCTCTGTCGCCAAAAACACGCCCATTGATCGTTCCGTCGACTGCCACTCTCGAGGCACGCCGCTGTCTTCGAAGCACAGCCCAAACGCCGCGACGTCGACGCCTCGCTTATCGTTCCTCGCCGGCGCGAATCCGTACGGGTAGACGTTTTCCAGCACCGCCGGTTTCATCGCGTCTGCGATGTTCCAACCGGCACCGATACGTTTCACGCGCAACCCGAGCGACGCATTATCACTGCTACCTTCTATCGAATCGAAGAATTTTAACGTATCCTCCATCCCTTCTCTCGAAAAATCCATCGCGTGGTTGTTCGCCAAGGAAACGATATCTGGTTTTAAAACATCCAACAACGCGAACATGTTCTCCTCGGATGCGCGGTAGTTGATGCCTTTGTGCGGATAAAACGACGACTTTTTCGTCACGCTGGTTTCCAGATTGAGCATTCTCGCGTGAGGTTCAAACCTCTCGATGACTTTGGCGACTTCTCCGAGCACATCTCGCGCGGAAACTTTCTTCTTCGTATCTGCAAAACGTCTTTTTTGTTTTTGTTCTGCCAATCGCGCGTAATCGAACGCATCTTTGCAGAATCCTTCGCGGATTTCCCGAGCGCAAGGTGAAGGCATGACCGCATCGACACCTCGTCCAGGCATGAAATCGCCCGCGAGAAAGAGTCTGATTTGAGATGACGACGATGATGATGATGAGAAAGAAGAGGGAAAGGAGGACATTTTTTGTATCTAATTTAATGCTCCTTCTTTTTTTTAGGTATTCGCTCGCGGTATTACAAAGATGAAATGTTCTTTTTTTAGTTATCCTTGACCGTCGTCGGCGGTAACTTTCCTCCCTCGGACCGATTTCAGAGCGCCAACTTTCAAATCGGAGGTGAAAAACTCGTCGATGGCATCCGCGGTGACTTGCGGGAAATCTTCTTGCGGCATGTGTCCGACTTTTCTCAGCGCTTTCTCGCTCGCTCGAGCGTCCGAGGCCCAGCTGAACATGGGCGCTTGGTCGAGGTATTTATCCGCGACGCCCCAAACGATTCTGGTTTTCGGCATGCCACCCTGGAAGTACGCGTCTTTTACTTTCTTCTTCAAGTTTTTAAAGTCTGCGTTCGCGACGGTCATTTCAACCGCCATTCGCGCGTTTTCCGCGTCGCTCCCGACGTACGCTCTCTCGTACTCTTTCATATCATCTCCGCCGATTGCAAACTCGTTCCCCATGTAATTCAACGACACCGCATCGAACGCTTTCCCTTTCCCCATGCCAAACATTTGCGCGTATGTCGCCAACGGCGCTGCCAAGTTGTGATTCCCGTCCAACGGCATGTTCATTAAAATTATTCGGCGAAACAAATCCGGTCGCTTCCTCGCCAACAATATCGCGTATTGCGGAATAACGTACCCTTGCGCGACGAGATCGACTTGTTTCCCGTTCGCGACTTTCTCCACGTACGTCTCCATCGCCTCCACGTACGACCGTTCGTCGTACTTAAATCCTCCATTCGAGGAGGGTTTTTCCGAATCTCCGTGTCCGACCACGTCCGGCGCGAACGTCTCGTACCCTTTCTCTTGCAACAACACCGAGACTTGTCGAAACGTGTACGCCCTCGAACCTAAACCGTGGATAAACACGACTGCATTTTCCTTCTTATTCTCTTTATTCTTTCCCGAAGGTGAACCTCGCCGTTGCGTCCACGTTTGTCCGTTTACATCTATCTGTTCGATCGATTGCGTCAGCGTTTTCACCATCTGCCCGGTGGAGGAGTCGAACGTTTCTTTATACGTCGCTTTATCTTCTTCTTCTCCATCTTCTTCTTCGGCTGCTCTGACGATAAAACTCCCGGCGACTTTTCCCCTTGAAGCAGTTGAATGTCTTCTTTTTGTTCTTCTTCTTGGCAAAACTCCTCCCAACATCCGTTCCCGAGTCGTCGTCATCGAAGACGACGACGACGATGATGATGACGTTCCGATGCGTGTTGTTGCTTTCGTCGTCATCATCATCATCTCGAAAGAGTATTTTATTCGTAATGGTCCTGCGGTACTCTATATAAAAGAAATATACCACTCTGTATAATAAGAACAACGAGAAGACAGAAATAACAGAGAAAACTATACTACGTCTTTTCCTCTTTTATGACTCTCTTTCCTTTGATGAGAACACAAAGAGTCGTCGTCTCGCTTCTCCTTGTGACGCGTTTCTCTCTTTTGTGTTCCAACGTGTGTGGATAAAAAAAAATCGAGAGACGAATGTTTTTAGGGTGTCAGACCCTAAATAAAAAAGCTGGACAGTTTCGAAAATCTTTTCAAAAAGCGCGAATGCCTCAAAACAGAGACGCGCGAGAAGAAGACGTGACGAGGTGGTGAATACTACCACTCGTAACAGAAGAGCACTAAAGATGGCGCCTAATACTAATAATCCTCCTAATAAGCCTCCTCCAAAGTCAAAAGCGAATAATACTACTAATAATAATAACGCTTTGTACAAACAAAAGAAAGGGAGAATAGCCAAAGCCTTTCCGAAATCGTACAAGAATAAAGCGAAGAGTTACGAGTTTATGATGATGCATCGAGAACAACAACAACAACAACAACAACAAAAGATGAACGATACGGATGACGATAAAAACGATGATGAAGACGTCGCAAAAGAACAAGATTTGATGATGAAAACGAGCGACGACGAGAAAAAGAAGAAGGACGATGATGATGATGAAAATGACGAGAAACATTACGTCTTGGATTTAGGAGAGATGCAAAGACGCCTCGCGAGCGAAAGGAATACGACGAATACGAGAAGAAGTAATAATACTAATAATACTAATAAAAGAGTAGGCTACCAATCCGCGAAAGGAAAACGAGGCGGCGGGAGAACAATAAACCAGAACGCAAACTTGGCGGATTTAGATTTAGCGGACGAGGAGACGGTGCGCAACGCGTTGTCTTCCTTGCCGGTGTCGCATTACGAGGAGAGAAAGAGGAAAGCGGAGAGTTTGGAAATGAGGTACCCGGAATGGTTTAGGTATTTGACGCACGATTTTTCGGTTTTATTATATGGGTTCGGGTCGAAGAAGCAAGTTTTAGAGGATTTCGCGAGGAGGTATCTTCTGGACGGGGCGGTGGTGGTTGTCAACGGGTATCAGCAAAGAGTCTCGGCGCTGGCGATTTTGAACCAGTGCGCGTTTGCGTTGTCGGACGAATCCGAGAATTTGATGCATCATTCTTCCAATAATAATAACGGTGGGAGTAGTAATAATGGTTTCGCTGATGTCGCGAATAACGCGCAGGCTTTATTGAGACGAATTGCAGAGTTGACGACGGATCATTCCGGAGGAGGAGGAGAAAAAACAAACGAAAACGGCGATGCGATGATGATGCATAACATCACGAACAACACAACGACGACGACGACAACCGGAGGAACGGCGGCGACAAAGAACACGAGAGGTAGCAGACGAGACGGAGGCAATGGTAATAACTCCGCTGCTGCTCTCGCGTCGTTGCGTGATGCGAACGTCAACGCGTCGTACGAAAGAGACAAAAATCATTACCAATCGACGGCGTCTTTCAACGACGGCGGCTCCGCGTCTCGGTTGTATCTCGTCGTGCATAACATCGACGGCGTTGCTATGCGCAACGCGGAAACGCAATCGATTTTAGGCGAGCTGTCTTCGTTCCCTCGAGTGCACTTAATCGCCTCGGTCGATCACGTCAACGCTCCTTTGTTATGGTCCAAACGAGAAGCCGCAAAGTTCAACTGGATTTACCAAAAAGCAGTCACCTTCGCGCCGTACGCCAAGGAAACCGCCAACGATCCGCAACTCTTGGCGAGCAAAGGTGAGGAACGACACGTCCGAGGTGCCGCGAACGTTCTAAAATCCTTAACGAGGAACGCGCGAATCATCTACCGCATCATCGCCGAAGCTCAAATCTCAGAAAACGGTCAAGGACTCACCTTCCCGCAACTCTTCCAACTTTCGCGAGAGAGTTTCCTCGTCACCGCCGAGCTCGCCTTGCGCGGCGTCCTCACCGAGTTCACCGATCACGAGTTGATCAAGATTAAGAAAGTTTCCGACAACGAGGATTTAATCACCGTCCCGATGGACAACAACGCGTTAGAGCAGCTCGTCGAAGACGAGTGCGAGGAGATTCACAATTTCTTTTAGAATGATGAAAGAAGAAGATTTAGTAGACATGCAACATGGTGTCGCAGTTTAGTAGCGTCTATATACCTAGTAGAGTAGTACGTAGTAATAGTTGTTCTTGTGTGTACCGTCCTAATAACATGAAGCTTAACACACAACAGACTGTTGAAATACTTCATTTCAACAACACGTCAACACAAATATATATAGTACTACTAATGTCTTCCTCTTCAGCGACGACGTTTACGACGACGACGAGCGCTTTTATTCGTAGCCTTTCTTCTCGCAGCAACAACACCAAGAAAGCGAGAACGATTAAAAGAAACGTCGTCAGAGCGCAAGAACAACACGATGACGTAAACGAGGACGGAAACGAGGAAACGAACGAGGAAACGAAGAAAAGAAGTTCAAGCAGCAGACGAAGCGCTCTGATCAACGCATCCGCGGCGACGTTAGCGATGGTTATTCCCTCTTCTTTTAAAACTTCTTCAAATTCTGGGTCTGCTTTCGCGGCATCGTCGTCGTTATCATCGAATAATGAGAATGAATTTGCCGATGCGAAATCCATGCAAATGTTACGACGAGAAGGCGAGTTTTCGCTCACGGACGAGGAGTGGCGAGAAAGACTATCAAACGCCGCAGACACAGACCCGTTCGCGTATCAAGTGTTGAGAAAAGCAGCGACGGAGAGACCGTTATCGTCACCGTTGTATACCGAGAAAAGAGTGGGCACGTACGTGTGCGCCGGATGCGAGAACCCGTTGTTCAGTTCGGAGACAAAGTACGACAGCGGGACGGGATGGCCGTCGTTTTACGACCATTTACCGAACGCGGTGACGGAAGTGCCGGATTTTAGCATCATGTTTTTACCGAGGACGGAGACGAGGTGTAAGAGATGTCAAGGGCATTTAGGACACTCGTTCGAGGACGGGCCGAAACCGACTGGGATTCGATATTGCATGAACGGTGCGGCGTTGAAATTCGTTCCGAAAGATGTATGATGATGATAAAAGAAACTCTTCTTCTTCAAATTGCTGCGTGCTCTCCTCTGCGAATAACAAATGTATTAATATTACAGTAGTGTTTTATGATTCATCTAAAAAAACGTCCGCGCTTTCTACTTCGCACTCGTATTTATCGACAAACTGTAGCCATTTCTGCCATAACTGATCCGTCGAGAGCGTGTCTCGATGGCCGAGGACGATTAATCCTCTTTTTGCTCTCGTAATCGCGACGTTCAATCGTCTCGGATCGGCGACGAATCCGAGTTGATTTTGACGATTGTTTCTTACCGTGCACAAAACGATAACTTCTTTCTCTCTGCCTTGGAATCCATCCACGGAGCGGATTTCGAGTTCTTTGGCGCTTTCCGGGTTGTCGGCCTCGACTACGGACGTGTTTTTCAGCTTGACATCGCTCGTTACTTTTCGGTTCCACTCTTCGCTAATCGCTCGAACTTGCGCGGCGTACGGCGCTATGATGCCAATATCGCCCGCGTTTTTCACGTCTCCGGAGAGTAAGAGCTTTTGTACCACTCTCACGCACTCTTCGGCTTCTTGGACGTTAAAGATGGAGTTTCCATCCGGCGCTCGCATTTCTTCGCCTTTGACCTCGACGAACGCTAACGGAACCATTGTACTCGGCCAATTGACTCCGTTCGGCGCTACGCGTTCGCTCGGTTTCGGCACCGATTTCAATCGTCGATCGTAAAACCGAACCGAGGAAAACGCCGCTAAGCCCGGGTGCATTCTATATTGTTCTTCCAGTAAGTACGGTTCGACGCCTAACAATTCTAGTCGTTCGATTAAACTTCTCTGTAAACCAATCGCAACTGCGTCTCGACTGACCACTGTTGGCGGTAACTGTTTTGTATCGCCGACTAACACGCCCGCCAACGCTTTCGTCAAAGGAATGAGAGTGTGCGGTTCAACGCATTGCGCGGCTTCGTCGACAAAGGCGTAGCGAAAGACGCGGTCGGCGAGTAAATCGTCGCCGGCGCCGACGCACGTGGCTAAAATCACATCGGACGCGTTAACTACTTGGATCGCCGCTTCCCTATCTAACTGTTGCGCTTGTTTTCTGGCTTTCGCAGCTTCCAAGGACGTGATACCTCGAAACCGTTCGCGAATGCTATTCGCTTCTTTACCCTTCGGATGCAACGCGACTTTATGACTCAACGTGGACTCTAACAACCACGGCTGTACTCTAGCGGGCGAACCTAAGCGTAAAATGTTCATCGAGCGATCTATCTTTTCTCGAAGTAACGCATCCAAGATGTTATCGACGGCGACGTTCGACGCCGCGCACGCTAAAACTTTCGGTCCTCTCCACGACGCTTGCGTATTAGAAGATTTTCCTCTGTCGCTTTTGCCGCCATTCTCCTGTACGTTTGCATAATTCACCACAGACGCGATTAAAGCAACCAGAGTTCTCGTTTTACCCGTTCCAGGTGGTCCTCTCCATAGCGTTAAAGTGTTTTGCATGGCGGCTTTGACTGCTTTCCGTTGCGATGGATTCAAATTTTTCGCGTACGACGACATTGCTTGGTCGATTCTTTGGTCGTTCTTCCAGCTAATTGGGGTGGACGCTAATGAGTTCACCGAGGAAGAGGAAACGAACCCGAGTAAACTCCTTTGAAACGTTTGATACGCCGTTTGAGATAATTTATTACTGTCCCCGCCGCTTTTCTTGTTACCACCACTACTGTCGTTCATCTTGGAACGTTCTAATCCCGGCATGCCCCCGGGCTCGCTAAAAGCTTCCAACGCGGATATCGCTCGATCGTACGCCACCGTATTCGCGGAGAGATCTATTCGCAAACGTCGTCCGTTCTCGCCGTCCCTCAACACGTCCCCTAAATCGTCCTCGGGAATTGCAATAGTTAAATAAAACATTTGTCTGCTCGCGACGATGCCGACGATAGACGAAGAGGACGACGTACCTTCTTCGCTTCCGTACACGTTGATATCCTCTAAAGTCACTCTCTCGACTTCGTTATCGGATAAAATCACCATATCCCCGACGGATATGCGATGAAACGGCAACTCCTCTCCTAACGGCGTATTTTTCGGCAAATCTCTCCTCGGTCGCAGAACTCTTACCAAAGCGTCTCTCCCGATTGTCCCTTCGTACCTCGCTCGCACGTCCGACAAGCAGTATCCTTCATTTTTCAATCTCGATAACGGCCACGATTCCAACCGTTCCTTGAATTGCTCGCGCTCTTCTTCGAACTCGCACGTGATCGCTTTCGAGTATCTCTCCTTGTGCGCTTTGTACGCCCCGCGTATATCTTCCCTCGATTGGCCTCGAGATCTCGTCTTCTTCTTTTCCTCGTGTTGTAAGTCTTTCTCGCCCCCGCTTCTCCGCGTTGTTGTTTGTCTCCTGGTGCCGTCACCGAACAAGTACCCGTACTTGTCCTCCGCGCTCTTTTTCCCGCTTCCTTTTGCCGCTCTCGCCCACATCTTTTCTCTCTCTTGAATCGCTTTCGCGTCTACTAATCCTTCGATTTTCCTCGCCGCGGTAGTCCCGCGTTTACTACTACTACTACTCCCCATCGTCTTTTGCGAAGAAGAAGAAGAAGAAGAAGAAGAAGAAGAACTCAGTCTTCTTCGATTCGTCATTAAATCGGCGACTGTTTTCCTCTTCTTCTCTTTCGCCGGGCGAATGTTCTTATTATTATTATTGTTATTGTTATTCGTATTATTCTCATCAAAATCATCATCGCTCGGCTTCATCCTATAAAAATCATTCCTCTTATTCTTCGTCTCGTAATCGTCGTTCTTATTACACGCGTTGTCGTAAAAATTGTATTTCCTCTCGACATCTTCGGAGTATTTTTCGTTTGAAAACCCCTCTCTGTTGTCGTTGAATCCATTCACGCGTAACGACGACGACGTTTCGATGTTTCTTTTCTCGATTCTTTTGAAAACCGAGAGTCGTCTCTTAGTGTTAAACTTTTTCTCATCATCATCACGAAAACGATGACGATGCGAAGAAGAACTAAAGGAGAAAGACGACTTCAACGCGTTGCTCGTCGTCATCTTTCTCGTCTTCTTTTTATCAGAGTAGTATTAGTATTCGTATTAGTATATCGAAAAGAGCGGCATATGCGAGGATGATAAGAATTTCTTGTGTGGTAAAACAACGGAGAACGTTTTTTGGTCAAACCGTTCGTTTAAAAAAGGCACACAACACGTGAAATAAAAGAAAAGAGCGGCGGTGATGTGTTCCCTCTTCTTTCCCGCAAAAGAGGACGACACCGTCTCGTCTTCTCTCTTTTTGCGATCGATTTTGATGTGCATCTTTTTGCGCGTTCTGTGCACACAGAAGAGGGCGTCTCGTCATCAACCAGACTTCTCCATCTCTCTTTTTAATTCGATGACGATGATCTCGCATGTGTGTATTCTTTCGTCCTTTTATTTAAGAGACGCGAAGAGAATAAAAGAGCAGTTCTCCTCCTCAAAAGAAGAAGAGAATAACAAACTCTCATCAACTCTTGTTGTCTTCAAACGGACACCCCGGATTTGGTACTAATAAAGAGAAGCGTGCGATGATGATGACGACGTCTTCTTTGTTCGGGGTACTCTCGTCGACGTCGTCGTCGTCTTCTTTATTGAAGAAGATGAAAGAGAATAAAACAAACGTGATGAGTGTGCGCCGTCGTCATCATCAACGACCGCATCAGCATCATCATCATCACGCCTCGGAAACGAAGCGCGATGGCAGAAGAGCAGGGGCGGCTTTGAGTGTGGCGGCGGTGATGATGCCGTCGTTATTACCATCTTCGCATCAGCATCAGCATCAGTCGTCGTCATCATCATCATCATCGGTAGTTAGTTTGGATAATAATAATAATACTATTAAGAGAGGCAAAGTCGCCGCCAAAGCGGCTGCTGCTGCGCGGGATTATCATCGTCAGCAGCAGCAGAGCGAAGAAGACACAACAATTTCAAGTGTAAATTCGACGACGACGAGGACGATTCAGAAGAGAGTTTTGAACGAGAATAACGCGAGTCAAAAAAGAAGAAACAAACTTTTGGGTCTCTTCGGGAAGGGCTCGATGATGTTTGTACTCGTCGCGATGATGGTAACCGCGTCGGCGTTGCTCTTCCCGGAGACTGCTTTGGCGAAATCGAAAGCGGTCATCGCGGAACAATCCTCCGGATTCTCCGTTAAAGTCATCCTCGATTGGATTTTACATCTGGATAAACACTTGGTGGAGTTGTTCGCGACGAGCGGGAAGATGGCGTACGGGGTGTTATTCGGGATTATCTTCGCGGAGACTGGGTTCGTGGTGACGCCATTTTTACCCGGGGATTCTTTGTTGTTCGCGTGCGGCGCGTTAGGCGCAATAGGGGTGTTGAACTTCCCGTTGGTGTACGGGTTGCTCTTCCTCGCGGCAGTTTTAGGGGATACGGTGAATTACATGTGCGGCTCGTTCTTCGGGGAAGTCGCGATTAGGAAGAACCCGAGAATTTTCAAACCAGATTACATCGCCAAGACGAGAACGTTTTACGATAAATACGGGGGGAGAACGGTCGTTCTCGCTCGCTTTTTTGTCATCGTGAGAACGTTCGCGCCGTTTATCGCCGGCGTCGCCAAGATGAACTATTCCAAGTTTGCGTTGTACAACGTCATGGGCGCCGGCGTTTGGATTACCTCGTTCATGGGACTCGGGTACTTTTTCGGGAACGTTCCCGTGGTGAAAGAAAACTTTGCGACGACAATCGTGGTGATCATTTTGTTGTCCTTGTTGCCGATTATTGTGGAAATTGTGAACCATAAGAAGGATTCGTCAGCTAACTCGGCGTCGGCGTAAAGAGAAGAAGAAGAAGAAAAGTACTCTTATTTTACCGCTCAATCATCGAGTTTACCCAGTCCGCCGGGGTATAAATTATCATCATCATTTCTCTACCACTACTATTAAAGTTACATCGTTATTATTATTAAAAGAATCTTCTTCTTTCTAGTCTTCTTCTTTCTATTTCTTCTTCTTCTCTCTCGCGCCACCGCTTTGCTCCTATCCCTCTTTTATCATTATATCTATCTATCTTTTTCATTATATTGTTTATGCTCATCATCATAATCATCATCTGTCGTCGGCGACGGGGGCGTCGATGTCTTCGTTTTTGTCGTCTTCTAGCGCAATCGCTACCATCTCACTTCCCTTCGAACTTAAACGATACGACCTCACATCAATCGCGTACGGGTCTTCTAAATCTGCACTGCTGCTCGTATTATTATCCGTCGTGGTATTCGCCGCCGTTGCAAAATCGCTTCTTCTTGTGCTTCTTCTTCTACTTCGCATCGCTTCTTCATCGTTTTCATCCTCCTCCCCATCGTCTTCTTTCTCGGTGACTTGATAATTTTTCCCTATGACGTTGAAAAATGATTCGTCCTTCGGCGCTAACGTCCAACCGCCTTTCCAGCAACACAAACAACACACCGCCAGCGAAAATATTTGCACCGTTTGATAATACGTCGGGACACCTAACGCTAACCCGACCGCATCGCACATCTTTTCATCCGTTCCTTCTTCACCGCCGTTGCAATATTTCGGATCGTCCGAAAACGAATTCAAAATCACCGCCAACGGTATCGCCGTGTTTTGATAGCACACCTCAATCGCCACGGCTAAACAGGACGGTCTTTTCAACCGGCACACCCTCGCCGTGGCTAAAGAAATCATCAAACCTAATACGCACGGTAAAGTCACGCCGACGTAAAACTTCCAATCTCGATCCCAAATCGGCGCCGAGGAGTTCGAGCTCAAAAAGAATCCCATCAACACCAGCGCGACGCCGCACGCGTTCCCGAGCGCGTTCAATTTCTGCGTATATCTCGGATAAGTCTTCCCGACGAACAATCCGCTAAATATCCCAACGATGACTAAACTAATCGTCGTAAACAACCCGTCCCAAGATAACTTCACTTGCGTTTCTTTCGGGAACGCGAGTTCGGTGTATAACAAAATATTCGCCGGTAAGGTCAACGCGCTCAACAAACTCGAGCTCGTCGTCATCGCCATCGAGAGCGGTAAATCCGCGTTGAATATGGAACACCACCAGTTTGAATAACTCCCTCCCGGTGACGAGGCGGTTGCAATTAACGGAATTCCGTATAACGGTTCGTTTTTAAAGAATACTTTGCAGGATACAAAGCCTAAAAGAGGGAGGATTAAGAATTGACAGATGAGACCGATGCATAAAGGCAAAGGTTTCTTGAACCTCTTTTTAAACGCGATCGGATCGACCGTCACGGCGAGACCAAAGACCAGGAAAAATAAGAGCACGTTTGACGCGATTTGTTTCGCGAGTATCTCCGTCTCTTTATTCCTCGTGCCCATTTTAGAGTATTACTCTTTCTGGTAGTGTGTAGAATACTATAGTCTTTTAGTAGTATATCTTGTCTTTTCTTTTCATCATTTACTCCATTGACTCATCTTTACTAAAGAGGAGACGTGTGAATGAAATTTTTAAAATCCTCCTCGAGACAGAATACGTGCTCCTAAGAAGAACACGAACAAGAACGAGAGGAACAAGTCGTTTTCATCCTCGTCCTCCTCCTCGTCGTAAATTCTCTTTCTTTTCTTCGTGTTAACGAGAAAAGAGTATCGAGAGTAGCAGAGAAGAAAGATACGGTGGAGAGAAAATGTCGAAAAAATGTCTCTCCTTTTCCTCTCTCTCTCTTAAGTGGTTCTTATTAGGGTTTGACACCCTAACTATCATGCACACGAAGTCTTCTTTCTTTCTTTCCGACCTCCATTTCTGTCTCCTCCTCTTTCGTGTTGCGTTTGTTGTCGTGTGCGAAAGATGACGACTTTAAAAAACGAGACGACGACGTTGACGACGACGAAAAGGAAGAGGAAACGGACGAAAAAATTTGACGACGATGATGCCTCTTTGTTGCAAAAGCCGAATGCGAATAATACGAAACGAATGAAAATGAAGAACGATGAGAAAGAAGAGACGAAGACTAATT
>JACLAA010004332.1_pt1 | contig 14148 bp, 10 predicted proteins | sample 8027891 | NCBI WGS metagenome assembly JACLAA01 (sample SAMN15724900, study PRJNA655200) | protist metagenome | isolation source: fluorescence activated cell sorting (FACS) single amplified genomes of... | place: Spain: Blaines Bay Microbial Observatory, Mediterranean Sea | collected 2016-01-19 | reverse complement strand
GGCGGTGCTCGAGGGGGGTGGTGCTTTTCCTTGCACCAGAGAGTGCCCCCAACCCCCCATCCGCGCTGGTATTCGAATATAGCCTATAACAATACGCCTAGCGCCCTAAAGGCCGCTCTCGGACGAGTTCGACTCCTCGCGGTCGGGGTCGCGGGCCTTAAGTCCCTTCCACTGGCGCGGCGCGTCGGCGCGTCATTCCAACGTCCGCTGGAATGCATACGTACGTCATACCGGTCGAATATTGCCGATAGGTGCCCAAGCGGCCCGCGATCGACATTCACCGATATGCTCTCCCGACCGGCCGCGGGTTGACATGAGGCGACGGATAGCTGGTGGACTACTGAAGGTGCATCGCTGTTTGCGTTGGTCAGGCGCTTCTCTACCAGCAATTTGGAGATCTGTTCGCAGTCGCGCGCCGATTAGGGCCTTCGCAGAGCACCAGCTTTTGGGCACTCGCAGACCGCCGAGGCGGCTAGCTTTCGACGCGCGCTCTTTACGCCAGGCGCGGACAAGTTCCTAGGACCTCCACACGCGCTGGCGGCACAAATGCGCCTCCGCGCTAGCCGTAGAGCGCCCCAACATGAATGGCTGTCGACGTAGAAACCCGCGAGCTCTGCAGGCTCGGGGCTCGACAGCAAGTGATTTGTCTTTAGCTTTGTCTTAGAGCGCCCCCAAAATTTTAGTAGGCCTAGTAGTTAAAAAAAGCACTAGTATGTTAAAAAAAAAACTGACACAAAAATCGCCAAAATATTTTAGCCGTTGGCGTTAGTAGTCATTGGCGGTGCCCGTCCGAACTTCGTTCAACTCCCACTGGCAACGACTTTATATTGGGTATCATGATCATTGGGGCTCGGCTGGGGCTCGGCGGCTCAACTTGAAGTTGTCCTTACTCTCGCGCGGGCTGGGGGCTGAGGGTTAATTGCTCACCAGGAGGTGTAAACCGAAGTACGGTCCTTGTCAAGCCCTTACTAGTATTATTTAGAATAGGAGTATTTATATATTTATCAAGAGTAACGCTTCGCGCCTGCTCCTCTGTCACACGGATTAAAAAATGACGTTGGCATTTTTACTGGCATGGTGGCCATCTGCTCGCTGACCTACATGCCTTAATCTAGTAAACCTCAACACGCCACTGCCCCGCCTTCTTGAGCTTGGCTATGAACTCATCATAATCAATATTCTTCTTGGCACAGACACCACGGAGCATGTCTTGGATACCGGGCATCATACCCTTGAGACCACAGAAGTACATGACTGCGCCATTCTCTAGACGCTTGAAAATATCATCGGCATATTCCTCTACCTTGTCCTGAATATACATTTTGCCTCCCTTGGAGTTGCTCTGCTCCCTTGAGAGGGCATAGTCAAGTTTGAAGTTATCGGGGTGCTTGGCAAGAACTGCCTGCCATTCCTCGTCATAGAGAAGGGCATCTGAGTTGGCAACTCCAAGAAAGAGCCACGCAGTGCCTTGGTATGCTTCACCGGCAGGAGTAGTCTCGGTGAAAAGGCGACGGATAAATCCACGGTACGGGGCAATGCCAGTGCCAGTGGCAACCATGATGTAATCTGTCTTAGAATTTTCCTCAGGCATGAGCATGACCTTGCCAGATGGACCGGTCATCTTGCAATCGTCTCCAGGTTTACTATCGCACAAATAGTTGGAACATACACCTTTTTTTGCCGGATCCTCCTTGCCCATCTCGGGGTCCCAATAAGTCGCACGGCGGACACACAGTGAAGATGTCTGGCCAGACATGTCATCGCCATATCGTGACGACGCGATAGAGTACAGGCGCACGGTGTGCGGTTTACCATTTTTGGGATTTGTGCCAGGAGGAAGAACACCATAAGACTGGCCCTCCCAGTACGGCATTTCTCCCTTGTGATCAAATATAATATGACACCTGATGCGTAAATAACCAAACTAACCAATGATTTACGCGGACGCTGTGTTGAACGTTTCGCCAGTCGCCTCGGGACCCACAATTCGCTTGCAGGAAACAACCTTTGCCGTGTATGGCGCCTTATTTTTCCAGGTATTAACAGGAACAGTAGATTGGTCCCAATAGGGCGAGGCTTCGAGGAAGTCCTGCTTCTTGCCGGTAGGCGACTCCGTCAAGATCTGGCTCTTAGTGGAGACCGCTGTACCGCCAATATTACCACTGGCTGTCGGATTCATGTAATCCATGGAGATTCGTGCTGGCGCGGCTCGACGCGTCCGAGTCGGCAATAGGGCACACACATTGGTCAGCAGAGCTAAGGCCACAAGCATCTCGCCCATCGCCACTTTGATGACGTACATCAATCCCTTAGTTAGTGTACCACGTCGAACTTCGCGACCCGATCCACCACCTACGGCTATACGAGCATCTCTATACGGTTCGTGTGAGCGGCTCCTTCACTGGAAGCGACCGGCAGCACAAACTCCCGGACGACTCGGACTCGGCTCCGAGCGCCGCGCGCAGCGAACGCGGAGTTTTGTTGCGCGCAGCGACAAACGCGGAGCTTTGTTGCGTGGCAATTCATGTGCTCACTGCGACTCTGACGGCTCGTAGCATCGCTTCCAGACCCACGAGCAGGCGGAATGTGTTCCCACGCCAGCGACCGATTGGGCGAAACAGCTCGCTTTTACCCATTGTGCTTGCCGCTTCCCTAGCTCTCCCGCGGGCGGAGGAAACTTCCCGTGGTACGGGACGCACACCTACGAGCTTCTTGTGTAGGCCTAGTCGCGGGCGGTGCAAAACCGGACACCTTTATCAAATAACACCGAACAGTTAAATCCCATGAGAATTGTAGACGAAGCTTTGAGACCATGGCCCAGATGACGTTACCCCAGGTTTATTGCTACCCACGCCGATGCTGAAAATAACAAGTAAAGCTTAGGCGTCTCACGCTCCATGGCCGTGCGAATCAGCGGCGTATTCACTGGAGCGGCTGATTGGCCGTGGTGCTTTCGCGAAAGTGTACTTGGCAACATGTCCATCTATGAAACATAGCACTATCAAAAGCGTTGCTCTTAAAATAATGGATCTAGAGCAAGTCACTGCAGATATCGCAGAGGTCTCTAAGGAAGTCCAAATGATGCGGATGTGCTGTCATGCAAATATCCTACGCTGTCATGCCTCTTTTATGAGCAATAGTAGCTTGTATCTGGTGATGCCATTAATGGAGAAAGGTTCCTGTGTGCACGTAATGCACTCGGCGAAACAGCGCGGCCTTGGTGAGGGTATGGCAGAAGAGTGGCTTGGCTATGTCCTGCTTGAAGTACTTCATGGACTTGAATACCTCCATGAAAATGGGCACATTCATCGCGATGTAAAAGCAGGCAATGTTCTTTTAGATCGACCGGGAAATGTTGCTCTTGCAGACTTCGGTGTGTCATCGTGGCTTATACAGGCTGGCTTGCGTCATCGTACTGCAAAAACATTTGTTGGCACACCGTAGCTTGCAGCGCATGGCTCTCAATTGTTATTTGCAATTTTCTATTATCTATTTTTAGATGCTGGATGGCCCCAGAGGTCATGGAGCAGGTAGATGGTTACGACTACAAAGCGGACATATGGAGCTTTGGAATTACTGCCCTCGAGCTAGCCAAAGGGTTTGCGCCGTATGCGTTTCACCCTCCAATGAAAGTTTTGTTGCTTACAATACAAGGGGAGCCGCCTTCACTGAGAAGCTACACCACGGAAAAATCTTGTACTGGTGCGTAAATTGTATTTGATATCTCTATCATTGCAGGTTCTAGGTGAGTCATTCTCGCGGTCATTCAAGGAGATGGTTCGTATGTGCCTTCAAAAGGAAGCACGAAAACGACCAACCGTGCACACACTTCTCAATTGCAAGTTTTTCAAAACAAAATGGCCTGTCACTCCACTTGTTGAAGGGCTATTGAATCTCGTAGGCAACATATCTGCACTTCCATCGTACTTGTTAAAGGCACGGTTTAATGTCCACTATGTAGGTTATTGATGAAGCATTCCTACCAATTGATGACCATCCGAGCAATAGGCCTTTTGAAGATAGAATGAGGCCACCTGATCTTCATAGCGTGCTATTTTAGAGTCATCTCTTGCTTTGTCACCCGAAGAACTGTAGGGTGCCGGGTCACATCTGCATGCCCGTCCACCGCGAGCTTTGATTCGTGAAAAGCAACATGAGAAAACCAGAGAATGTGTGCCTTTGCAAGACAGTAAAAAGAGTTCAGCGATGGGCGCCGTTGCAACACATGACTGTACGACCTGTACTCACATCAGAATACTCTGTAGGTCTCGATGAGCCGACATAGCGAAAGCGGCGAATTTGCGAAAGGAACTACGTGGACTTTTGATGATGGTCAATCAAGCTGCGTATAGTTTCTGCTTAGCTTTACTTATCTAGGCCACGAAGTTGTGTTGAAGTCAGAGTCTTACATTCGCCGTGAACTTGATGCAAGATGTGCCCAAGATGACCAAGAGTGCAATGCCATTTTTGATGACTTGGAGGATCTGATGAATCAGCGTGGTGGAGAGTGGGACTTTAAGAAAAACCAAGATGTGCATACATAAAGTTTGCACTCATCCACCCGCTGAGGCTTGTAACACAGCATGTCATGGGTTTTTGCTCGAAGTTTTGTTCAATGCTGGGTGTCAAAGAGCGCCCTGGGCCAGGTTAGAGCAATCAGTAGTCGTGCGGGCTTCCACAACGTCTAGAGTCCGATAGGACCACTAATTTGTGGACCGAGATCTGCGGAGGGTTGGTGCCTTTTAAGGGAGCTGGCAGATAAGAGGTAGCGGCTTTTTTCTTCTCCGCCAGCCAGGGTGGGAATTTAAGCAAAGACAAGTTCTTTGTCCTTTTGAATTTAACTTGGATGTTTACTTCAAGTTGCAGTTCAAGAAAAAAACACAAAGCAACGGCAAGGAGATTTATTATGCTGGTCCTGGAGCTCCAGGTTTTGAAAGAAGGCAAGTCTGAGCTCGATCCCCTCCCTCCTGTGAGCGCTGGCTGGCGGTTCAGGGTCATAAGCAGAGGCTCCAATTACACTATCAGTAACCACTATCAGTAACTATACGGATACGACACCAGCCTTAGCCCAATGGCCTGCGCCTAGACCCAATGGCCATCAGTTCAAGTTATCTTGGCCGGATCGTCGGGTTATCGAAGTGTCGCGATCTACCGAAGTGTCGCGGGGTGTGACGAGCGCAGATGCCACCGCAGCGAGCAGACACCGCCACTGGCAAAGTGCACTGCCAGTGTGGCTCGGGCAGTGGGTGAATATCGTAAAATGTCTGCGGGCAGCGTGTAATAGTTTTTCATGCGCATGTAGCCTCAAGATTCGTAGAAAACTCCATCGCCGCGAACTTGAAGCGCCGGAACATCGAATGATCGGTTCAAGTTTCTCGCGACGCTATGGTACTGTACTAGCCTCCAGGCCCCCTTAGGCTTCGACAGACCACAAAGCGAATTTGGCTGTTGTTTGCGGTCCCCAATAAGTTAATCCACCCTCCTCCGGCTTTCCTGTCCGAGAGGTATTCACATCGATGGCGGTAATCCGGGGGCCCGGGCTCTTAGTAGGTGTCGCCCCAGAGGCTGGTTTTGGCCTTTGTGCTACAACCGAGCGAAGGATAAGTTCCCAGTTTATTAGATTGTTGGCTTTTCGCCAGATACTAGAAACTAGGAGTCAGCCCAAGAAACACTACGACCTTCCTTGCGCAGACTTTACTGCTAGAGACCCGATCCGTGTTACACGAACCTCAAGTCATTGCAATGAAGGTGGCATCCGTTCGATTTTGCTTCCCATATTATAATATAGGTCACCGTCGCGCTCGCGCTAACCGCACACGCGACGCTCGCGTATGTAGCTCCGACTTCCAAGAAGGAGGCTAAGTTTGCGGCCACAAAGGAGGACATGGCTGCACTTGCAGAAGCCAATCCAGACTTCCTTGGCCAGTCACTCGGTCTCTGGGATCCACTTGGTTAGTCTCCCAAGCATATCACGCATCTATTTTTTTTGTAGGATGCCTCAACCTTGACTTCTGGACTCTTGGCAATGAAGCGACGATTGGCTATTTGCGACATGCAGAGATCAAACACGGCCGTGTGGCGATGGCAGCTTTCCTTGGCTATCTAGCGCAGTCGACTCCAGTGGTCTCCGGCCCGCATGCGAAGCTGCCCTACTCGGGTTATGAACCTGGCCTGACCCCTCCGGAACAATGGGATGCAATCCCGCTTGCTGGTAAGATTCAGATATTCGGCATCATCGGTATGCTGGAGTCCTACGGCGAGATTCTTCCGCAGCATTATTGCAACGGTGGATTGCCTGGGTATTACCCTCCAATCAAGGGCAACCGTTTTGAGCTTATTTTCAACCTCTACGACCCTTTCAATTGGTTCGATGAGAACAAAGACAAGATCCGTGGGCGTCAGGTCGAGATCAATAATGGTCGCCTCGCCATGCTTGGTATTTTTAGCATCATTTCAGAGTCCAAGGTCCCAGGGTCGGTACCGCTTATCACTGGGCTGATCCCGGAGTACAAGGGAGATTACATGGTCTTTTCCAGCGTGATAGATATCAAATTCGTTACTCGAGGCGACAATCTTTCATTTAGGTTCCTTTTGAAGCCGACTTCTCTATTTTCTCATAGAAATACCCGCACAACTAGCAGGCTTGGGCTTGATGCCCCACGCGCGCAACTATTAGAGGATTACCTAGGGGATTGGAGTGGGTAAGTCCACCTGGGTATTAACTTTCAACCGTGACTTCAAGTTCGTTCAAAGTCTCTGGAAGCATTGGTAAGGGCCGCGGCGGCGGTAGCCAGAAACTCCCCGGCCCTGGTGCGATAAATAGGGCGAAATACCCCCCCCTGTCCTATACCCTTCCTATACACTTACATCACCCTTCAACACGCAACGCGTAATAAACACAGTTAAACATAGTGTATTTTAAGGTAGCTCCGCGGCAGACTATCTCAGCCGCCGTACTCCCAAAGGTGCGTACTCCTTTGGTCTTGCATTATTCGCAGGCGTCCCCCCCTCTCTAGCTCCTCTAGCCATGAACTTGAAATATACTAGAAATCATTAGACCCCCAAAATCGACCGTCCCGGGGCCAGAACCATGGATCACTTTCCTCTTCGATGTAAAAAGGGCCACAACTCATATACTACTCCGGCATTGACGTCAAATTGAAGATAAAGGCAGTCATGGACAGTCTTGTAAGAGGCCTCAGTCATCAAGAGGGCATTTTCTTTTCAAAGAGAGTCAGACACATCCTAAACCATCCCGCACGAGCCCTTCTACAGTCGACAGTCAAAATGGGACCCCATTGACACCAGCTGCAGGTCATGCTGGTTTGTATTCAAGTCATGCCCGGAGCTAATGACAGTTGGTAAGCGAAGAGGGTAAGGGTTAATTATATGGCAACCAAATATCCGCATCAACCATATTTGTGTGGTGCTAGACGCCACGAGGAGCTACTAGGGACATTAACCATTTCGAATATGTCACTGAACTTCCGTGTAGTTTAAGATTGGTCGATGTGCGCTAACATGGTTTTAGTAGATCGAAAAAATAGCGAAGCTCTGACTCTGCGATATCTGCAAGGTCAGTGCAATGGATAGCATTTTTAACGTTGCTAACGCCAAACTTAGCGCGAATTGTGTTGGGGCGGGTCTCCTTCGCAAAGTCTACATCCCACGGGCCGGCCATTTTTCTAAACTTTAGGACAGCATTTTGACCTCGCAGCTCAACAGCACAGCATACCCCAAAACTTAATTGTTTTACAACGGCGTCGAATTCTGGAACTACACCATCGTAAATTTCTAAGAATTCGAAGGCAGTAGGTACATCAAGCTGAAAGAAACCCATGGCCGAAATCTCATAGGCGTGTGAGGCTTCAATATGAGACAGAACTGCTCCTAGGTTACTGTTGGCAATTATATGGGGGCGTATGACACAGCACGTAGCATCCGGCCCGTACCTGGCAGTGGGCCACCCTGAAAGCGGCCGTGACACTCCAAACGCAAGTTCCTCGAGTCCCTCCCCTGCTTCAGTAGTTGGAGCTGCACAAGCAAGTTCTTCAGAGAAACTCTCGCAGCGCAGCGCTGAAATCGCCTTGGAGATCCTTTTCAGTACTTCCACTGCATCTGATCCTGCAACAGTGGCAAAGACACAATGTCCAAAGCTGAAATCTTTTTTTGTTAGTTTACTCTCATGGAGCAGTGTAGTACACTCCTCGGATTCAGCCACGTTTAACCTTGTCATCTTTAGCTTCTTGATTTTAAGGCCAGCTCCTTCCATCATCGATATCGCAGCTCCGAGTTTTCGGCTCGCGACACACTTGGGCATTAGAACACATGTAGATTTGACCTGAGCCCGGCTTAGAGCTCGCTCGGTGGTTTGATCCGAGTACTGAACAATATGCAAGGCCCGTGAGTGCAACGTGATTTTGTTTCCGACGTGCAGGTCGCTTAATTGAATTGATTTCGGTAATGGTGATTTTTTAAGAAACATCCGTCTGGAGTTTAGGTCGTACATCTCTATCTGCATTTCGTCTACGTATATACGCAGTACGAACTCGCGCGTCAGCTTCGGCTGCGGATCATACCACTCTACTCTAAAACCCAAAACCGACATGGCCGCTGTGTGTGGACCGATACAAAACCGGTAGGCTACGATAGGCGTACTATGTACTACCTGCACAATTTTATCATGATAATGCTACAGGAGCTTATTAGCACCCGGACTATCGAAGGGCGTTACCCCACTACTGTTTCCGTGCTCCTAGGGACTGCTCCAAAAAAGTGACTCGGATAAGGGGGCTTAAAACAAAAAACGCGGGGACACCGTGACACTGGCGGCTGTGTATTTGTGTCGGCGATGGCAGTCGCTTATTCGTCCGAGTCACAAGCAACCGTGGCCCCCGGGCTCGGAACGGAACTGGCGTCGCGAAACGAAACTGGCGTCGTTGGCCGTCGTAATGGACCGCGTGGTGAGCAGGAGTACAGGAATCGCGCTGAGTCGGTCAAGTTGACCGTGAATCGGACTCCGACCCGCAGCCGGGTCCGATCGTGACTCGGGCCCCTACTAAGCGTCCAACTAGGCCCCCCCTAGGGGGACTACCCGACTCCTTCCACTGCTAGTGATTGCTTTCTGGCAAGGTTACGAATAGTCGGAGTGGCCAGATGGTGGTTGGCAATATGGCAATCATGATAATCGTGTATCTCTACCAGTTTGGTACCACGGATAACGTTAAAAACGTTGCCGCCGTGATGGCTAATGAGACCAAGCAGCAGCCATTTAACAAGTTGAGCACACGACGATTTGATTTTCAGGATCCTTTTGACACAGCTAAATCGCAGCGCTCTTCTCTTGATCGACGAGTCCAGGTAGAAATTGGAGAACTCCGGGGTGCATTAGCTGTAGTTTGTGATGAAATCTCGTCCTCGCGGCGAGAAGTCAATTTACGCAACCACCAAATGTTACGGAGAGTTACAGAAGTAACGGAGGGGGCAAAGCGCTCGGTAATGAGCACGACTCGCGGAATGCACGAGCGTGTAGAAGCTGTGCTCGCAGCTCTAGAAAGCCTTGCACACGAGGTAGAAGATGTTCGTCGAGCGCATGGGGGTTTGAGATTACAGGTTCACAGCAAGCTCAAGCCTAGGCTACCACACCACCACATCAACGCTACCACAGATCATTCCATCGTTGAGCGGTTGCAGGCAGAAATATCTGGAGTTGAACATCGTATCGGCGCCGACATAGCTACAGTCCGTGCGGCAATCCAAGAAGAGGCACTAAAAAGGGAGCAGCTGTGGTACGAGGTAAAGGCAGTAAATAAACGTGTGGGCCACATTCAGGATTCTGTTGTCAAGTGCGAGGACCGGATGGCCCTTTCCGGTATCAGCGGTGACAATCGAAAGCATACTACGGAAGCGAATTTCTCTGAGCAAGATGCCGCCTATGATGAAGTATTAACAAGAGTAGAGTCAAAGCTTTTTAAGCGGTCCGCAAATGGGATTATGTCCACAACGTCCAGCATCGTTTCCTCCATAGGGAGACTAGCATCGATATTAGAAGGGGTCAGGGATGAGCTTGACCGAGAGAGGGGAGCCAGGATACAAGCAGAGAAGTCCATTGCCAGGATGATTGAGTTGTCGCTGCGAAGCATGGCGCAAGTTACACAGCAAGAAATAATGTCATGTTGTCTAAACACAGTCGGGCGATTTGCATCAAAGAGACATTTGCTGGTTGCATCTACATTGGCCAGTGCGGAGCGTAGGCACCGTAGCTGTGCAAATGTGCTCATCGAACGCACAGCACAATATGAACAGAATTTAAATGCCCTGGGCGGTCGGGTTTTGACGAATATGCAAACAGTCTTGAGTGGGAACATAAAGGAGCGAGATTCACGAATTGCTACGATTATGTGCTCCATGGCAGATGCAAAACGGCAGCTTGGGGCTTACAAAGTTGAGCTCATCGCAAAACAGCTAGCAAGCGAGACACAAACACTTGCAGTATTCAGAATGGAGGTGGACCGCCTTCGACTCCGGAGCAACAAGTTCGCTGTAGAAGCAGCTGTTTCAGATGACGCAATATCAGCCACAGTACAAGCGCTAAAATTAGAACTGGCGGCTACGAATGCGCAACTTGAGTGTGCTTATGCTTGTATCAGGGAAATTGCCGTTGAGCAGAAAAAACAGCAAAGCATCTCTGAAGTCAGATCAGTCATGAGAGACTTGATTTCTTCGGTAAACGAGATATACTGCACATCTGCCGTTGATGCGCATTTCGCCAATCGCATTGCCGACGATGCAAACTTTAAGCGGGAAATAGCGTGCAAGTTTGCACTCTTCGAGGCTCGTTTTAATGATCAAGATGACAGTGCGAGCCATGATAGGCTCATTGCGGCGACTCGACACGAAGCGAACCAGGATGAGTTCAGAGGAATCTTAGAACAGATCAACAAATCGGGGCGAATACTTCAAGATGTGGAAGCTAGGTTGGAAGACCAAGCAGATAGCATGAAAAATGCACACAGCAAACTCGTGGCACGATCTGAATCTAGTACTATGATTCAATCATTGATTGAAACAGTGGTCGAACGGCAGAGACAAACTGAAGTCAATAACCTGAATACTTCGATTGATGCCATCCGATCTAATATCGATTCTTTTTGTTTGTGCGACAATGAGCAATACGACAAACTTGCGAAGCGAATATCTAATGCTGAAAGTGTTACATCCAAACACTCAGGCGATTGGCACGCCGCAGTCTTAGGTGCAATTGCGGCGTTTCAAACATCCGATCTTCATGTATCGGCTTGGCCAGTGAGCTCTGCACTATCGGGTGCTGTAGCACATGTCCGGACTGTGTTCCCGTGGCGAACTTAGTCTGCTGGGGGGCGCATGGGCGGCCAGTTGAACGGTCTTGAACAGTTTGAACTACAGATACTTTCTCTCACTAATAATAACACTTGCGGTACGCTGCCGACGACACGGTGTCGACGTGACGTTGAATGGGCAGCAATTGGCGTACCTACGGACAAAGTGCGGCCTCGGCACTTACCATCAGGTTGCCTCGACTCGTCGATTAGGTTCCATGGTAATAGAAAAGTGTGTTTTGCACTTAAAACGTCGCAGCGCGCGGTGGCGTCGTAGGCCCCTGGTCCGTGTCGATGGCCCCTAGACGGGATTTTGTGCCTTCGTAGGCTAAGGGCCCTCCGGAGTCTGTCCCAAAAAATACCCGTTTAGTAATAATAAGAATAACATTTGTAGGGGAAAGTGACAGCATAGAGGGTTTTCCCGAGCAAATAAGCGGTTCACGCAGTTCCCACGAACCCCGCAGAGGACCGTGCCAACAGGTTTTGGTCGTGGAGCCCGTTTCGCACTTCGCGTATCGGTGGTCGACGCACTTTGTATGACGCCCGCATTTACAATCAAACCTCATCGCACTACGACACCCTTTTGGCCAGTCGCACTACGTCATATCCAAAAACCTGAGCTACGGCGTCGTGCGGCGACGAACTGAAGTTGCGTGCTTATGGGGCAGTGCCGTGCGGCGCCCGGCGGGCCGCCGTCGCATCGCCCGGGGAAAAAAGCCTGCCCCCATCAGCCGTCGTGGCCCAGACGGCGGCGCGGCCCTTACTACGGGGCACAATGGGGCACAGGGGCAGCCGCACAACTCGCGTCGGCCAAAACTCGGCTCACAGCCGAGTTTTGGCCGAGGCAGATGTGGGCCGAGTTTGGCCGAGGCAGAAACACTAGCCTGCCAGTGGATACAAATGGATAAGCCCGGGGGTAGATACAAATGGATACCGAAGTGCTCACTGCTTCTTCCTCAATGATAGATACACCGACCCAACGTGTTGACATAGCGATGAACACCGAACCCCCGTCCGGACAACCCGGCAAGCAACAACGATACTATACAGCTGATGAAGTTTCCGCACACAATTCCGCCGATGATGCGTGGTTTATTGTTTACCACAAAGTGCTTAATCTCACTGACGTCATTGCCACCACGGAAAATTGCTCCTTGACACAAGCTCTTGTTATTAATGCTGGTCGGGATATCTCTCATTGGTTTGACTCGAGAACAATGGATCTGAAATCATATTACAACGAGCAACGGGAAATATTCTGTCCCTACCTGCCCATGGGGCGCTTTGTCCATGTCCTCTACACTCTTTTATTGCTCGTGTCTTTTTTCCTAGCTTGAGTTGAAGGAATGAGCCCTATGTCAGGTACCGCCACCGGAACCATCCTCGTCGTGGTCTACTAATCCTCCTTTGCCATGGTGCAGACGCGTGTCCACTATTGGCAAATCATCGAGGTATCAAGACTAATCGCAGGTGGAAAGGCAGTCAATATATCATTGGAAGCTTGTCTCGAAAAGTCCGCAAACTGAGAATCGTAAACGTGCTAACTCATCAGGCTGACATTCTGAATGTGTGCGACGAGGACACTATGGAAGAAATCGAAACCCGGTATTGAATCATTAGGGTCTTGGATGTAGTGGTGAGAATCGTAACTCGACATAGGTACCTAGAATATAATTCGCATGCAAAATCTTATACATGGAAGCGACTGAAAGATGGTAGATTCATATCCGTCGACATGCGCATGGCAATGCAGGAGCTTGGATTTCCGGATGAGACTGAGCTTTCTGGTGGTATGGGTATGGGGGAGGATCAGTACGTGCCTACCATCCACGTTTACTTCAATGATGATTTAACTTACAATTGAAAGCCAGGAGGCACCCAAACACATAGAATAGCCCAACGTGCAGCCTTTGGTACCCGTGACGTCGGTAGCTTATAGTGTAGGTTTGCCCGAACAGTCGCCTGGCGCGGCGCGAAACGCCAATGGCCCCATAACATGGGGGGGACACCAGACTAGGATGGCTCCATAGCGAATATAACCGAAGCCTAGCGAGGTGGATTTTCCATAACGAAGGTTAAACAGGTCGATTCCCGTCCAGGGTAGGAATTGAGTGACACTGGCATCTTACTTCCTTTCGGGCCCGGGAAGTAAGTTTTTGTTATGGGTCGGACTACTTTTGCCAGTGGTTTTGGGTCAAGGCTGAGACCGGGACTTAGTACTGGTAAACGCGCGGCGCCCCGCGAGTCGCCGCCCCGCGAGTCCTGAGCCCCCTAGGCCACCAAGGACACAGGCAGGGGCCTGCCGGAACCACATTTTACCACATTTTACCCGTTTAGGCCCGGACTTTTTACACTAGCTGACGGGTTTTGCTAAATTTACCCGCCTTTTCTACTTCAACTTTACGTTGAACTTCGCAGGACTTTTGGTGTCGGAGCCACTGATCAGGCCGCCGGGAAGTAAGGTTCAGATCTCGATTCCTACCCTGTTCCCGTCCCCTAACAAAGTTGGGGATGGGGTCGTCGGGATTTGGCGTTTTGGCAGACCGATGGGCCGACCGATGAGATGACCGATGACTGCAAAAATACCCGCATGGTGTGATTCGGCTCGCTCCTAAGCGCCCTTCTTCGGCCCGGACGGCGTCCAGAGCCGCCACTAAGTCATCACCTTTGCTGCAGCACCCTAAAAGACCGTTGTAGCCGTCGCGCTGAACGCATGCAGCTGCAGCCGGCGCGCCGCTAAGCCCACTAAACGGGGTTTTACGACTTTGGAGCTCTCCCTCACATCGTCATC
>JACLAA010003963.1_pt1 | contig 14149 bp, 6 predicted proteins | sample 8027891 | NCBI WGS metagenome assembly JACLAA01 (sample SAMN15724900, study PRJNA655200) | protist metagenome | isolation source: fluorescence activated cell sorting (FACS) single amplified genomes of... | place: Spain: Blaines Bay Microbial Observatory, Mediterranean Sea | collected 2016-01-19 | reverse complement strand
TGCACCCCCAAGCAAAGAGTTCGCCTGCCTTTGAATCTGAACTCAGCTTATCCATGCGCTGCGATTCAATGCAAGATACAAACTTATCTAAACTTGTATCTCGATGCCGACTACTCCAAATCGGCCGAATAGGCATCCCTTGGAACAACACGCCCCCCCCCGTTTCTTAGGCCACACAAGGCTCATACTGCGTCTACCAGCAGGCTTGGCCGGCGGGGGTCCTGAGTTCTAGTGATAGTCACGGTACCCCGGCCGAGGTCACGGTAGCCTGAGGGGTTCGCGAACTTGAAAGTCACTGGCACGGTAGTTTGCTGCTATGTACCACGCAATGCATGCGGCCAAGAACAAGCTGCCTGAAGGTCGAGGCCGCCCGGGAAGGTACTCAAGCCAGTCGAACGCGCGGGGACAGCTATCTCTACCGATTCCGAGTCCGTCAATCATTTGAACATGTGCAGCGTACAAGCTCGTGACGCCCCGAGCGCTCGTATTATGTGTCGCAGTCGATTAAAAGTACCCGAGCAGTCGATTATGTGTCGCACTGGCAGTCGAGAAGGGCCTCGAGGCGCAGGCCGCACTCAGGCTGGTACGATCAGTACTGCGAAGGGGTACCCGTGGACATGAACCATTTTTTAGACTGTATCTCGAGCTAGCCTTATCGTTCGCTCCGGGTCCGGGGAAGCGCCCCAGACCAGAAAAGCCGTTCGCCTTGCTTACTTTGACGCGCGACCTAGATCGCGACCCCATAGCCGGCTCTAGGCGGTGTACGGTGGGCTGCCGCCCGAGAGACGAGGCAGCACGAGAGCACCAGCGCCAAAACCCGAGATCCCGCACCAGATGAAAATTGCCAGTCATCTAGAATTTTTTAACTTAGATTTTTAACTTTTCAACCAATTAGTAAAGGGGCGGCTGGCACCCAAATTGGTAAAATTTTCAATTGATAGCCCGAACGTCCTAAGCGCACAGCGACACTAGCCTGCCACGGAGGTGCCCCCTCGCTTTTTCAGGGGCCATATTGGCGTGACCGTCACGTTCGCGTGGGGGCCCTTCCGCCCCCTTGCTTTTTGCCCCACACTCCGCCAGTATGTGAGGTACCCCCTAAGGCCCATTCGCAGTAAGCTGCGACGCTCGGGCCAGCCTAGTTGAGTGCTGTCCCCCCTTAGTAGTACTACTACTACTACAAGTAGTAAAAATGTTTGCACCGGAAGCAACTAGTAGTGTCTCTGCGTAATTTGCAAGTGCAGTATATATTACAAGCTAGAATTGCAAGCTGCCTCCTTGTTTCAGGGGGATGTCCGACTCCCCGTCAATATCTAAAGTTTTCTCGAGGCTAAGGAGAAGGGCAGTAGTGGCTCGGGTTAGACCAACAGTGGGACGGAGGACTACGACAGGCACCACCGTTACAAGTTGATGGGGCGACGATCGAGATAAGGCAGCAACACATGCTTGATGTGCATCTTCTAACCCGTTGACAATTGCATTGCGCGCATCTTCAAAGTGATGAGCACGTACATCATTTGTGGTCCCACGAGCATTCCAGGCAAGAGAGGAGCTACTATCGTGGCCATCAAGTCTGTTGGCTATATCATTGAGGGCAGTAGTAAGATGTGAGACAAGAGATCGGCCCACGCGAACAGACTCGCACACAAGAACTCGGCTACATTTGGCTAACTCGTGCCTGAACACAGGCCACTGGTGAGGCCGAGTTTTGATCACGAGCGTGTGGTGAATTGCGCGAGATATTGACCTGCCGATGACATGGATTGGACGAATGATGGAAGCGCCTTGGATAAATCTGTAAAATTGTTCACTAGACAGCTCATGCGACCAAACACGCCAAAGACGGTGCAATGCAGATGCCAGTGCATTTGAGACTATACGGCAGGGCCTTGTTGTGACCTCGACTCGCTCGAGAGTGAACATCTGGAACATATCATCTAGGGAGTCAGAGCACAGCCGCGTCACACTTATCTGCCTAGGGCTGTAGTCGAGCTTCAGGGAGAGTGGTGCTACGTCAAGAACAAGATGACACTCATGTTTTGCTGGCCGTGGCTCCAGGCACGGAAACCTGACCAATGGGGACCCATCTTTACTCTGAAACTTCACCTCACTAAAAACACTAGTGAGGAAATTGATAACTTCGGCATCTAGACAACACCGAAGCGGCAGTAGTTTCACCTTGATTGCTGTAGTTGGCCCATCAATTAATGCACGAAAGTGCAAGAGTGCTTCACCAGTCTCACGTGGATGTGCATCGTGTGATTGCCAATGTCCTAGCATACGCTTTAGCGCCTGTTCTCGAGGTGATGACAGTGATTCGAAGACAGAAAAATCGCCCACACGCACATCGCATCCTGTCTGAAGGCTAGTGGAAGTAGAAGTACAAAATTTACTACACAACAAGACGACCTCTAGTAATTTATTGACGTTTCTCTGGTCCTGGATATGTATCGAATTGCATTTTAGGTTTCGCGGTCGCCCTCTCTGCACTTTACCCCAGTCACAACCAGCAAAGAGGCCGAGGTGAATTTCCCTTACTTGTACACAAACGCATAGAATCTCCGAACACAGCATCCCAATCCTCAATTTACTCTTCAAATTGGGCTCTGACACATGATCTTGAAGCATCTCGGGATACACGCCATCATACCAGACTGCGGTGCTATTCGGTAGAGGTGGACTCTGTTCCCCCATGACTTTTGCTGTTACGTACTGTGATTTGTTGTCATCTTGCGACGACGCGTTCTCGCCTACTGTCACAGTTCCTTCCAATCTGCCACCAACTGCAGTCCATTCTACAACTTCTTCCTTGACAGCAAAGAATAGGTGAATGAGCGTCTGTAGAGAATCAGAGCAACAATATATACGAGCCGTGTCACCATTCAGGTACAAATGGATGTTTCTAGCTTTCAAGCTATCAGCGGCCACTACGACGTCAATCACGTCTATAGTTGCAGCCTGTACATAATTACAGCGCTCTGCCTCATTCTCAATTTCTACTCCAGCATGTTTATTCTTCAACAAAATCATTGTGTCCCTCATTAAACCAGAAGCAAAAGAGGTTAACTTGCCAACAACGGACATTGAGCAAAATTGCAGGACAGCGACAGTCAACACAGCACGAAGGTCATGAAATGAGACTGCACGAGGTATGTATTCTAAGGTGGTGTCAAGGAAAACAATGAACCATTTTGTGACTACAGAACTGGAAGGGGTGCCAAACCTGAGGCGGGTTGCATCAAAAAGCACACTGATGCGACGGTGTGGTACCAATAAGCGGCATGCCGCCCCGTGTATGGACAATGATACTGTCCCTTCCGGGGCGTATTCACCAACAATGAGCCCCTGGTGTACCATGTTTTGGTCAGTCTGAGTTGGGCTCTTTGAGCGCCGCTTGCATACCACCACTTGATTGTCGTAAACTATGCGTGCATCCACTACCTTAAAATATGCGGCTTGGTTGTCTGTTGTGATTGCGATCCCTCGCATTGTCACCAGGAGGGTGTTGGGAGGCCCTTGTTGCCAGTCTATGGCATCCCACCGTTCTTCTTCAGTGTCTTCTAGGAGACACATTGCAAGAGAGCCCAAAATCAAGTCAAAGCTGACAATGGCGGAGTCACAGTCATCCAAGTTACCCACAAATTTGCGGGTAGTGGACGCTGTGACAGCAATAGTATCACAAGAGACAAGGCAGCAAAAGCTGGGGATATAAATAACATAGTGTGTCTTCATGATTGATTCGTGTTCCGGGCTTTTGCTATGCCCTTGGCGTGATAGACAGCTGCCATGTTCACGATTATTTTTGTTTCTATAAGCAGCCAACGCTGGGCGTGATAAAGGAGGACATGACTCAATCGATTGGACTTCAATGCGGCATAAATGGGTGTTAGTTGCGTCAATACTGGCAATACAATTCTGATTAATCCACAGGGAGCCTTCCTTGAGCTCAGCAGCCCAGAGGGACGAGGCATGCGAGGAGGAATGCGAGACTATCGACAAATTCGTCTTCCTGAGGGAGGCAGTTAGGTGCCACATGCCATCTACAGTGCGCAATATCCAGGCAACTCGCATTGAAGCTATGCTGACGACAGCTCGACATGAAACCGGAGTGGCGTTGATCATGTCATGAGCATCACCAGGCCACAGTGTGTCAAGCAAATTTAAGCACCTAGCTCTCCAGCGAGCAAAGATTGTCGCATCAGAGCTCAAGAATGCGCATCCCAACATGCTTGCTGTCCACTCTTTGACATCTACAGCTAGTTCAATACACAGACTTAAGCTGATGAGCATCCCGTGCGCAGCTCGAGCTCTCAAGTTGACACTGGCGGCTTTTCCAACAAATGACAAAGAGGTGCCGACGAAACGCAGTTTAAAAAGACCCAGGGTCGCTGTTTCGGCGTTATCGTTTATTATGACTTTGACGTTGCCCAAAATTGTCACGCGTACAGTAGTCTGCCTAAGCTTCGGGATCTTCAGCTGAGGCGGCTGGCATTTGCAGAAAGAGCCATCGCATTCAAAAACACTACTTGCATTCTTGGTGCTTGTACCAGTCAACGAGCGATACATTGTGCTTTGAATCACTTTTCGAGTGTCCTTCCCAGAGCAAGTAACATCGGAATGACGTGTATTGATTACTCCTCTACTTTGATAAGCATGTTGGTTTTGACCTTGGGAGGTATGGAGCAGAGTCCCAAATGACATGTCGGCAACCAGTGGTGCACGAAAGCTTGGCGACGTGATATGGATGTCAATGTCAAAAGACTCTGCCAATTCACGAATCATAGCGTGCCCACTTTCGAGTTCAGAGAGGCCAACATCATTGCCGACTGATACTGAGAGCCGACCCCAGCTCAGCGCAGATCTTCTGCTTTCAGTGCACGTGTGGAGCTTAAGCTCTGCCAGTTTGAAGCGCAATATAGGTATTTTGGAATTTTCTATTGCCACCGTTATGCCTGATACATCCACCAAGGTTCGCTGCGCCCCCTGCATAACCCATCGCACCAGGGCATTCTGCAAGTTAGCAGCCACACAGCATACGTCCCTGCTGGCTACGCCTTTGGATTTGGAGGCATCCATCTTGCGAGCCCCCCCAGGTCCAATCCTGCACGGACTCAGAATCAGTTGAAAGCTACCAATGAAACACCGGTCCGACGTAGATGCTTCCACATGAACACCTTTGAGTCTGAGTACACAGCCATCTCGATGCATCGATATTAAGCTTGTGGCAACAAGTTCCTGCAATGATACTACGTGCAACAATCTCCGCAGCTAAATCACTAGACTCTGCATGCCGCACAACGTGCAACACCACGCAATTTGTGATCGTCCAGCCAGGCCTAGGACAGGTACAACGCTACTCGTAAATCTGACTTTGTACATTGCATCTCACTGTAATAAGAGCGCGCCCACCGCCTTTTCATCCAGTGCTACATTATTGCATGTTACAATTCCGTCATGGACGTCAATCTCCTGAAGTTTTTTCTTTAGCACGCGGCCAAGGAGACGATTTAAGATGAGCTGAAAGAGAAAAGATGTTACTCTAGATTTTACTTGTGAGAGCATTTTCTTCCCCACATAGTATGATACCGTAGGTATCGAAGTACCGTACCGTAGGTACCGTAGGTACCTACGGTACGGCAGGTACTGTACCGTAGGTAGGTACCAGCTTGTACCAGCTACGGGGGTAGTACTACAGTATGGATCACGGTATGTACCTACGGGTAGCTATGCAGGAACCCATAATTCCAAGGCCTGGATCTTAGACATCCACATCATGATCATGATGAGGCCGCACTGCGGCAGGCACTTCAAGTTTCTAGTACTAACCGTGACTATGGACTGCCACTGGGCCAGTGAGGGGTAGCTTCAACTTGAAGTTGTAGTAAATTCAAGTTCAAGTTGCGCGCTCCTACCGTGACCGTGACTCGTGACGAGGCCACTTACACAATCATGGGCCATCACTGGCATGATGATGACGCACTGGCACATAGTACTAGTAGACGAGCGTACTAGACTCGGATGCCGGCGCGGCTACCAGCGGGCGTCAGAGTGCATCATCGACGTTTGATAGCCCGACGGTGTAGGTTTACGTACATATCAACGCAGGGTGAATCGAGAGTCTCGAGAGACTACATTAGATCCTAGAGGTACCGAGAATATATATACCCTATATATTGTACAAGCTGGTAGATAAGGGGACGTACACTTGCCATCATGACGCCTAACGAATTTGGACAAGTCCGTTACGGGGTAGAAATGTACTCTATGAAGGAAGAAGATTTTTTCAAGATGCAATGTTTGAATAACAAAACAATGTTTGGTGTATTTGATGGTCATGGGGGCAAGTTTGTCGCACGCAAATGCGCAGAATATGACTGGGGCAACGAGCAGTCGTTCGAGGAAATATTCTGGAAGCTTGACGAGACCCTGGGACCCCAATCTCTGAATTCAGGAACCACTGCGTCGATTATGATGATTGAGTGCGTCCTCTTTTCTCTACCAGTGTATTAAAAGGCACTCAAGTAGGCATCGCAAGAGTAACGACTTCAGAATCAGTTTGGCATGGGTAGGTGACTCACAAATACTGGAGATTGATATGATTGCTCCTGTGGCGGGTGTTACTTACTTGACGTCAGCGCACAATTGCATGAACAAGGCAGAGATCACTAGAATTCACAATCAGTGGCGCGCGCGCAAATTTCTCGAGGAAATGCGCCTTCAGACTCACGTCCAAAATGATTTATTTCAATTTGGAGAACTCACGCAACAAACTTTTGCTTACGAGAAGAAGTTGGAGTCCGCCTATGAGCGCATCTTTTCAAGCCATCTGCGTTGCGAGTCCCCATTGTTACAAAGACAACTAAGCTTGCTGGAGAAGAGAAAATCACATAAGAACGAGGATGGGGCCCTTGCATTGCATGCCCGCTGGTTGCAAATGCCACAAAGCTCTATTGTGCATGGCGCTTCTACCTGTGTTACGCGTTCTATAGGTGACTGGGATGCGTCACGCACGCTGATTCCTCACCCGGAGATAATTGAGCGTGTTGTCAAGAGGGGTAACCACAAACGCTTTGTAATTGCAAGTGATGGACTTTGGGGAACACTTTCGCTCAATAAAATTGCCAAGCTTGCCTATAGAAATCGCGATGATCCGCAAAAATGTGCTACATCAATACTGAGGCATGTGAGGCTGGAGTGTGCCCAACTAAATGGCGTCCGAGAACATCCGTTTAAAGATGATACGACCATAGTGATCGTTGATGTAATCGCAGCCCCGGCACCACTTAACCCTCAGCGGGCAGAATGCAAGTCCAGCGTCAAATGGCCATGGCTCTGCAAACTCCGATGAGGTAATAACGACGAGGCTTAATTGGGATTCTAGCCTAAGATAGTAGTGCTCGAATTCAATTCGGATCTTAACACGAACACACCTGAGGCGTTCAGTGGAAATTAGATATAGTACTGTTCGCCAAGATTGGCAAGAACATGTGGGAAGGGGCCGGCACCCACTGGCACGGACCACGTTAGAGAATGGTCGCCTGGGCCTTGGCTCTGTTATAATTGACGTGCTCCGCGAGTACCACATGCTCTGGTTTGAGCTACGACGCTGGCCCCAGGGCCATTCATCATGATTTTAGGTAGTCGCCTTGTTAGGACGTAATGAGCTGGTAGTACTAGTAAGTCCCAGTGTATCATGACCTTGACCGTGACTTGGCTCACACTGGCAAGTTAACTGACTCAAAATGTACTACTGTATTTCAAGTTCTTTATGATAAAAACTTGAATGGGCCCGGACGTAGAATATGCTCGACTCGGAACGCCCGACTTTGAATGCCATGTATTCGAGTCTGGAAATCGTAACTATAAGTAAAAATAAACTTTTACACTCCTGCAAGTTATGATCATTGGACTTAAGTCGCCTGGCCCGGGATGTGCCCATCGCTCTGACCTCGCCCATCGGGATTGGCTAAGCTCTTCCCACCGAGGCGCACGGCGCTCGCCGCCGGTTGCTACGCTCCCCTACTCGGTATTCGGTTTACACCGAAACTTGCGTTGTCGTTGCGACTTAGCTCCGACCCGACAAAGTATAGGAAATTCGTTCCACGCCGGAGCGGGCTGGGGGATTTTTTTTTGCGTTTTGTCTACCACCTCTCAAAATATTGGGTATTAAAGTGCTCACCAGGGGTCCGTTTTGATGCCCAAGGCCGTCCGGAGGGCGGCGTAGGAAGGGGGGACGTGTACTCTGTGGGCCCCACCCCGACCCTTCCCCTCGTCCGAGCCCCTTCGTTTTCGAGGGCCGACGCGGCGTCGCCGCGGCGGCGCCCGCGGGTTGGCCCTGGAAGGCCCCAGGGCTCTTACAAACAGACGGACACTAATAATGTAGCTAGGGTATCTCTGAGGTCCGGCTTTTGGCGTCGGGGGAATTGGCGTGCACGATAATGTGCACGATAATAGTCTGAGTTGCATGATCCTGCCCACTGGCCCGGTTTGGAGCTTCGTGCAGCCGCACGAGCCTGCATCTCGTCCAGTGGGCAGGATTATTGCCCAGGGGCAGCGCAACGAAAATCAGGCCGTTTCTCGTCTTCGAAACACGAAATCTCGGCGCGAGGTGCCTAAACGTGCCCAGTGGACGAGCTGCTGCCCGACGACGTCAGGTACGAGCTGCGGTCGAAAAAAGGGGTGTCGGCGACCGAATATTGAACGAATGGTGCGCCTCATTCGTTTCGAGCGAGATCGAATGGGTCGCACCATTCGACGAATCTTGGGGCTGCGAACGAGCTGACTGCGGATTATCGTTCTACCCCAGCTGCTCGGCGATATTGCGGAGGAGAGGGCCACACAGCGTCCGGTATCGGGCGGGGGAGGGGGCATCGAAGGGCTGCTGCAGCAAAAGGGGGCATTTTTCGCGACGCCGATGTCGGCGCGCAACGCACCCAGCGCAACTCCGGGAGATCGCGCGCGCGCGCGTCATTGTGTAAGTGGACTTTTTTGTGTACGCGACGATCCGGCTGAGATAGCGGGCTGCCAATTGCGTCGCTTTGTTTAGCTAAATTTAGCAAGCGTTTCGTCCGTCGGCTAGGAATCGTGGCATATCACTGTCCTTGCCGGTAGCAGCGTCACGCTGACTCGGAGCCTTATATACTGGCCTCCTCATCTGTCGCGTTAGACCACGCCTCCCGAGCCGCTGACGCGCACGCGTCCTTTGCGACGGAAATTTGGGTTTAAGTTTACCCTAGTTTCTCGGAGCGGAGGAGTCGTGGTCTGTACTCACGGGGCCTGACGCCAAATTGGTGAGATTTTCAATTGATAGCCCGAACGGGGCGCCTTCGCCCGCTGGGGTCCCAGGGGCATCCTAAGCCCACAGCGACACTAGCTTGCCCCGAAGGTGTCTCCCTGGAGATGTTGTGAGCCCCCCAAAATGGCCTAACGTGCGGGTATTTGGCTTAACTCGCGGGTTTTCAGGGGGTGAAAATCAAAACTCGCTTCTATGCTGGTGCTTTCCCCCTCGAAGTCCCCCTTGGTACCCGCGGCGTCTGCAGGATGCGCAAACACGGCAACCTTTGGTGTATAGTTGCCCAAATTGTCGCCTGACGCGGCACGAAACGCCACTGGCGCAACGTTCGCGTGGGGGCCCTTCCGACCCCTCGCATTTTTAGGGCCTCACACTCGGCCAGAATGTGGAGCACCCCCTGGGCCCCATGCGCAGTAAGCTTCCCCCTTCGGGCTATTAAAGGGGAGGCGTTACAGCCCCCAATTCAATCGGGGTCCGGCCCCTTACTAGACTCGGGAAGTTAGGCAGCAGGCCGCTTTTCACTTCCCCAGGTGCTGCCCCTGGCTCCGCTTAGAATCGCCAGCGGAGGAGACGGAGACAAGGAGGTGGAGAAGGTTAGGCAAGGACGTAGACGCCGTCGTGTGTGACAACCTTATTGTAAATGAGCCCGCGGTCAAGAATCCAGATAAGTAATGCAACTCGACAGAGAGAAGGGTTCTCAAGGCAGTGTGTGCGCGTGGGGAGCTTGGCACGAACTGCACTCCAAGATGGTTTGACCCACGATGTGTTTATGGCGTCCTCCAAGAAGAGAACAAGTTGAGTGAGTTCAAGTGCGCTGACCTGCCCATATCTCGCATAATTTTCAGCGCATATCTGAATGCATCTAATATCCTCAGGTGTAGCAGACCCGATTGGTAATGCTGCACATAGCGTTAGCAAAGCAATGGGGATTATCTGGTACAAAGGTGTTACTATAGTCGGGTTTAACAATAGGGAAGGGGGCAGACGAGCTTGGATTCGAAACGGTTTCGTGATGAATGTAGATGCTACTAAGTCAAGGTAATCTGAGACGAGTTTGGGTGAATATTTGAAGAACCGATAGATATTGCTACGGTATAGATTGCTTTGCGTTGAGTTCGCAATGACAGAATGCCCAAGTGATTGCTCGTAGCTCATCCAATCATCAAAAGTTGAATTCCAACATTTTCTCCTTACGTAGTAACATAACTCGGCTTCACCAGCATTTGCTTTTGTCACAGTTCCAGTCCAAATCAACTCGTTCACACGAACAAAAATGTCGTCATTGATATCAAAATAAGCTTGCGGTAATGCTTCTGAAGACGGCGTCAGCAACTCAGATGACGAAATTGATTTTTCAAGCCAAGCCCAATCGTCGGAATACATGCACGGCAAGGCAAGATCGGGCTCCAAAAGCATGCATGCTTCAGGGAAAGCGAAAATCATTCTGGTCAAGAGCATATCCATTTCCCCATCACATTCCTCGATGAGATACTGCATAACCTGAGCAATTGACGGCACTGTGGAAAAGCACAACCATTCACCATCCTGCTTGGACTCGGGGAACCTGCCACCAGTTTCATTGTTGTCTGGTAGCTTGACCGCCAACATATTTCTTTGATGTGCAAAATACCAATAAATACGTCCCTGAAAATCTAGTCCCAGCGATGGTGTACGTCCAACGGCTGTACATTTAAGCTCCCTATCACGGGCTGCTATAGCTTGCCGCCTTCGGTGTTTTAGTTTCCCTGACCGTTGCTTGGCCAAGCAACTCGAGCAAAATTCGTGTGCCATGGCCCAGTTTGGGAGTTTTCCTATGCTTCTGGGAGACATGTAGAAGTCATTTCGAGAATATACAAATGCACTTTGAAGATAGGCAAGATCGCCCCCGCACCACGTGCAGGATGACTCTAGTTGCACATGACTTACAACAGAGCCCGGTAGCGACGGAAAATGATCTATCACCAGCAGATCTTGCAAAATTCTCGTATGCACATGCTTATAAAGTTGCCTGCGAGTGCGGTCAGGTTCGACAAGTGATGCCAAATTATCGATTACTTCTGCCGCCAGGATCAATTCTCGCTGCTTACGCATACTGCCTGAGGGATATTCTAGGGATGACCGTTCCGCCGCTAAGCTGGTAGCGTGGCATTCATTCTCTGTATTTTGACCTTCACATGTCAAAAAATAACGCGTGGTGCGCACATTCATATCACAGTCTGCTTGGCAGTCTACACCACATGCATTCACTTTAGTCGCCGAAGCTGCATAGATAAGCAGAGAACTGAGTATAGCAACCCAGTCTTGTAAATTCCAGGTACAGTCAAAAGAAAGAGCCCGTATCGAACCAAACAACTGCTTGGTATCTTTGCTATGCATAGCTTTATTATTTGCTTCTAAAACACGATCCTTGTGGTCTAGAGACAACCATCGGGTCAATTGCAGAGATCGCACTGAATCTGACGAATCGTTCTCTGTCATCACAACTTCATCATAGGTCATTGCCAAGTACCTTTTGTCTTTTCTCTTTAATATCAACTGGGGTATCATTAAAAGCGAATTGCAACCAGGGATGAGGACATGCTCGATGATGCAAGGGACATTGTAAATCATTGAGACATTTGAGATCATCCTATCAATGGTCCTAACTGCGCCCCCCATGACTAAGCTATCGCAAATAGGACAAAACCAATATGCATCCTTTTCGCTGTCTTTTCTTAAAGGGCGCTTAGAGCAGACTGTATGATAGTAAGCAGAGCATCGATCACAGCGTACAAGTTGCGACGAGGAACTCGCCTCATCCTTACCACAAACAGCGCAGAATCCCGAGTAGCTGGTGATCAAACTTGAATTGAAATTCTTCTCACGCACCAAACGTTCAAAAGTCGCACTTAATTTTACCGCAACTCGCGTGATGTGGTATCCCTCGGGCGTGCAGAGATCAGAGGTTTCGAGATTGTGTCTCATATAAGAAACAAAATTTGCGAGCGAGTTGCCACATTTCCCTGAGAAGGGGGGGGTTCTTCGTGCTGGTTAGAGATGTAAATTTTGCTTTGAATTTTGATACCGCAGGCTGTGAGAACAATATTCCCATGACATTCCTGCACCACTTGGTGATAGCTGAGGAGTTGCTTCTAAACTGAGGTACATGTGCGGTGTCGCCACGCATGTCGGGCGAAACAGAAGGTTCGTGCTTTGGTGTCCAAGCCGGGAAGATGTTGAAAATGGACACATTCCCCTGTACTCGCGGATTCAAGTTGCACCGATGCTGTTTGGAGCTTAGGGTCCTAGGGATGGGAATTCGAAAACAGCTCTCCCTTTTCAACGTGGAATTTGTGCTCCGACGTAGACAGGAGATTATCCTCGCACCTGTGAGCGCTTGAGCAAGTACATCAGCTGATTCAGAGTTTGGCTCGGCCATCCAACCCCCGGTACTACTAGAAGTTTCTGATCGGATCTCCGAGTCTGTGAATCCAAGCTCACGAAAAGCTTGGAGTGACAAAGTTAGCTGTGCGAGTGGTTGCCATGTTATCAAATTGACCTCGAGTAAAGACAGCATCAAAGGTTGCAGGCTGCTCGGATGACTTAATCCCCAGAAAGAAACCAAACTCTTCAGCGAAATGCGCATCAGAACCATTGCAGCAGAACTCAGCATTTTGTGTGCTTTGGTTTTTGCAACTCTTGAATGTCCCACTAAGGACAGCAAAGCCCCCCATAGTTCAGCAACATCGGGAATCTGATGGCTCTTAAAAGCCCGAGCCCAATCAGTCAGTTGCAATACCATACCTAGCATGCCTTTTATGGGTTGCAAGCTGGTGGATTTGCCAGCTTTGATCAGTCGTCTAAGAGGTGAGACAGCAGTAGGAAAAGTGCGAAAATGTCCAATCACTTTTTGAGAAGACATACGTAAAGAGGACGACAGGGAATATATTTGGCCCTGTAAACTGGGTGGCGTGGGAATTCGAAGGCGCATTTCCTCCGAATTATCTCGTGTTAAGAGGAGCGTCCTGATATCATGACAACATGTACTGACGTCTAATTCAGCTGCACGTCTTAAGAGGCGGCACAGGCGATCGAGTTCACGTTCGCGTTCACGCCCCAGGCGATGATCACTGAGATGAGAAGACCAGTCTGCATTTCGCTGAATTTTGCTTCCTTGCATCTCTACTACTTCAATGGCTTGCGCTTTCGACAGGTATGATTCAAAAAAGGCCGAGTTTTCACCAAACGATGGAACTTTTTTGCTGCGCTTCAGAGCGAAGTCCTGCCCCCCCGCTTGTTTCAGACGTTTGCGCTGCGTTTTAGGCATTGAGTACGCTGGCGGACGCGCAGTCACTCGCGCGCAAATGGCCCGCTTTTCTTCTAGAAGGGATGCCATTCCTGTTCTATGTTCAGTTTCCGAGCATACTTTGCTGCCATCGGCCTTCATTCTAGCCACCTGATCGCTTCCGACCTGACCTGCATGATCTCTCGCTCGATCTTACAGGGTATACGCCGGGTCTCAACCCTTGGAGATACCCTTGGAACTCCAGAGCTCGTGGACTCTGGCCGGGCAACGCCGAGTCTTCAAGTTTGCTCTACCGTGCATACATCCTCGTGTTGGCCGCCAGTGCATCGCCCTAACCAAACGAAAAGCGTGTCGTGCGTCGTTGCTGTGGGCGAAACGCCGAGGAGGCGCTGTTTGGAGCAACCTGACGAGCACATAGGCTGTAGAGTTAAGACAAAGCTAAAGATAAATCACTCTGGAGATTGAGCCCCGAGCCTCCAGAGCTCGCGGGTTTCCACGTCGACAGCCTAACCCGGGCAACTACAGGCAAAGTTGAAGATCATTCTGATCAGCCGGAGTCGCCAGTGGGCCCGGGT
>JACLAA010004749.1_pt1 | contig 14153 bp, 2 predicted proteins | sample 8027891 | NCBI WGS metagenome assembly JACLAA01 (sample SAMN15724900, study PRJNA655200) | protist metagenome | isolation source: fluorescence activated cell sorting (FACS) single amplified genomes of... | place: Spain: Blaines Bay Microbial Observatory, Mediterranean Sea | collected 2016-01-19 | reverse complement strand
CCACCTTTATTCCAGGCTTCGCTCAACATCGCCTTTGACGTGCAGGACGCCATGAACTCGTCCGGGAGGATGTCTAGGTTCGGTGTTCCAAAAGTTAAGTTGTCTCCGACACCCGAAGATCTGGAAGTAGCTCTGTTAGCTCGAATCATGGAGCCCGTGGATATTGTACGAACGTTACGAACCTGCGATTCGGACCTGATGTCCCTGATCAAACTACCCGAGAGGACGTTGTTAAATGTTAAACGCGAGGACGAGCTCTGCAACGATATCGACAATACTATCGATAGAGCATCGGACGACGTCAAAGATCTCCTAGAACAAGCTCTGGAAGCACCATTAGCCCTCTGCGACCAGTACAACGACTACGCGTGGGTCGCCGCCGCCGACCCGGCGCTGCACGTCAAACAGTTCGCTAAAAACGTGGGCAAGGAGGCCCAGAAGGCCTTGGATGCGTGTCATGATTTACCGGATGAGAAGGAGGAAGAAAAGGAGGCCAAGGAGCTAGCTATCCACGAGGCTACGGTGAACCTCGGGAAGTCGATCGATGAAGCCTGGGTCTCGGAGGTGAAGAAGTTCCACGACGCCGCCGAGTCTATTGAATCGTTGTCCGAAGATGTTGAACTTTTCTCATTGCTAAATGTGGACTGCACGGAGATCAAGCAGCAATTGGCTTCGAAAGCTCGCGACGTGCGAAACGCCTTGCTCACTTATATCTTGGATACTACTAGAGAGGAGAATGAAACAACCATAGAAAGGTATGAGGAAATCCTCGCAAAATTAGTCCAGAAGCCGGCGAACGAAGAAGAGTTGGCCGCTCTCAAACAATTCATCGCCGACACTCGAGTAGAAGTCCAAGAAACACTCGTGAAGGGAGACAAGATGTTCGCGAGACTGGAATCCTTCCACAAGTACGGCATCGAGTTAAGCAAAGATGACGTCCATTTAGCGTGGAGCACGATGGAGTACCCGAAGCGGGTCCACGACGCGTCGTCCGAAGCGGAAAGTCGTATAGAATTCGACAAAATAAAGATGATCGACAAGCTCGCGCTCGAAAAGAACGAGTTCGAGATGAACTTGGCCGAGTTCATCCGACGCGTCCAACAAGCCAAGGGGTTCGACGACTACGAGAAAGAGGCCGAGTACGTCGAGATCGTGAACGGGATCCAGGATTCTATTTTAGAGGCCAAGGCCAAGGGCAAGGCCTTCAACGACCGGGAACAGGTCTTCGGGTTCCCGCCCACGGAATTTCTCGAATTAGATGTGGCTGAGGAAGAATTAGCGCCGTACTGGGACCTCTGGAACATGATCAGCGACTACCACGCGAACGAACACGAGTACAAGCACGGCAACTTCATGGAACTGGACGCGCCGAAGATCAAGAAAGAAGTAGATAGCTGGTGGAAGGGGTCTTATAAGTTGAAAGCGGCCCTCGAGGAGGACTGCCCGGAAGCGGCCGAGTGTGCCCAAGCATTACGCGACGAGACGGCTCTATTTAAGAAGAACTTACCGATCATCGAGGCGCTAGCGAATCCCGCTTTGAAGGAAAGGCACTGGGTCCGGCTATCTGATAAACTGGGTACGACGATCGTACCGTACGACGAGAATACGGGAACCGAGTTAACCCTACAGTTTCTCTTGGATCTAAATATTCAAGATAGAATCGATGAAGTGCAAGAGATCACCGTGTCGGCAGACAAGGAATACAAGCTCGAGAAGAATTTGGAAGCTATGAAACAAGAATGGGCCGAGATCGAGTTCGACGTCAAGGCCTACAAGGAGACCGGTACTTCTATTGTTGGGGGTATTGACGAGATCATCGCTCTACTAGATGACCACATCGTCAAGACGCAGACCATGTGCGGCTCGATGTACATCAAGGCCATCGAGGGCGAAGCGCGCGGCTGGGAATCGCAGCTCAAGTACGCCCAGAACTTGGTGGACGAGTGGATCGCCATGCAGCGCGTCTGGATGTACCTGGAGCCCATTTTTGGGAGTGAGGACATCATGAGGCAACTACCGACGGAGGCTCGTCGGTTCAACGACGTCGATAAACTCTGGCGGTCGACGATGAAGGCGACCGAGGAGGACCCCGTCTTCATTTCGCAAGCCGAACCTTCAAAGCAATTAGTCAAGAAGATGCAAGACGCCAATGAGAAATTAGATAAAATTCAGAAGGGTCTCTCTGACTACTTGGAAATGAAAAGATTATATTTCCCGAGGTTCTTCTTTTTAGCCGACGAGCAGATGCTCGAGATCCTCTCGCAATCCAAAGAACCGCGAGCGGTCCAGCCGCACTTGGGCAAGTGCTTCGAAGGCTTAAACACCATCAAGTTCGAGAAAGATCTCAAAATCACGCAGATGATCTCGCCCGAGGGTGAACGCGTGGATTTGACGACACCGATCGACCCCGAGTCCGGACCGAACAAGGGCAACGTCGAGAAGTGGTTGCTAGAATTAGAAGGCCTGCAGTGGGTGTCTGTGAGACGCCAGGTCGAACTAGCCTTACAGGACTACCCGAAACAAAAGCGCATCGACTGGTGCATCAAGTGGCCGGCCCAAGCTATTTTGGCCGTGTCGCAGATTTTTTGGACCCAGAAAACGGAAGAAGCGATTGATGCGGGCGGCCATCAAGGCTTGGACAAGTATGTCCTGGACTTGAACCAAGGGTTGACTGATATTGTGATGCTGGTTCGTGGGCAGTTGTCGAAACTGCAACGAAAAACTCTATCAGCGTTGGTGGTCATGGACATTCACTCACGAGACACGAACGTCACGATGGTCACGGGATTAATTGAAAAGTGCTCCGACTTCCAGTGGCAGTCGCAGATGCGCTACTACTGGGGCCCGGCCTGGAAGGACGGGCAAGCAGTGAAGAAGGGCGAAGGTACCGTCGTTGCTCGCATCGTCAATGCGAGATGCTTGTACGGTTACGAGTACCTCGGCAACTCCATGCGGTTGGTTGTGACACCCTTAACCGACAGATGTTACAGAACCATGATCTCGGCTATTGACTTACTCTACGGTGGAGCGCCGGAGGGCCCCGCCGGTACCGGTAAGACCGAAACGGTAAAAGATTTGAGTAAAGCCATCTCGATCCAGTGTGTCGTCTTCAACTGCTCCGACCAGCTCGACTACAAGGCCATGGCCAAGTTCTTCAAGGGCCTCGCCGGGTGTGGTAGTTGGTGCTGCTTCGACGAGTTCAACCGTATTTCGGTGGAGGTGCTTTCCGTCGTAGCCCAGCAAATCTTGACAATCAACAAGGGCAAGGCGGCGGGCGTCGACAAGTTCACGTTCGAAGGGACGTTCATGAAACTGAACACCAACGCGAATCCTTTCATCACGATGAATCCTGGGTATGCCGGTCGTGCCGAGTTGCCGGACAATTTGAAAGCTCTGTTTAGACCTTGTGCGATGATGGTGCCCGACTACGCGCTCATTGGTGAGATCCGCTTGTACTCGTTCGGGTTCGAGGCCGCTCGTATTAACGCCCAGAAGCTCGTACGTACGTTACAATTGTGTTCCGAGCAATGCTCCAGCCAAAAGCACTACGACTACGGCATGCGCGCCGTCAACTCCATTCTGGTCGCGTGTGGTAATCTACGCCTTAAAGTAGGAGATGATCCTCTCTGGGACGAGGCCAAGGTCGTTCTACGTTCAGTGATGGACGTGAATTTACCAAAGTTCACGGTGGAGGACGTGCCTCTCTTCCTGGGCATTACGTCGGACTTGTTTCCTGGAGTGGAATTACCGCAGGCCGACCATGGCGCGCTCATCCCGACTATCGACGAGATGTGCTGGTCCGGCGTCAAGGTGGCTCCGGGCCGGGAACCCAAACTCGAACCCAAGTCGACTTTCACGTTAAAAATCGTGCAGCTCTACGAGATGGTCTTGGTAAGACACGGCGTCATGATCGTCGGCCAGACGTGTTCTGGTAAAACCTCGTCGGTCCACTGCTTAGCGGACGCGATGACGACCTGTGCCGAGCGAGGCGAACCGTTTGAAAAAGTAGTAATACACACGATGAACCCGAAGTCGATCAATGCCGGCCAACTATACGGTAATTTTGATGATAACACGCACGAGTGGAGTGATGGTGTCCTAGCCGTTATTTTCCGGAACTGCGCCATGGACACGGGCAAGGACCGCCAGTGGGTCATGTTCGACGGTCCCGTCGACGCGGTCTGGATCGAGAACATGAACACCGTGTTGGACGATAATAAGAAGCTCTGTCTCATGTCCGGCGAGATCATCAAGATGACGGATAGGATGACCATGATGTTCGAGGCCGAGGATTTGGAAGAGGCCTCTCCAGCTACGGTATCACGAGTAGGCATGATCTTCTGCGAAGCTACTAACGTCGGCTGGGAGCCCTTCCTCCAGGTCTGGTGTGAAGCTTTGGAGGACCCTTGGAAGGAACACGCGAAGCTCGTCACGGAGTTGTACGGGTGGCTGTTCCCGCCTCTCACCTACTTCGTGGACAAGTTCTGCAAGACCCCCTGTCCGGTTACTTTACATGAACAAATGAGGAATTCGTTGAAGCTATTGAGTTGTTTCATGCGCGAGTGCGAGGAGTCGAAGACTATTGGCACGGACGTTCCCAGAACGGTCGAAGGCTTGTTCCTCATGGCGGTGACGTGGTCTGTCGGAGCCGCGGTCGACAAGGAAGGCCGCGAGAAGTTCGACGCGTTCTTGCGGTTGTTACTATCGGGCGACGCGGCGGAGATCGACAACTCCGACGAGTACAAGGACTTTAAATCAAAGACCCCGGACTACGAGGACGGCGGCCTGGAGAAGCGCCAGTCGCAACTCGCGCCGGACGCGTCGTCGGGCATCCACGACTTTAGGTTCCACGGTAAGACCGGGAGCTGGTCAAGTTGGGTGGAGCCCGGCGCGAAGTTCGTGATCCCCAAGGAAGCGCAATTCAATAGCATCGTGGTCCCGACCGTAGATACGATCCGCCACGAGTGGCTCATCGAACAACTCCTGTATGGCGGCGCGAACGTTCTATGCGTCGGCGACACGGGTACCGGGAAATCAGTAGGTGTCAAGAACCACCCGCTCATGTCCGGAGACAACGAGGAGTTTACCAACATTATGCTTAACTTCTCGGCCCAAACGTCGGCGAACCAAACCCAGGATATTATTGATAGCAAGCTCGATAAGAGGAGAAAAGGAGTGTTAGGTCCACCCCTCGGCAAGAAGTGCGTCATTTTTGTGGACGACCTGAACATGCCTGCGAAGGAGGAGTACGGGGCCCAGCCGCCCATCGAAATCCTGCGGCAGTGGATGGACCACGCGGGCTGGTACAATCGCGAGGAGAACTCCTATGTGCAGCTCGTAGATATTCAATTTGTGGCGGCGATGGGTCCTCCCGGAGGTGGTCGGACGTTCATCACGCAGCGCTATGTCAGACACTACAACCTATTGAACTTCGTGCCCTTCAACAACGAGTCGTTGACGAGGGTGTTTAGCACGATCATGGACTGGGCCTTGGGCAAGGGCTACGCGAATCCCGTGAAGCAGCTGTCCGGTTCCGTCGTAGAGGCGACGATCAACATCTACGACACCATCGCGGCCGGGTTGCTACCCACGCCCATGAAGTCGCACTACACCTTCAATCTCAGAGACATGGCCAAGGTCTTCCAGGGCATCACGCAAGGGAGCCCGAAGGAGATCAACGCGAAGGACGTCTTCGTTTCGTTGTGGTGCCACGAGGCCATGCGCGTCTTCCACGATCGTTTGATCAATGATCACGATCGCGACTGGTTCGTGGCCGAGCTGTCCAAGGGTTGTTCCGACGCCTTCGGGCTCGACTTCGAGAAAAAGGTCTGCGTCAAGGGCCTACCGCTCATGTTCGGCTCGTACCTCGACTACCAGCAGATGCCCGAGAAGCGCATGTACAAGAAGGTCCTGTTGGAGGAAGATTTACAGGAGTCGATGGACTACTTCCTCAAGGACTACAACCAGAACAGCGGGAGTCGGATGGCCCTCGTGCTCTTCTTAAATGCGATGGAGCACGTGTCGAGGATCGCGCGGATCATCTCGCAGCCCTACGGCAACGCGTTATTGATGGGCGTCGGCGGCTCGGGTCGTAAATCATTGACAACTTTAGCTGTTTATGTCTGCGACTTTAAGTTCTGCCAGATCGCCGTGGGCAAGTCCTATGGCAGGAACGAGTGGGGCGAAGATCTTAAGCGGATCTTGACGGCCGCCGGAGCCGAGGACGGCGAGGGCGTGCCTACGGTCTTCTTGTTTGATGATACCCAAATCGTCTACGAGTCCTTCTTAGAGGACGTTAATCTCCTGTTAAATACGGGCGAGGTGCCCAACCTCTTCGTTACAGAAGATCTATCAGTGATCAATGATCTACTAGGACCGGCAGCCAACGCGGCAGGCGTCAACACCGGCATCATGGCGGAGATGTACAAGTACTTCATTTCTCGTTGCAGAGCCAATCTCCACGTCGTGATCACGATGTCGCCGATTGGCGATGCTTTTAGGAGACGGTTGCGCATGTTCCCTGCATTAGTCAATTGCTGTACTTTGGATTGGTTCACCGCGTGGCCCGAGCAAGCTCTCAGATCGGTAGCTTCGTATTTCTTAGGAGACGTGGATATTGAAGAGGACGTCAAGGCCGGCGTGGTCGACGTCTGCGTCGACATGCAGGAGCGCGTTTCTGGGATGGCCGTGAAATATGTGGCAGAGATGCAGCGCCACTACTACGTGACGCCTACTTCTTACTTAGAATTGATCAACACCTTCAAGAAGCTGCTGGGGGCCCAGCGCAACGACGTCATGGAGCGCAAGCTGCGGTACGACAACGGCCTCGAGAAGATCTTGAGCACCGAAGCGCAAGTCGACGGCATGCAGACCGAGCTCGTGGCCTTGCAACCGAAATTAAAACAGGCCACGATCGAGACCGACGCCCTCTTAGATAAGATTGCGGTCGACACGAAGGATGCGAACGAAGTGGAGGCCGTGGTCTCGAAGGAACGCGCTCTGTGTAACCAGCAGGCCGCGGAAGCGTCGAAGATCGCCGCCGACTGCCAAGCTGATCTAGACAAGGCCATGCCCGCCCTCCAGGGCGCCATCAAAGCCCTCGATAGTCTCAGTAAGGGTGATATTGTGGAAGTCAAGGCCATGAAGAAGCCCCCGGACGCCGTGAAATTGGTCATGGAGGCGGTCTGCCTCATGATGGGCGTCAAGCCGGACAAGATCAAGGACCCCAACGGTGGGACCAAGAAAATCGACGACTACTGGGGTCCCGCCCAGAAACAACTCCTGGGCGACGCCAGATTCTTGCAAAACTTGAAAGACTACGACAAGGACAACATGGACGAAAAAATGGTCGTGAAAGTGAACGGCTACACGCAGATGGAGATGTTCTCCGTGGACGTCGTCGCGAAGGCGTCGAAGGCCGCCGCGGGCTTGTGCAAGTGGTGCACGGCGATGATGATCTACGACGCGGTCGCAAAGAACGTGGGCCCCAAGAAAGAGGCCCTGAAGGCCGCGGAGACGTCGCTCAAGGAGGCGTCCGAAGCGTTAGCCGAGAAAGAAGCCTCCTTGAAGGCCGTGCAGGACAAGCTCGCAGCCTTACAGGAAGGCTTGGACGCCGCGAACAAGAAGAAGGGCGACCTCCAGGCTTCCGTGACCAAATGCGCGACGCAACTGAAACGAGCCGAAGAGCTCATCAAGGGGCTCGGTGGGGAGAAATCGCGGTGGTCCGCGCTCTCGCAGGAATTAGCTGGGTTGTACGTCAACGTCACGGGCGACATCTTACTGTCGAGTGGTGTCATTGCGTATCTTGGGGCATTTGTCGTCTCCTACCGAGAAGACGCCCTCGTGGCCTGGAAGGAACAGTTGTCGGAGAAGCAAATACCCTCGACCGACGGCTTCACGCTACGTTCTACGTTAGGCGAGGAAGTCGCGATCCGCGAATGGGTCATCAACAAGCTGCCGAACGACGAGTTCTCGGTAGAAAACGCCATTATGTTAGAACGCTCAAACAGGTGGCCCCTCATGATCGACCCGCAGGGCCAGGCGAACAAGTGGATCAAGAAGACCTATGGGGAAACGTTGAAAGTCGTGAAATTGAACCAGGCGACGTTCGCGAGAACCATTGAGAACGCGATTCCATTTGGGACTCCTGTTTTAATAGAGAACGTCGGCGAGGTCTTAGATCCCGTTTTGGAACCTGTGTTACTGAAACAGGTCGTGGTACGAGGCGGCGCGAAGACCCTCAAGTTTGGAGATGGCGAGATCGAGTACGACGACGCGTTCCTACTCTTCATCACCTCGAAGATGCGCAATCCGCATTATCCCCCCGAGCTGTGCGTCAAGGTTAACTTGCTGAATTTCATGGCCACGGCTGAGGGGCTGGAAGATCAGATGTTAGGATTGGCAGTGGCCTGCGAAGAAGCAGCATTAGAACAGCAACGGGAAGCGCTGGTGCTGGAGGACGCGGAGAACAAACGAGCGCTGAAGGAGATCGAGGACAAGATCCTCTACTTGCTCAAGAACTCCCAAGGCAACATCTTAGATGATGAGGTCCTCATCGAAACATTAAAGGACTCGAAGATCAAATCCGTGAAAATCGAGAAGAAGCAGAAGATCGCCGCGAAGACCTTTGCTATTATTGCCAAGACTAGAATCGGATATAAACCATTAGCGTTCCATGGTTCTCGGCTGTTCTTCTGCATCGCGGATTTATCAGTTATAGACCCGATGTACCAATATAGCATGGAGTGGTACCAGGCTTTATTCGTCGACGCGATGGAGAAGGCCGAGGCCGCACCTAATTTAGAACAGCGCCTCGAGAACCTCAAAGATACGTTCACGTACATCTTGTACTTGAATGTGTGTCGGTCGCTCTTCGAGAAGGACAAGCTACTGTTTTCATTCTTATTAACAGTAAAGATCATGTCCGGGCAAGGTAAATTGGATGCGGCTCATTTAAGATTCCTCTTAGCGGGCAACACGGCCATGGATCGGGAACGGGAACTCCCGTCCACGGATTGGCTCACGGACAAGTGCTGGGGCGACGTCCTGGCGATCGGCCACTTACCTGCTTTTGATGGGTTCGTGGACACCTTTGTGAATGACTTAAATGCGTGGAAGGGCGTCTACGATTCGAAACAGCCCATGGCGGACATCCAGGCGCTCGTCGGGCCGCCCGCGGGTCGGACCGAGGACGGCGTCAAGACGGGTCCCAACGACCGGGGCTACACGGCCTTCCAGCACCTGTGTTTGCTACGCGCGGTCCGACCGGACGCCGTCGTGCCCGAGGTCCAGGCCTTTGTGAAAGACGAGATGGGCGCACGCTTCATCGAGGTGCCGCAGTTCGACCTGGGGGCGTGCTACGACGACTCGAAGTGCTTCACGCCCTTGTTATTCGTGCTGACGCCGGGCGCGGACCCCATGTCGGCGCTCTTCGCCTTGGCCGAGGAGAAGGGCTTCGGCGGGAAGAAGTTGCACGCGATCTCGCTGGGCCAGGGCCAGGGCGACATCGCCTACGCCGCCATCAACGAAGCGCAGGACAAGGGCACCTGGGTCTGCTTGCAGAACTGCCACCTCTGCATCTCGTGGATGCCCACGCTCGAGCGCTTATGCGAGGAGTTGTCACCAGATAGAATTTCCGAATCATTTAGGCTGTGGCTGACGTCGGAACCGTCGCCGCACTTCCCGGCCTTCATCCTGCAGAACGGCATCAAGATGACCATCGAGCCGCCGAAGGGCGTGCGCGCGAACCTCATCGGCTCGTACACGAAGGTCGTGACCGAGGACTTCATCGAGGGCATCGAGCGGTCGGGCGAGTTCAAGAAGTTGCTCTTCGGGTTGTGCTTCTTCCACGCGTTGGTTAGAGAACGGCGGAAGTACGGCCCGCTCGGCTGGAACATGAAGTACGTGTTCTCGGGCACGGACCTCAAGATTTCCATGGACCAGCTCCGCATCTTCTTCGAGAACCTCGAGAGCGACGCGGACGTCCCGTATGCTGCGTTGCGCTACCTCACGGGCGAGTGCAACTACGGCGGTCGGGTCACGGACGATAAAGATAGGAGATGCCTGGCGAACATGCTCACGGACTTTTACGACGTCATCATCCAACCTGATGAATACCGTTTCAGCCCGTCGGGGACGTACTACGCGCCGCCCGAAGGACCTCTTGGAAGTTATGCGGAGTACGTCAACAGCCTACCGTACACGGAGGGGCCCGAGCTCTTCGGTCTCCACGATAACGCGAACATCACTTGTGCTCTGGGGGAGACGAATCTGCTGCTGAACACGGTGCTGTCGCTGCAGCCTCGCAGCGGTGGCGGCGGCGGCATGTCCTGGGACGACCAGCTGGCCGAAGTGTCGGCAGACATCGAGGCGCGGCTGCCGGCGGCGTACGACATCGAGCTCGCCCTTATTCAGTTCCCGGTCAGATACGACGAGGCCATGAATACGGTGCGTATCTCCGCGTCCCGTCGTGTAGAGGCGGTTTCCCTTCGCTCCGACGCGTCGTCTCCGAGAATCAGGGCGCTGGGTCGTTTTTTTTCGGATTTTGAGTGGATTCGGACCGCGTTCGGTCGTCTTCGCGGGGCTACTGGTGAAAGTTTGAGAACGGGGCCCGCGAACGGCCGCCGCCGCTCGGACGCGGCCGTACGGCTCCTGGCGTCGCACCGACGCCGTCGCGGCGCTCCCGGACGCCTTTCTGGTGGTTCCGCGCCTCGGCGGCGGCGGCGGAGGGGCCCGGACGCCGTGCGGCGTCGTGCGTCGCCCGCCCCGCCGTCGAGGCAACGTCCGCACGACGGCGTGGCGGTGGGGGCAGCCAGCACGGCCGCGCCATCGCCGAGAGAGGATCACCCGACTCACCGTTTGGTTTACGCACAGGTACTCACACAAGAGCTACAGCGCTTCAACAACCTCACAGACTTAATCAAGGGCATGCTAAAGGAGGTCCAACGCGCCATCAAGGGTCTCGTGGTCATGTCCGGCGAGCTCGAGACGATGGGCAACAGCATGGTGACGGGCAAGGTGCCCGGGGCCTGGGCCAAGGCCGCGTACCCCTCGCGGAAGCCGCTCGGGTCGTGGGTCCTGGATCTCATCGCGCGCCTCAAGTTCCTGCAGGACTGGTTCGATGCCTTGGTGCCCCCGAACATCTTCTGGATCAGCGGCTTCTACTTCATCCAAGCCTTTATTACCGGGACTTTGCAGAACTACGCGCGGAAGTATCAATTGCCCATCGATACGGTGGCCTTTGACTTTGCGATTTTGAGACCAGATGAAGAACGGAAGGCTACTGCCGAAAAAATACCGGATGGATCCGTCTGTCACGGGTTGTACTTCGAGGGGGCGCGCTGGGATGTTGAGAAACATGTTATTGCGGAATCGCGGCCTCGGGAATTGTACACGACTTGTCCGATGTTCCACATGCAACCGAAAGTAAAAGGTGACATCGAGGAGGTCATTGGCCGACCCGAGCTGTACACGGGAGCGATTCGAGGTACCGCACACAAGTACCAGGTACCGGTATACAGGGAGTCAGCTCGAGCCGGCGTATTGTCTACAACGGGCCATTCGACGAATTTCGTCATGTTCATTCGGGTACCGATGGCCAAGGAGCACACCCAACAACACTGGATCAAGCGCGGCGTGGCGATGCTGTCGCAGCTCGACGACTAGAAATTGTAAGAAAATACAATATTAAACACGTCGACGCCGAGGGGGGATCATGCCATTCATAGATTGATTCATTGCACAATGTTGTGAGTGTCTGCCGCCGCCGCCCGCGCGCCCGCGTTGACGGGTCCCAGACAGCTCCAGCGACTAGGAATTCCGTATTAGTACGTCCCCCAAAGCCCCCGAGCCCTCTTGCGCCGCGCGGGGGCCGCGGACCCGGCCGGGGGGCGCCAGGCGCCTTTGCGAAACAAAAAAATCGCAGGAGCGCAGAACGATCTGGGGCGGCGGCCATCTAGGGCGCCAGCGCGGCGCAGACGACCGGAGCCGCTGCAGACCAGACCAACACGCCCAATGGACTCGACGAGGAGCCTCGGCGACCTGCCCGGACGGCGTAGCTGCACTGAAGAGGCCAAGGTGGCGCTCGCGCGGCGGCGGCGGCGCCGGAAGCTCGGGCTCGCTCCAGGCCGGCTCGCTACTCATGGTGTCAGCTCACAGTACGGAATCATTGACTCCGACGCGATTTTGGTGTGCGAGGAGCCGTCTCTGACATCGTTCGTCGCATCCGACCGGCCGAGCTTCCGAATCAGAAGGGTACGTCCGCGCAGGTGCAATTCTTCGGAGAACTTGATATCATCGAGTCCTGCGATAAGTAAACGACTGAAGATCTTCAGATTTCCATCTACGCCTCCGGGAAGATACCCTTGTGGCTCCCGGAACGCACCGCCACGGCAACATTCGCGGACGAGTCTTACGACTTGTCAATTTACACCAGCGATTGACGCCGCCTTCTACCGTCCAGATAGTACATTATGTCAACTCCAGCCCAGTTTTCATCCACACTCGACGGAACCGGAGCCGACGGCCCGCGCTCGGAGGGCGGGAAAAGAATTCTACTAGACAACTCCCGAGTTTATGTTCGCTTCCATCCGTTTGTTGTCGGTAGAGTCCATCTAGCCCGTCTCAGCGCCCACTGAGCTATTTGAGGTGATCCGTATGAGCCGCGCGATTCGTCGACTTTGGTACCACGCGTTTATATATAAACGGGCAAATTTTCCAGGCCTGCGAGTATCAGCGACGCCACCATCCAGATGGACCATAACGCCGTTGTTCTATTCACAATCGACCGACTTGCCCGTTCTCCGCGGACGACGGTGCGGAGACGGAGCACCAGAAAGGCCCCAGACCGTTGGTTTGTACAATAAATTTGCGTTTCAGGCGCTTTTTTTATGGGACGGGCCAGCTAATTGGCCTGAGCGTGTCCTACATTTGATTTCCTATTGCCAAATGCTCCCGCGCCTTGTCGGTCTCGAGACCCCACGATCTCGTCAATTCGAGCACCAGGCTCAAACCTACGACCATCAGCGCGTGTACCATCACCATGGACCTTGGCGCGACCATTTGTTTTACCACCGATTGACTTCCGCGAGCTCCAGATCAAGATGTTCACGTCCCGAGCGTGGGCAGCCAAAAGTACCCTTCTCGTGGTGCAGATATCGTATACTCGTAATTGACTATCGGTGGGGTAGTATGGGGTCCGACGAGACCGCTACGGCGACTACTGGGGGCCCTCAGGTGATTGACGTTTTTGCCGGGAACGGGGCGCCATCGGGTCCAACTTATTTGCTTTTTGTGGATGCAGATCGGCTCGTGGACTCCCTCTGGGATAGGTCTGGGGTCGGATGGTCCCCTAGGCCGCATGCGCCAGTGCTTGGGGCTCTCCAGAGAGCTCTGGATCAAAAACTGATAGGACTTGTACCAGAGGTCCGCTCACTGCCAAGCACCTGTACTGATATGTATCTATTGATAGAAGCGCCTGCGCCTGCGGCGTCGGCGTTTGCATACGTCTAGTACCGACCCTGTGCGCCCCCCGGGAGACCTCAGGACCACGAATCGACAGGATGCCACTGACACGCCCGCCCTGGCGGTCGACGCGGCGTGGCGTCGGGCAAATGCTCCTCTAGCCGACGACCTCGAAAAGAAGGCGCGCCTCCAGCCGAGGCCCGTCGACGCGCTTTAGATGGCACCTACAGTTGAGGATCGATCATCACTATTACCTCAAGGACGCGTCTAGATGATGGAACAAAGGCGGCACTCGAGGACGACGAGCACCCGTTGTGGCGGCGCGCTGAAGATGCGTGCGCAAAAGCTGCTCATAGGCGAGCCCGCACTAACTAGTTAGCTGAGCTGGACCCCCTCCCCCTTCGCAGGAAGCCCTCCGAGGCCTCCCGATCTGCTCCGACGCCGTCGTCGCGTCGATGGCGTCGACGACGTCCCGCCGGGGCCTCAGGCTGTCGAAAACGCCGCGCCACGAGCCGTACGTGTACGCCTCGCCCGCGCCTGGACAGCTTGACGTCCGAGCGAACGTCGCAGCGGCAACACCTCTTCCATAGCTCGTCCAAGCGGGTTCTGACTTTCTACTCCTCGACCTCGGTCCAATCCCTATATAAGCAATCGTTGTGACCAGATTCAGAGAAAGCCGCGCTCGAGCCGGT
>JACLAA010000686.1_pt1 | contig 14153 bp, 10 predicted proteins | sample 8027891 | NCBI WGS metagenome assembly JACLAA01 (sample SAMN15724900, study PRJNA655200) | protist metagenome | isolation source: fluorescence activated cell sorting (FACS) single amplified genomes of... | place: Spain: Blaines Bay Microbial Observatory, Mediterranean Sea | collected 2016-01-19 | reverse complement strand
GATTAAACACCACTGATGTCTCGCTCCCGTTCATCACGGCCGACGCGACGGGCCCGAAGCATCTCAATGTCAAGCTGGGCAAGGCCCAGTTCGAGGGTATAGTAGCAGACTTGGTAGGGAGAACGCTCGACCCCTGCAAGAAGTGCGTGCAAGATGCTGGTGTAGATAAAGGGTCGATTGATGAAGTTATTTTAGTAGGAGGCATGACTAGGATGCCGAAGGTCCAAGAAACGGTAGAAGGCTTCTTCGGGAAGAAGCCGCACAAGGGGGTCAACCCGGACGAGGTCGTGGCCATGGGGGCCGCGATCCAAGGTGGCGTGTTGCGAGGTGATGTGAAAGATGTCCTGTTACTGGACGTCACACCTTTATCTCTCGGTATAGAAACTTTAGGTGGGATGTTCACTCGACTTATCAATCGCAATACCACAATCCCCACGAAGAAGGCCCAGACGTTCTCCACAGCGGCCGACAACCAGCCCCAGGTCCAGATCAAGGTGTTGCAGGGTGAACGGGAGATGGCGGCCGAGAACAAGCCCCTGGGCCAGTTCGACCTCGTAGGGATACCCCCGGCGCCGCGAGGCACGCCGCAGATCGAAGTTTCCTTCGACATCGACGCGGATGGGATCTTAAATGTGTCCGCGAAGGACAAGGGCACGGGCAAGGAGCAAAGCGTCGTCATTCGGTCGTCCGGTGGGTTGTCAGAAGATGAGATCAACAAAATGGTCCAAGATGCGGAAGAGAACGCCGCGGCCGACGCGGAGCGCAAGAAGCTCGCGGAAGCGAAGAACGAGGCCGACGCTCTCGTGTATACCTCCAAAAAGTCGTTGGAGGAACACGGCGACAAGCTGGATGGAGAGACGAAGAGTGAAGTCGAGGCGAAGATCTCGGCGCTCGAAGGGTTGGGCGACGACGCGTCGGCGGATGATCTAAGAGCCAAGATCGACGAGCTCCAGGCGGTGGCGCAGAAGATCGGCGAGCAGGTCTACCAGGCCAGTCAGGAGTCTGGAGGTGAGGAGGCGAAGGACGCGGAGTTCTCCGAAGAAGAGAAGCCCAAGGAAGATGATGAGAAGAAGAAGGACTAGGTCCTGCTGGTTAACAACTGTTCACTTAATCACACATTCGTCTGGTACTCGTGCCGCAGGACGCGCAGGCGCCGCGCCTCGTCGTTCGCGAGGAGCGACGTCATCGCGTAGCGCGCCTGTGCGTAAATCAATGAGTGCGTCTTCGCAAAGTCATTCTCGGCGACGGCGTGCTGGCCAAGTCGCGCGGTCAGAGAACCGCACCGGCGGCACCGCCACGCCGTCGAGCAGGCGTCGCGTCGATGGCGTGCGTCGCGAATTGATTTGGGCACCGCCTCGCGCTCCCGGCTCGTCGCGGAAGTGCTGCTTCAGCGGAGCACATTCCCAGTAGCAGTACGACAGGGGCGTCGCCGCGCGCGCCGTCGTCTGGCGCACTATGAATTCGCCGCCGAGTAGGCCTCCAACGGCCGCGGTGCTCCCCGGTCCAATCCGTTCCACGACGGCACCGTCGCGCGAAATGTCGACTTCGCCCTCCGTGATCAGCACGACGCGGTCGTGGCGCTTGCCTTCCGTCGCCAGCACGGTCCCCGCCGGGCACTCGCCCCACTTCGCTCCGGCGCCGAGCAGCGCTTTATAAGAGGGCAAGTCGACCTCGTGCTGCTTGAACACGAGGTCGTACAACTGGCGCTCGCGTGGCGACAGGTGCCGCCGCCGCACGGCCAGGCGCTTCTTCGCGAGGTGCGACGTGCGGAACCAATGCCCTGCCACCAAAATACACTGGCAGGCGGCGCCGGGCCAATTCACGGTGCCGCTCGTCGACAGGGCGCTCGCGAGGTTGTTGCTGAGGAAGAACACTGTCGCCGTGAGGAGTGTGCACCGCAGCGCGAGCTCGTCTCTAATCGTTGCGGCAGACAAGCAACACCCAAAGCCGACGTTCGCCAACGCGTGCGGCCGTCGCTGCTTCAGCAAGGCGACCTGTCGCAGCAGACCGCCGCGCGAGGCGGTCGCGACGGCCGCGAGCAGCGCTGGAAGGACGCGTTTCATCGCGCGTATGGCTGCGGTTTCTCTTGCCCTCGTCGAAGATGTACTATAAGCACTGCTCGTGAGCAACAATTACATAAATGGCTGCAGAGACGAAGAGCATTAAGCTCGCAATGCTCTGGCTGGCTGCTTGCTAGTGCCTTACATGCCGCAGCTCTTTGACGGCGCCGCGGACCGCAAACGACTGCTTTTGCTCAGTGTTTCGCAGCGCTAAGTATTCCAGCATCCCTCATAGCAGTTCTGTCGCCGCCGTGCAGCGATAAGGCGCGGCCAACTAACGCCTTGAGCCCTTTTGCACAGCACCAGCCTCGCTGTCAGGCTCAAACGCGACGCAAGCGACGCAACGCGACGCCAGCGCGAGCAACACTACGCAAAAGCGACGCCAACGCGACGCCAACGACGCGACGCAAGGCCGCGCCGCCGACGTAAAACCGAAGCGCCATGAACGCCGTCAATCAAATCCCCGAGCACCAGAAGCCGGCCTTCATGGCCAGCCTCGAGGCCATGCAGACCAAGGATTCATTGAGGATGTACAACGACTTGGTGGAACGCTGCTACCTCCAGTGCGTGACGTCGTTCCGGTCGCAATCACTTAAAGAGGAGGAGAAGACCTGCGTCGCGAGCTGCGCCGAGAAGTACATCAAGTTGACGCAGCGCGTCGGCTTTCGCTTCGCGGAGCACCAGGCCCAACAGGGCCAGAACGCGCAGCTCACTAACGATGATACTTAGAAGTCCGGGGGGTCCGCGTAGTTCACGGCCGCTCCCCTTGAACGCGCGCGCGCCGGCGGCGGCCGCGGCGGCAACGTCTTCAGGATGTCCTCCCTTGATTTTTCGTCTTCGGACTCCTCCATGGGGTCGTCGTCGCCGGCCGCCGCCGCCTCGTCGTCGTCGTCGTCGCCGGCCTCGACCTCCTTCGACGGAGCTTCGGGGGGCGCCGCCGTCGGCGGCGGCGAGAAGCGCTTCTGGAGGGTCGGGTCGACGAGCGTCACCCAGCCGTGCGAGATGTCGTAGGGGATGTCCGCCCTTCGAGCGCCGAGCGCGAGCATGTCTCTGATGGATTCCGCGCCCTTGTACCTGTGTGTGGAAATCAAATTTACGGCGCGTTCGTATACCTGCTCGATGGCGTGGCGATGGCGGTTCCTCACCGCTCGACGGAGCCAGCGCGGCCACGTCATCGCCGTGAAATGACTTGGGTGATTTCCACACAGCCTTGCACTGGTCATATAACAGCGCACTCTTCGTGCCGGCCTTCTTCGGGTTCCGCTGCTGTATTTGTATGGCATAATTCCCGTCTATCAACTCCTGGACATCACTAGCGTCCAATTTGGGTCGAGGCGCGGCAAACGTCCACTTGTAGCCGCCCGCGCTTTCGACAGCCCCCTTGCAGCATTGTAGAACCTCCTGCGGATCTGTTAGTGACGGCACGTTGTCCACGGCCCTTCGCGCCGAGACGAACTGGGCTATGAGATTACCATTCTCCAGATCGAACTGCAAGACACTACGATGCGTGTTCGCCTTACTTTGAACATCAGCAACATACCTCGACTTGATGGGCCCCTGGTGCTTGCGGTGCCAGTCGCTCAGGGGCGGCCGGTCCCACACCCGTATGTTAGATATAGATACGTCCTCCTTCACTCCGTCGAGGAAGACGACCCTACAGGTCCCATCTTCGCCGCCTTCCACGATCGTGCCGCCGAACCACTGTCCTAAATTTGCGGAGCACCTTGCCAAGACGTGCGTGTCGGGCGCGTACGCGTTCTTGGAAGAGCCCGTCGTTTGGTAGCCCGTGGTTCGTTCCACAATCTTCTCCAGGGGCGTCGGCGCGGGCGGGCGGTCGTTCCTTTTCTTTTCGCGGACCGCGGCGCGCCGCGTCGTCGGGCCTGCTCTTGTAAAAGCCTCCTCCGCTTCGTCAGCCGCCTCCTCGATTGTTGCGCGCCGTTCCCTCTCCGGCTCTTCTTCCATTTCCTCGTCCAGTTCGCATTCTTGCAGATCTAGTAAGCCCATCGCTGTCGCGTCGGGCGCCTAGCCAGCCGAAGCGGGGCCTCTGCTTGACCAAGTGATGCAAGTGAATGACCGCAAGCGGTGTGTGCAAGCCAGCAAGCTGCGAGGCGGCGGGTCCAACTAGACCTGCTGCGCCCTCTAAAGGGCTGGCGCGGCGTCCTAAAATCGGCGCGCGCGATTCGGCGCAGCTAGCGTCGTGTAAGACACTAGCACCTCTCGAGTTTTGTTGCTCCGTGCGCTGCTAGAGCTCACAGAGTTCCTCGCGTGGTTCGTAGGTCTTCGTTCTACTCGTGCGACCACACCACAGCAAACTGCGGCAGCACTGCGGCAGCACAGCTTTGGACAGCAGCACACAGCGTGGCCAGCAGCACTGCAGGACTAAAAAAGTGCAAGCTAGGGACGTACTCGTGCAAACAGCCTCAGAACAGCAGCGCTGCTGCGGCAAGCAGCAGCAGCGGGCGCCGCGGTGCCGCACGGATGGAGACCGACGCCGCCGACGACGCGTCCCAGCACGATAGGTGGATGCAGCGCGCGCTGGACCTTGCCGACGCCGCCGTGCGCCAGGGCGAGGTGCCGGTCGGCGCCGTCTTCGTCGTGGACGGCGTCGAGGTCGCGCGCGGCGCGAACGCGACGAACGCGGCCATGGACGCGACGCGCCACGCCGAGCTCGTCGCCGTCGACGCGGCGCTCGCGGCGCGGCGCGCCGTCGACTGGCGCAACGCGACGCTCTACGTGACCTGCGAGCCCTGCATCATGTGCGCGTCGGCGCTCGCGCAGCTCGGGCTGCGGCGGTGTTTTTTTGGGTGTTCCAACGAGAAATTCGGCGGGTGCGGATCGATCCTGTCCCTGCACGACCGCGCCTTCCCCTGCGTCGGGGGCCTGCGGAAGGCGGAGGCCGTGGACCTGTTCCGGCGCTTCTACGACCGCGACAACGCGAAGGTCCCGAGCGACCGGCGGGGCGACACGCGTCGCAAGCGGAAAGCCCGGGCGGACGAGGCTTCGTCGTAGGTGTTGTACGCGCGTAATGTGGTTTTGTACGCATTACCGCGCGGCTTTTATGAGTAGTCGATGTTACGGTGCTAGGACTAGTGGGCGGAGCCTATGTCGATGTTACGGTGCTAGGACTAGTGGGCGGAGCCCCTGGGGGGGAGACACCGCGCGTCGCCGATTCATCGGCGGCGGGCGCGGGCCGCTTCTTCGGAGCCTATCGGGCTAGCGGCCTGTAACACACTAGCAAAAGCCGCGCACCCTCCGGGCGGCTGTGCGCGGCCTGTCGAGTACACGTGGGCCGATATCGGATATGATTCCCCGAGTGATTCGCAGGGCCGCGTATGTGGCCACAGCGAGCCCGTCCCGTGTTACTGCGCGACGGCGTGCCCGGAATTGTTGGGAGGTGACCAAGGGCTCATCGCGGGCCCCTGCGACGCGGATGAGCCCCTGACCGTCGACACGGGCGGCGCGGACAGTGTGCGAACTGCCCCACCCACGCCTGCTCCTGTCAAGGAGTGAGCTCGGCGCTCTCTCGCCTGCTCCAGACGAGCAGACCGAGCGTCCTCCCCCTACCACTATTTATTAGGACCGTCCTTCCCCCTGAACAGGCTCCGCGCGCGTAAGAGCACCTGAATATAAAACACAACCTACGAGGCCCCCTGGAACACGTGGTCCCCGCCGACGCCGCGCGCATCCCTCTTCAAACAAGACCGCGCCCGCGCGTCGCCCAGGACCCGCGCCAGCGCCAGCGCGTCGAAGCGCGTGTAGAGGCAGAGCGCCGTCGGCGCCGCGCCCGTGGCCTCGTCGTCCCGCGCGAAGGAAAGGAGTTCCGAGTAGAAGTGGGCGTGGTCCGGCGGGCTGACGAAGACGTAGTTGCTCGCGCCGCGGATGCGGTAGCGCTGGTAGAAGTGCGCCCGCCCCGAATACAGTAATAATGGAACGCGGCCGTGAAAAAACCGACTCCGCCCGCGCGACACCTCCGAGTCTCGGGAATACTCGTGTATTGCTAAGAAGTCCGCGCCTTGTTCCCGCAGGGCCGCCCGACACGCCAGGAACTCGGGGTAGGACCCGCAGTATATCAATGTTCGCGCGCCATTTATGGAAGCACCGCGCCGCCTTAATAAGGAGGGCAGCACCTTGTCCTTGAACGCATTGACGCGCGCGTCCAAGGAAGATGCTGGCGCCGCGCAGCGTATACCTCTAAACGTATGAATGATATGTGTGGACACGGCCTTTGCTAAACTGCCTTTTACTGGAGGCGGCCCCGCTAATCTCACGCAGCCGGATCTATTGCGCAGCTGGCCCGGTAATGGTCTATCGACCAACGCCCGCAGCCGTGCATCATTAAACGATGACAACACAATGTGTTGCCTACAAGCGGAGCCATGGGCGTCGAGGAAGGGTAGTCGGACCCGCTGCACGTCCGCGTCCACGGACGACGGGACGCCTGATACCGCTCTTATACATCGTTCCACGGTCTCCCAGTTTTGGTAGAGCAACACGTCGGCCTGGTCCATGAGTAAAACTTCGATCGATGACAATCGATCCAGGACGCCCTGGCGGTCCTCCTCCTCCGCCGCGAGGCGCAATGCCAACGGCGTCGCTATGATAAGATCTGATTTCGAGCGCGTACCCGCAAAGAAGTCCACTGTTATATTCGATCGGTCGACGCGCACCGCCACGCCAACCTCGCAGACGTCATCAATGTTTCCATGGAAGACGGCCTCCCAGTCCGGCGGGCCCTCGCGCTGCATCGCGGGGTCGTCCTCGTCGACGCCCAGCTCCTGCTCCAGCCTCGAAGCGTGCTTTGAGCTATGGGATAACGCCTTTAACGCTAGACAAACTTCGAGCGCGGCCTTGCGAGTAGCTACCAGCACCAGCGCTCGACATCTAGTAGGGCCCTGGTCTCTCTGTACTTCCTCCTCGTCGACGTCGTCGAGGTGCGTGTATGTTTCTGTGGGTTTTGGTGGAATTAACGGAGCGGACCGGCTCGCACCCTTCACTGGAGATGAGGGCGCCTCCTCCTTCGTACGGGAGCGGTTGTGCCGCAGCATGACCCTTCTTGAACGCGCGACGTGGTCCAGGACATGCGCGAGCGCGGCCCGTAGTAATTGCGGCCGTCTTTCATAGTTCACGTCAGACTGGACCACATCTTTAAACGTCGATAAGGCCCGCAACAAAACGCGTTGCGATGACGTCGCCTCGTCGAAGCGCACGCCCAGTCGACGCTCCTCTCCTTCCAATCGCGCCCAGTCCACCGGCGCGCCGCTGACGGTGACATGTTCTATGGATGTAGAAGCGTACTCGGCGGCCGGGCGTCGCTGTGCTAGCGCGGCGACCTCTTGGGCTGTGAGTGATTGGCCGAACTGCGCGTCGCAGGCCTTGGCTCTTTCTCTGCCGACCGCGTCGGCGTCGTCTACTACTTCTTCCTCCTCCTCCTCGTCCTCCTCCTCTTCCTCCGCGGCGGGCGCCTCCTCGTCCTCGGACTCCTCCTCCTCCTCTCCCGACGACGACGACGACGACGACGATGCCTCGGACACCTCGCCGGCCGACCCGTCCTCCTCGTCGTCGTCGCCGTCGCCGACGATGCGCGCGCGCGCCGCGGCCGAGAGCTGCTTCCGCGTCGGCCAGGCCCGCTCGGCTACAGGACCGCGCAGCTCGCGTCGCCGCCGCGCGCGGCGCTGCGCCTTCGTCAACCCTTTGCGCTTTTCCGGCGGCGGCGGTTTGGCAAAGCGCGCTTTTTGCTGCTGGTGGAACTGGGCCTCTTTTACTCTCTCCCACGTCGCGATGGACGCCTCGACCTTCTTCTGCGTGCTCCGCGCGGCGCGCGGGCCGGCCGGGATGTGCTGCTCGACGACGTCGTCGTCGAGGCCCTCGTCGTAGTCGCGCTGGACGCGGGAGCGCTTCCCTCCTTTTTTCTTGCCCTTGTTTTGTTGCGGTCGTTTCCCCATGGTTGACGTACCGCTGTGCTCGAAGGGTGTTGCTGCTGCAGTGCTGCAGCCTTTGTATGCGTGCCCTTACACGTCCGTTGCTGCGCTCAATTTGTCGCGGTTGCTGCAGCAGGAGTCTGATGTATGTAATACAAGAGTAGACTGCGCAGATTCGCCTCTTGTACACTGCTGCAGCCGCTTCTCGCCGCTTGCAGGCTTAAAGCTAGTGTCTTACAGACCGCTAGCAAAAATGCGTTAGCCCCGCACGACGCCGTCGACGCGAGTAGAAGACGACTCCTTACCCCCCACTCCACCGGGCCTAGACCACCGACACCGTAAAGAGCCTGATCGCCGGCCCGTCGAACAAGGGCGGCGCCTGGTTCTGGAGAAACACCACCCCCCACAAAAAGGCCGTGAACCAGAGCGACGTGAACGTGTTCGGCTGGTACTTGCGCACGACGATGGCGTGCGGGACTGGTAATAATCCCACCATGGTTGTGGAGCGGATGAACCCGAGGATCGCCTCCTCGTCGAGCGAGTAGTCCGCCCTCGCTATCAATTCTTCTATTTGAGGGGCCAAATGATGTAGTAACCGCATGATCGTCGAGAGAGGTAGTTCGGCCTTGACCCTCCGTAACCACTCTGCTGAAGGTAAGAAAGCAGCGGTGCCCGGCGCCACTCGAGGTAGAGGTTTGTCCTCATCTGTTTCAGGTGGTTCCTCGCCCTTCCTTAAGGCAGCTCGTTGCGCCTCCCGCTCGACCGCCGCAGCAATGGCGCCCGGCAGCGTCAACTTGTCGAGCGCGTCGAAGACGCTCTTCCTCCGCACGATCGCGTAGATCAGATGCGAGTTGCCCCCGTACTGGTACTGGATGAGGTTGTTGAAGATCTCCAACAAGAGAGCAACATGCCCTTGGTTGCCTTCTGCGGCGTAGAGTATGCGAGGTGACGTAAATAACTCGAACAATGAGACGAGCTTGACGGCCGCCACCAATGAGAGAGAACGAGCATATGGTGACACGTTGCAGAGCACCGTCAAGAAGCAGTTGTACAACGGTTGCAATCGATCACCGCCACTTACGACCATCCTATGCAATACTACTACCACAAGATCGGCATGGGTCCCCTCGAAGCGCGGCAGATCCGTCGGTAGTTTTTCGTCAAAGGGTTTATTCAATGCTACCGAGAACTGCCTCTCACCAGACAGTTTCAATAATATAAAAGTGCAGATATGGACCAATCCAACCCTAGAAGGATCCTTCCGCGACTGATGCGCCAGGAAGCAACACGGCACGACAATTCGACAGACGTCGCACTCCGTGAGGATATGTTTCGCGAAGTTCTCATTTAGTTCCACTAATTTCCAGACCAAGATCAAGATCTCCTGGTAGCACTCGATCTGAGCTAAGCTACCTGGTAGCGTCGTGTTTAGCGCTTCGTGGACGTTGTTCAGTAACCTTGCTAGTCCAAGAAACAGAAAGTCGAAGTTGTCTCCTCCACTAATAGATGCTAGTAGTTCTCGGAACACATTAACGTCCTCTGTCGTTTTTGGAGTGCCGCCGCCATAGTCCAACAGCACTACGAGCGCTTGGGCGGCCAGCGCCACGACCGTGGCCGGCGCGTCAGAAGCTAAATGCCCACCATAGGGCACACCTAGTCCAGTAGGATCGTAGGCGCAGACGGAGTTGAGTAACGCATATAACAGGAGCTTCGCGTTTGGCGCATCTCTCGCTGTCGCGGCTCTCAGCCACCTGGAAGCCCAGGGGTCAAAGGTCTCCGCACTACTATAAAGGGGCTCGCAGGACGCTGTTAGCAGTAATCGTAGGACTTCGGCCCGGTTCCTGTCGAGGGCTAATGATGCGGCGGGTCTGGCATCTAACCCACCTAAGCCAGGGGCCCACAGCGCTCGCGACGGTACCAAGGCATCGTCCGGCTCGTCCTCGAAGGCCGAGGCGTCCACGGTGAACCCCGGTAGGAAGAGTAAGTGCAGGGTCGCATGGACGACGAGCCTCGCTAGCGGCTCCGCTTGTTCGTCGTCCTCCGTCGAATCGACGCCCCAACATAATTTCTCAGAAAACTCATCATGTTCTTCCAGCAAGAAGGGTAGTATACGCGTTAGTACTCTCACACAATTCAAAGCCTGGCCGAAGTACATCGGAACGGGCGTGTGGACTATTTGACACAACTGCGCCGTGGCTTGCGTGAATAACGTCACGACATTCTCCGGTCGCTCTCGTCGTAAATGTCGGACATCTTCCGGCGTGATCAGCTCAAACACATCTTCAGCAGTGGTATCGAGCTTCCAGAGCTCGTCCCAGAAGTCGTGCGCGTCGGGGGACACATCATTTTGTGCTAGCGCTACCAAGATGTCGGCGAGGTCGGCCTTGGAGTTGGAGCCGCCCATTTTGTAGAGAGCGCTGGCCCTGTCGCGCGCGTCGCGTCCAAGGATCTACGCTGGCGGTTTTGGGGCTCCAAACTCCGCGGTCACACGCGGCGACTGGGCGCGGTCGCGAGCGCTGCTCCAGGAATTTGAGAGCTGCTGTGTAGACACCACGAGCCACACGGCAGTGGCGTAGCAAGGCCGTCGGGCTATCGCGTCCAAAATTTAGAAAAATGGCGGGGCTAGCGGTCGGTAAAGACACTAGCAAGCAGATATATATCCTCCGCCCACTAGTCCTAGCACCGAGGACGACGCCACCCTCGACGCCATCGCTGCGACAAGGCGAGACGCCGTCGCCGTGCCAAGATAAGAAAAGACAGATATATATGATATATCGGCGACGCGCGGTGTCTCAATTGGTGCCAGTGTCTCCCCTCTCCCCCCAAAGGCGCTACCCACTAGCACCATACCATCATCAGAAACACGGATGCACACAAACAAGCTGACTTACTACTGCGCCCGCCCCGCCGCCTCGCCGAGACTCCCGGCCGAGTCCGTCCGCCGCCGCACCTCGGACAGGGCCATCCAGTCGGCGTCGGAAGCACTTGTAGGCGCCGGCTCCGGCTTCGACGACCGGAAGGCCTCCAGCGCTTTCCGGCGCGACTGTTCATACACGATTTGAGTTGAGGGTATGTAGGCTTTGGCCGGGTGACGGTCGCAGAGCCGCCATTCATCCAACGCGACTTCGTAGACCAAGCCGATATCCTTCGACGTCCTCGATGACAGTACAATACCGGGACCGACAGGTGTATGAACAGCTCGGCCCGGAGCTATCGTGCACTCCACTTGCACCGAGCCGCTCTTCCTCTTCCTCACGGACAAAGGCGCACAGGCCTCGCAGAGCGGCACGGCGTCCAAGCCGTAGTCCACAACCAACGCCCGATTCAACCGTCGTAAAGCGTCATCGAGCTCCTGCCTTCTCATATCTTTCCGGCGGTCGTCGGGAGACCACTGTATCACTTCGAAATCTTTCTTCGCAGCGACGCCGACCCTCCTCAACCCCAAAGGCGAGATGAACTTCCGAGAACACGCATCCAGGGCCGCATCGACAAAGGTCTCGACAAAAACCACTCCGGCTTTTTCCCAGCTCTCTCGGGCGCTTTCCGGATCCGAGTGGTGCCTCCCCCGATACGTGCGGTCGATGGGCTGGACGACGTGGATGTAGGCCCTTTCGAGCCTCCCACCTCTAGGTGAGGAAGCGGCCGCCATGAGCTCCGCGGCCCGCGCGTCGCCCTGCCCGTTATCACCCACAAAAATAAAATCGAATTCGGGATACAAGGCCTGGAATTCCAGGAAATTCTGGGCCTTCTTCTGGGCGAGGGGCTCCATGTCGCCCCGCAGCATCATCTCGCCGCCGGTCTTCAAATCTCCGGTCAGTAACGTAGGCATCGTGTGTAATCGTTTCGCCTGGAGGAGGTGGGCGAACTTCGCATATGAGCTACGTTCCGCTAGATCGGAAAAAACATGGGGTCGCGCCGAGAGAAATACGAGATTGCCCAGCCTGCTTCTAAAGTCGCCCTCGTCGGTGCCGAGGTCCAATTCTCGGTAAAACGCCAACACCCCGGGGTAGATCGCTTTCCTAGGCCATCGTTTGTCCAGTCCAGCTGGATAATGACCACCGGAACACAGCAACGTATCATCTAGGTCCGATAAAACTTTTCTAGAGCCTCGGTTCGACCGCGCGCTTTTACGGGTACGTAACAACCTATGGGCGCTTTGAACGGACGCCTCCCGCTGGACGTGCTTCAGGATATCCGTTCTTATGGAAGACTCGCGGATGTCTTGGTAGACGAGCTTGTGGAGACTGTGGACGTCTCCTTTAAGATCACATAACGTCTTGAGCTCCGTGAGCTCATCACCTCTAGTCCACAACATAACATTGCGCACCCAGAGCTCGCCTCGCCTCGGACACGCTGATAGAGGCATCTGTTGTAATGCGTCTAGGAGTACCACTCTAGAACGTACGTTCAAGTCAGCTACTCGCTGGACAGCCAGCAAGTCAACGAGCTCCGTCCTAGCACCCTTCGTCGAAGGAGAAAACAGAAAAGACGCCGCGTAGTCGGCCCAGGACTTCATGGGCTCGCTGTCCTTGAGCTTGTACACGAGTAACCCTAGCTTGACCCTCCGCAATATCATATTGAGGTCGTCGGCGCCGCAGTCTTGTAAGGTCTCAATGATGAAGCGCTCGACTCTAGCTGTCTCTCTTCTTCTCCAGAGTCTTGTGATGGTAGAGGGAATGAAGTAGTGGTCCAATCTAGCAACAGCTTCGTCGACCTTGGCAAGGGCCTCGATCGACGCGTCGAGCTCCGCGGGGTCGGCCGCCAATGTCCTGAGATTTTCGGTGGAGGACGGCTTGGCGAAGTGGGGCGCTCGCACCAATCTACGCCGTCGCAGCCAGCGGTCGTACCAGCTGATCCAGCACGTAAATACCGCGACTGATATGGCACCCGCCAACGGCGACTTATGGCCGATTCGCAGCGGCGAGTCCTCCGCAAAAAAAACTACTGATGAGAGTAAGGTAGCGACGACGGTCCAGAAGCGGTTTTCTGCCTCTTGCGCGAACAACAACGGAGAGCCCTCGCTCGTGAGGAACACTACTACTAATACCAACGAGAATAAGCAGGACGTGCCGAAGAGCACGCCGATCTGCTGGAAGAGCGTCACCAAGCCCACGAGCATCAACGTTAATAAGAGGAGGATGCGGCTGGGGCTCATGGCTGCTTCTCCTCTTGTGGCTCGTTTGTGGCGCCGGCGGCGCGCGCAGTTGGGCGCAGCGCTGGCGGCGCGCGCTGGGGGCTCACTTGTGAGCGTTCGCAGCGTCGCGTGGGTCGCGCCACCCAGTGATGCAGAGAACTGCGCCTCGGCACCGAGCGATTAGCTAGCGCTGTAAGACACTAGCAAGGATACTTCTAGAGTCATCGGGCCGCGCACTAGTCCCAGCACACCGTAACAAATAATCAAGTATAAATAGACGACGTCGACGCGCGGTGTCTCCCCCCAGGGGCTCCGCCCACTAGTCCTGGCACCGTAACAAGGCGGCCGGTTCCAAGGCTAGGCAGCCTAGCTCAACTTAGAGCTAAGCAAAGCAACAAAAAACCAGGACGTGCCCAAGGCGACGAGAGACTACAATAACCCCACTTACGCCCCACTAATCCAAAACAGACCCCTCCGTGACGAAGGACGACCGCGGCGCCGACACGGACGCCGACATGTCGCCCGACGTGATCCCCTTGGCGCACCGCACGATCTCGGCACGGATCCGACGATCTTCTTTAGCTTTCGCCATTTTTTCAGCACGTCTAGCTCGCGCCAGCGCCTCGTGCCGCTTCATCTGCACGCGGTGGCGCATCTCGGCTTCCTCCTTCTTGCGCCAATATTCGAGCTTCTCCGCGGCCTTGAACTCCTGCTCGATGATGGCGAACTTCGACGCGTTCTTGGACATGTCTATTACTCTTCCAGCAGCATCTATCTGGCCCGTCTTGTAGAGGTGGGCCTGGACGCTCCGGTTCTCGAAGTAGTGGCGCATGTTCGGGTCCCGCAGCGCGTCGTAACTGGACAGGGGAGGGGCCGGCGACGCGTCCCAGACGGGGCGGCCGCCGTTGCGGTTGGCGTAGGCGTTGCTCATGGCTTGTCGATGGCGCGGCGGCTGGCACTCTAGCTAGTTGCTCTCCGCGGCCCGCTGGCGTCCGGCTTGGGCTGCCCCTCGGCTCTACTCGTGGTCAGCGCTCCGCCGCG
>JACLAA010002458.1_pt1 | contig 14154 bp, 13 predicted proteins | sample 8027891 | NCBI WGS metagenome assembly JACLAA01 (sample SAMN15724900, study PRJNA655200) | protist metagenome | isolation source: fluorescence activated cell sorting (FACS) single amplified genomes of... | place: Spain: Blaines Bay Microbial Observatory, Mediterranean Sea | collected 2016-01-19 | reverse complement strand
ATCTGTTCGAAGAACTGCTTCAACGCGTCGGAGTACGCCTACACCTACGTACGTGTCGACGGCGCCCTGCGGCGGCTGGGCGTGGCTGGTTTTCTTGAAAGGGTGAGAGAAGGCCGCGCAGAAGACTGGTGCGCGAACGTCTGCGGGACGGGGGCCTACTACCATCAGCAGAAGGCGCCGTGGGCGGCGTTGGACGCGATGCTCGTCACGCTCTCGTGTTTGGTGGGCTACGACGCCGTCGTGTTAACTAGGTCGCCGAACGACAACGGCTTGGTGCATCAAGAATTAGTGGACTTTGACGTACCGGTGGCGTTGGGCGGCTGGGGTTCGCCGCCGCCCGGACAACTCAATGATTGGGATAAATGTAAGGCGCCCTTCTCCAACCTTCCCGTCAATGCGGACGCGCTGTTGCTCGAACACTGGCACGCTACGAACAAGTGGGCGCTCGGCGACGTCGCTCGAAAACAATTCGCGCCGTGCGTCTTAGGAGACCCCGGCGGCGACGCGTGGACGTCGCGGCTGGGAAGAGATAGATGTAGAGGGGGCAAGGGCCGCACGCGCCGGCGCGGGGCGGACGTCGACCGCGCCTGCTTCCTGACGTGCCGGGGGCACGTGTCCGAGGCGCACGCGAACGTGTCGCTGACCCAGGTCCTACGGGACGACGTTGTGCTGTGTGAGGATTAGTGCTAAAACTTAAGCGCTTGGTAGGAACGCGGTGAGTCTTCCTCCTCCTCGGGCCGCGGGTTCGTCGATTCCCAGCCGAGCGTTTTGCGCAGCGCCTCGAGGCGGCCGCGGTTCGAGCCGTTGTCCCCCAAGGGCACCGAGTAGATGTTCTGGGGAGGGAAAAAGAACACGGACTCCCGCGACGCGCTCCGGTGGAAGACCAGGCCCTTCTCTGCGGAAATCAACACCTCCAGGTCGTCCACATCGGTAGCCTTGTAGTTGCTGATCTGCGACGGCGCCGTAGCGCGCAGGTAGCGCCGCGACGGGTCGGTCTCGGCTATTTTTAAATCGGGCGACGCCTGCGCCGCCTTTACCAAGTCCTCGAAGGCCTTGTCGGCGTCGCGCGTCGCGGGCGAGAACAGCCAGGGCGCGTCGAATTGGGCAGGGGATTTGATGGCCGACGAGCTCACGCAGTTCTCGGACGGCAGGCAGCCGGCGAGGCGGCCGTCTTGTTGTATCCCGTACCTCGCGCATTTGCGCACGGCGTATAGGGCGCCCGGCTTCGTCCGGCACGTCGTGTCCGCGGACCACGCTCGGAACGGGAGCAGCGCCACGACGGCCGCCGCCGCGACCGCGCCCACGCTCCTCCTGCAAGCTTTGCGATGTATTTGCGCGGAAGTGATTGGTTTAGGCTGGCGTGTCACAGGCTGCACAAGTTGCAGTGCCACAGCCGTGCGGCACGCAAGCCAAACGACGGCTCCACTTGAGCGCATGATAAATGCCAGCTAGCAGACGATTTGTGCACGTTCTCGTATCGATTTGAGCTGCCACAGCTTTTTGGACGCTAGCTAGCGGCATGTAAGACATACTAGGATCGACTAAAATTAATTTTTGCGAAGCAGCAGCCCCAGACGCCATCGACGCGTCCGATGGTCCGCATCGATGGACGAGAAGCTGCCCTGAGCCAATAGATGCCAATGCGGTGCTGGGAATACGCGCATGAGGCGATCTGAATGAATATGCTGCTCTTGCTGGCACTGGCAGCCGTACGCGTCCACGCGAAGCTCGTCGAGAAGACTCTCACGGCGCGCGACCGCCAGGTCCTCGAAAAAGCTAAGCTCATAGACAAGTGGTTCGAGGAGCGGCGCCAGCACCCGCGGCGCGAGATCGTCGGCCGCGTGCGAAGTGCCGCGAAGCGCGCCTCTGACCCCTACGTGCCACCAACATGGACCGTCTCCAAGGAAGAGGACATTCCAAAACCTTGGCAGGAAGTATCGGGCACGAACCACGCGAAGCAGGTCTTCCGGGCTTCATTACACAACAAAAGCGTGATCATCAAAAAAAAACACCACGACCCGCGCGGCCACGACCTGGGCGGCATGACGATCTACAAGGAATTATTATATCTCGAAGCGTTACGGGGCGAGCCGGGCGTGCCTGAACTCTATGGAGCCTGGTTCGACCACGCCCATGCGACGTACGTCGTCCAGGACTGCGGGTCCATGATTGGTCGTGGAGCCGGCTCCGCCGCCGACCCGACCCGACTCTCGGCCGCTTTCATCAAACGCGCGGAGACGCACCCGTTGCACCTCGCGCGGTCGCTCCTCGCATGTTTCCAGAGTTGGGCGTCCGTAGGCTTCGTGCAGGATGATTTTTATGCGCCCCAGTTCACACTTAGTGATGAAGGCGCCATTTTTCTGGTCGACGGGCCCGACGACTTCCTATTATCATCACCGCTGGGAAACAGTGTCGTGCGCGCGTGGGACACGCGCAACGAGTCGGAGCCGTGCTACCTGAACCGCATGGTGTTGCGGGACGTGTCTGGCGGAAAGTGCGCGCCCCAAGCTTGTGAAAGTGATCACGACTGCCCGTGGACGCGCGAGAGCCATTCGTGTAGGGGCGCGGGGAGCTGCCAACCTCAATCGCGCGGCGCGCCCGAGGCGCGCGGGAAATGTTTTGAACATAAATGTATGCGGCTGTCGGAGAAGACGCACGTCTACGACGTGGCGAATAGGCCGTGGTTACTGCCGTTCATCGCTGATTCAGCAAAGGGTCGCGACAGTCGTTTCTTGAGAAGCATAATTCGACAGGCGGGCGCGGGCGATCCTACAAAGCGGCCGTCGTTCGCCGAACTCGTCGACGCCATCGATGAGTTCATGCGACGGCCCACGATTATTAAAGAGAGCCCGAAGGAGCGGCTCTACGCGTCTCCTCTCATACAGTCCAACGAGAGGCGCAAAGCGGCGTTCTGGGACTATGCGTCTGTGGTTGTGATGGGAGAGATCGGAGACACAATCGCAAACCTATGCGACGACCGGGGCCTGGCCTGGCCTGCTACGAAAGTGAGGAGCTGCCCGCGCCCGCGGACCTCACGCTCCTGAGGCACAAGGAGCGGCACCGCCGGGACCACGACCCTTCCGAAGCGGACAAGCGCGACCCCGGGGCCCTCGATATTGTGTACGGCCGCTTTCGCTTCGACGAAGGTTTACTGAAACGAGCGGTCCCGGCACCAAGTTTTACAATTGTGGTCGTCGCGGACGCCTGGGCCGTCGTCGAAAGAACTTATGATGGAAGGTTAACACCAGACGCGTTCCTGGAGCGGCGCTTCCCGCGGGGCGTCCAGGCTTTGGTTTTGAGCCTGGCCGGCCGGCCCCAGAACGGAACCATTTCCAAAGATGAATGCGACCGGGCGGTCCGCCACCTAGCCTCTTTTTCGCTCGTCGCCGACGATAGCGACACGGTGGCGACCGTGCTCTACGGGCTCTACGACGTCGAAGCGCCCGCGCCGCCGCCTCCATCACAATCGAAGTTTCGGGCCTCGGCGGCCGCGAAGGCGCGGGTCCTGGACGCGAGCCGGTGCCACGCCCGCGTTGTCGCCGCGGCGCGGGCCCTGCCGGCGTTCTTTTCTCCTTCCTGATTTTGAACCGTATGATGTCGCAGACGCGCGCGACCCCGATCCGTCGCTTTTGGGACCCGTCGGCTCGACGCTCAGTCGCCGGCGGGTGATTTGTTTAACTGTGGGTAAAGCTCTTACAAGCTCGAAGGAGGGGAGGAGGGGGTTCATCACATGGGCGCGTGCAGGGAGATGCGGCTGCCCAGGTCCGAGTCCGAGTCGCAGTCCATGTCCCCGTCGGCCGCCTTGGACTCGACCGCCGCCGCGCCGGCCGCCGCGCCGCCAGCCGCGGAAGGCCAGAGCTCGTCGACCTCGACGGAGGACCGGTGCTTCGCCGGCTTCGCCTTGTCCGGCGTGAAGTCGTACGCGGGCGGTCCTTCCTCCTCTGTTGCTGGCTGATTTTCAGTCGTGTTTCGCGGTCGCGCGACCGGCCGTTACGTCGCGTGGCGTTGAGGTGTGAATAGCTCACGCGTCGAAGCGTAAACCGTTGTAACCGAATGGTTAAGCCCACGGTTTTTACCCCCTGGGCCTGGTGCCAGTAACAAAGTGCTCGGCAGGAAGGGTGAAAGTCGACATGAGCACGTTTTTACGGCGCCATCTTGATCCGATAAGGATCTGCAACCAGTTCAAACGTCTTGCCGGTAAGGCTAGTGACTTACAGACCGCTAGCTAAATCAAGGCGGCCGCTTTTTCTCGCGTTGCTCCGCCGGTGCCCACCCGCTGCAACGACACAGTTCGTCGCATCGCTGCGAGCAACGCGTTTCTCCACCTGCGAGAATTCTAAGCTCTCTCGGCGTGCCGCCGCAGATTCCAGTGCGCGTCGGTCCGCCACAGCTCACGCCACCGACGCGCAGCGCACAATGGCCGACCCGCCACCGCCACCAAAAACAAATGACGGCAAGCTCCAGCAGCTCCTCGGTTTAGCGAAAGAACGCCTCCAAGCACAGCAAGCAGCACTCACGAGTCGAGACGCCACGATAAAACAGCTCCGAGAAGACTTAGAGAGGGAGCGGAAGCGCGAAAAGACGTTCGGCGTGACGAGTAGCGAAGGCGAGCCGGCGCGCGCGCTTTGTGTTGTCAACAGTCGAGACGTGAGCGAACGGGAGGGCCGCTGGGCGCTCTTCGAGTTCGAGTCCGACGACGGCGTGCTGCCCCCCGAATGGCGCCATTTTCCCTCGAAAGCTTCCTTGGACGACTTTGTACGAAGGGATCCTGGTAGGGAACCGTTGACGTTGCCCGAGCCGGCGTTAGATCCTAGCACTGCTGCAAAGTTGCGACGACAGGCTGAAGATGATGTGCGAAAAGCACAAGCGGAATTACGAGAAGCGAAGTCCAGATTTGCGGTCGACAAGGCGAGGCTGGATGGGTTGTTGCGGGACGCGACACGGAGCCGAGTGCGAGACGACGACGCGGAGCTCAAGAAACGAAGAGATGCATTGCTCGCCGCGACGGCACCGAGTGATCAGAAGTCCTCCGAGGAATTAGTACTGAGAAAACGGGTCGAGGAGCTCACGCAGGAGAACGCGCGCTTGAAGCAGCCGTCTCCCACAACTACTTCAGACAATGGTGACCTTGCTTTGAAGTATGATGCGCTGCGACGGGAGTACAAGTTGTATCGCGCGAACGCTTTGAAAGCTCTACAGGAGCAAAAGGCCATCGCTGCGGACGCCGCCAAGGGCCTCCAATTAGCTGATTTAGGCAGACGAAAACCCGCAGGAAACGTCCGAGAAAACGATCAGATGGCGTATCTGAAGAATTTGATGGCCCAGTACCTCGTCTGCGCCGAGGAGGCGCCGAAGCAGCACATGGAGCGGGCGGTCATGACCGTGCTCGGCTTCACGGATTCGGAGCGGGAGCGCGTCGCGACGAAGCGGCAAGAGAACGAGTACGAGCAGTCGTCGGCGCTGGCCGCGTGGTTCTCGCAGACGCCCGCGCCATCGGCTTAGTTAATTACAACAATGTGTTATTTACATGACCACAACGCCGTCGCCGCCATCGACGCGTCGCGTCGCCTCGATGGCGTCGAGGCTCGCGACGTCAAGATCTTCTTCCCCACCAGCACGCTGCCGCCGCGTAACATGCCCCGTCGACGGGATATGTTAAGCGCACCGTCATCGCCGCGGCAGCCCCAGCGGCTTCGGCGGAACCCGGGGGGACTGGTCCGCCGTCCAGGGCCAGTCCGTGCCGACCTCGTACTCTTCAATTGGACCCACGTCGTCGGCGCCCGCCGCCAAGGCTCGCAGTTCGCGCAGCTTTGTTCGACCATCACTGATGAGCTGCGCGACCGCGAAGCCGTCCCTCTCCGAGCGGTGGCGCCGGTAGCCGTCGCGCACCTGGCGGAGCACGTCGGCGCCGGCGGCCGGCCTAGCGCGGGCGTAGCGCCGCGCCAATCGCAGCATCTCGCGGAACTGCGCCTTTACTTGGGCCATTCTTATGAAGTCCTTGAATCCGAGCCCTTCTGTCGCCATGCGTCTGACGACGGGCGCTCTCACGCTGTGCCGGAGAGCAGGTGCTCTCACAGTATGCCGGAGAGCAGCATGCATTGTCTCGCGTCCTGCCCGACGGCGTGATGCAGCGTTCGTTCGCGGTCGCAGTGCTGTTTTGGCTTATTTATTTGTACCCACACATCTCACGCGCGCGCGCGCGATGGCCGCCAGCAGCACCAGAGTGGCTGAGAGTGCTGGAGAGGAGGCAAAAGCTCAGGCAGCATACGGCTCGCGAAGCCCTTCCAGAGCCGTACACTTGGTGAAATTCGTGTTATTGCTCCGTTTGTTGCTCCTGCCAGCACAATCAGGCGCGCAGAGATCGTTTGCGGCTCTGCACAGTGCTGCACAGTGCTGCACAGTGCTGAATCATGCCGCTGAGGAGACTGCTTGTCGTCTGCAGCCTCGTGCTGGGAGCGCGGGCGTTGCGGCCAGCGGCGCTCGCGCGACCGGTGTCGCTGACTGCGTCGCTCGCATCCGCGGCGACGCTCTGGTCCGAGGCGTCCGTGGCGGCGACGGGCTGCGGCCCTGTGCTCCTCCCGGATGCCGTGGAGCGGTTCTCGTACGTCGCGGTCCTGGCCTATGCCGGCGCGACCGGCTTCTGTAGGATCGCCTTCGGGGCGTCGGCACACGCGTGGGTCATCGGCGAGCCTCCGCCGGGCGTTGCGCGCTGGGCCGAGCGGCTCTCGCTCGCGTGCGTCGCCGGGGCGGTCCTCGCGCTCGCATGTCAGGTCGCGAACGGCCAGCAGATGGACGGCCTGTCGGGGATCGACGAGCTCTACTGCGCAGCGCTTCGGTGACGCTGCTCCTGTTGTTGTTTGTTTGTTGTAACGATACAAGATAGATACACAACTACAGCCCCTCCAGCGGGTCCCCGCTCGGCGGCGGCGTGGCGAACGCAGCGAGGAACCCCTTCTTCTTGGGAGGCGGCGGCGGCGCGGGCGGCGCAGCACATTCCGCGAACGCGGCGTCCAGAATGCCCCGCTCGGCGGCCGCGTGGTCACTCCTAGCTTTGGAGTTCTCCTCGGCCTGCGCGCGCGCCTCGTCCTGCAGGGCCCGCAGGCGCGCCTCCGCCTCGTCCAGGGCGGCCTTCTTGGCCACGTAGTCGTCAAAGGACACGGTGAACCGCTCGCCGAAGGCAGTTAACGCCTCCTTGCGCTCTCTTAACCCCGCGGCGCTCGCTTCGAGCGCCGCCAATCTACCTTCGTCGAGCACGGCCGGCGCGCAGGCCAGCGTGTACTCGAGCGACGACAACAGGTTGTCGCTGTAGAAGGCTACTAACACATCACCTGTCTGTTCGAAGGGCGGCGCCATCGCGGCGCGCTCCTCCATCGTATCTAAAGCAGCACAAACCGGCGGCAAGTTCTCCTGGGCCGCCGGGAACGGCGCGCCGACGAGCAGCGTCGGCACGGGCACGACGAAGAGGCGGCAGCGCGGCATACGCTTCCGGTCCTCGGGCTGCAAGGACTCGGCCTGCCGTCGGATGTTCCCTTTGGAATCAAACACTAAGATCCGGAACTTGTCGTTGCGTCTTTTGGAAGACGCGGCCAGTAACAAACCCCGCTCCTGCATGCTGTTTGAAATCGTCACGCGGAAGAACGCGGCGGAGCCGATCTTCACGGAGCCCCTCGTCGGAGCGCCGGGGATGAGGAGCGGCACGCTCGCGATCGACGCAGAGAGCTCGCACGCCTTTGATAATACATCAGCGGCGACAGTCGTCGGCACGGGTATGCCGATCTTCGACACTTGGGCGAGCAAAAAGCGCGTCGCCCACGACTGCGACTTGACGTCGACGCTCTCGAAGGCGTGCGTTTGCGATGCCTCATCGGTGGTACTACCGTGGAGGTCGTACTGGCGCCGTCTATTCGGATCGCTGAGGACGGCGTAGGCGTCCGACACCGCTCGGAACTTCTCGGCGGCTTCCTCTTGGCCCTCGCCGCGATTGCGGTCCGGATGGTATTTCAACGCGAGCTTCCTATACCTCTTCGTCAGGACGGGCGCGTCGTCGCCCTTAGCGCAGCCGAGGACTGCGTAGAGGTCCTGCGCCGCGGCGGGCGCTGCGACGGCTGGCGTCGAGGCCTCGGCGGCAGCACTGTCAGCCATCGGTTCGCTGGCGCTGGCGTCTGAAATGTCTGTGGGAGGTGTGCTCCAATATGGGATGCGCAGCGATGGAGCGGCGCGGTTTTTGCAGCGCGCGCTGTCAGGTGATAGTGGGAGGCGTCTGTCACAGGCTTTGCTGGCTCCAACGCGAGGCACCGATGGCGTACAGCTCGGAGAGCGTCGAGCCAAGATAATGGCTAGCGTGACGCCCCTACTAGAATGAGGTATTCGTCGCGGCCCGTCCAACGATCACTCTGGTGGCCTCTGGGCACGCTGGCGACGAGTGCAAATAGACGCTCTCAAGCCACAATCTCCACAGACCAAGCAAAAACGCCAAAGGCGGTGGCATCGTCTGCAGCCCAGCGGTGACGAGCAGCGACTGAGAGACGCGTCGGGCTGCACCATCGTGCGGTATCCCAGCCGCGTAGCGAATCGAAGCGCCTCCGGGCCGCGGGCAGCCTCCCAAGCTAGTGACAAGCCTTTGGACAGGCAAGTCAGACAAGCGCAGCCAGGGTCCCCGGCGCCCACGACAAGCACACGGCAAGCACGTGACAAGCCAGCCCACGCCGAGCCAAAGCAAAATGATCGGCGCCATCGTAGGAGCAAGAAGAGCGGCGCACCGGGCGTCGTACGACAACGGGGCGAGACGCCGGCGACGAGAGATGGAGCGGCGCGCCCTGTCGCGGCACCAGTGGGCGTGCACGCTCGAACCTGCCAACCGCGGCCACGTCCAAGCCAGGCGGCCCTGGACGTCGGAGGACGACCAGGCCCTGAGCGACGCCGTCGCCGCGGAGGAGCTCGCGGCCTCCGCTTCTCTAGGCGACGACGCGATCGGCGACGTCCACATCGACTGGGGCCGCGTCGCGCACGCGGTGGAGCAGGCGACGGGCCATAGAAGGACGGGGGCCGAGCTGCACGCGCGGCACGCGCGCCTGCCGCCGGCGCCGCCGCAGTACGTCGAGCAGATCCCGCCGGGCGCGGCGGACGATTTTCATCATGCCCAATTGCCCCGTGCGGATGCTCGTCATAGTGTCCCGACGGCTCAGTGTGAGCCCGTCCAGAAGAAGAAGCGGGGGCTTATGGGATCCATGAGGGCGGCGCACCGGTTCCTGTTTAGGAGGAGGGAGAAGACGAAGCCGCGCGTCGTCGCCGTGCGGTGTCCTAACTAGTTAATGTGAAATACGGACGACGACCCTTACACGCTAAGAGCACGCCGCCCATCCTATGACGAGACGTAGTCCTTGAACTTCGACCAGCACTCCGTCCCCTCGTCGCCCAATTCGGTCAACGCCGCCGGGGCCCCGCCCTCGAGGAAGGCCAGGGAACAGGCCTCCTTCTCGACGAGGGCCTTCAACACGTCGCCGAGCCACTCCTTGGCTTTGGGCGCGTCTATCATGATATCGGGCAGTATAGCCAAAGCCTCCAGGAACGCCGTGCTGAAGTGCGCCGGCGTCAGGACGTCCTTCTCGCTCAGAGCTAACAGTAACGTAGGTACGCGCTCCCGGTCTTTTTGTTTTCCGTCGAGCACGACATCGAGAGCCGCGGAAGCTAATAAGCTCAATCTAGAAGGCTCACCCAAGCTACTCAGCTCCTCGCGAGCACAAGCGACCACCTCGTCCACCACCTCAATGGAAAAGTACTCGGCCACGGCAGCTTTACATTTCCCGCGGTACTTGTCTTCGTCGAAAGGCGTAGAAGAGACTTCCTCCAAGTCCGTCAACGAATCCTTGGAGCGCGACTTCTTCTTCTTCTTCTTGTCCTTGTCCCTCTTCTTCTTGTCTCCACCTAACAAAGCGCCGAAGCCGCCCATGCTGACGTCGCTCGGGACCGTCGCGGGCGACTGGGACCGCTCCTTCTTTGATGAGCTACGTCGGACGGAGGCCGTCGTGGTAGGTACGGTCTCCCAGCCGTCGTCGGAGATGATCGTGAGGTTGTTCGCGGAGCGGTCGCGCTTGACGCGCGTCGGCTTGCGGCCGGCCTTTTTGTCTTCCTCGGCCTGCGCGGGTGAGTGTGAAGCTTGTGTTGTGGCGGCGCGGTCTCACGACGTCGCGGCGACGACGCGAGGTCGTGGGTGGTCTCTTTTTCGGTTTTGAGCCGTTTCGAGGCGTTCCGCGGTCTCGAGGTTCTCTCACGACACGACGGCCGCGTCGACGCCATCGCGACGGCGCGGTCTCACGAAGGACGCTGAAATACGAACCTGGATGTCGTCGTGGATCTCCTGGATGGTCTTGGCCTCCTCGACCTTGCGGCGCGGCACCCAGGTGTTTTCTCTCAACTCGCGAAGATCCTTCAGCGCGAAGCGTAACCGAGCGTCCAGCGATTTATTGTTCTCGAGCTTCTTGAGCTGCTTGAAGTAGGCCTTCATGAATTTCGCGGATTCCTTCTTGTCCAAGGCTGCCGCGTCTAGTTTCTTACCAATAGAGGTCAACAATTTGGCAAGACACTCGAGCTTCTCGCTATCGGGCTCGGACGGGTCGCCAAACAACTCCTGGACGCAGTGGTGCATGATGTTCTCCTTCAGTAACCCTTGCTTGTATAGTGCGCCAATAAAAAACATGTGTCCGATATACTGCTTTCGGATCTTCGCCAATTTCCTCTCTCTCGATTCTTCATCGAGAGACTCCAGCTCGGCGATGGTCTGGCTATGGTCCCGCTCGAACTCGGCCTGGCACCTTTCTAACAGTAACCGTCGGAACTTCTTAGTAGAACCTTCGTCCTCGCCCAGTGCTTCATTGGGAGTGTTGGCCAGTTTCACGCACAACGACGCGTAGACGGACACGAAGTGGCTCTCGGTCTGGGCCTTCGTCACGATCAAGTCCACGGCGCCGGCGACGCGCTCCAGCGTCGAGAACTCGAGCGCACAAAACTCTGTGGATAACCGGTCGAACTTCTCGAGCGTGAGCTTATTTAAGATCGAATTGGCCTTCTTCGACAGGGCGGCGTCGCCGTCGTCGTCGCCCTTCTTCGCCCAGTCGGGCTTCACGTACTCCTTGGGAGGTCGCTTTTTGGGCCTTATCGGGCTTCGGTCGCGGAGTTGGCCCGTCGACGAGTGGGACCGGCCCATGGCCGTTCGATCTCTCAAAGATGAGTCGGAGCGGTGGGACGGGAATCCGGGCTTGGAGGTGTCTCTTCGCGCTTGCGCAAAGTCCCGAGACCCGAAGCCGGCGCCGGACGAACCGCCACCGGCACCGGATCTCTCGTATCGGTAGCCTCCAAAGACGCCGAGCTTTCGCTTGACCTCTTCCGAGCAGGAGCCGCAGTCCGATTCTAACTTGAGTAGATCGTCAATAGAATGTTTCGGCACGGTGTGAGCGGATCGTATCCGTCGCGGCGGCGACGCGGGGATGGCCGGCGGCTCGCGCTTCGTCGCGATCGGCGAGCAGGGCTTGAATTCTTTCGCGGTGGCCGTGAGTTTGGGGGAACTCGGCACGCTCGTCGGCGGGCTCTTGGCCGGGCTCGAAGGAGCGGCGGGCGGCGCGGGCGGCAGCGCGAAGCTCGGCACGAAGGCCGGGGCCGCGGCGTTGGGCACGAAGGCGCTCGCGGTGGCCTGCGTTTGTATATAGAGTTGGATTTTCGAAGCGCGTGCGGCGGCCGAGTCGCGCGCGCGCCGTGCTGGTTGCCGGCGTCGCCCAGCGAGGGCCGGCCCGCTGCCGCGGCGGCGGGCGACGGAGGCCGCAGCGCTGCGCCGCGTGGCACCGCGCTTTCAATTTGAACCCGACTTGCTTTTGCTTGGTTGCACTGCGGCGCGCGTTCAGGGTCTTGGCTGCTTTCACTTCAGTCATGGCTGCAGGTACGGTTACAATTGGTGGTGCAGCGGGGCACATCTTGTGATCATCGTTTCTCGTCTCGTATGGCAGGGCGTCTCGGTAGGCGATGACCATCAAGCTTGCAAAAAAGCCTCTGGGCTACTAGCGTTTCGAGAGCGCTCGTTCCTCGCCGCCGACGTGCTGGACGGGCCGCAGAGGCGTTTACGTCTCCTTTGGGCCGTCTCTTGCGAAAGGCCGGGTTTCTCTGCAATTGCTCGCGACTATTTTTTGCTTGTCCAGACGCGCGATAGGTCATCACGGGGGCAAGGCGAGCGTAGCACTCAACGTTCTCGATCACACGAGTGCGCCAGACAACGCGCGAGACGCAGGAACGCACGACCAGTGAGCTATTTTGTAATGCTTCTACGGGTAGTGACCCAGGCTCAATTTTCTCAGGATCGATTCCTGCTACGCGACCGCTGAACCGGGCGTGACAGTGAAGACTTCCGAAACGCACTCGATAGATCCGCGACTCGAGCGATACTGCTTGTGTGAGCTTGGCTCAGCCGAGCACCCAAAACCTGTTTTTTTTTTCAGCCCGAGCCTGGTACACGCGCTATGTACACGAGCCCACGGAAGTATACAAATCACAAATTTACGCCATCGAGGCGAGACGCCTAGACGAAGTTCTTCTTCAGCCCCTTCTTCGGCGAGACGACGGGCGCCCGCCCCGCCGCGATGGCGAGCGTCGCGAGGCGCTGCCTCAAGCTTTCCCGCTCGGCACAGATGGAGGGATGGGGCGGCTCCGGCGCGTAGCCCGCCTCGCGGCGGACGCGGACCGCGTCCTCGTCCCCCAGCCACGCCGCGCGGTGCAGCCACTTCTCGGCTTCCGCCGCGTCGCCGTCGGCTTGGCTGATGGCGTCGGCCAAAGCCAAACACCCTCGCGCGTGATCGAGCTCCGCGGCACTCCGGTAGAAGGCCGACCCGACTTCCGTGTCGGCATCTAAGTGGGGCGCCCGACCCCCATAGTACAGCACGCCCAGCGAGAAGGCCGCCTCGGAACTCCCACGCACACAAGCGTCGTGCAGGTAATCCAACCCCCGCGCGAAGGACGACGGCTCGCCTAACACTTCGGGCGGCGCGTTTTCAAAGTGCTGTTCACTTAATCTAAGTGAGGCTTGCGCGTGGCCCCGCTGCTCGGCCAAGATCCACCATCTCAAACCATCACTCACGAAGCCGTGGTCGATGCAGGCGCTGCCGTAGATGTACTGAGCTTCCGCAAACCCTTCGTCCACCAATAACAACAAATGCCGCGCCTGCTCCTCCTCCGACAGCACACTCTCCATGGCCGCGAGCGAGAAGTGCGCCCGCGCGTCTCCACGAGAAGCGCGTCTTCTACATACCACAGCGTGCGCTTCCGTGGAGGAGTCGCGGGACGGCCCTTCCACGCCTTTGCCGCACAACGGGCACTTCCTCTTCGATAGCCGATGCAGATCTAATAAATCCGCACATCTCTCGCAGATCTGGCCGCCGCAGCACGCGTAGTACGGGTCCGCGACCGTCATCGTCTTGTCTTCGCACAGAGGGCACGTCCCGAACTCCTTCTTTATTTCAGCCTCGGCGCCGTCTAAGGGTGGCCGTTCTTTATGTTTAGCTTGGTGCGGCAGCACTTCATAAGTGCGGTTGTTTATTTTCAACTCGTAGGCGCTGCCCGTCCAGCCCACTACATAGCCGTGCGCGCCGACGGCCAACCCCTCCATCGGTTCTCGTAGCTCCAGCGCGTCCCACAGCGACACGTCGGTGTGCGTCTGCTCGGCGAACTCGGCCATGGCTACTTTGTGTGGCTGCCCCAAGCTAGATCCCAGCTATGAGTGATACGCGTCGCGCTGCCCGATCGTCTCGCACGCTCGACGGCTTCTTGTGGCTGCCTCGCGCTCGCGCTCGTCTGGTAGGCTTGGACGCACGGGACAGGCTGCCCAAAAACCGAGTTTGTGTGGATCCTAGTGTCTTACTGGACGCTAGCGCATGGGAATTGTCCTCACTTGAGAGACTACAGTGCTCGCGGACCTTGCGTCTCGTTGTGTGTCAGAGAGACACTCCTGACAAGTCGTAACGACATATCGCGCACGTCGGGAAGCGGCGTGAAACTAAAGATCTCACATCAATTCCCACTGTTAAAACCGGGAAACAATGGCGTACGGCCGCAAAGTCATCCCGCCGCCCGCGACGCCCTTCGAGGAGTTCATGGCGACAACGTCCGAGCGCTTGA